>Ga0172372_10010179_pt1 | contig 12092 bp, 24 predicted proteins | sample LakKiv5m_2_FD_114544 | JGI IMG/M metagenome (GOLD analysis project Ga0172372, IMG submission 114544) | Freshwater microbial communities from Kabuno Bay, South-Kivu, Congo - kab_092012_9.5m | ecosystem: Environmental > Aquatic > Freshwater > Lake | place: Democratic Republic of the Congo...
CAGTTGCACCTGCCTGCGATAGTACGCAAAGCCCGCAAGGGCGACCGCGCCAATGGCAAGTGCTGGGATCCATTTTTTCATGTCCTTCGTTTATGCCCTGCGGGCCACCAGATAGATAACCCCAAGGACGGCGATGCCCACCACCCCGTAAATTACATAGTCCATCGTCCGGCTACCCCCGGCCCCCTTGACAGCCTTAACACTCTCCGTCACCTCGCGCAGTTCAGCCGCCTGGGCGGCCGCTTCGGCTTCCGCTCGCTGGACATTGCAGCCGAGGATGGAGGATATGCGCACCAGTTCCGAACGGCGGATGCCCGCCGCCTTGCTCTGGGCGTTGGCCTGATTCTTTTGGGCCGCACCCCGGGCCGTCAGACGGGCCTTGTCGATGCTCTCGATGTACGCATCAATGGCCTGCATCGTGCCTTCCAGTTCGGCGCAGTTCTTCGGGTCCGGGAACCTTTTGCGCACCGCGATGACTTCCGCGTTCTCCAGGGCGGCCGTCTTCTTCGCCGATGCGTTCAGGTAGCCATCGTCATCGACAAAGCCGCTGCCCGTGCGCATGGGCGCAAGGGCTGACAATTCATTCCTTTCAATGAGGTCGGTTGCCATCTGTTACTTTTTTCGGAAAATGAAATAGCCGCCTGCCAGCAAGAGGGCCGCACCCCCGGCAATAAGCCACGGGGTCATGCTCCGCTTCGCCGGGACCGCTGCCGCCGGCTCGCCGTCCGGCGTTACCGATGTCATCACCGAGGCGGGTGCGGAAGTGCGTACCGTGGCCGTGCCGAGAACGTCATCCCCCTGGCTCACGATAGGCGGGGCATAGGGCTGGCCCGTCAGGGAAGTACCCGGGGCGGGCGTTACGCTTATCTTAGGCTCCGGGGATGCCATCACGGCGGCCACACGGCCCTGATAGAAATTGAGGAGGTCCTGCACCACCTGCACCCCTTCGTCGTACTTGGCCTTGTCACCCTTCGACTTTGCCCGGGCGCGTAGCGATTTCTGTTTCTCCAGTTCCGTCTTCAGCCCATCGACACTCGATTGCAGGACCGGAAGCAGGTCGCTTTCGGGATACTGCGCCCGTAGGCTGTTGTCGAGGTCCTGGGCGTACTTCGTAGCCCGGCGTTTCCGGATGCTCTTGGCCCCGAAGACGGCAGGCACGATGCCGGCTGGACCGATAAAGTTGGTGAAGCCCGTGGCGTTATACATGCCCATGGACGTGGAATACATCCCCCCAAAGTTAAAGACGGGATCATCCTCGGCCGTAAAGGCGTAGGATGGCATCACCCGGCCGTTGAAGTTTGACGTCATAGTGGTAGGTTTCAGAAACGATATTTGATGCCGACCTTCTCAAATCGGCGATTGATGCCATTGATGTATGAAGTGCTGTTCTCGTCCCGGATGACGGCAGGGAGCGAACCCTCAAAGTCGGGCATGGGATTGAAACGGCCGCTAGGGATTTTGCGGATACCGAAGGCGGAAATCAGTTTCAGCACATCGGCGTCATTTTTCATCGCCACGAATATGTCGGCATCGGTACCCGTCAGCAGGGCCGAGACATCACCGCAGGTACCCCATCCGGCATAACAGGCGAACAGGGCGTCCGACCATATTCTATACTGCGCCTCTGGATAGGACGGCCTAATGCCCGCCCGGGTGAGGTTCGACAGGTCCGTGGCGACCGATTGCAAGGTCTGACGGCTTTTACGCAACTGACGCGACCGCAGGGCCATCCCCCGGATACGGGAATAGACGACCCAGCCTGCCACACCTACCCCAATGACGACAACGGCCTGCCCCCAGGGGGGTAGCCGCTTGACCGCCTGACCGATGTTTACTTTCATGTCATCCCTTTTGCAGCTTGCCGCCTACCGTCTGGTACACTTTCCCATTGTGAATGAAAGTGGACGTTCCCAGCCTTGCCGCCTTGGCCCATTCCTTCAGGTATGCCTTGTCAAAGCGAAGGAGGGCAAGGTAGTTCGATGCGCTACCGTTCTTCACGATCGCCCGGGCATATGCCTGCTTCGACCGGGTAAGATACCATCCGGCTGCGCCGAGGACGAGGATGCCGCCGACCCAGTACCATGTCTTTTTATTCATAGAGATACATATTCTGGTTCTCAAAATCGCGGATGAACTTGTTAATCACGTCATACCGCTGTTTATTCTGCGCCGTAGGGGTTCCCTTAAACACTTCCAGGAAAGCGTCATATGCCTCGATGCGGGGGAATCCGAGGCCAAGGTATATCAGCAACCCGTTCAGGTCCGCCTCCACCTCGTTCTCCATCTGCTCATTCATGTTGAAATGGGCATACTCATGGCATACGATGGCCATGCGCATCGGAACGGTGTAGGGTACAAAAAAACGCTGCGAGCATTGCATGATGCCCGTATTCTTATTGATGCGGGCGGGGGTGCGAAGTTCCCGGCCGTTGGCGGCCATGATGCCCTTCAGGTATTCAATCTCAAAATTCCCAGCATGGGATACATACGTGTCGGTCTTCAGCACTCCGGCATTATAGCAAAACCGCTGCGCGAACAGGATGAACTCGCGTAGGTTCCCTTTACCGAAATCGAGGACATCCAGTTTTTTTTGTAGCGGCTGCTTCTCAATGGTGACGTCATAGAGGTTCGTTTCCGACCCGGCCGGAATGTTGCCGGTCTTGTCACAGTAGATGGACACCACCGCAACCTTTGGGGAGAGGGGCATACGGACGAAAAAAACACCATCGCCGGTGACTTTTGTGTATCGGTTCGTGAATACCGTATTGGCCTGCTCCTCGTCGTACACCTTCAGCCGCACGTCACAGGGCGTCCGCACCTTGCAGCGGACGCATAGCGTCACTTCGTCGTATCCGATGTAGACCCGGTAGTTCATGTCAGGCAAAAATCAGATTAAGTTGCGTTGCCGCCCATTCGTAAATCCACTCATTGACGTTCGGCTGATTGTTCCAGTCGATGTATTCCTGCCCAGAAATGGTCAGATTACCGGCTTGCAGCCATGTCACGCTATCACCCTCCGTAAAAGGAAGTACCGCGCTGCCGAGTTGGTAATACAGGGTTGCGGACGTGCTAAGATTGTCATTCACAATGGCCAAATTGAAGATATTGGCATCGACATTCTGGCCGCTCTGCCATACTTGGACAGGTTCAATCACTTTCATATCGCTCTGTTTTTACCAGGTTTCATATGTCCTGAAGAATGATGTTACGCCGCCTGCGGCTGCCGAAGGACTGCACGGTCGTCCGGGCCGGATCGACTATATTCCGTGTCGAGTAGTCCTGGGCGAGGGGTTCCACCGGCACCCTGGCCGCCGGGATGGGCTGGCGCAGGTTTTCCACGATATTGTCCGGAACGGACGAATGTATCGAGGATGGCATCTGGTTGCGTTCCGGCCTGTCCTCGGCGTTCTCCTTTATCGACATTTGGGGCGGCATGTCGGACGCCTTTGCCATCATGGCCTTGCGCTTGCGCCGGGCGGCTATAATGGCGAGAATGAGGGCGGCGAGCGAGAGCATGGCTATCTGGTTTCGGTTCATGGCTACACTATTTGCTCAACTTGTAGGCGAGGAAGACGATGGCAACAAGGGCCGCCGTGCCGAGGATGACATTTATGGGTACCTTGTTTTTTCCGATTTGAATGGACTGCATCTTACTTGGTTTTTATGCTGACATAGATAAGGCCGCCGAGGGCCAACATGCCTACGAGGCCGTAGAATATCGGTTCCGGAATCCCCAGCACACGGGGCTGCACCGGCTTAGTCGGTACGGGGGTCGGCTGCTTGCGCCTGCCTACCACTACCACTTCGGGCAACTCCTTGTAGATGGGTTCGGTCATTACTTTCGGTTCACAAAATACATCACGCCAAAAACGAGGACGCCCGCACCCAGGATGAATACCACGGGGGCCGGAAGGCCGAGGATCTTGTTCTTAGGCTGCTTCGCCGGGATGGGTTCACCGGATGCCAAACGCGCCCGCAGTGACGGGTCCTGCTGAAGCCTTTTCTGCACCGTTGCGGCGCGTGTGATTTCTGCTCCTAGTCGAGGGTCAAATGTGAGCATGTATGCTATTTTTTCTGGGTCCAAAAGTAATATCCGAGCGCACCGGCGAGGACGACCGTACCCGTCCAGAACCAGAATTTCGGTACACCGAGGATGTTTTTCTTCGTCAAGTCCGGACGTATGCCCGCACCCTTTTTCTGCATCTCGGTCAGCGTCTTTTGTATGCTGTCGTTCACGGGCTTGTTATACATGAATGTCGCGTCAACGCCATCCGCCTGAAGGTACTGGGCCTCGCGCTTGCGCTGCTCCAGAAAATCCTTGAACGGCACCCGCCGCCCCGATTCCCTCCATAACTGGTTAGCCGTCTTCACATTATCATTTATGCGAAACTACTAAAAAAAAGCAGCCTGAAATCCGTTTCAGGCTGCCGTGAGTTCCCGGTAGAAACCGAAACACACCCTTTGCAACCTTCTTTACTCAGGTCCTTGGCCTGATGAATAGTTTTGCGGCGATACCCCCTATTGCGGCACCTCCGATGACGAATAAAAGAATGTTCTCGCGCCTGCGAAGTCCGAGGAATACGCCGACAACGGCCCCCGTGGCGGCCGCTGCGATAACCCCGCGATTGGGGTCCTCCAGCACATCCCTGGCACCCGTTTTCTTCAGCGACTTTATCCGGTCGAGCATCTGCTTGGCTGTATCCATGAAGTCACTTTTTCCGGCGAGCGATGTAAACTACCCCCACTACGGCGGCGATGGCAATGGCCCCGACAATGACGTATGTCATGACGGGCGACTTGCCCTTTGCGGCCTCACGCTGCTGCTGCAATTCCATTTCTGCCCGCAGGCGTTCCACCTCCGAAGCATTGTACTGGATAGCGGCAAGGCGGTCCTTCTCGGACTGCTTTTGGTTTATCTTGTTGGAAATCAACTTCAGGCCCGTGTCCAGACCGAGGGCGGCCAGATTGGTCCATGCCTGCCTGCGTTCCTGCGTCACGTTCGCGCCCGCTTCCGGACCCGACTGATTGAAGAACTCGGGCATCTGCGTCTCCGCATAAAGAATGCCTGCAAGGTCCTGCTGGAACTTCCGGCTGCGCTGCATGGCCTCAAAGATCATTACCGCCAGGTCGGTGTCCGAGACGGTGGGCGCGACAATGATGCCGTTACGGCGCATGGCCGCCACGATGGCCGGTTTCTGGTCCGTGATGGCCTTGGCGATGGCCCGATGGGTGATGTCGAGCGATTGTTGCTGCGATACTTGGGCCATGGTGTTACTTTTTGACGAGGATGGCAACGGCGAGGATGAGGGCGGCGGCCATGAGGGCCGTACCCTGCGATGCAGCCTGCATGACGGCCGGGACCGCATCGGCTCCGCTGAAGTTATGATACTCCCGGTCGCGTCCGCAGCCGCATCGGCCGCAGCGGCAGGTCTGCTCCTGGCCGGAGGCATTAAGGTACTTTCCGACATCTACGCGGGGTGCGCCGTACATTTCCATAAACAGCCCCTTGTCAGGATGTCCGTCAGCGATGTCGCGCAGGGCAGGCTCGCCTTCCTTGCCGACAAGTTGCTCCAGCACCCGGGCAAGGTCGTTAGGTGTCCGTACCCCCTTGGCATCATAGCCATACTTGGCGATGACGCCCCGGGCATAGCCGGGATTTGCACTTGCTACGGTCGTATAGATACTCATGCGGTTCGGTTTAACTAGAAAGGGGCAAGGCACATTGCATGCACCTCACCCCTTTATATGAATGATCGGTAAGCCGGGCGCGAATCAACCCAGGCGCGAACGGAGGGTCTCACCACCTACGACAGCGACCGAGGACTTCACCAGGCGAGGATTGGCATACTGCTGGGAGACAGCGCGGCCAGCAAGGCCCCTCGACAGGTTGATGTTGTCAGCCGGGTAGAAGCGGAGCGTCAGCGTGGTAGCCGCGAACATCGTCCGGATGGTCAGCTTCGTGAAACCGTCGATGCGGTAGGGCTGATTGAAGGCGATGACGGTCGACTGCTGCTGGTACGGGTCGATGGCGGGCGACAGGGTTTTGAGTGCCTGATTACCGTTGGAATCCCGGGTGTTCAGGGTCAGCGTCTCCAGGACCTGCGAACTGTTGCTCGACTGGATGTAGGTCAGACCTACGCTGAACGGCTGCATCATGGACTGATACAGAAATTCGCGGTAGTTGACGTTGGAGATAGCGGACGAAATGGTCACCGAGGAAATCGTCAGGTCGCCGCCCGAGGTGAAGCCGCTGTTGTTCATGTACTGGAAAGCACCCAGCACGTCGAAGTTGGACACGGAACCGGCGGAGGCGTTCGACACGGTGATGATGTACGGCTGGCTCTGCGGCGCAGCCGTGGTCGGGACGGAGGCGGGGGCGGCACCATTGCCATCAGCATCGAAGAACGTGGGGTCCTCGGTGAAGTACAGGTCGCCGTCGATGAAGCCATCGGCACCCAGCCACTCGTTATGGGCTGCGCGTTGGGCCTCGGAAAGGTATTTGCGGATGTTGCTCATTTTTTAAGCATTGACAGGTTTGATGAAGATTGGTTTCACTTGGTTGCGGGAAGGGAGGTCTTGGCCTTTGCCAGGGCTTCCTTGACGTAGAGGGCCACCAGCGCACCGGCAGCAACTACGAGGACATCTCCGAGGATCTTGCGATAGTTCACTTTGTATCCGTTTTAGGTTCGTTAGGGTGCATGAATACCGATTCACGCAGACGTGATAAAATTAAAACAGGATACGTTCCCGAAGGGTGTGAAAATATGATACGATTATGTAACATATCGGAGCGATACGTTACAAATGCCTATTCGTACAAGTAACATTTAGGACGCCTTGGCATCGGCGTTGCCGTAGTAGGACAGGTATAGCCGCTTGCGGACCTCCTTTTGGGCCGAAGCCGCATCGTGCATTTTCTCGCCGTCCTTGCCTATCTTGTTCAGCAAGGGCTTTATCAGAAACTTATGGTTGTCGGCGATATAGTCGTCGACCGCATCCATGAACTCGGCCTTGGTGAACTTCCCATAGACCTTCTCGGTCAGGATGTCGCAATACAGGAAAAAATACTTGTCACCGTTCATGAAACGGCGATTGACGATGCTTTCCGCGATGGACAGATACTCGAACTTCTCCTCGTACTTGCCCCGGTGCCGGGCGATGCTTTCCGTCTGCTTATGGAAACGGATGACCGTGGTATTGGCCCAAAGTTTCGGGGTGATGCGGCCGATGGACTGCACGTGTGCGATCAGGTCGACGCCGTTATGCCGCTGGGTGGCAATGTTTCCGTAAATGTCCTTCGGCATCGTCTCGGAAATATACCGGTTCACGTCCTCGATAAGCAAGAGACCGTTCCGGTAGTTGTTCAGAATGAACTCCAGGGCCGTCACCATCTCGTCAATCGTCATCTTCATTCCGCTGCCCTCCTTGAAGGGCCGTATGCGGCGGATTTCCACCCGGGGATGTATCGAGAAATGCACGATGTCGTTCAGGCTTATGGAAGGGATGCCGGTGTACTCGTCATTGACATCGTAGATAAGGGCGCGGCGGGGCTTTACCCCCTTGGCGGCATTGCCCCGGACATACTGCTTTATCAGCTCAAAGGTGGCAAAGGACTTGCCCGCACCCTTGCGCCCGAACGAAATCATCAATAACGGCTCTCTTGCCATCTTACATGCCCCCGTTCAAAGATAACCCATTCAATGCTTGTCGGATACCAGACGTATGACAAGGGTGACAAGCCCATGCACTCCCCCCCATAGTATCAGCATGGCGACCGACCAGGTCACAATCGCCACCCAGTCGGAAAATATGATGCGCAGGTCGTTCAGTATGTCTTGCAGCACGTTGTCGCTGTATCGGTAGGTTATCATACCGAACAGGATAAAGGCAATAGCGAGGGTCACCCAATGTAGCATGTCAGTTCTTCTTTATCGTTGTCTTGTTACGCGGCCGCAACTTCCGTTTGGGTTGCTGCGAATGATGTATCGTATCCTCCGCCTCCATGGTCTCTACCCGCTCCGCTTCCTCCTCCGGCTCGTATCGGTTGCCGTAGCCGGATGTGTCGTACTCCGGACGTACCCCGGAACCGCCTGACGGGCCGCCCGGGGAAGGGTCGTAGCCGCCATTCGGGCCTGCATCCGGTCCGGTGTCCATGCCCGCACCGCCTGTCCTTATCGCCTCCGTCTGCTCCTTCACCGCCTCAATGAAGCCATTGATAGTGCGCTTCATCTGGATGCCCGTAATGGCCTTGATGGCAATGTCCTTGCCAAAAGCCACCATTAGATATTGCTCGTCCGTCAGTCCGATGCCGCGTTTTTCAAAGACGCGGATCATCACCGGCTCGACATCCTTGCGGAACTCCGGGTCCACCTTGAACGTGTCCGTTGCCTGCACATTGTACTCGGCCACGAACTCGCCCGCGCTGATGGTATTGCCGGACATATCATACGGAATCTGCAAGGACAGGTCTAGTTCGCCCGCCATGGCCAACTTCTTCAGCCTGTCCTCGGATACCGTCACCATGTTGTTAGCCAACTGGTTGAGCATTTCATATCCGTCGAGGACAAGTTTGGCGACGAACTTGGCACTATCCCGGCGTTCCGCCTGGTCGAGGTCCTCTAGCGTGGGGTTGACCGGCTCATGCTTCTTCGGACGGCCCCGGCCGCGCTTCGGGGGCGGCTCGGCACCGCCCAGTTCGTCGGCGAAGGGGTTGCCCGGGTTCAGGTCAACGGGGGGTGGCGTAAAATGCGCCTCCGGGATGGTGGCGAATATCTCCTCCTTGGTAGCGTTGACGAAGGGCTGGGAATAACCGCGTTCCTTCACCGGCTCGTCGAACGGGGAAGGGTCAATATCTTCAATGTGTGCCATAGTCCAGCGTTTTCAGTAATTGCTCAATCCTTACCTTCTTCTCCAGCACCCATGCCGTACTCTTATGCCGGGGCTTTAATTTCTCGATCAGCGATAGATAACGATGGACCTGCTGGCGCGACTTCGCCAATATCTCCATGACATCCTTCATCTGCTTGTCATATATCCGTACCATCACGTACACATAAAGGGCCGTGGCATAGGTCCGTGACTGCGACTTGTCACGGCTGAATAGCATCTGCTCCACCGTGATGTTGAACTCCGCGCAAATGATACCCATGCAATCGACCTCGGCCGGGCTTATCCTGCCCTCCATACGCGCCTTGGTGATGGCATCACGAAGCCTGTCCAGGCCGACATGCCGGACGGTCGTTGCCATCTCCTCAAATATGCCCGCTATCTTGTCGACTTCCGTCACCGGTTAAACTTCCTGTTGTAGTACACGTGCGCTCCTTCAATCAAATACTTGGCAGCGAAGTCCTCGCGTTCCATCAATTCCACGATGTCATCCCTTTCAGCCATCAACTGCATAAGGGATAGCATCCCATCCCGGTATGCCTGCATGATGACCTGACGTTCCCTTTCAAGCAAGTCATGGACTTCCAGGTGATTATACGGAATCCCTAATTTCTCTGAAATCTCCCGATAGTCGGCAGTATGTTCCTGCATCGGAGTACGCTCGATTTCCGGGGTTTTTTCCTGTATTGTAGGCAACTCCCCTGTATCACTACCAAACTGACGTCCTGCTCGCTCTATTTTCTCACGCAACGCTTGACGTATAAACTCCGATTGTGTGAGATTCATTGATGCGGCACAACTACGAACGGCATCTAACTCAGCGGGTGTGAGTGCGCTACTCATTATGTGGCTTCTCGAAAGGTGTGCAGGTTTCGGGGGCTGACCGGGGCCCCGTTTTTGTTCTGGCATAAGTTCGGACATGATAATCAGTTTGTAACGCGAATGTAACCTATTCGGGAATATGTATCACAATCTGCCCGGATTTTCCCCAGACCTTGCGCACGTTCCGGTAGGTATGGATGACTTCATCGGACGGACATAGGGCGTCCTCAAACGCCTTGACGAGGTTGGAAAGGTCCGGCCGGGATTGATGCGCCTTGCCATCGTACTCCATGCGCCGCGCCTCTTTCCATGACTTCGGCATCGGCAGTACGAATGTCAGTTCCAGTTCCGTTCCGATGCTATACCTCTGGGTGTTGCACATCAGCATGAGGGCCGTGCAGTAGCGGCGGTATTTCACTACCTCCGGTCGCTGCTTCCATTTGTCGGATTGTGTCATTCGGGGCTTCGCCACCGGGGTCAGCGATAGTACATGGGTCTTCATAATAACCGTATTTCTCCCGGAACTCGTCGTCCTGGGCGATGCTGTCAGCGACCTGCTCGGCAAAGTCATTGTCGGTAGGATAGTGCAGGCCGAGATACAGACGGGATAGGGCATAGTCCTTGCGGTACGCCTCCAGGCTGTCAGATAGTTGCGGGTATCGGTTGGCCAGCACCTTCGTCACCAGATTCGCCTGCAAGGTCAGGCCGGATGGATATGAAGGGCTGTTCGCACGGGCGGAATTATACGGGTAAAGGGTCAGCCGATAGGCCCGGGCCAGTTGGAACGGGCGGGGCCGCTGGAAGGTCATTTTCAGCTTTACCACTAACGGCATCGTGTCGTTCACGATGCCCCACATCAGCCGATTGATGTCATCCTCCGGTGCGCCTGCCTTCACCATCACCTGACGTAAATACTCCATCCCGGAAATGTCGTATTTCCGGTAGCGGGTCTTCAGCGTCTGGTCGGATTCCGTAACGCGGACGTAGTCGCGGAGCATGTTCAACTCCTCGCGTGTGAGCAGGCTGTTGTTCTTCGGCATGGGGGTGCGCCGGAACTCCTCGTAGTACCTGTCAAGGTAGTTTGATAATTTCAGGGCATGGGCATCCATCTGGGTGGGATTCCCATACTCGATAGCATTGATGTCCATATAGCGCTAGGGTCGGGAGTCGAACCCGAGTGAGGGGGCATCCTTGTACCCGTTTATACTCATAGTGCTGCGCTTTGCATGTAATTGAGGTCGCATCTCGTGGTAAAAGCACTATTGCCGACACCTTTCGGCCCCTACCTATTATACGCGAACCGTCCGCTTGGCGGTGGCCTGCATCAGTTTCGACATCTTGGCCTTCAGGTCCGTGACCTCGTTGGCCAGTTCAACATGCTCACCCTTGTAGGTCTGGATGCGCAGCCGGTAATAGTAGATCATGTAGAAAAGGGCCGAGCCGAGAATGCCAATGACGGTCGCCTCCACCCAGTCCACATTCTTAAAGGTATCGCCCAAAAGGCCGCCTCGCGCCATCTGCTCGCCGCCTTCGGCCGCTGCCGGAGGGGCCGCTTCGGGCGCAGGGGCCGGGGCGGGGGGCGTGGATGTCATTTGTGCCGTACCGGCTTGAAGGTCGCCCAAAGAGGGTCCGGCGGGCATAGGGGTTTCCATCACTTACGCTTTTTATAGTACCACCATGCGCCGAGGCCGCCTGCCGCAACGAGTAACAGCCACCAGGGGAAAGCCTTTTTTTTCTGCGCGGCCGATGCGCCACCAGCCGCTCCACCTCCGCCGCCGCCTGCACGGGGAACGGCACCGGGCATGATGGGTGTCGGAATGGCCGTGATGACATCGATTATCGTCCTGACTTCAGGCTTCGGCTCCTCTACCACGGGCTTATCCTCCGACCGGGGCGGGGGGCCTTGCCTACCGGGTCCGGTTCCCCTGGGGGGCAGAACGGTACCAGGGTCCACGGGTTCCGGTTCGGGGGTGCCGGTGCCGGGAGGGCCGCCCAACTGCGGACCGGGGCCTACATCGCCGCCGGGGGTCGGTCCGCCCCTGTCTGTCCCACTACCCGGCCCCATGTCGTCCTTGCCGAGGCCGCCGTCGAGGCGATCTACGGCTTCCTGCGGGCCGAGGATGCCACGTTCTCCGGGGCTTCGCTCGGCAGGTACCATGCCTATGTACGGGTCATTGGCAGACATGCGCTTGTCTAGCACGATGTCGCCTTCCCCGGGAAAGGTCATCGGATCCTGAACGATTTTTTTCTTAACTCGCGGCATTAGCCTTGCGTTTCTTCACTACCTTGGCAGGCTTCTTCGGCATTTCATCCCATGCGCGGCGGACAGCCTCCGTATATGTCTCACGGCCCTGTCTCCAGATGCGCCTTGCGATGGCATGCAC
>Ga0172372_10010180_pt1 | contig 12092 bp, 10 predicted proteins | sample LakKiv5m_2_FD_114544 | JGI IMG/M metagenome (GOLD analysis project Ga0172372, IMG submission 114544) | Freshwater microbial communities from Kabuno Bay, South-Kivu, Congo - kab_092012_9.5m | ecosystem: Environmental > Aquatic > Freshwater > Lake | place: Democratic Republic of the Congo...
CCTCGGCCGCGCGCGAGGTGAATTCGCCCAGCTGGTCGGACAGATTGACCAGCTCGGTGTTGCGCACCTCCATCAGGCCCCTGATCTCGCCGCTGGAGATATTAAGAGGGGTCGGCATCACCGAACCGTTGGCCAGCTGAACCGTCAGATAGCCGGTGGCCGTGGGCGAGGTCTGGTAGGTCACCTTGGCCGCGCCGTCGCCCGCCAGCGGCAGGCCCTCGGTCGATCGGACGACCACGCCGCCCATGGTGCGCGGCGTGACCTGCACGTTCATCAGCTTCGACAGCTCGTCGACCAGGCCGCTCTGTACGTTCTCGGCGCCCGTCGCGTCGGCGCCCGCGACCTTGGCGCGGGTGATGTCGGTGTTGAGGCCGTCGATCTGGCTGAGCAGGTCGTTGACGCGATCCACGTCCCCGGAAATGCGCGTGTCGGCGTCCTTGCCAAGCTTGGAGATCGACGAGGTGATGCGGCTCGACTCGCTGAGGAATTCATCCACGCGCGTAAGGGCCTGGGTCCGCAGCAGCGAGGAGGAGGGGTCATCCTGCGCCTTGGAGAAGGCGGTAAAGATGTCGTCCAGGCGCGAGAAGAAGCTGGTGTCGCCCGTCGGGTCCCCGAACAGCTGCTGCACATTGTTCAGCGCCTGGGCGACCACGGTCGCGCGGCTGCTGTCCGAGGCGGCGTTCAGGCTGGCCGTCGTCAGGAAGCGATCCGTCGCGCGCTTGATGGCGTCGATGCTGACGCCCACGCCCATGCCGTTGGACAGCATGTTCGACTGGGAGATCGTCTTGCGGACGTAGCCCTTGGTGTTGACGTTGGCGATGTTGTCGGACGTGATGCGCAGGCCCGTCTGGGCCGCCATCATGCCGGACGTCGCCGTGCCCATGATCGAGTTCAGCGACATGCGATCGATCCTTTCAGCTCGGCAAACCGCGCAACGCACGACGCGTCCTTGCCCGGCGAAACTTGCCGGGGCGGGGTGGGGATCAGGGTCCCGATATATGCCAAGCCATTGAATTTCATGGCGAAGTGTTCCGTGGGTCGGATATTCGACGAGATGTCATGCGCAAGGAGGGCGCCAAGTCGGGGCGCGACCCGCCGACGCGGCAACTCCGGTCCTCAAGCCCCCGTCGAACTGGGCAAAAAGCGCCGCTCAAGGGCGACCCTGGGATCGTAAACGAGCGATTAACTTCAATAAAAACAGTGCCTTGAGGGTTCTTTTCCGAGTTGGCCCAACCATTGCTGGGGAGGAGCGGCAAAGGCGCGTTCGTCATGGACCGCCGCCCAACCGAGCTTCGACTGCGAATGACCGCGATCGCCGCGCCCACCGCCGCTCTACCCGCCGCGCCGACCCCGGCCGTCGGCGCCAAGTCGGCCAATGACGGCTTCGACGCCCTGATGGCCATCGCCGGCCGCAAGGACGACACGCCCGCTCCCCGTGCTCCGGCTCGCGCAGAGTCCAAGAGCGACGTCCGCGAAGACGACGCCCGTTCCTCCAAGTCGACGGACCGCCCCGCCAAGGTCGACTCCAAGGCCGCTGACCGCGCTGCCGACCGCGCTGATGATCGGGCCGACGCGGTCCAGGACGCCCGCGCCGATAAGGCCGACAAGGCGGATCAAGCCGCCGACAAGGTCGCCGCCAAGGCCGACGACAAGGCGGACGCGGCCGCCGATCACGCCGAAGCCAAGGCCGACAAGACCGACGCCAAAGCTGATCAGGCCGCCGCCGTGGTCGCTGGCCAGGACGTCGCCCAGATCGACGCCGCGGCCCAGGCCGCCGCCGCCGCGGCTCTGATCGCCGCGATGGCCGCGCCCATGCAAGCGCCGGTCCAGACCCAGCCGCTGGCGGAGACCGCCGAGCCGGTCGTCGAGACGCCCGCCGTCACGACGGAAGCCGCGCCCGTCTTCGCCGCCGTGGCCGAGGCCGCTGTCGAAACGCCGACCCTGGCTAAGCCCGCCGAACAGGCCGCCCCGACGGCCGCCCAGGCTTCGGCTCCCGCGCCGGCGACGGCCGAGGACGTCGCCAAGGTCGCGACCGCCGCCGCGGCGCCCGCCGAGGGCGTCGCCGTTGACGCGGTCGCGCTCGAGGCCTTCGCCAAGCTCGCCTCGGACGATGCTGCGCCGACGATCGCCGTCGCCGACCAACCCGCCGCTGACGCGCCGGCCGCCACGGCGACGCCGGCCAAGACGGCCGAAGCCTCCAAGTCGCCGGTCGAGGCCCTCAAGGTCGCCGTCGCCCAAGCTTCTGTTCCCGCGCCTGCCGCGGTCGCCGCGCCGACCGTCCCCGCGGTGACGGCCAAAGCCGCTCCGGTCGCCACCGAGGCCGCCGTCGCGGCCCAGGTCGTCGCCGAGGCGACCGAGGCCCCCGAGGCGGCTCCGGTCGCCAAGCCCGTCGAGCCAGCCAAGGCCGCCGCGCCACAGCAGGTCCAGGCCCAGGCCGCCGGCGCCGTTCCGGTGGAGACGGCCCAGGCCGTGACGGCGACGGCCGGCGCCGACGCCTCCAGCGGCGGGAACGCCGGCGGCGACGCCAAGACGCCGAACGCGGCCAACGCCGTCGTGGTCGAAGCGCCGGCTCATGTCAGCGCGCCGGCCCCCACGGTCGCGCCGCCGCCCGTTGCGGCCGCGCCGATCGCCTCCGCCTCGGCCCAGGCCGCCGCTCCCGCGCCGGTCCGCGGCTCGCCCGAGACCGTCGCGGCCTTGTCGGCCGAGATCGTCAAGAAGGCCGACGCCAAGACCACGCGATTCGACGTCGCCCTGACGCCGGACGGCCTGGGCAAGGTCGACGTGCGCATCGAGATCGCCCGCGACGGGGCCCTGACCGCCTCCATGCGGTTCGACACCGCCCACGCGGCGCAGGAGCTGCGCAACAAGGCGGGCGAACTGCGCCAGGCCCTGGCGGACGCCGGCTTCAACGTCGCCGACAACGCCCTTTCGTTCGACGTCTCCAGCCAGAACAACGGCCAGAATCCCAACGCCTTCTTCGCCTTCGACGGTTGGAACGACCAGGGCCAGCGCGCCTTCCAAGGGCGCGCGTTCCAGGCCGCCATGACCGCCGAGGAAGAGATCGTCGTCACCCCCTCCGACCTGCTGCCCGGCCTGAAGACGGCCGCCGACAGCGGCCTGGACATCCGGATCTAGGAAACGCCCATGGCCACGACCGTCTCCTCGCAGAGCACCTCCTCGGTTCTTGACCGTATCAACAACGGCAAGAAGTCGGTGGCGAGCAACACGGAAACCTTCCTGAAGCTGCTGACGACGCAGCTGAAGAACCAGGATCCGCTGTCGCCGACCGACACGACGCAGATGACCCAGCAGATCACCAGATGACCGGCGTCGAGCAGCAGCTGGTCACCAACGACCTGCTGGCGGCCCTGGTCGGCATGAACACCGGCACGGGTCTGTCGGAAGGCGTGTCGATGATCGGCAAGCAGGTCACCGCCACGACCGACACCTCGACCCTCAAGAACGGCAAGGCGACCTTCTCCTGGACCCAGGCGGGCGGCTCGACCTCGCTCACGGTCGAGATCAAGAACGCCGCCGGCAAGGTGGTCCGCACCCTGAAGCCGGATGACCAGAAGAGCGGCAACCACACCATCACGTGGGACGGCAAGGACGACGCCGGGGTCCAGCTGGACAACGGCGGGGTCTACACGATCAAGGTCACGGCCAAGGGCGCCGACGCCAAGGACATCAAGGTCACGAACATCAAGGGCCGGAGCGAGGGTGTCGTCACCGCCGTCGACAACTCCACCGGCCAGGCCAAGGTCATCATCGATGGCCAGGCCATTCCCATCGACAACGTCATCGGCATCACCGCCGCGGCGACCACAACCACCAGCGACCAGACGACCCCCAAGGCCGCCTGATCAAACGATCGACAGGGCGTCAGAACGACGCCGACGCGATCCTCGGAAGACGGTCTTCCCCGGGATCCAAACGCAAACCGCGCTGAACCCTCGAACCCTTTCAACGCAGGATTACCGTTATGAGCATCAACAGCGCCATGCTCGCCGGCGTTTCCGGTCTGGTCGCCAACTCCTCGGCCCTGGCCGCGATCTCGGACAACATCGCCAACGTCAACACGGTCGGCTACAAGCGCTCGACCGCCAACTTCTCCACCCTGGTCACCTCGGGGAACAAGAACCAATCCTACAGCGCCGGCGGCGTGAAGGCCCAGACCCACCAGTTCATCAGTCAGCAGGGCCTGACCCAGTCGACGACCTCGAACCTCGACCTGTCGATCTCGGGCGCGGGTTTCTTCGTCGCCACTGAAAAGCCCGAGAACCTGGCCGCGACGGACACCCGCTCGTTCACTCGCGCCGGCTCGTTCCAGCTGGACAGCCTGGGCTACCTGCGCAACGACGCCGGTCTCTATCTGCAGGGCTGGCTGGCCGATCCGGTCACCGGCGCGATCACGCCTGATCCGTCGGACCTGATGCAGCTGTCGTCGATCAACGTCGGCACCGTCGGCGGCACGGCCGAAAAGACGACCCGCGTCGGCATCAACGCCAACCTGCGCTCGGAGCAGCCGGTGGCGGCCGCCGTGTCGTACAAGGTTGGCACCGCGGGCAACCCGTCGTTCACCAATATCCCGACCGTTCCGGCCACCACGCCCAGGTCCTTCGACGTCGTCTACAGCTCGACCGGCCTCGCCAATCCCGCCGCCTCGGGCAACAATGAGTATCAGGTCGACGTCAAGGAAAACGGCGTGGTGATCGCCACCGGCATCGTCGGCTACGACGCCGCCGGCAATATCGCGAGCTCGACCCTGAAGCCCAAGGCGCTCGCAGCGCCCACCTCGCCGCTGACCGACGTCGACATCGACACCAGCGGCACCGTCGTGTCGCTGGCGGCCCTGGGCATCACCACCGACGCCGACGCCAAGGTCGGCAAGCTGTATGATCCGTCGACCTGGTCGATGTCGGACTACGCCAAGGACAACACCAAGGGCGTCAAGCCGGACTTCGAGATCCAGATCCCGCTGTCGGACTCCAAGGGCGGCCAGCGCACCGTCACCCTGTCGCTGCTGAAGGCCCCGGGCCCGAACCAGTGGTACGCCGAACTGCGCGCCAAGCCGGGCGACCTCGCCAATAACGGCAACGGCCAGATCAGCACCGGCATCGTCGAGTTCACGACCGATGGTAAACTGAAGAGCACCGGCGGCCTGTTCGGCACCACCGTTCCGACCTCGATCACGATCCAGGCCTCGGGCACGCCGTTGGTCGTCCAACCCGCCCCGCCCGCCGCGCCGCTGCCGCAGCCGCCGGTCTGGGCCGACGGCCTGGGCATCGACACCCAAGACGTCCAGATCGACCTGGCCAGCGCCGCCGGCGGCCTGACCCAGTACAACAGCCAGTCGGTCGTCCAGTCGGTGAACACCAATGGTACGGCCTTCGGCAACCTGACCAACATCGAGGTCGACGAGGACGGCTACGTCTCGGCGATCTTCGACAACGGCGTCACCCGCCGGATCGCCCAGGTGGCGGTCGCGACCTTCTCGAACCCGAACGGCCTGAAGGGGGTTAACGGCAACGCCTATCGCGTCACCAACGAGAGCGGCACCTATAGCCTTAAGGCTCCGGGCCAGGGCGGGGCCGGCGCGCTGGCGCCTTCTACTCTGGAAGCTTCGACCGTCGACCTCTCGACCGAGTTTACCGGCCTGATCACCACGCAACGTGCTTACTCCGCCTCGTCGAAGATCATCACGACCGCAGATCAGATGCTCGAGGAGCTCCTGAATATTAAGCGATAATCACGGGGTTTAACTTTCTTTAATACTCGTGTCTCACGTTGAGACACGAAGGAGCGCTGAGAGCCATCTTGTTTAGGCCTTTCTTTACTATTGGAATTAAGCCGCTGTTATTGGGCGGCGCCTATAGTGGCCTCCAACAGTGATGGTTGTGGGAAAGGCGTAAAGCCATGTTGCAGCAGCAGCGCACGAACAGCCGGGGTGAGAAGTATGTGATCGGGCCCACCGGCGCGCCGCTCACCCTGTCCGATTTGCCGCCGCCGGAGACCCAGCGTTGGGTCATCCGTCGCAAGGCCGAGGTCGTGGCCGCCGTTCGCGGGGGCCTGCTCTCGCTGGACGAGGCTTGCGATCGCTACAAGCTGACCAACGAGGAGTTCCTCGCTTGGCAGCAGTCGATTGATCGGCACGGGATGGCGGGCCTGCGGACCACGCGGATCCAGCAGTACCGTTAATAGGGAGCAGGGGGTGCGTCGCCTTGATCGTCCCTGCCGACATCGAAAGCCCTGAAAGCCTTGCGCCGAAAGGGTTTGACGACGTTCAGCGGCCGCGCCCGAAAGGGCGCGGCCGCGACGTTTTGGCGCCTCCTGGTGGCGCTTCCCCCGCCAAATATAAACGCCTCGTTTACCTTATACTGGGTAAATCCTGCCTACCGACGCGCGCTTGGTTCGCGTTCGCCGGGCGTCCCCGTTGGGGCCGTTGATCAGGGGATGGGGCTTCGTGGAAAGCTTTCTGGGTTCGATTCAGAGGTTCGGCGTCGGTCGGTTGGCCGCGATGCTGGGCGTCGGCGCCGGCGTCATCGCCGTGCTGGTGGCCCTCATCATGTTCATGGGCAAGGAGCCCAATGAGCTGCTCTATTCGAACCTCGACCTGAAAGAGGCCTCGGAAGTCACCCAGGCCCTGAGTCAGGCGGGCATCAAGTACGAGACCAAGGGCGATGGCTCGACCATCATGGTGCCGCGCGACAAGGTCGCCAGCGCCCGCCTGATGGTCGCCGGCAAGGGGCTCGTGAGCTCCGGTTCGATCGGCTACGAGATTTTCGACGGCGGCAACGCCCTCGGCCAGACCGACTTCGTCCAGCAGCTGAACCGTCAGCGCGCCCTGCAGGGCGAGCTGGAGCGAACGATCAAGGCGATGCAGGGCGTCAATAGCGTCCGCGTCCATCTGGTGCTGCCCAAGCGCCAGCTGTTCGAGGAAGACGCCGAGCAGCCCTCGGCGGCCGTCACGATCGGGGTCGGCTCGCGCGAGCCGTCGTCCGACATGGTCCACGCCATCCAGAACCTGGTCTCGTCGGCGGTGCCGAACATGAAGGCCGAAAAGGTCGCGGTCATCGATCAGCACGGCAAGACGCTGTCGGCGCCCAGCGACGAGAGCCTGGCCGGCAAGGAGGCCCAGGACCGCAAGACCGAGGCCGAGCAGCGCATCGCCAAGACCGTCAAGGACATGATCGAAGGCGTGCTTGGCCCGGGCAAGGCCCGTGTCAACGTCACCGCCGATCTCGACCTGAACCGCGTCACGACCCAGGAAGAGCGCTTCGATCCGGACGGTCAGGTCGTCCGCTCGGAAAGCACCAACGAGTCGAACAGCCAGGAAAACAAGAACGAGGACAATTCGGGCGCGACGGCGACGGCCAATGTGCCGGGCCAGGGCGCGAATGGCTTCCAGCAGCTGGGCTCTCGCGCCGGCGCAAATGAAAGCGTCACCAACTACGAGATCTCCAAGTCGGTGAAGACCACCGTCCAGGAGCCGGGCGCGATCAAGAAGGTCGCGGTCGCGGTCGCCATCGACGGCGTCACGGCGCCCCCCGGCAAGGACGGCAAGCCCGGTGCCTACACGCCGCGTTCGGCTCAGGAAATCCAGCAGATCGAGGATCTGGTGAAGACCGCCGTCGGCTTCGACGCCGCCCGGGGCGACCAGGTCAAGGTCACCAACATCAAGTTCCCGCAACCCGAGGACCAGGGTCTGGAGAAGCAAGGCCTGCTGTCGGGCTTCGACAAGAACGACATCATGCGCGCCGGCGAGCTGGGCGTCCTGGGTATCGTGGCGATCCTGATCCTGCTGTTCGCGGTCCGCCCCTTCATCAAGAACCTGGCCGAGCCCAACGTCGTGGCGGCCCTGCCCGGCCCCGGCCAGCCGGTGACGCGGATGGTCACCCTGTCGGACGGCACGCAGCAGCAGGTCGTGGTCGACGAGAGCGGCGAGCCCCTGGCCATCGCCGGTCCGGTCAGCGACATCGATCAGCGGATCGACATCGCCAAGATCGAGGGCCAAGTGAAGGCTTCGTCCATCAAGCGTGTGTCGGAGTTTGTCGAAAAGCACCCCGAAGAGTCGGTCGCGATCCTGCGCAACTGGCTGCATGAGTCGAGCTGACGGCCATGAAAGTCGCGGTCAACGACGTCAAGAAGCTCTCGGGGCCTGAAAAGGCGGCCATCGTGCTGCTCGCCTTGGGCGAAGAGCACACCCGCATCTGGGAAGCGCTCGACGACGAGGAAATCAAGGAAGTCTCGCAGGCCATGGCGGGCCTGGGCACGGTCTCGGCCTCGGTGGTCGAAGATCTGCTGGTCGAGTTCGTGTCGGGCATGAGCTCGACCGGCGCGATCATGGGCTCGTACGAGCAGACCCAGCGCCTGCTGGCCTCCTTCATGCCGGCCGACAAGGTCGAGCAGCTGATGGAGGAAATCCGCGGTCCGGCCGGTCGGACGATGTGGGACAAGCTCGGCAACGTGAACGAGGCCGTGCTCGCCAACTATCTGAAGAACGAATACCCGCAGACCGTCGCGGTGGTTCTTTCGAAGGTTAAGAGCGACCACGCCGCCCGCGTGCTGGCCTGCCTGCCCGAAGACTTCGCCCTGGAATGCGTGACGCGGATGCTGCGCATGGAGCCGGTGCAGCGCGAAATCCTCGACAAGATCGAGATGACGCTGCGCACCGAATTCATGTCGAACCTGGCGCGCACCTCCAAGCGCGACAGCCACGAGATGATGGCCGAGATCTTCAACAACTTCGACCGTCAGACCGAGGCCCGCTTCATCGCCGCCCTGGAAGAGCGCAACCGCGAAGCGGCCGAGCGCATCCGGGCGCTGATGTTCGTGTTCGAGGACCTGTCGAAGCTGGACCCCGGCGGCATCCAGACCCTGCTGCGCGCCACGCCCAAGGAGCAGCTGGCCCTGGCGTTGAAGGGCGCCTCGGACAAGCTCCGGGACATGTTCTTCTCGAACATGTCCGAGCGCGCGGCCAAGATCATGCGCGAGGACATGGACAGCATGGGCCCCGTGCGCCTGAAGGACGTCGACGCCGCCCAGGTGGGCATGGTCCAAGTCGCCAAGGACCTCGCCGCCAAGGGCGAGATCATGCTGGCCGGCTCGGGCAGCGAAGACGAACTGATCTACTGAGGCGGATGGCATGATCGACACCCCTCATCGCAAATTCGCCTTCGACACGGTCTTCGACGATCGCGGCGGCGTCGCCTACGAAGCGCCCAAGGTGAAGAAGAACTTCACGTTGGAAGAGGTCGAGGCCGCCAAGGCCCAGGCCTATGCCGAGGGCGAACGCTCGGCCGTGGCCCGCGCCGAGCAGGAGGCCGCCATGGCCCTGGGCGACATCGCCGGCCTGGTGCGCGAAGCCTTCGACGCCCTGACCCACGTGGCCCACGAGCACCGCGAGGGCGCGGCCATGCTGGCCCTGGCGTGCGGTCGCAAGATCGCCGATGCGGCCCTGACACACTTTCCCGAGGCGCCGGTCACGGCCGCGCTGGAGGCCCTGGCCCGCGAGGTCGAGGCCCAGCCGCGGATCTTCATCCGCGTCGCGCCCGAGATGGAGGAGCGTATCCAGCAGGCGCTGGAAACCGTGGCGGTCCAGATCGGCTATCAGGGCCAGATCGTGGCTCGCGCCGACGGCGCCATGGCCCCCGCCGCTTTCACCTTCGACTGGGGCGAGGGCCGCGCGGCCTTCGATCCCGAAGGCGCCGCCCAACGTGTCACCGAAGCGCTGGAGGCGGCGATCGCCGCCGAAGGCCTCCACGCCGAACCCATGTTCTCATAAGCAAGGCTGATCCCCATGGCCGAAGACAACCTCACCCTCGACGAATTCGGCGGCTCGATGCTGGCCTCCGAAATGCCGGTCGAGATCGCCGACAAGACCGCCTCCGACCTGGCGCCGGTCTTCGACGTTCCGGTCAACATCTCGGCGGTGCTGGGCCGCGCCCACATGTCGGTGGCGCAACTGCTGCAGCTGGGCCAGGGCTCGATCCTGGAGCTGGACCGCAAGGTCGGCGAGGCGATCGACATCTACGTCAACAACCGCCTGGTGGCCCGTGGCGAGGTCGTCGTCGTCGACGAGCGCCTGGGCGTGACCATGACGGAAATCATCAAGGACGGCGACCAGAACTAAGGTTCTGAACGCCAAGGAAATTCTGGGATTTGGGTCCTTCCCTCGGAAGGGCTTCGGGAGAGTAAGAGATGCGGCTTCTGGTCGTCGGAAAACTGAACGGGCAGCTCTCGGTCGCCGTGAAGATGGCGATGAACGCGGGGGCCAAGGTCTCGCACGTCGAAACGACGGAGCAGGCGACCAATGCTCTGAGGGCAGGGCAGGGCGCCGACCTGATGATGGTCGATTACGCCCTCGACATCGCCGGCCTGATCGCCGCCAACGAAGCCGAGCGGATCCGCGTGCCGGTGGTGGCCTGCGGCGTCGACGCCGATCCGATGCGCGCCGCCGCGGCCATCAAGGCCGGCGCCAAGGAGTTCATCCCGCTCCCGCCGGACGCCGAGCTGATCGCCGCCGTCCTGGCCGCCGTCACCGACGACGAGCGCCCGATGGTGGTCCGCGACCCGGCCATGGAGCAGGTCATCAAGCTGGCCGACCAGGTCGCCCCGTCCGACGCCTCGATCCTGATCACCGGGGAGAGCGGCTCGGGTAAGGAGGTCATGGCGCGCTACGTCCACGGCAAGTCCCGCCGGGCCAAGGCGCCGTTCATCAGCGTCAACTGCGCCGCCATCCCCGAGAACCTGCTGGAAAGCGAGCTGTTCGGCCACGAGAAGGGCGCCTTCACCGGCGCCATGGCCCGCCGCATCGGCAAGTTCGAGGAAGCCAACGGCGGCACCCTGCTGCTGGACGAAATCAGCGAGATGGACGCCCGCCTGCAGGCCAAGCTGCTGCGCGCCATCCAGGAGCGCGAGATCGACCGCGTCGGCGGCGCCAAGCCGGTCAAGGTGGATATCCGCATCCTGGCCACCTCCAACCGCGACCTGGCCCAGGCCGTGAAGGACGGTACGTTCCGCGAAGACCTGCTCTATCGCCTGAACGTCGTGAACCTGCGCCTGCCGCCGCTGCGCGAGCGGCCGGCCGACGTGCTGAGCCTGTGCGAGTTCTTCGTGAAGAAGTACTCGGCCGCCAACGGCATTCCGGAAAAGCCGATCTCGGCCGAAGCCAAGCGCCGCCTGGTGGCCCACCGCTGGCCGGGCAACGTCCGCGAGCTGGAGAACGCCATGCACCGCGCGGTGCTGCTGTCGACCGGCCCGGAGATCGAGGAGTTCGCGATCCGCCTGCCCGACGGCCAGCCGATGGCCCCGGCGCCGGACGTGGCGGTCGCCCGCGGCGCCCAGATGGCCGCCGACGCGGTCTCGCACACCTTCGTCGGCTCGACGGTGGCCGAGGTCGAGCAGAAGCTGATCATCGACACCCTGGAGCACTGCCTGGGCAACCGCACCCACGCGGCCAACATCCTGGGGATCTCGATCCGCACCCTGCGCAACAAGCTGAAGGAATATTCCGACGCCGGCGTGCCGGTGCCGCCGCCCCAGGGCGGGGTCGGCGCCGCCGCCTGAAGCAGAGGCGATACGCCGCGGCGCCGCGACCATCGGTCCGGCGCCGAACATGGCTAATTTTCATTAAGGATGTGGCGGCGGACCGCAAATCGCTTCACTCGCTGGTCCGCTAGACCTTCACCGTTCCAAGGTTCCGAATGGCCGACGCCGCCGCCCCCACAGCCGCTCGATCCGTTCCCAGCGCCAAGTCGCTGGTTGACGGATTCATGCGCGGCGAGATGGGCCTGGCCCTGGGCGTCGTCGGCATCATCGTCCTGCTGATCCTGCCGGTCCCGGCGTTCCTGCTGGACCTGCTGCTGGCCATTTCGCTGACGGGATCGGTGCTGATCCTGATGACGGCGATCCTAATCAAGAAGCCGCTGGAATTCACCTCTTTCCCGACCGTGCTGCTGGTCGCGACGCTGTACAGGCTGGGCCTGAACATCGCCTCGACCCGCCTGATCCTCGGCCATGGCCAGGAAGGCACGGGCGGCGCGGGCGCGGTGATCGAGGCCTTCGGTCACCTGATGATGCAGGGCAACTTC
>Ga0172372_10010181_pt1 | contig 12091 bp, 8 predicted proteins | sample LakKiv5m_2_FD_114544 | JGI IMG/M metagenome (GOLD analysis project Ga0172372, IMG submission 114544) | Freshwater microbial communities from Kabuno Bay, South-Kivu, Congo - kab_092012_9.5m | ecosystem: Environmental > Aquatic > Freshwater > Lake | place: Democratic Republic of the Congo...
TGATCGTTGAGGTAGCGCGTATTGGTGCTCAACAGCCCGTACTGCGCTGTCGCAGCCCGTACCACCCGTGGATGACAGTGACCCACATGCGCCACGTTGTTGTAGGCGTCGATGTAGGCACGGCCGGTATGATCGTACAAATACTGCTGCCAGCCACGGACGATTTTGAGGGGGCGACGGTACGAAATACTCAGATTGCGGCCGATACGCTCACGGCGCTCGCCGAGAGTGACTGCGAGCGATTTTTGTGGCGCAGGCACTGCGTCCACCGGCATACGCAACAAAATGTTCGGATTGGGTGACAACACCGACCAGACCGCTTGCTGGGAGGCATACCCCACGCCGGGGAAATCACGTCCCTTGTCGAGCATGTCAAGCACAACTTGGAAGTGCACGTGGGTGGGCCATTTGCCGTTGACATCTGGGATGCCGAAACTACCGATACGTTGCCCTGCTGCCACTTCTTGGCCAATCACCAAGGTGCGCACAGATTCGTCGCTCAAATGCCCGTAGAAGGTGTAAAACACGTCGCCCGCATCGGTGGTATGCGCGAGCACCGTCAAATAGCCGTAATCGAGATCGGCCGGCAGATATTCGAGCATGACGACGCGACCAGCGAGCACCGCATGCACAGGTGTGCCTGCTGGCCCCCAAAAATCAACGGCGAGATGCAACGTCCGCCGCTCGGCATTAATTAGCCCATCGGCCGCATAGCGATCGGTGGTGTAAATCATGCGCGGCTCGAGATACCCACCAACACCGATGCGCCCATCCAAGTACACATCGAGAATATTGGCAAACCGTGGCATCGCCGAGTTCTTGGGGTCTGCCCCGAGTAGCGTGCCTCCCACGCTCAAATCCAATGCCACCCGGTCGGACGCGGAGAGCTCGCGACCCAAAATCGGCGCAGTCGGTTGCTGTTGCATCCAGGCCACAATGCGATCGTGGTGTGGATAGGGTACGACACCACAGGCAGCCCGAATGCGGTACAAGACGAGGCGGGGGTGCTCTGCCATCAACCGCTGCAACAACCGCCACGCTGGCGCTTCACTAACGACCATGTACGGGTCATCGGGGCGTTCTTGCTTGCGAATGGCCGACACGGTCACGCTGATACACAAGCGCATGCAGAGCATCGGGTAGAGCAATGCCATTTCTGCATCGTTGAGCGGGCGGGCCGCATGATAGCGCGCAACCATGAGCATCAGGGCATCGAGTGGCTCTGGATGACGCATCAACACGTAGGCCGCTGCAATGGCTAAATCACTGATTGTGGCCGTGTGCATCATGTCGCCCAAATCGAGAATTCCGGTGACCTGGCGTTTTTGATAGGCTGGCACTCCGACCACCATGTTGTAGTCGTTCACATCACCATGAATGATGCTGTATGGCACATGCTGCGCATGTTGCGCATACGCGGCCAAGCAGGTCGCACTCAGAGAATCAACGATGTGGCGTTGATCGGCATCAGCAAATACGTGCAGGTACTCGCGAATCCAGCCCCCACGCATGACGTCCCACTCTAGTTCGCGGTAGGCTGCAGCATGCGTGAAACCGTGTAAGGCAGCATCGAGTTGTCCGACCAACGCACCAACATGACCGGCGAGTGCGTCATCAACGGGATTGGCCTGCGCAAACAACGTCCCCTCTAAATAGGTCAACATCCAAACAATATGCCGCTGCTCCGCACTATCGACCATCGACCAATCTGCACCATTGCGTTGCCGCACCACCCGTTGCAACGGAATGTGTGGAGCCGCCTGTGCCACATGGTTGAGCGCAGCAATTTGCATGTCAACGAATTCGCTGGAACGATTGGGATGCATTATTTTAAGCACGTAGGCAGTGCCCTGTGCATCAATGACCTTGATGTTGCTGTCGTATTCGCCTGGGAGGCGAGCAATGGTGGCTTGCATGCCATACAACGAGCTCAAAATGGAGTGTATCACCGTATCTGCGATCATGACTGGCTGGTCATTTGAAAGCATCGGACCCTCTTTCACGTGAGCAAAGAATTCGTAGAAATTATACCACTCTCCGTCGGTTGCCTGCCCGCACCTAATATTGCCAAGCATGACCCATCTATGCTACGCTAGAGCGCACAATCTGCTCGGAAAGCGAGGCAAGCGATGGCCCATTTCAGCAACGATGTACTCTGGAACAACCGTCCGTGGCGCGCGTTTGCATCTCTCCAACACGATGTCAGCTGTGATGTGTGCGTCATCGGGCTAGGGGCATCCGGTCTGACTGCGGTGCAACACCTCGTTGCAGCCGGACGGCGCGTGGTGGGCATCGACGCACACATGGTCGGACATGGTGCGGCCGGCAGCAACGGTGGCTTCATACTCGCAGGTATTGCGGCCTTTCATCATGATGCGGTGGCGCAACTCGGGCACGCCCGAGCGACAGCACTCTATCAACAAACCGTTGCAGAAATCAACCACCTCGCGCACACGGAACCCGGGTTTCGCCGCACCGGCTCGTTGCGCATTGCCAGCGACGCAGAAGAATACGCGGACTGTCTCGCCCAGTACCAGATTATGCGGGCTGACGGTCTGCCCGTGGAGCGCTATGCGGGGCCCGAAGGCGAAGGGTTATTGTTCCCCAGCGACGGTGGATTTCAGCCCCTAGAACGCGTGCGCCGCCTCGCCACACACGCACACACGGCTGGCGCACACCTCTACGAACGAAGTCCCGTGACCGCAGTACACACGGGCAGCGTACACGTAGGCGCACACTGCGTCCACGCCGAGCACGTCATCGTGGCCGTGGATGGTGCACTTGAGCGCATCTTGCCACAGCTGAGTAGCGAGGTCCAAACGACGCGCTTGCAGATGATTGGCACGGCTCCAGATGCACACTGCCGATTGCTACGCCCCGTGTACTACCGCTACGGCTACGACTATTGGCAGCAACTCGCCGATGGGCGGATTGTCATCGGCGGGAGTCGTGATCGCCATGCTGACGCAGAATGGGGCTTTGCCACGGGTCCTTCACACGACGTGCAACACGACATCGAACACACGCTCCGCACCGTCGTGAAAAGTAGCGCGCCCGTTACACATCGCTGGGGGGCCAGTGTGGCGTATCGCATCACCGATGTACGCCCTCTCGTACGCGAAGTCATGCCGCGGGTGTGGGCATGTGGCGCCTACAACGGCACTGGGAATATTGTGGGCACCATCGTGAACCGGCTCGTTGCAGAGACCATCATTCACGGCCACGCAGAAGCACTAAGACCGTGGATAGAGGCCTGAACGTCGTGGTGCACCATGTCCCCCTGCTCGCCCACGTGCGCCCGTTGTTTGACGTGCCACGCATCCCCGCCCAACGCATGGCACAGTACCTGCGACTCATGGGCGCACACGCAGATGGGGTGGCGTTGCCACCGCTCAATTTCTACAACCCGATGAGCAAACCACACGTGGCCGCCTATATCGATGCGCTCATGGCGCTCGACATTGACCACTTGGCCGGGCACTGGCTCCAAGACCCTGCGGTCACACACCTCCCGCTCCCACGCACCTTTCAACACGGATTTGCCGTGGTCGATGATGTGGCAGGTGGCTGGACGGAGCGCAGTGCGGTGGAAATGACAATCCGCAGCGCAGATGCGTACGGCCCAGCCCATGGTTGGCTGACCACGGTGCTCTTTGTGAGCGACTCCGTCGATCTCAACGTCGTACACCAGCGCCTGAAGGCGACGGTGGCACGCGCAGCATGGCCGCTCCCCCGCCATCGCCAAGTCACACTTGCAGAACTCCTCGCACACGAACGCACCGTCTGCTCCTTTGCAGGGAGTAGCTACACCCTCGATGCCGATGACCTAGCATATACGCATGCAGTGCTCAGCGACTATCGTGACGCCACGGCGTACCACGTACACGTGGCAGCGCTGTTCGGCGATCGCATCGCGCGTGCCAACGGCTTCCCGCCAATGGGGCTGAGCGATTGGGCGGGTATCGCACTCGCAGGCGCTCTCGACCAACCACTGTGGTGATTATTCGACTAAAAACATTTTTACAACTTTTATCTTGCAAAAATAAATTTATTCAGATATACTATGGCGTGTGCAGCAGAAACACAGAGACACAGGAGAAACGGCGTATGCAGATCGGACAATGGCAGCAGATTATCAGCGGCGTGGCATTGCTGGCAGTACTAAGCGCCTGTGGGAGCACCGCAGCGACTCCCGAAGGCGCCACCCCAGCCCCAGCAGACGACAGTACCAAGCAGACACTTGTGATTTACAGTGGACGGAGTGAAGCGCTGATTACCCCGATTATCGAGGCCTTTCAGCAGGCACATCCGGACATTGTAGTAAATGTGAAAGCGGGCAAAAACAACGAGCTCGCGGCGGCGATTTTGGAGGAGCAACAGAATCCGCAGGCCGATGTATTCATCAGCACTGACATGCTGACACACATCAACTTGAGCACGGCGGGCGCACTGGCAAAAGAGTCGATTGCAGGCACCGAAAGTATTCCGAACGAGCTCAAAGCGGCCGACGGGAGCTGGTACTCGGTCACCAAACGTGCGCGAGTGATTATGTACAACAAGGATCTTGTCAGTGCCGAAGAAGCGCCCCAATCGATCTTTGACTTGACCGACCCCAAATGGAAAGGCAAGATAGCAGCAACCAATTCGACTAGCGGTGCCATGCAGGCCCAAGTTGCAATGATGCTGAACACCGTGGGTGAAGATGCGACCAAGGCGTGGCTTGAGGGTCTGGTTGCCAATGAAACCACGTTTTTCGGCGGACACAGCGATGTCCGCAAAGCGGTTGGTGCCGGTGAATTCGCCATCGGCTTGGTCAATCACTACTACTACGAGCTACAAAAGCGTGAAGCAAGCGACAACAACATAGCAGTGGTTTACCCAGACCAAGGAGCGGATCAAATCGGAGTCATGGTCAACACCACGGCCGTCGGCATCACTGCGGGGAGCCCGCATGCAGCAGCTGCCAAGACATTCGTGGAGTTCTTGTTCTTGCCCAGCACACAGCAGTTGTTTGCGGAGCTGAACTACGAGTATCCGCTCATTGAAGGTGTCGCATTGGCCGAAGGTGTGACCCAGCTGGAGTCATTGCGTACGCTCAATGTTGACATGCAGGGTATCGCAAGCAACGTCCCCGTGGCCATCCAACTCATCCAGGGAGCAGGCATCCCCTAATTACGGCGCAACAAGCGGAATACGGTGTTCTCCCCACTCATGGTGCGACAGCCTGTGAGTGGGGAGATAGTGCAAAGATGCGGTACAATGAGATTCAGTTCGGCAGGGGTGTATTCAGGCAACACAACTATGCACATACGACGTCGTATTTTTCATTTCTTTGTGATTGGGATGTGGGTACTCCTCAGCAGTTGTCAACTTCTCGCACAAGAAACCAACACGTTGGTTCTTTATAGTGGGCGAACAGAAGCCTTCATGAAGCCGATTGTGGCCGCATTCCAGGCACGTTACCCGGAGATCCAGGTCCAGCTCAAATCTGGCAAAAACAACGAACTAGCGGCAACGATCCTCGAAGAACATGCGAATCCACAAGGTGATGTATTCATCAGCACCGATCAGCTCACACATATCAACCTGAGTCGCCAAGGTGGACTACAGAGTAGTGTATTTGCTGGGAGTAACACGCTCGATCCGCGTATGCGCGCCAGCGATGGCACGTGGTACGCAGTCACACTTCGCGCTCGGGCCATCATGTACAACACCGACATGGTCACTGCCGACACGGCACCGCAATCCATGTTCGACCTCGTGGAGCCTCGTTGGCGCGGGCAAGTGGTGATGGCGGATAGTAGCAATGGCCCACTGCAAGCCCAAGTCGCAGCCATGCTCACGTTACACGGCGAAGCGGTAACACGAGCGTGGCTTGAAGGATTGGTGGCCAATCAGACGATGTTCTTAGGCGCAGCCACCGATATACGGAAATCGATTGGCAGCGGTGAGTATGCACTAGGAGTAATCAACACGTACAATTATGAACTCCAACGCCGTGAAGCCGATGGCGCCAATGTGGGCATTGTCTACCCCGATCAACAGGCTGGACAAATGGGTTTACTCGTCAATACGACCGCGGTAGGAGTGATTCGCGGAGCGCCCAACGAGCGCAACGCACAGCGTTTCATGGAGTTTTTATTTTCGACCGACACACAGCGTCTGTTTGCAGAGCTGAATTTCGAATACCCAGCAGTCGCTGATGTTGGGCCAGCCGACGGAATCCCGCCGCTGGCACGCTTCCATGTTGCCGACATTGACATGCAGAGCAGTGCCGACCGGGTGCCCGAAGCAATCGCCTTGATGCAATCCGTGGGGATCCCATAAATGCGTATAGATTCGCTCCAACAACTGACTGGTGGCACACGCCGCCCTCCCTCACTGGTATGGGTATTTGCCATTGGGGTGGCCGTCGTAACACTCATTCCTGCCATCTACACCGTCATCCGTGCTCTCGGAGCCAGTGGGACATCCGTGTTGCCACCGTGGCCACTGTTTCTCCAGCTCGTGACGAATACGGTGTTATTGGCCGTTGCGAGTGCCATACTCAGTGGCGTCATCGGCGTCACACAAGCGCTCCTCATTGAGCGGAGTCAGCTATGGGGCAGAACGGTCTGGCGGATTGTGGCAGCCCTGCCGTTGGCCATCCCACCGTACGTATTGAGTATTTGCATGCTGGCGTTGTTGCGACCGCGGGGATTGGTCGAGCGGTGGCTCGTTGAGCGAGAGTTGGTCGCCTTCGGCGACATCCCCTTCGCAGCCATCTTCGGCTTGCCAGGGAGCACCATCGTTTTAGCGTTTTGTTTGTCACCATACATCTACCTTCCCGTCGCTGCCGTGCTCCGCCAAGGAAGTAACCATCTCAGCGAAATTGCGCAGATCAGCGGAGCATCGACATGGTATCGGCTACGCCATGTCACCTTGCCACTGATTGCGCCAGCGGCCGGTGGCGGCATGTTGTTGGTCATGCTGTATGCGTTGGCCGATTTCGGCGTACCGGCACTTTTGCGCCTGCCCACATTTAGCACCGCGATTTATGGGCGATTTACTGGACAAATCGACCGTGAAGGTGCAGCACTCTTGAGTCTGCCACTCATCGTTGCGACTCTCGGGCTCATCGTCCTCGAAGAGTGGCTGGCAGGGCGGGGCGGCGCCCAAATCAATCGCTCGTGGCGACCACGACTGGTACGCCAACTCGGTTGGTGGCAGGCAGGCGCGCAATTGTTGCTCGGCACGTTGAGTGTCATTGCCTTGGTGGCACCACTCGGCACGCTACTGTACTGGAGCTGGTTGCCCCTTTCACCGAGTGAACAGGCCAGTCTCATTGCATGGCCGAAGCTCATCAGCATCGGCGCCAACAACATCGCCTTTGTGGCATTGGTCGCCACACTCACCACCGTGCTTGCAATTACTCCGGCACTCCTCCTGCGTCGTGGTGGTAAAATAGGCGTGGTCGTCGCACGCCTCAGCCAAGCCGGGTATGCGCTTCCGGGCGTGGTGGTGGCGTTGAGCATCGTGCTCCTCGTCAATCAAGGGGCTGTTTGGCTTGCCGGTGGATTGGTGCCACTCGTACTCGCCTACATCATCCGGTTTTTGCCCCAAGCGGTGCAAAGCCTCGATGCGGCGTTTGAGCAAATTGCGCCCTCGATTGAGGAAGTTGGCCGGAGTCTTGGTCAAAGCGCACTGCGCGTGTTGTACCGGATTGTCATGCCGCTGGCGGCCCCGGGGCTTCGTGCGAGTTGGGCGTTGTTGTTTTTGAGCATGCTCAAAGAACTCCCTGCCACGTTGCTCTTGCGGCCAGCCGGATTTGACACGTTAGCGGTGCGCATCTGGATGCCTGCAAGTGATGGGTTTTATACTGCGGCGGCGGCACCCGCGTTGCTCCTCATCGTAGGAGCACTCGTGCCGGTCGCACTCGTGTTGCGCAATCAGTACCGGTGATTTTTCACTGTTCAGAGATAGGGAAACGGGCATGGAAGCGGTTGTTTCACTGACAAAAGTCACACGCCAACCAGCAACAGCATCGCACGCTATTGTGAATGCGCTGGATCTTGCCCTCTACCCGGGCGAAATATTGGTGTTGTTAGGGCCAAGTGGATCAGGCAAAACCACCACCCTCCGGCTCATTGCTGGGCTCGAAATACCCGATAGCGGCGAAATCACCATTCGTGGCATGTCGGCAGCCAGCCGGGGCAAATCGTTGCACCCGAGGCACGCCGCGTGGGCATGGTGTTTCAAGATTATGCGCTCTTTCCACATATGAGCGTCAACGACAACATTCGCTTTGCGCTCCATGCGTTCCCCAAACACGAACAAGCGACACGTGTCAACGAAGCCCTGCGGTTGGTCGGATTGAACGGCCTCGGGGAACGCCTGCCTCACCAGCTGAGTGGCGGTCAGCAACAACGGGTCGCCATTGCGCGCGCACTCGCACCTGAGCCGCCGGTTATTTTGCTCGACGAGCCATTTAGCAACCTAGACACGGCGTTGCGCGATCATGTGCGCAGTGAGCTCCGCGGGATTTTACGCTCTGCGCGTACGGCGGCCATCATTGTGACACACGATCAAGCCGAAGCGCTGGCCATCGCCGACCGGATTGCACTCCTCCACGAAGGAATTCTGCATCAAATCGGCACACCGGAGGAGTTGTTTGCGCAACCGCGCACACGTTTTGCGGCAGCATTCATGGGCCAAGCCGATTTTGTGGATGCTCGGTGGCAAGACGGAGCACTGCGTTGCGAGCTCGGCGACCTCGCTCCTGTTGGTGCGCTCAGTGACCTCACCAGCACGTACCAGATTCTCATCCGCTACGACGATATTGACTTCACACATGCGGAATCGGGTAACGCAACCATTGTGGAACGCACCTACGAAGGTCCGCAGTACCACTACCGCCTACAACTCGCATCGGGGCACATCATCAACGCCAAGCAGCGCCACGACCGATTGTACGGTGTGGGTGATCGGGTCCAAGTGAATCACGCTGCCACCCATCCACTCGTATACTTCAGTGGTGAGCATGCACACGGCACCGCCGTGCCGCTCACTCCGCAGCGCTACGATCATGCCTAAGTCGTTGCTCCGTCTCCTCTTGGTACTCGTGGTGGGGACACCCCTCGTACACGGGCTCTTTTTCGGGTTGGCGTGGCAACTGCAAGGACAAACGACGCCCTTCAGCACCGCTCCGCTCACGGTCCCCCATCCCTGGGATGCGTACACGGCGCACCTCGAGGCACTGTGGCGCGGTGACGTGCAGTTCCCAGGGAGCACGGAAGGTTTATCCGCAGCACTGCAACAACGATGGGTGCGCTCACTCGGTTTGTACGTGCTCGCTGCCACACTCGCAACCGTGGCGGGATTTTGCTGGGCCCGCACGCTCGCGGCGCAACAACGCAAACTCCCTTGGTGGACAAGCGGCGCTGATGCACTACAAAGCCTGTTTGTGGCGAGTATGGCCGTGGCAGTGCTCTACGTCATCTTGGTGTCAACCCCGTGGCAAACACCGCTGCCGTTGCAAGGATTCGGCTGGGATGAGCATCTCATCTTGCCGGTCATCGCATTATGTCTACGCCCGTTCCTCGTCATCACCCAACGTATCGTCACCCTCCTCGAACAAGCGTGGCACGCGCCACACGTAGTCGTGGCACAAGCCCGGGGACTCCCACGTGACCACATCATCATGCACCACCTGTTCCCCGCTCAGCAGAGCGCCATCGGCGTAATCATTGCCGGACAACTGCGCCAACTGATTGCTGACCTCATCATCGTAGAAATGATCTTTCAATGGGGAGGCATCGGTGAGACCTTGGTGCGTGCCCTTGTGTCACCCGTGTTGACCACCCAACAGCGCGGCGCGATCTATTTGGATGCGGGGGTCATTGCAAGTATTGCGAGTGGGCTGTTCGTCTGGTTTTTGGTCATCGAAATCCTGCGCCACGTGTGGCAACCGCGCTACGTCTACCAGAGCGGAGCTCTGTCATGAAGACACACTGGCGCTTGGGGCATTTCATCGGAGCCATCATTCTTGCATGCACGCTGCTGATAACCGTCTTCGGGGCATTGCTTGCTCCGCATGACCCGCGTGAGCGCCACACCGTCATCAACGTCGGCGACGGGTATCTCTCACCGCCGTTTCCAATTGGCACCGCGGGATTCTGGTTGGGTTCCGATCAATACGGGCGCGATTTGCTCAGTCGTCTGCTCGTGGGCACTCAACCGACCATGATCACCATTGCAGTGGTCACCGTGCTTCGCATGCTCATCGGCGGAGCGGTCGGCATCCTGCTCACCTTCGGAAGTCCGTGGCTCCAACGCGGGTTACGGCCGCTACAGGCTTTCACGCTGACGGTCCCCGTGCTACTCAGTGCGCTCTGTGTACTTGCGGTCGGCGGGTCCACGGCTGGGGTGAGCTTGTTCATTGTGGCCATGAGTTGGAGTAGCTGGGGCGAGGTATCACAACAGGTCGCACTCGTCGGGCAGACCTTCAAACGTCAAGCCGTCCACGAAGCCGCAATCAGCGGTGGAAGCACCACCACGACCATCGTGGTGCGCCACATGGCACGCCTCATTGGGCCGTTGCTCCCCGTAATGATCGTGAACGAACTGAGTACTGCGCTCATCCTGTTGGCAGCCCTCGGATTTTTGGGGTTTTATGTGGGCGGAGCAGCCTGGATTATTGTGGCCGGTGACGCCGTCCCAGTGGGTGCCCGGAGCGCCGATTATGCGGAACTCGGGCAACTCCTCGCCACCAGCTATGAACGCATGCTCCACCCCGAAGGTCTCATCGTGGTTGGCGTCTACGTGGGCACCATCACGCTCGGCATCCAGCTCATCATCGACGTCCTACGCCAACACAGTAGCCAACTCCCCCAGGCACGCTCGCACCGTTTTCGTGACGACGTCGTGTTTTGGGTCGAAGCAGGCATCGTGCGTGCCAGCCAGTGGCGCTGGCTCCCCTGGGCGGGTGCTATCAGTGCCGGCATCGGTGCCGTGGCCATCATTGGCTACAGTCTGGTGCCCACACAAGCAACACACGTCAGCCCACCCGCGCCAGTTATCATGGAGGCACACCAACCCTGGGGGCATGTGCACGGCGATGCTGCACAGAGTTATCGCGGCACAATCCCCGCCCATTTGGCGGAGCCACACGTGCTCACCGTGCCTCCGACGCCGATCCACACTGGCAGCGTGATTGCGCGCGACGGCAGTGTGGTGAGCTACGCAGAACGGGCGTTGCTGGTGTACACACCGAGTGGCAGGTGGCAGCACATCCCGGTCAAATACCCGTTTGCGGGCACTCCGAGTCTGACCGCCCACGACGAAATTGTGACCGTGGGCGTACAAGGACTCATCCGTCACTATGCACTCACCGGCAAGCTGGTGCGTGAATACGGCACGACGTCACGTGCACAAGCAACCGCGGGAGCGGTCGTTGCCAATGACGACACGGTCATCGTCACCGTGGTTGACCGTCTCGAAGCCTTCAAGGATGGTGTGCTCCGCTGGCGCACGCCCGCCATTGCTAGTTATGCGGAGTACCCGGCAGTGCTCGCACCGGACGGGGGCTTGGTCTTCCTCGGCGGCACCGCCTTCGACAGGAGCGACGGCGGTCGTCTGCCGACGTTTGGCGTTGCCAGCGGCCCACAATTCGAGAATCCCACCTTTGTGAGTGGCGCCGATGGTTTTGTCTATCAGCGCATCGGGCATCACCTCTACGGGCTCCAGGTCGCCCAACTCCAGAGCACGCAGGTGCGTGATCTGAGCTGGGAAGCCAATCGGGTCACGCTTTTTTATCCCGATCAAAGCGGCGTCAGCAAAAACGGCACCGCTTGGCACACCTACACCGGGTACGGCAACCAGCCCCATCTCGTATGGGTGCCCCCATCGGGAGCTGCCCGACACGTGCCCATTGAGCGTGACTGGCGGGTCATGGTCAGCGACGACGATGCGCGCATCATCGGCTGCACGCCACAGCACTGTAGTGCCTACCAGATGGGCACGCCCACGCCGCTGTGGACGTACCATGCGACCACCGCACACGGCGATATTTTGGCGGTCAGTGCGCTCCCCACCGGCTTACTGATTACCCACA
>Ga0172372_10010182_pt1 | contig 12091 bp, 10 predicted proteins | sample LakKiv5m_2_FD_114544 | JGI IMG/M metagenome (GOLD analysis project Ga0172372, IMG submission 114544) | Freshwater microbial communities from Kabuno Bay, South-Kivu, Congo - kab_092012_9.5m | ecosystem: Environmental > Aquatic > Freshwater > Lake | place: Democratic Republic of the Congo...
GGAAGGCAATTCATTAAGGGGCCGTTACGCAGAAAGCGATTCGTTTGTCAGGAAGTGTATTCCGACCGATCCTACCTCGTAAATGCCTTGGCAGAAGTTCGACCGATCAAGTAAAATCCTATGAAGAGCAACAATTATTGTGTGATCATGGCGGGTGGCGTTGGAAGCCGCTTCTGGCCGATGTCGACCCCTCAAAAACCAAAACAATTCCTGGATGTACTAGGTACAGGGAAATCCCTGATCCAGATGACCTATGATCGCTTGTTGCTGATCGCGCCGAAGGAAAATATCTACGTACTCACGAATGAGAGTTATGCCGGAATTGTCAAGGAACAACTGCCTGATCTTACTTATGGTCAAATCCTGACCGAACCGATGCGCAAAAATACGGCACCATGTATCGCTTATGCAGCAGCAAAGATCCATGACCTGAATCCAGAGGCAACGATGGTTATTTCTCCGGCGGATCACCTCATCGTTCGGGAAAATCGTTTTTCTGAAATCATTCATACAGCCATCGACCGCGCTAATGAAGAAGCACGCTTGGTAACGCTGGGTATTCAACCGAGCCGCCCGGACACCGGTTACGGATACATCGAATTTTCGAAAGAAAATAATGTAGCTTCAGGTTCAGTTACACCTGTAATTCAGTTCCGTGAAAAACCGGATCTGAAAACAGCCGAATCCTTCTTAGAAAGCGGAAATTTCTACTGGAATTCCGGAATCTTTGTCTGGAAAACGGCAACGGTTTTAAGCGCACTTCAACAATTCGAACCGGAACTTCACAACTTATTTGCCGGCGATCTGTCAGACTACAATACGCCATCAGAACAAGAAAAAGTGAACGCTGCCTTTCATGCCTGCAAAGATATTTCGGTCGATTTTGCCATTATGGAACATGCTAAGAACATCGATGTTGTGCTTGCTGATTTCGACTGGAGCGACCTTGGTACCTGGGGAAGTTTGAATACGCATTTGAACAAAGATTCCGATGGTAACGCCGTTATCGGAAAACATGTACACCTCTATGAATCAAAGAACTGCCTTGTCAATGTATCAGACGACAAACTGGTTTTACTCGATGGGCTCAAGGATTATATCGTTGTTGAATCCGAGAACATGTTTATGGTACTCAAAGCGGAGAACGAACAAGAACTGAAAAATTACCTGAAATCAGCTGAGGCCGGAAGTCCGGAGTTTTTTAAAAAGTAAGTTGGACTTTAAGACTTCAGGATTTTAAGATTTTAAGACTATAGACTTCAGGACAAAAGTACGCTGCGCTCATAGACGAAAGACTTTTGGAGTCAATATCCCATGAACCCTGAGCACTCGAAGGGTGAATGATTCTAATCATTAGTCATTTGTTCCCTCTCCCATTTGCGGTACAGGTCAAAATAACTGAGAGTCTCTACAACGATTGCACCACCGAGGGTATCGCCGTATTTGGCAGGCAGTCCTCCCGTATAAACCATCATTCGTCCGATGGCGCAACTCGGGACATTGTACACCTCATTACTCTTGATGCCATCCAGCATATAGATCATGTCTCCTTTTCTTGCTCCTCGAAACATCAATTCGCCATCTTCAGACATACGTACATCAGAATGGATCGAAGTTGCCAAGCCTGCAACGCTGAACTTAACCGGACTTTTTTCAATCTCTTCAGGCGTGAGTTCTTTTATAGGAAGTGACCCATACTCCAGTTTCATTCGGCCATCATTCGCTTTCACTGTAATATCCTTCAGCATTTTAGCAGCCGTAAACTGAATAACTCCTGTTCTGCATATCCCATCCATTGGCACATTAACCGGAATCCCTGACATCGTATCCCTAACAAATTTGACATTCAAGGTGTATTCACCGGCAGGAATTGCAGAAATTCGAAATCTTCCGTCTATACCAGTTTCAGCGCGGTACTTTCGATCCTGATCGATCACAAAAACCTGCGCACCAATAAGCGTATCTCCTGTTTCTTTGTCAACTACCATCCCGACGATCTCTCCCGGTGCTCCTTGCGACCATGCTCCTTGCGCTGCAAGAAGTAACAATCCAAAACATACTTTTTTCATGACTTTTGATTTACTATTCAAAGCATTGATGCAGGACGAAATCAATTTCCATAAAAAAGGCCATCCTTTCGGACAGCCTTCAAACATTAGATCGAAGTATACCTTAATTTCCAACAACAATCGGATAAATGCGCGAGGAAAAGGCATCGATCAATTTATGAAAGGCACGTTGGTCGCCCGATCTCAATCCTTCGATATCCTCAAAATCATTCAATACGCTTCGTTAGATGTTCTGAAGGTAAAAAACTTGCGTGAAGAAAAAACAGGAAAATTGCTTAATGTTCTCTGTTCATTAAGAATTCAGCCAGCGTTAAGAGTGATTTCTTGTGTTCAGAAGGGCGATTCACCTTCGACAACGCATCGACCGCGCTATTGTAATGTTGCTCCATTAACTGCTCACAAATACCTCGTACGCCCATCTCTTCATAGATCTCACGGGTACGATCTACCTTAAACGTGTGATTGGTCTGATGCGACAGCTGATCCAGCTCAGAAATTTGCTCCGATGAGGCCATTTCTCTTGCCTTCAGATTCAGCAACGTTTTTTTATTGGCAATGACATCACCACCCACCTGCTTTCCAAATTTCTCCGGATCAGCAAAAAGATCAAGAATATCATCCTGGATCTGGAAGGCAATTCCAATATGCTCGCCGAACCTGTAAAGCAGTTTTCTTTCCTCTGAAGAAGCATCTGCAATGATTGCTCCCATTTCGAGCGCGCAGCCTAGGAGAACGGAAGTTTTCAAACGGATCATTTCGATGTATTCAGGAATGGTGACATCGGTTCGCTTTTCAAAATCCATGTCGAGTTGCTGACCTTCACAAACTTCGACTGCCGTTGTATTGAACAGATTCAATAAGTCTGGAAGGTGACGAGCCTCTTGTTTTGCCAGAAGTTGATATGCCTTCACCAACAAAACATCACCTGATAGTATCGCGATATTCTGATTCCATTTTTCGTGTACCGTGGATTGGTTGCGACGCAAGGGTGCTTCATCCATGATATCATCGTGGATCAAAGAAAAATTATGGAATACTTCTACGGATAGTGCCGCATGAAGAGCCGATTCAGGATCTGCCCCAAAAAGATCTGCCCCCATCAGCGTGAGCACCGGTCGAACTCGCTTACCTCCGAGTTTCAAAAAGTACCTTAGTGGATCGTACAAATTCGCCGGAGACGCAGGGAAAGGAACGTTGGAAAGTTCTCTCTCAATATGCGCAAGCATCTCTTCGAACTGTTTCATTACCTTTTGATGATATTCATGAGATACGTCCCATAACCGCTTTTAACCAGCGGTTCTGCAATCTGTTTCAGTTGCTCGGCATTGATAAAACCATTACGATAAGCAATTTCTTCGATACAACCAATCTTTAATCCCTGACGTTCTTCTATGACCTGTACAAACTGTCCTGCCTGCATGAGTGACGTGAACGTTCCTGTATCCAGCCAGGCTGTACCTCTGTTGAGTACCGCTACTTTGAGTAATCCTCTGCGGAGGTATTCTGCATTAACATCTGTGATCTCATACTCGCCACGAGCCGATGGTTTCAACTGTTTAGCGATCTCAACGACTGAATTATCATAGAAATATAATCCCGGTATGGCATAATTCGATTTCGGATGCACAGGCTTTTCCTCCACCGAAACAGCATTCATGTGCTCGTCAAATTCGACAACACCATAACGTTCCGGATCACTCACATGGTATGCGTATACAACGCCACCCGTAGGATCATTATTTTCCTTCAACAGATTGCCCATTCCTGCCCCATAGAAAATATTGTCGCCGAGGATCAGAGCTACTTTATCATCTCCGATAAACGATTCACCAATAACAAATGCCTGTGCCAGGCCGTTGGGAATTTCTTGCACCGCATAACTGAATGAACATCCTAAGTTAGAGCCATCTCCCAATAATTTCTCAAAATGCGGAAGATCATGAGGTGTTGAAATAATCAGAATTTCTTTAATTCCGGCACTCATCAGCGTGGACAACGGATAGTAGATCATCGGCTTATCGTAAACCGGCATCAACTGCTTGGAAACAGCCAACGTTAAGGGGTGTAAACGCGTTCCGGAACCACCGGCAAGGATTATTCCTTTCATAAATTTACATCAATGGTTATTTGCTTTTTGGTCCTCTGAAGAATCAGCAATTTCAAGCTGACTCCAATCTATTTCGCTCTCACTACTGTATGCCTCAAAATAGGGTTCAATAAACGATTTTGTAATTAATCTTCTTTCCAAAGTCAAAAGTAAGGATGGTAAAACTATTAGGTTTGTTAGCATCGCTACAAAAAGAGTTAAACCGATTAATAATCCTAAGGCTTGAGTTCCTCCAAATTGAGAAAATAGAAAAACAGAAAAACCTGCGCATAAAACGATAGATGTATAGAACATTCCAAGTCCGGATTCTTTAATGGTGACAGCAACACACTCTTTTAAATCCCAATTCATAGATTTTAACTGCATTCTATATTTTACTAAAAAATGGATCGTGTCATCCACTGCAATACCAAGTGCGATGCTAAAAATCAGCAATGTTGATGGTTTTAGGGGGATTTTCAAAAAGCCCATGATACCAGCTGTTAAAAGCAACGGAATTAGGTTTGGAATCATTGCAACAACAACCATTCTCAAGGATCTAAACAACAATGCCATTAGTGAAGCAATACAGAGTATTGCAAAAAGAATACTTGAAACTAAATTTTTTAGTAGATATCGTGTTCCTTCGGAGGCAATCACGGAAGTGCCTGTAATTTTGACATCAAAATACTCTTGATTTATTGCTTCCCTTAATTTTTTACAAAAATCATCATGACTGTAATATGTTTTAATAAGTGTAGGGTCGTTATCAAATTTGAATTGAAGCTGATTGTCAGAATTGGACAATATTGAAGTAAGTGAATTATATATTCCCGGAAACTCAATAAAAATGGAGTCTGCATAAGCACTCAAATTATGTTTTGTGCCCCGAAACAATTTTTCAACTCTTGATTTATCTGGATTTAGAACAGAGTCTATCAAATTAAACATCTTTTTAGTCACCTCAGCTTGTTGGTAAGACCCTATATCTTTTATTTGACATCTTATCCGAAGAGTTCTATTTGACGTATCAACTAATTCTTTTTCAGAAAAACCCCCATTTGTATTGGCGAATTGGAAATTGTCACGATACTTTTTTAATCGAAGCATATCTCTTTTTGCGATTAGTTCATAATGATTCGGATTATTGCCAAAATAAACCATGTTTACAAACTTTAGAAAATCTACAATAGAAATACTTTTAGAAAACAAGGTGTCCTTCGAAATTTCATTTTGAATAGTTTCAATTTTTTCTAAGGTCGATCTTTTAAATAACCTTCCCGACTCCTTGTAATCGACCATTATTTCAAAAGGTATAGAACCCCCAAAATGGGTTTCTAAAAACTTGATGTCCTTAACAATTTGATCATTTTTAGGCAAATCACCTGTTAAATTTCCGGAAGTCTCAACCTTTGACATTCCATAAATTCCTATTACTAACGTAAGAAAAAGTGATAAATAGACAAGTGGCCTTTTGCTAATTGACAAATATTGCATTGTTCCAATTAGTTTGGTGGCAATTCTTCTATCAAGATGTTTTAAGTGTTTTTCTCTGGGAACTTTAAAAAGTGAATTAAAAATTGGTATTAACGTAATCGATATAACAAATACTAACATTACGTTGAGCCCCGCAGTTAGTCCAAATTCAAAAAGCTTTTCAGAGTTTGTAATGCAAAAGGTAAGAAAACCGACAGCTGTAGTGAAATTAGTCATTAAAGAGGCGACTCCCACATTCTTGATTACTCGCGAAAGGGCTTTCATCTTGTTTCCGTGATCCTTTATCTCCTGATGGTACTTAGTCATCAAATAGATGCAATTCGGCACACCAATTACAATCATAAGCGGTGGAATTAAAGCTGTCAAAATGGAAAGTGAGAACCCCATAATCGCCATAGACCCTAACGCCCAAATGACAGCCACCCCAACAACAATCAAACAAACAAAAACCACTTTGAAAGACCGGAAGAAAAAATAAATTAACAGTGCTGTCACCAAAAGTGACACACTAATAAAAAAGTACATTTCATTTTGAATTCTTTTCGCAATTATTACTCGCAAATGAGGCAGTCCTGCAAATCTAATCTTTCCAAAATATGGTTCATATGATTTAGCTAAATCCTCTATTTTCAACACAACCGAAGACTTGTCTTTATGCTTTAAATATTTTTCATCAACAGAAACCAACATTAAAGAAACATTGCTTTCTTCGTTGTATAACAGGCGGTTATAAAGAGGATTATTGCGAATTATTTTCTTTATGGAATCAATAGAATAAGACCATTTATCTCTCTCTTTTGGATTGAATACTCTGTGAATTTGGAAAGAATTTGATTTCTCATCATTTTCCAACGAAAAGAGATGTGCTTCTGATACAGGTTCGCGTTCAACACCGTCAATAGTCAATATAGAATCACCTAATTCTCTCCACTTTAAAAACAATTTATCCGTATACAAAGAATCTGTTTGAATCGCCAAAACAAGGGTTCCTCCATCCTCTCCAAATGCAGTTTTGAATGCTTTATATACTCTTGTTGCTTCTGAGTCTTTCGGAAGCATAATACCGTATTTATTTTCAAGCTGTAAACCATTACCAAAAAATGCACGAAAACCACAATAAACCGTAATTAACGTAATTATTCCGAGTACAATAAATCTGAATTTAAGTATAAAGTTGGCTATGCTGTTCCACATAGGGTGTATGCTTCAAAAAATGAGGTTAAATGTAATCAAATTAGCCGACCTGACAAATCTACGGATGAAGGTCAGTGGCCAGCCATTCAAAGAATTCTCGTTGCCAAAGCACACTGTTTTGTGGACTTTGTACCCAATGTCCTTCCGTTGGAAAATACAGGTATTTACTACGAAGTCCTTTTAATTGAGCCGCCTGAAAAGCCTGCATTCCTTCACTTTCAGGAACACGATAATCCAGGCCTCCATGTATCACAAGAATAGGAGTATTCCAGTTTTGTACGTAGTTGTGAGGACTGAACTTCTTGTGATTTTCCTTGTTCACATCGAGCCAGTACGGCCCGCCATGATCCCAGTTGGCAAAAAACAATTCTTCCGTAGTGCCGTACCAGCTTTCAAGATTGAAAAGCCCGCAATGCGCAATAAAGGTTTTGAATCGATTTTCGTGAATTCCGGCAAGCATGTATACCGAATAACCGCCGTAGGATGCACCGACTGCACCGAGTCTGGTTTCATCGACATAGGGCTCCTGTGATGCATTGTCAATCGCCGAGAGGTAATCTTTCATAGCCTGCCCGCCCCAGTCTTTGGAGATCGCATCATTCCATTCCTGACCAAATCCGGGTAAACCTCTCCGGTTCGGGGCTACCACAATGTAACCTTTAGACGCCATGAGTGCCAAATTCCATCGGTAGGAGAAAAACTGACTCACGGGACTTTGAGGACCGCCATTGCAATATAGCAGCGCCGGATATTTTTTGGACGGATCAAAATGGGGCGGATAGACCATCCAAACGAGCATTTTTTTGCCATCAGTCGTTTCAACCCAGCGTTCTTCCACTTTAGGCATCTGTATTTTTTTCAAAAGGTCCGAATTCACTGTAGTCAACTGGGTGACTTTTGGCTTTTTGAGGGTAACTGAAAAGATCTCTGTTGGTTCAACCATCGATTGTCGACCGGCATAAATCGTTTCTTCAAAAGCAGAAACACTGACGTAATCAAATTGTCCTGAAGTAACTTGTTTCCAAGTTCCGTCTTTGGCATTGATCACATAGATCTGCTCGGTTCCTTTTGTCGGTGCGATAAAGAAAATGTGCTGACCGTCAGGATGCCAGCTGAAACTACCAACGGAAAGATCCATTTCTCTGGTGAGACTTTTCGTTTTACCATCAGAAGTCATGACCTTCAGTTCATTCTTATCTGATTCAAAGCCATCATGCGACATCGCTAACCAGGCGAGCGTTCCTTGAGAGGAAAAGGCAGGATAATTATCGTACCCCTGGTTCCCTTCGGTCAGGTTCCTTGTTTTCGCGCTTGCAATGTCATACTCGTAAAGTTCACTATTAGTGCTTTGCGCAAATTCTTTCCCTTGTTTCTTTTTAGACGTGTAGATCACCTTTTTTGAATCCGTGGAATAGCAAAACTGCTCGGAACCACCATGCGGACCAAGGATTCCATCGTAGGGTTCCCCTGATAAAAGATCAATGCCCTTGGAGTCAATTGACCCGTCAGTGACTGAATTCAATGCATGAAGAAATAAATGTCTTCTCATGTAATCATCGTAATGGTCCCAATGACGGTACATCAGGTCATCTTCTATTCTTACATTCGCCAAAGGCAGATCGGGATATTTATCGTTCGCTGTTTTTCGCATTTTAATAGCTTCGATACACAGAACAGATTTCAGGTCAGGAGCGATTTTGAATCCTTCCAATTCTACCTCTTTGAAATGCGAATGTTGTTTTTTTGTTGAACCATCGGATGCCATGCTCCAGATCTGTAAACCTTCGTTTTCAGTGGACATGTACCAGATCGTACCGTCTGAAGCCCATTGCGCTTCCATCTCCGAAAATGGCGTAGCCGTGACCTGCTTGCTTTTGCCGCTCTTCAGATCGATCACAAACAAATCCGTATTGCCTGAATTTTTACTTATATCGTACGAACGCTGAGCATAGAGCAGCTGTTTCCCATCCGGCGATACTACGCCTCCTGAAATACGGTTAAACTTCCATAACAATTCAGGCGTGAGTGTTTCCTGCGCACTACCAATTGTTGCCAAAAACAAAAAAAAGAACAATAGATTCTTCTTCATCTGATTTGATGATTATAAATTGAAAAACAAAGCGTTAGACCTGCTCGTCGAGTTGTTCTTGCAGTCCGTTAGACTTTACAAGATCCACTGCATTTCTCAAGGCCAGATATAGTAATCCTAAAGATAAATTACAGAGCAAGATCTCCTGAATATCAATTTTATAGCTCAAAAGAAATACAGATAGATTTATTCCAATTAATGTGGCGATCAATACCCGTTGAAAAAATTTAGTCCCTTTCATATTCATGACTTTTCGAAACTAAATTACGTTGTTGTACGGCTGACTTTCGGCAGTCACGAATTACTTGTTCACAGGCATCAGTAGAAAACCTCAAGAATAATGGGCTTCTCGCTATTTCGAATAATTTGATCCAACTGAATGAAATATTTTTCAGAGACCATAGCACAACCCTCACTGTTACAGATCGGCAACTTTTGTTCTTCATCCGGAACACAACTATATCTGTGTAGGACCACAAAACGTTCGTATGCTTTATCATTTGTGGGTTCCAATCCATGAAGCTTATAAGACCTGCCAAAATCACCGGTGTATGCTTCACCTATCCTGTATTTTCCAAGTGAGGTACAGAGCGAACCTGGAACATTACTGAATTTCAAGCTATCTTCCACTCCGGTCTCAGATCCGATGCCGTGAGCCACCAATCCTTTGCTCAGCACAGCAAAATCTTTCAAATCAATTACAAACAACCTGTACTTACCAGATTGTTGACGCATATCTATCAGGATAGCCAATTCGTTAGCATAGTCCGATTGATAGGCCAGGAATTGACTTAATTCTTTCGCTTTATTTCTCATTCGTTCATGAATGTGAAGCGTATCACTTTCTGCGTCGGTATTAAAAACGCTTCCCTCACCTTGAGGACAAGAAAAAAGGGCAATTAAACAGGTGGGTAGAAAAATCAGGAGTAAGATCCAACGCATTTTTAAAAATTTGGTGAAGAATGCGTCTTTTTATAAAAAGTAACAGCGCTTTAGATAAATCCTTTTTCAGAAAGAATCCGTGACATTTCATTTTGCAGTTTCAGAGCTTCTTCATGGGCCCTTGTGCCAAAATCTTCCTTTTGAGACGCATAAATGATCGCCCTCGACGAATTCACCAGCAATCCGCAGTCTTTATTCCAACCATAATTACAAACATCCTCAAGCGAACCACCTTGCGCACCAACGCCCGGAACCAGGAAAAAATGATCAGGAACTACTTTACGCACTTCAGCGATATCCTCTGCGCGGGTTGCACCCACGACATACATGAGATTTTCAGGAGTACCCCACGAAGAAGATTTCTCCAGCACATGTTTGAATAACTCCTTCCCTGAACCATCCTTCGTTAATTGAAAATCCAACGCACCCGCATTGGAAGTAAGCGCCAGAAGAATGACCCATTTATTCTTGAACTCAAGAAACGGCGTCACACTATCACTTCCCATGTAAGGGGCAACGGTTACCGAATCGCAATTCAAATAATCAAAGAACGTTTTAGCGTAATACGTTGACGTGTTACCAATATCGCCACGCTTGGCATCTGCAATCGTGAAAATGTCCTTCGGAATATATTCAAGCGTTTTTCTCAAAGATTCCCACCCTTTTGGACCATAACACTCATAAAATGCAATGTTAGGTTTGTATGCTACAGCTACCTCTTTGGTGGCATCGATAATCGCTTTGTTGAATTCAAAGATTGGATCTTCGGTGTCCAGCAAATGTTTTGGGATCTTGTTCAGGTCGGTATCCAGACCAACGCACAAAAAGGACTTCTTTTTTCGAATTTGTTCAACTAATTGTTCACGTGTCATTACTGTACCTCCTGTCCTTTCAATTTTTCAGCATTTTCAGCCAACTTCAACGCATCGATCATCTCCTTGATGTTTCCGTTCATGAAATCTCCCAGATTGTACATCGACTTGTTGATGCGGTGATCAGTAATGCGACCTTGCGGGTAATTATAGGTGCGGATCTTATCGGATCGGTCACCCGATGCAACAAGCGTTTTTCGTTGCGCTGCACGCTCATTATGCACACGGTCCAGTTCTGCCTGATACAACCGCGAACGCAATACGGAAATCGCCTTTTCCAGGTTTTTATGCTGCGAACGGCCGTCCTGACATTCAACCACTGTTCCAGTTGGAATGTGGGTCAAACGGATTGCAGATTCTGTTTTATTAATGTGCTGACCACCCGCACCGGAAGCGCGGAACGTATCTTTACGAACATCGTTCATATCGAGGTTAAAATCAACCTCTTCGGCTTCAGGCAAAACGGCCACTGTAATCGCTGATGTGTGCACACGACCTTGTGATTCAGTCTCTGGAACACGCTGTACACGATGTACGCCCGATTCAAACTTCAGCATTCCATAAATACCGGCACCGGTGATCTCCATCGAGATCTCTTTGTACCCCTTCACTGAACCTTCAGACGAGTTGAGGATATCATACTGCCAACCCATCTCTTTGAAGAACATGGTGTACATGCGGAAACAATCTTCCACAAAGATACAGGCCTCATCTCCACCCGTTCCTGCGCGCAATTCCAGGATGGCATTCTTATCATCTTCCGGATCTTTTGGGATCAACAGAAACTTAATGTCTTCTTCCATCTGAGGCCTGCGCTCCTCTAATTCGAGCAACTCTTCCTTGGCCATCTCACGCATTTCAGGATCTGTTTCAATCTCAAGTAACTCTTTCGCGCTTTGGATATTCCCTACCAGATTTTTAAATTCCAGATAGACTTGATCAATCTCCTCAAGGTCTTTGTATTCCTTGTTGAGTTTCACGTAACGCTCCATATCCGCAATGATATCGGGATCGACGATCATTTTGCCTACTTCCACAAAACGGAAATGGATAGCCTCGAGTTTGGTTAACAAATCACTCATACTGGATCAATATTCGAAGGTGCCGTAAGGTGAATCAATCGTCACTTTCTTATCATCATGCGCTTCCACTCGACCAACGATCTGTGCCGGAATACCAAATGATTCGGAAATGCGAATGATATCAGCTGCCAAATCAGCAGGAACATACAATTCCATGCGGTGCCCCATATTGAACACTTTGTACATTTCTTTCCAGTCAGTACCCGATTCCTTCTGAATCAGTTCGAAAAGAGGTGGCGTTGGGAACAAGTTGTCTTTGA
>Ga0172372_10010183_pt1 | contig 12090 bp, 8 predicted proteins | sample LakKiv5m_2_FD_114544 | JGI IMG/M metagenome (GOLD analysis project Ga0172372, IMG submission 114544) | Freshwater microbial communities from Kabuno Bay, South-Kivu, Congo - kab_092012_9.5m | ecosystem: Environmental > Aquatic > Freshwater > Lake | place: Democratic Republic of the Congo...
GGGGAGGGTTCACGGCATCGCGACGTACCCGTGGTGCAGACCCAGGTAGTAGGGGAGCAGGAACACGGTGCCCGCGCCGAGGACGTCCCCACGGCCGCCGTAATCGAGCTGCCACGGGTCCGTGTTCCAGTGGTTGAAGTGCCGGTTCTCCACCGGCAGCACCCGCCCGTCACGCCCGTGGCCCCGGCCCTCGTTCCCCGGCTCGTGCGGGTCGCGCGCCTGCACCGCGGGCAGCGGCACGACGTCGAGGCGGTGCGCGTTGCGGAGCGGCCAGTTGAGGCGATCGAGCGGGAATCCCCGCAGGGTCGCGGCGGCGTCCTCCAGCCACCCGGCCGCGGGGGAGATCGGGAACTCTCCCCACAGGTTGCGCAGGGTCCGGCCCTCGGCGTGCGCCGCATAGGCGAAGGCGAAAAACGGATTCCGCTCCGCCGCCTCGAGGCCCCAGTACACGTGCCACGCGGTCAGCGCCCGCTCCCGCAGGGCCGCGTCGCGGGTCGTGTTCAGCAGGGTGTAGAAACACATGAAGGCCATCTCGTCGTCCGACTGGTTGCCCGAGCCCGGGCCCGTCTGGAACTTCGGGTGGAACAGGTTCTGCGCGTACCCGTGCCGCGCGGCCAGCTCCGCCGCCGCCGCGGTGTAACGGCCGTCCCCCGTCACGTGCGCCGCCGCGCTCAGGTAGGCGAGGAGGCTCAGGGAGTTCAGCCCGCGCTCGACGACCCAGTGCGGGTCCGCGTTCAGCCGCTCCGGGGCGTACATTCCCCAGCGCGTCGGGCGCCCGTCGTGGTCCCGCAGGGTGTAGCCGTGCGTGAGCAGGTGGTCGGTGAGGGCGCGGATTACCTCCCGCACCGCCGCCTTCTCCTCCGGGGTCCGCGCCACGAGGTCGTGGTAGAGCGGGTAGAAGAAATAATGCCCGTCCAGCTCGTCGCTGCTGGTGTCCGCCTTCCAATACCAGCGGCCGTCGGCGCTGCGCGGCCAGCGGGGCTCGAGGCGTTTCCAAAGCGCGTCCCGGCCCTGCATCGCGCGGTCCCGCTCCGCCTGGCCCGCATTCGGGTCCGGGCCGTCGCCCGGCAAAATGGTGCGCGCCACGAAGCCGGGCGGCGGCGCCACCGGACCGCCCTGGGTGACGGTCTGCAGGAACCGCAGGGCCGTGAACACGGCGTCCGCGCGCGCCTTGGCCCGCGGATCCCCGGTGGCCGCGTAGGCGAAGCACTCGCCCGCACCATACATCGCCGTCCAGAGCCCGTCGTTGTCGGAGTCGTGCCGCCCGGCGCTTGCGCGGTCGCCCGGGATCCGCAGGGGCGCCTCCGCCACGAAGCCGAACGGCGTCCGCCGGATGTGCCGGTCGATCTCCCCCTCGTAAAACTCCGCCTTGGCCGCGAGGGTCATCGTCCGCCGCGCGATGCCGCCCACTCCCGCCGCGGTCGCGAACCAGGCCGTGCCGTCCGGTCCCACCGCCAGGGCCCCGATGCGGTCCTCCGGGAGCCAGCGCGGCCCCTGTCGGTAGTGGAACTCGCGCCCGTCCCAGCGGATCGCGCCCCGGTCCGTGCCGAACCATACCTCGCCGCCCGGTCCAGCCGCCGCGCCGGTGAACCCGTTCCACGGCAGGCCATCCTTACCCTCAAGAAACCTCCAGCCGCCCGCCGTGCGGATGCCCACGCCGGCGGCCACCCCGAACCAGGTTTGTCCGGCGGTGTCGACCGCCACGGCCCGCACTTCGCCCACCGCCCAGCGCCGGCCCGCCCCGTCCAGCACGACCTCCTCCTCCCAACCGGCCGGGGTCCGCCGCCACAGGCCCGCGCGGGTCCCCGCCCACCAGGTGCCATCAGGCCCCCGCGCCAGCTGGAAGGGCTCCCCTGGCGGCGGAAGGTCCGGCGGGGTCGCGCGGGCGGGCGGCGCCGCCAGCACCTCCCAGGCCCCGTTCCGGCGCGCGCTCCACGTGCGGCCGGTCCGGCAGATCGGTTCGCCCTCCGGGCCGAGGATCACCTCCTCCACCGCGCCCGCGGGCCGGCCCGGCTCCGCGACGTGGTGCAGGGCCACCTCCTGCCGGAACTCCTGCGGGATGGGGCGCGCCCCGGCGGTCAGGGCGAGCAGGAAGGGCAGGCAGCGGCGGAGCAGGCGGGGAGGGGAGGGGCGCATCGGGGGTAAGGCCGGCGCGCCCGAGCAGGCACCGCGCCCCCGCGGCTGGCAAGCCCGACCCTCGTTCCGTCGGACGGACTTGCCCCTGCGCCGCTTGCCGCCACTCCTAGGGACATCACCTGACACCGATGCGATCCCCCCGCCTGCTCCCGATACTGCTCCTCCCGTCCTTGCTCCCGGCCCAGCCCGCCCCGGCGCCCCGCCCGCCCACCCCCCCGGCCGGCGAGGCCGTGCAACTCGAGGCGTTCACCGTCACCGGCTCCAACATCCGCCGGCTGGACGAGGAGAAGATCCTCCCCGTCACGGTGATGAACCTCGAGGACCTCGACCTGCGGGGCGTTCCCACCGCGGCCGAGCTCTTTGACACCTTCTCGATCGGTGGCCCCATCACGCTTGACGAGGGCAACACCCTCGGGGCCGACGCCCGCGGCGACAATTCGACGATCAACCTCCGCGGCCTCGGCTCGGGCAACACATTGGTGCTGCTCAATGGCCGCCGCCTGCCCCCGCACCCGATCAGCATGGCCGAGAGCTCTGTCCCCTCGCTCTCCACCAATGTGAACAACCTCCCGATGGCCGCCATCTCCCGCGTGGAGGTGCTCCGCGACGGCGCCTCCGCCATCTACGGTACCGACGCCGCGGCCGGGGTGGTCAACTCGATCACCCGCACCCGCTTCGACGGCCTCTCGATGCGCGCCCGGGCCAGCGTCACGGAGCGCGGCGGCGGTAACGACTGGAACGTCGAGATCACCGACGGGCGCAACTTCAACCGCGGGCGCAGCAACCTGCTGGTGACCCTCGATTACTACCATCGCGACTTCCTCTGGCTCAACCAGCGCAAGTTCTCCCGCAATCAGGACATCCGCGTCGTCCGCAACGTCCCGCCGCCCTGGGACGGCCTGCCGCTCCTCGACGCCACCGGCACGGTGGTCCGGGACAACGACTTCGACAACCGCCTGAGCACCGATTCGAGCTACTACGGGGGCTTCGTGCGCGGCAACTGGGGCCCCAATTTCAGCTTCGTTGGCGCCCGGCCCGAGGGGAACCGCGGGATCATCACGACCTCCGGCTCCACCAGCGCCACCCTCGCGACCAATGGGACGTTCTACCTGATCCCGCTCGCCGACGGGAACGTCGGCTTCCGGCAGACGCTGCCCTCGCACAACATCGATGACTTCACGGTCAACTGGTACCAGAACCCCAACGACTTCAAACCGATCCTCCCGCGCACGGACCGCCTCAACCTCACCGCCGTGCTGCGCCACCGGCTCGGCCGCGACCTCGAGGTCTTCGGCGAGGTGCTGACCTACCGGGCGAAGTCGATCACCGGCCGCCTGCCCTCCGCCTTCGATTCCAGCACGGATCACAACATCTACCTGGGCGCCGACCATCCCTTCAATCCCTTCGGCAGCCGGTTCTACGATCCGCAGGGCCGTCCCAACTCCGACGGCTCCCCCCGCCTCGCCGGCGCCCCCGCCGCGCTCCAGTTCCTCGGTGGCGTCGGCATCATCCCGCGTGACTTCCAGCCCCGCCGCATCACCGTCAACTCCACCGCCATCCGCCTCGTGGGCGGGCTCCGGGGCAAGTTCGCCGCCGGCTGGGAATGGGAGTCCGGCCTGATGTACGGCCGCAACTTCACCCGCGACGTGGAGAACTTCGCCGTCCGCGAAAGCCGCCTCCGCGCCGCCCTCACCACCTCGGACCCGGCCAAGGCGTTCAATCCGTTCAGCTACACCTTCCGCCTCGTCCCGCAGGCCAGCACCACGAATCCCTACCTGCTGGTCGTCGACCGCCCCTACCGGAACCCCGAGGCCCTCACCAACTCCCTCTACGATGACTTCGGCCGCGAGGGCCGCACCCAGCTTGCCAGCTGGGACCTGAAGCTCAACGGCCGCGTGCTCGACCGCTTCTGGGGCGGCGCGATCGGCTTGGCCCTCGGCGCCGAGTTCCGCTGGGAGGACTACAAGGACTGGCGCCCCCCCTACGCCTCCTTCAACCCGGCCGACGCCCCCTTCAACGGCAACGCCTCCGATCCCAACAACCTCTTCTTCGGGCCGAACGAGAACGACTTCATCGCCCTCAGCCCGAACCCCAATCTCTACAAGTCCCGCACCAACGCCTCCGTCTTCGCCGAGGCGCTGTTCCCGGTGATCGGCAAGGCCAACCGCAGCCGCTTCGCCCGCTCCCTCGAGCTTTCCGTCGCCGGCCGCGCCGAGCGCTTCTCCGACTTCGGGGACACCGTGAAACCCAAGGTCGGGCTCAACTACCGGCCCAATGAATGGCTGCTCGTCCGCTCCACCAGCGCCGCCTCCTTCCGCGCCCCGAACCTCGTCCAATCCAACGTCACCCCGCTGCAGCGCTCCGGCTCCACCTTCAACGACGTCTACCGTGCCGAGGTCACCGGCCTCAACCGCGACTCCAACGCGGTCCCGGTGATCTTCCGCCAGGGCAACGCCAACCTCCAGCCGGAGACTGCCCGCTCCCTCACGCTCGGCACGGGGTTCACCCCGCCGTTCCTCAAGGCCCTCACGGTCACCGTCGACTACTGGCGCATCCGCCAGCGCGAGGTGATCTCCTCGGTCAGCGGCACCTCGCAACTCCTGCTCGATGAGGAACTGCTGGACGGCGCGGTCCGCCGGGCCCTCGCCGCCGGCACCGCCATCGAGCGCGTTGACCTCGGCAGCGGCACCGCCGGCTACGTCGGCAACCCGAAGGTCGTGCGCGACCCGGTCACCCCCGCGGACATCGAGGCCTTTGCCGCCTTCAACGCCACGCGGCCCCCGCAGGAGCGCCGCGCGCCCGTCGGCGGGATCCGCTCGGTGGTCACCGACTACGTCAACCTTGCCGGCCGCGAGGCCGAGGGCCTCGATTTCGGCTTCGAGTACCGCCTGCCCCGCACCCGCCTCGGACAGGGCACGGTACGCGGCGACGCCTCCTACCTGCTCCAGTTCGACACCCAGTCGAGCCCGGGCGCCCCGAAGATCGGCAACATCAACCGCGACGGCCGCACCCGCTTCCGCGGCAACATCGGCCTCACCTGGCGCCACGAAGGCTGGAGCGCCGGCTGGTTCACCAACTACTACGGCCCGTACGTCGATACCGGCACCGCCACCACCGAGGCGGTGTATGCCGCCCTCGGTCGCCCGAATTACATCTCCAGCTACGTCGATTCGGGCGGCGTGCGCCGCTACCGCTACCTTGTCTCCAGTCACGTCCTGCACAACGCCTACGTGAACTACGCGTTCCCGTCCCGCCGCGGCTCCCTCTGGTCCAACCTCTCCGCGCGCCTGGGCGTGAACAACGTCCGCGACACCGACCCGCCCCTCGCGGATTCGGACACGGGCTACCAGCGTGGCGCTGGCACCAACCCGCGCGGCCGCGCCTACTACGGCCAGGTCTCCAAGCGCTTCTGACGGCAGGTTAACTTCCTGTCATCCGCGGTTGCCGCGGGAATTCATCCGCCTGCCGTCCCCTAGGACAATGAAGCTGGCTTGCGGATGGCGTCTGGCGTTCGCCCTGGGGGTGCTCCCCGATGGGGTTTGGGCGCACCTGACGGGTGAACCGGGCCACGATGCGGTCGCCGCCCGCTTCGCCGTGGCCTAGCGCCCGGCGCCCACCCTGGCGCTGGCCGCCCCTTCCAGAGCCGCCGCCTTCGCGCCCTTTGCCCCCACGGTACGGACGCGCGTGGTCGGGGACACCCTCCTGGTCGAAAGCGATGGGTTACCCGCCCACGGGATGATGGTTGGCATCACCGCGTGGCAGCAGCAGGTCCCCTTGCCCCAGCCCTACAACGGCGCCAACGCGTGGCGCATCCCCCTCCAGCCCGTCCCGGCCGCGGCCGGCACCCCCATCCGTGATCGTTTCCTCCGCGGCGCCATCGCCCTGGCGGTCAATGGAGTCCCGAGCTTCAACCCCCAGAACAACCGCGGCGAGGTCTCCGCCGCGATCGGGGAGCTGGACCGCTGGGGCGGCCATTGCGGGCGGGCGGACGATTACCATTACCATATCGCCCCGCTCCACCTCGAGGCCACCACCGGCGTCGGCCGTCCCATCGCCTACGCGCTGGACGGTTACCCGATCCTCGGCCTGACCGAGCCCCATGGAACCCCGCCCAGCGGGCTCGACGCCTGGCGCGGCCACGAAACGCCTGCGTTGGGTTACCATTACCACGCCTCCGAGCAGTATCCCTTCCTGATGGCCGGTTTCCGCGGGGTGGTCGTCGAACGCGAGGGCCAGGTGGATCCCCAGCCCCGCGCCCAAGGCGTGCGGGAGGCCCTCACGCAATTGCGGGGCGCCCGCATCACGGGCTTTGAGGAAACAGCCCCCCGCTCCGCCTACACCCTCCGCTACGAGGTCCGGGGCGCCCCCGGCTCGGTTTCCTACCAGCGCGAAGGGGAGGGCGTCTGGCGCTTCCGTTTCCAGGAGCCTGCCGGCGAGGCCCGGGAGGTCACCTATCGCGCCAGCGAGCGCCGCGGGGGTGGCAAAGGCAAGGGGCCAGCCCCGCGCCGCGACCGCTGATCGCGCCGCCCTCCTCCCGATGCCCCCGCGCCCCGCCCTGCTCGCCTTCGCGCTCCTATCGGCGCCCGTATCGCGCGCCGCAGCCCAGCCCGCGTCCCCGCCCAATTTTGTGGTCCTTATGGCCGAGGCCCAAGGGTGGGCGCAGACCTCCGTGCAGATGGATGACCGGGTCCCCGCCTCGCGCAGCCGCGCCTTCACCACGCCCGCCGTCGAACGCCTGGCCCGCGAGGGGATGCGCTTCACCTTCGGCTATGCGCTCTCGCCGCGCTGCACCCCCTCCCGCGCCGCCCTGTTCACCGGGCGCAACCCGGCCGCGCTGCAAATGACCTATGTCGGGATCGGCCGCTCCGCCGAAACGCCCCGCACCCGCCTGCTCCCGCCCGAACCGGTGCTCGAGCTCCCCGCCGACACCGTCACGGTCGCCGAGGTCCTCCGCGCCCGGGGCTACGCCACCGCGCACTTTGGCAAATGGCACGTTGGCCGCACGGACCCCGCCCGCCACGGCTTCGAGGCCAGCGACGGCCCCACCAGCAACGGCGGCCCGGACCAGGTGGCGAGCCCCAACCCTAAACAGGCGATCGGGATGACCGACCGGGGCCTCGCCTTCCTTACCGCCGCCGCCCGCGCGGGACGCCCCTTCTACCTCCAGCTGTCCCATTACCCCGATCAGGAACGCAAGGAGGGCCGTGACGACCGGGGTAACGGCCCGCGTCCCTCGGATGAAATCGAACGGCAACTCTCCCGCCTGCTGGACGCGCTCGATCAGCTCGGCCTCGCCGGGAACACCTACGTCGCGTACACCGCGGACCACGGCGGGCAGGGCCGGACGGGCAATGCGCCTCTCTCCGGCGGCAAGGGCTCCGTCCTCGAGGGCGGCCTCCGCGTGCCTTTCCTGCTGCGGGGCCCCGGAATCGCCCCGGGGGTCTGTTCGCGGGTGCCCGTGACCGCCTGCGACCTGCTGCCCACCTTCGCCGAGCTCGCCGGGGCGCCCGTCCCGGCCGCCGTCGACGGCGGGAGTTTGGTCCCGGTGCTCCGGGACCCCGCCGGCCGGGGACGGGTCGTCCGGCCCGCGGAGGAGTTGCTGTTCCATTTTCCGCACTACGACCTGGGCAACGGCGGACCCGCGACTGCCCTTCTGCTCGGCACCCACAAGCTGATCCGTTCCTACGAAACCGGGGCGATCCGCCTCTTCGAGCTGGAGTCGGATCCAGGTGAGGCGAGTGACCTGAGCGCCGTGGAAGCAGCGCGGACGCGGGACCTTATCGCGCGGATGGACGCCCGGTTGCAGGGGATAGGTGCCCGGATGGCCCGTCCGAACCCGAATCACGACCCTCCCGCCGCCCCGGCGGATGAATCAGGTCGGGGCGGGCAGCGTGGCGGCGGCCAGCGCCGGGAAAAACGCTGATCCGACGATGCGCGCCTCCATTCTCCTCCATAGCCTGCCGCTGCTGGCGGCGCTCAGTCTGGCGGCCGGGGAACCCGGGAATCGCCCCCGCCGCGAGGGCGCCGCGGATCGGGGCGGCGGCCGCGGGGAGGTCCGGATGCCACCGCCCGCCGCGCGCACCGAGGTGCCCGCGGAAGCCTGGACGCTGTTGCTCGCCCGTCCCACCGGCCGCAGCGTCACGCTGAGCAATCACTGCGCGGCGGACCGCGACGGGCACGTGGAATTCGGGCCCGCGGGCGGCGGCCTCCCGCGCCGCACGCCTCCGCGCCGCTTTCCCGCCGGCGAGGCGGTCCATCTCGTGCTGGATGGCCTGACCCCCGGTGCGCGCCACGAGTACCGCTTCGTCTCCCGCGATCCTTCCGGGGCCGCGGCCGCCAGCCCGGTCCACGCCTTCTCCACGGCCCGCCCTCCCGGGTCGCCCTTTGTCTTCACGATCCAGGCGGATTCCCATCTGGACCAAGGCGTGGACCCTGGGGCCTACCGCAAGTCCCTCGAGCACGCGGTGGCCGCGGGCCCGGACTTCCACGTGGATCTCGGGGACACCTTTATGACGGACAAGTACCTCCGGCCGGAGGACGCGCGTCCCCATTACCTCGCGCAGCGCCACTACCTTGGGATCGTCGGCCGGGTCGCGCCGGTGTTCCTCGTGCTCGGGAATCACGATGGCGAGCAGCGGGGCAGGGGAGGCAGCGTGCTGGATCCGACCACGGCTTGGTCCAACACGATGCGGCGTTCGCTCTTTCCCAATCCGGTCCCCGATGCCTTCTACACGGGGAACGGGGAAACCGTCCCGGGCCTTGGGCTGATCGAGAACTATTACGCGTGGGAATGGGGCGATGCGCTGCTGATCGCCTTGGACCAGTACTGGACCTCCGCGCGCGTCCGCTCGGCCGAGGAGAACTGGGGCCGGACCCTCGGCCGCGCGCAGTACGATTGGTTGCGGCGCGTGCTCGCCGCGAGTCGCGCGCGTTACACGTTCGTGTTCATCCACCATCTGGTGGGTGGGGAGACGCGCGAGGGCCGCGGCGGCGCGGAGGCCGCTCCTTTCTTCGAGTGGGGCGGGCGGGACTTGGAGGGTCGGGATCGCTTCGCCGAGCGCCGGCCCGGTTGGGACGCGCCGATCCACGAGTTGCTGCGACGGCGGGGCGGGGGGGGCTGTCTTCCATGGCCACGATCACCTGTACGCCCACCAGGAACGCGATGGGATCGTTTACCAGCTGGTGCCGCAGCCGGGCCACAGCCGCTTCGACCAGACGCGCAGCGCCGCCGAGTACGGCTACAAATCCGGTGTCATTTAGGGTGCCGCGGGCATCCTGCGGATCTCCGTGGGCGCGGACCGGGCGGTGTCAGAGTATGTCCGCTCCTATCCCGATTCCGCGGAGGACGGCGCGCGGCGCAGCGGGTCCGTTTCCCACCGCTGGGAGCTGGCACCGCGGAGCGCGCGCTGAGGCTGGCCCGAGCCGCCGCGGCGCGGACGGAAATCGCAGTTGACATCCCGAGCGCCTTGGGAAGTTCTGATCGTTCCTTGGTCCGGCTTCCTAGCTCAATGGTAGAGCAGCTGACTCTTAATCAGTAGGTTCGGGGTTCGAGTCCCCGGGGAGCCACCAAGGGATGTCGGTTTTGGTCGCGTTTTTTCCCACTTGTCCCTCGGATTCCGGTGGAAGTTGCCGGCGTAGCTCAACGGTAGAGCACCTGTTTTGTAAACAGGCGGTTGCGGGTTCGAATCCCATCGCCGGCTCCACCGCACCGTTCTGCGCCGCGCTTTCCCTCCGCTTTCCTGCCCGATGGTGTAATGGTAGCACAAACGACTCTGACTCGTTTTGTCTAGGTTCGAGTCCTAGTCGGGCAGCCAAGGTTCTCCTCTTGCGTCGCGCTTCCCGCTGGAAGACCAGCCGTCACTTTCTTTTCACCGAAATCCCCGACAAAGTAAGTTGACACTCAAGTTTCCCTTTCCCCTAGTCCCGGCCTTCGTGATCTCCGCATCCGAACTTACCACCCGCCCCAAGGAGTGCCCCCTTGTCCGGATGGGCCCTCGATTCCTCACCGCCTGAGGCGCCGCTTCCCCCCGCTTTTCCCGTACGAACATCCCCTTCATCCCTAGTCCTACCAACTCCCAGCCATGATTATGCAAAGCCTCCCCCTCGCGTTTCTCCTCGGCGACGCCACCCCGATGGAACTGTTCATCAAGGGCGAATGGATTATGTGGCCGATGATCCTAGTGTCCTTCGTGATGATCACGGTCACCGTGGAGCGCCTCATCTTCATCTTCCGCGAGAAGTCCTCCCGGAAGCCTGAAGTGGTGAAGAAGATGCTGGAGTCCGTGGAGCGCGGCGACGCCGACGGCGCGATCGCGATGGGCAAGGGCAGCTCCGACTTTGTGGCCCAGATCATCGTCGATAGCCTCAAGCACCGCGAGCAGTCCCTCTCCAACGCCTTCACCCGGGCGGCCAACCAGCAACTCTCCCGCTACCAGCAGGGTCTGGCCACGCTTGACACCTGCATCACCGCCGCCCCCCTCCTCGGCCTTCTGGGCACGGTGACGGGTATGATGCGCACCTTCGGCGCCCTCGGTGGCGGCGACATCGGTGCCGCCGCCGGCGCGATCACGGGCGGTGTGGCCGAGGCGCTCATCGCCACGGCCGCCGGTCTCGCCGTCGCCGTGCTCGGCCTCTTCCCCTTCAACTACCTCAACGCGATGGACAGCCAGGCCAAGCTCGAGGTCTCCGACGTTTCGCACTCCCTCGAGATCTTGGTCAAGAAGACCGAGGGCTCCTCGGCCCGTCATTGATCCGCCGCCCCGCGTTCCAGACTCGGGTTTAATCCTCCCCACTCGCCATGGCCGGCTCCTCTGGTGGCACGACGTCGGACGGGAAGAAGAAGGCGCGCATTGAGATCATCCCTCTCATCGACGTTATTTTCTTCCTGCTGGCGACTTTCGTGCTCTTCACGCTCTCCCTCAACAAGTCGAATGGCGTGGCGGGCATCAACCTCCCGTCCGCGGAATCGGGGGAAGGCCGGGATCCGGCCGGCACCGTCACCATCTCGGTGACCGAGGCCGGGACGATCGCCTGGAACAAGGATTACATCAGCCTCGCCGAGTTCATTGACCGCCTCCGGACGTTCAAGTCGGCCGAGCCCGAGGGCCGGATCCTGATCAACGGCGACGAGGGCGCCCTCTTCAATGCCGCCCTCTACGTCTTCGACGAGGCCCGCAAGACGGGCTTCCAGAAGATCTTCATCGAGACCAAGGTCCGCCAATCGGGCCGCTGAGTTAGCTTCCCCCCCCTCCTTTCCCCGCCCCATGGCTGGTTCCTCTCCTCAACCCGGTGACGGCAAGAAGAAGGCACGCATTGAGATCATCCCTCTCATTGACGTCATCTTCTTCCTGCTGGCCACGTTCGTGCTGTTCACGCTGTCCCTGAGCCGGATCGTCTCGCTCCCGGTTACCCTTCCGGTCGCGCAGCCGCAGAACGCCCAGTCCAACCCGAACGACACCACGATCTACCTCCAGGTCTCCGAGGACGGCGCCTACTATTGGAAGCAGGGCCAAGGCACGGCTGAGCCGATCTCCAGCGCCGAGATCGCCCCGCGACTGCAGGATTACCGCCGCAGCGAGAACAATCCCCGCATCCTGATCCGAGGAGATACCCGCGCCCGCTTCGGTGCCGCCGTCTTCGCCCTCGACGAGGTGCGCAAGGCCGGCATCGAGCAGGTCTCCGTCGAGACGGTTTCGAGCCCCACCGGCAAGTAACCCGGACCAACGCCGCCATGACCCGCGACATCATCATCGGAGTCCTCCTTTCCGCCTCGTTCCACCTCGCGATCCTGTTCGGCGACAAGCTGATCCCGGAGAAGAAGGTGGTGAAGAAGATCGAGGAGCCGCCACCCAAGGTGGAGCTCATCGCGATGCCCAAGGTCGAGGAGGAGCCCGAGATCATTGAGACGAACGATCCGGACGTGAAGCCGCTGGATCTCGCCCCGCCGATGCAGCA
>Ga0172372_10010184_pt1 | contig 12090 bp, 13 predicted proteins | sample LakKiv5m_2_FD_114544 | JGI IMG/M metagenome (GOLD analysis project Ga0172372, IMG submission 114544) | Freshwater microbial communities from Kabuno Bay, South-Kivu, Congo - kab_092012_9.5m | ecosystem: Environmental > Aquatic > Freshwater > Lake | place: Democratic Republic of the Congo...
CGCAGACCCTGGTATTTATAACTTAGAAACTGCATCTGAAAAACAACCACATAATTTTTTTATCCAGTCTATCTCGTATGGTTGGTTCGGTGTGTTGTTTTTATTTTTTCTGTTGTTCAAATTTTTATTAATTGATAAAAAATTTATTCCTTTTATTATTTTCTGGTTTATAAGTTCATTTTCCCTAAATAGTGGATCTTCTGCCATTTTTTTAATATTAATTTTTTTGCTTAATTCAAATCCTCCGATTATAAAAGGATATTCCATATGAGATATTTAGTTTGCGCCTATCAAGACTTCCAAAAAGATACTATTTTAGAATCAAATAGATTTGTAGGACTTGATATAGATTTTATTCCGTACCCTCCTGAATTCTCGTATTATTATTCTTTTTCAAAACTTCAAATCAATTCTCAAATTACATTTAATCGAAGATTTAATCTAAAACAAGATTTTAGATATCTTGAATCGGCTGTTCGAGATAATTTCGTTTCCCCTTTAAATTGGCTTGCCGAGACAAGAAATCTTTACTCTATTCAATATAATCTTTTTGCTAATTTAGCTAAAGATTATGACTGCTGTATATTTTGTAACTTACCACATGAAGGTTTCGATATTATTTTAGCACAAGTTTTTGAAGAACAAGGTAAACCTTGGTTTGCTCCACTTCAAATTCCAACATCTATCCCATTATTTGAAGTTTGGACAAATTCATTTAAAAAAGTAATAACCAATAATTATAGTTTTTTTGAAATATTTAATTTGGAACCAAAGGTTTATATCGATTCTAAGTTTCAAAAAAAATTAGAGAATTCTGCATCATCCTTTAATTCTAAAATGCCACTTAGAAAACCCTTTATTTATAAAATATTTTACAAAGGATTAAATTTTATTGAGAGTCAAATTTGTAAGAAACTTGCGGTTAGATGTGTAAAAACAAATATTGAAAATACAATTTATAGACATAATATTTTATTTGCGTTTCATTATCAACCAGAATTGACTACTTCAACTATATCTCCAATGTTTGTCGAGCAGTTGGATTTGCTAGAGGAATTAATTTTTTTTATACAGTCAAATAATTTTTCATGTTCAATAACTATTCGTGAGCATCCTGTTAGTTCAAAAAAATATAGGGGTACATTATTTTATAAAAGACTATTTAGCTTATTGAACAGTTATTCATTCATTTATTTTGAACTGCCTAAAACTAAGTTAAACTTAAATTTGTACAGTGGTGTAATTACAATTTCTGGAACTATTGGCGCCGAAGCCATATATTTAGGAAAATCTGTTTTATGCTCTAAAATGGCTTTTTATTCATCTTCAAAAAATGTTTTTAGTATAGAGGATAGAGAATTTTATAATTTTTTTAAAAATTTAGAAAATAAAAATTCTTCATATTCGAATGATTTTTTTGTAAACGCAGAATTTGGAATTACTGATAATGCATATATTCCAATATATAATAATGATAAAAATAAATTTATAGATGGGTTTAAAAATCTTTTGGAAATTGTTAAGAAAAATTCAGAATAAGTTCTTATTTCTTTTTTATTACATAAAACACTTCCCTCGATTTAATTGTGCAGTTTTTAAGTGTGAAGGCTCTTTTGTTTTTGGGAAAGACTCATATATAGGAAAAGGTTCTATTTTGGTGATTGGGAAAAATGCTACTTTGATGGTGGGAAAAAATTCTTATTTCGGCGAGTATTCAAATATTAGAGTTGATAAGGAAATTATCATTGGAGACAATTGTAAAATAGCACAATTTGTTACGTTAGTTGATGGAGATTACGATTTTTCAATAAAACCATTATCATTTGACTATCGGAAAAACTCTTCTGTTTATATCGGTAATAATGTTTTTATCGGCACCAATTCAGTTATTTTAAGAGGTAGTTATATTATTGATAATAGCATTATAGGTGCTAACTCTGTTGTTAATCGTAAGACTAATCAATGAAAATTCTTTACCATATACCAAAGTTTTCTCATGGGGGTGTTCCAACAACGATTCTAGAATTTGTTAAGAACAATGTTAATTCGGAATTAGATATATACATTGTAGGTTGTCAGGGGGAGGACTCTTTAGCAAAAGAATTTATTAAGTTTAATGCCAAAATTATTTTTATAAAATTGAACAAAGTCTCAATGGTTTCCTTCTTTAGATTATTGATTCTTTTATTTAACATTAAACCCGATGTTTTTCATACAGCTGGTCGATCAGGATTATTTTATGGCTTATTTTCGGTGCCATTAATTAAATTATTATTTCCATTTAAAGTTTTTCATACTTTCCATGGTTTTGTTATGTCAAAGAATAAAATATTTTCTTATATGCATATATTTTTTGAAAATATTTATTCCTTATTTTTAGAATCTGCAATATGTGTTTCTGCGTCTGAACATGCTATGATTAGAAAAATTTATTTGTTAAAAAATAAACTTAAAATCATAAATAATGGAATTAATGTATCAAAAAAAAAACCACCAAAACATATTTTACATTGTTCGAATAATTTTGGTCTAAACTTAGTCACATTTTCTAGAATTTCCAGACAAAAAAATTTAATTAAGCTTTTAGGTGTTTATAATTCTGTTTTTTATAATTATCCAAATTCTGCTTTGCATATTATGGGAGGAGATGTTGAAAGTGATTCAGAATATTCTAAATCTGTCAAAGATTATGCACAAAAATTACCTTGTTCAAAAAATGTTTTTTTTTGGGGATCTGTAAATTATGCAAGTAGTTTTTTAAATATTTTTTCGTTATATATTTCTAGCTCTGATTTTGAAGGTTTACCAACAGCGATTATTGAAGCTTTTATTCAAAAAGTTCCAGTTGTAGCAACTCCTTGTATTGGTAATGTTGATTTAGTTAACAATAATACTGGTTACTTAGCTTCGGATATGTCAGAAAAAGCTTTATTAGATTCAACTTTAGCTGCTATAAATGAGATAAACAATGGCATGGTTCTTGAAAAAGTTAATTTCGCACACAAATTTTCTTTTGACTTTGGTGTTTCTTCTTTTAGTTCTAAACTTCTAAGATTGTATAATGAATAAATTTTCAGTTTTTGTCCACTCAAATTACACTCCAGGTAATTTCGGAGGTATACAATTAGTTGTTTCTCAAATTATTGAAGTTTTATCAACTAAAAATGTAAATATTAATTGTTTCTATATAAATGATTCTAATATTTTCCCGTTTAATGATCCATTAATTAATAAATATCCAAATAAAGTTTTATTTAAATTTAAAGGTGCTAATTTTCTTTTTTTGGGGAATATTAATTTTATTAGACAAGCATTAAGAAATGATTTAGTGATATTTCAAGAACCATTTCCCACTCTTTGGCCAGCAATATTTTTTTTAAACAGAATTTTAAAGAAAAATATTATAGTTGTAATTCATGCTTTACCAACAGGAAATAAATATTTAACTAGAATTTATAAATATATAAGATCGATTGTATTTAAAAAAACTACAATTATTTGTACATCAAAAAATCTTTTAGATAGCTCAAGTAATATTTTTTCTTTTGAGAAATATATTATTCCGTTATCTATAAAAAAAAATATTTTTTATTTTTCTAAAAATTCAGAATTTGATCATTTTATTTCCAAAAAGTATTGTTTATTTGTAGGAAGGCTTTCGAATTATAAAGGTTTGGATATAATTATTCAAACCGCTAAAGCACTTCCTGATGTTCTGTTTGTAATAGCAGGATCTGGTGAATTGAGAAATTATATTAGCAAATATCTTCAATCAGAAAATCTTACAAATGTCATTTTTATTAATAGATTTATATCAGAAGATGAAAAGTTCTATTTAATTGATAATTGTTATCTTTTGCTCTTTCCCTCTACCTCAATTAATGAAGCATTTGGAATTGTTCAGTTGGAAGCTATGCGATCTGGTAAGGCAATTATTAATACTAATCTTAATAATGGTGTAAATTATGTAGCTCCTAACAATGATTGTGCTATTACAATTAATGTCGGGTGTGTTAATTCTTTAAGTAACGCAATTACTTATTTATGGTATAATAATTCTATTTGTGAAATGTTGGGCAATAACGGTCGCAAAAGATTTTTAGATAATTTTACATATGAGAAATTTATGAAAGAATACACATCACTTTTCAACAAATATTTAATTTAATATGTTTAAAAGAATTTACAGAATTATTTTTTCGCTTAAATTTAGAATGATTATATCTAAGATTAGGGTTTCAATTAATTTATTTTTATACGATTTAATCCCTAAGAAGTATTTAAAACCAATGAATTTCTGGAAAAATAGGCACTTGGATGAAGTTAATTGGATTAATATTTATAAAAATTCAAAAGATGCGAGCTATCGTAAATATTTTATTTCTGAAATTGATGATCCATTTTCTTTTATTTCATTTTTAGAGTTAGGGTGTAATTATGGGCCTAATTTGGAATTAATTTTAGAAAAAGTTCCTAATGCCAAATATTTAGGTATTGATATTAATGATTTCGCAATTAGTGAGGGGAAAAGAATATTCAAATCTAATAAAAATGTTGATTTCGTATGTTCCGATTTTAATGAAGTATTAATCGACATTCCTGATAGACAATTTGATATAGTTTTTTCTATTTACTCTCTAGCTTACCTACCGCCTGATCAATTAGATTTTTTAATCTCACAATTAGTAAGAATTTCAAAAAAGAAAATTATTATAATGGAGCCCATGGAATTAGATAATATTGATTCAAAACTTATTTATACTATCCCAGAATGGAAACATAATTACTTACGTTATTTTAATAATATATCAAAATTTGATATAAAAGTAGATCATGTTAATGAAGGTAGAATGAATTGTATGTTAACAATTTCTCTTAAATGAAACGTATTCTATTAACTGGTTCAAATGGTTTTTTAGGTAAAATTATTTTTGAAACTATTAATAATGACAAGAATATTGTTTTCGGTTTGTCGAGATCTAGATCGGCTTATAATTTTTCCTTGGAAAAAGCAGTACCCGATTTTATGGATCAATTCGATTTGGTTATTCATACTGCAGGTAAAGCACATATTTTACCAAAAACCAATATTGAAAAACAAGAATTTTATGACATCAATGTTAATGGTACAATAAATTTATTAAAAGGTCTTGAAATAAATGTTTTGCCAAAGCAATTTGTATTTATTAGCTCAGTTGCAGTTTATGGTATAGAAACTGGGTTAAATATTAATGAGGATTACTCACTTTTAGCTAATGACCCATATGGTTTAAGTAAAATACAAGCAGAAAAAATTATCTTGGATTGGTGCAAAAAGCACAATGTTATTTGTACAATCTTACGTCTCCCATTAATTGTAGGAGCCAATCCACCTGGTAATTTAGGTGCAATGATTACGGGTATTAAAAAGGGTTATTATATAAATATTGCGGGTGGGAAAACTCAAAAAAGTATGGTACTGGCTTCTGATGTAGCTAAGTTTATTTTAAAGGTTTCTGAAATTGGTGGTATTTATAATCTAACAGATGGTTATAATGCATCGTTCAGTGAATTAAGTATTACTATTTCTTTACAAATAGGTGGAAAATTTGTTCCTAATATCCCATTGGTTTTTGCCAAAGTATTGGCTAAGATTGGAGATGTAGTTGGAGCTAAATTCCCTATAAATTCTAATAAATTAGCTAAGATACTTTCTCCTTTAACATTTGATGATTCTAAAGCTAGAAAAGCTTTTGGATGGAATCCAACTCCTGTATTAAAGGGATTTAAATTAGAAGAAAATGTTTAGCCGCCTCCTCGCCCTCCTAATATTTATTCTTTTATCACCAATTTTCATCATGGTAGCTTTGGCAATTTTCATAGAAGACGGATCGCCCATATTCTTCAAACAAAAACGAGTCGGTATAAATTATACGTTCTTCAACATCTATAAGTTCAGAAGTATGAGGAAGAATACGCCTAATGTCGCGACGCATTTATTAGAAAACCCCGCTTACTATTTGTTGAGAATAGGAGGGGTGTTGCGAAAATTGAGTTTAGACGAATTACCTAACCTCATAAACATCGTCAAAGGAGAAATGGTATTCGTGGGCCCCAGGCCGGCCTTGTATAACCAAGACGATTTAATGGTATTAAGGGTTGCAACTGGGGTTGACAAGTTGAAGCCAGGTATCACAGGATGGGCACAGATTAATGGTCGCGATGAGATCTCTATAGAGGCGAAGGTGACGCTGGAGAAAGAGTATTTAGAGAGAAAGTCGCTTTGGTTTGATTTAGTGATAGTGGTGAAGACTTTTACGAACGTGCTTTTTAGTAAAGGGGTGGCACATTGAGGGAGGAGGTACCTGAGCTTGCCGAAGGGAAGAATAGAAGATGTTTGAGAAACTATGAATATTACAAATAATTATTTTTGGTCATTATAAAAGCTTGCATTGCGCGAGCTTTTATGTTTTATAGGTTTAATAAAAACAACTGGAATTTATTTGCAAATCTGAACTAAAGGTGTTCGACAAATAATAAGTCCTTTTGCTGAATTATGAGAAAAAATAAATGATGAATAAAAAACCTTCACTTGTCTACCTAATTATAGAGGTGTATACGAATGTTTTTTTCATATATGTACAAGTTATTTGCCATAATAAAACGAATTTAGAGTAAATATGATTAATTGGTCAGAAGAATTATTAGAAAAGTGCCCACCAGAAAATGCATTTGACCCGAATAGACTAACATTTTATCGGCTTGCAAAAAGTTGTCCTGCGACTGAAACTGACTTTCACTCTCAGAGAAAATTGAACCCAACTGCTAAATATACAAATGTTAGCGAGTGTATTTCTCGCTCTTTGTCAATCTGGGACGATATTGATAAATGCTTAAATATTTTAAAACTACCTAGGCACAAAAACAAAGCCCCACTTGTTATGCAAGTAAATCTAGTGACTGGTGACGGTTTAGTTTTGCAGACGTTTAAACCAAATCATTATTCTTGGTGGAGGACTAATAATTATAATGTAGCTTCGACACCAATAATTTGACGATGACAAAAATTCTCAACATATCGCAAATTCTTGTCTACTATGACTTTCCTGAAATATTTCTTGCTAAAGATAATGTTGGGACAAATTTTATTTGCCTATTAGTGGATGCAAATGAAGACTTAACCACATATATTTCTACAGCCATATCTCCATTAAGACTTAGCCATTTTATAAATGGACAAGTTGATTTGAGAGATATTTATTTGACTCCTGAAATAAACGAGTGGCTAATCTTTCATCGAGTTGATGAAGTAATTAAAGCTGAAACTTGGAAAGAAGAATTACTTCCAGAAGAATATTTGCCCGAGCCTGGTTTTGTTTTTCAAAAACAATTACAAGGAGAAGAACTTATATTGAATGAGACTATCGAAAAGAATAACGCAATTGTTCACTTGGCAGTTTCTGATTCGAATGACAACTACAGTGTAGACGCAGACAATTTAGGTGATATTGTGAAGCTTTATCAAGTAATTTTAGAACATAGCTTTAAAAAAGCACTAATTCAAAAAAAATACAAGGACAAAAAAGCTGTATTTATTCCACCAAATTACAAGCTGAGAGCTTTTGCTTCATCATACAGTTCCTTCAATCTTCATCTTTATTCTACTGCACAAATCGACTTATTTGGTAATTCAATTATCGAATTTGGACTTTCTAAATTTGACGAGATAACTGGGGAGTTTGCTTCTGAAGAAGACTTTATAAATTCATTAAGAACAGTAAAAGGACATACAATTAGTAGTTTAAAGAAACTATTGAAGAAACTACTTGACAATGAATTAAAATTAAAGCATAAATGGTTTGCTCCAAATCAAGAAAAAGTTCATATAACTATTATTGACAAGGCGAAAGCTCAAAAAATTTATGATATTCTAAACGTAGCAGAAGAATTAACAGAAGAAACAAAATATTTTACTGGATACTTTGTACAGGTTGACGTAGAAAAAGGCACTTGGAGAATTTACAATATTGAAGATGAAAAAGAATATAGCGGAGAAGCAAATGGTGATGTTTTACAAGGTGTGACAGTGAAAACAATAAATTACAAAATTTTGTGTCAAGAAATCATTGAAGAACTAAAAGTGACAGAAAAAGAAAGAGCAAATTACATCCTACAAACTATTGAGACAGTTGAATAAAATTACGGCACATAATAAATAAGGACTAAACCGCAGCGTAGAGCAAAGGGCCTTCGGCTTTACTCTGATGTTGACAATAGCGCAGAAAGGTCTTTAGTTTTGTGTATTATCGGATTAAAAAAACAAGTTGTTTCCGAAACGTTAAGTCATTCCAAATCGGAGTGACTTTTTTTTCAGTGTTCATCGTGTCTTTGGCGGCTCTAATGAAAACAAACACGAAAAACATGTTGCGCAAATAATACTAAAAATAAAAATGTTATGGTTACTGGTTAAAAATGAGATACTGTTTCTTGGTGTTCAAGGTAAATATTTGGAAGTGAGCTACTTTGCAGCGGAATATCCACTTTTATTGTTTCAGTGTGTGTTGTTCAGAAAAGTGACATTAATTGAACCCTTTTTCGTAACCCTTGATTTTAGCCCCCAAAACTCCTAGCTCTTTCTCAATGGCTAATCTATTAAATGCAATTGAATTAAATTTTGGGCCTAACCATTCTACTATGCTTTGGTATTCCTCGTGCGTGGAATCAGCTAATATCTCAATAATTTCTCGGTAGCGATAAACGCCTCCGCTGTCTTCTGGTGGACATGCATTTTGGCCTGCAACTAAAGATGGCAGCAATTCATTTTGCGGAGCATTGCTGATTTCAATCAGTTCGAGTTGATGCTTCCACCCATCTCCAAAATCATAAAGGTAAATGGCAGTCGTCCCAGTTTTGGGGAAAACATCCTCCAATAGGACCGTTTTAACATCAGTTATATCACCAAAATCCTCATCTACAAGTCTACTATCTGCAAAACGTAAGGTGTTGATTGTAAACTCATACAAATGACGATTCTCCCAGCCCATGACGGTTTGAATGATATGATGCATCAGATATAGAGTAGTCTCTGACGATACCTTAACAGTTCTTGAAACCAATGGTTCCGTATTGATTAGATCTATTTTGAGCGTGTAGGTGGGCATGCGTTTGTAATTGAACTGTAAATTAGCATTAAATGATTATTTACGCAATTTAGAGCTGTACGGTGTTGATTACATCCAAGTGGCACACTATCAGCGGAATGGCAGACTAGAACTGATAAAGGGTGGCTCAGTTTGTGTGGAATATGCAGGTTGGGATGGTTTGCTCAGAATCATGGCATGTTTTCATCGGAATATGCTCTAAGCATTTTGAATGTGTATTTAGTACAATAGAAATTAGTATCTAGAAAATTAGTATTTAGTATATTAGTAATTAGTATAATAGTAATATTAGTACATTAGTATTTTTAGTAATGAATATGCAAAAAGCTAAGGAAAAAAATTGACAAAGTCAAATAATTGGCCATATTTATTTAAATTATTTACAATTTTTTAAAAATTTAGACTTTACTATTGCTTTTTATTAGTGTATATTTTTTCATAAAACAAAATAATTATGGAAACACTAGTATTACTAGCATCAGTATTTACTGAATTACTAAAAAATAACCCTTTTAAAAAGGAAGAGCAATGTGATCTTTTTTCGGAATTAGCATTAGAGCATTTCGAATCAATAGAAAGAGATGAAAGTCCCAGTGATGATTTTCACTTATGGTGGATGATGGTCGGTTTGCGAAAGGCAAAAATAAAGTATAAAGGAATTATTAATTCAACAACTAACAAAGATGAACATGATGATTTTTTAATGTCTCAGCAGGTTGATGAGTGGTATAAATCTACTTGGATAATTGAAACAGTTCTAATGAGTATTCCTAATGATTAAATTAATTTTACTCATATTACACTAGTATTCTTTTACTTTAGCTTGAACGGCCACTTTAGACTCATTGACCAATTGATTAATGAGTCTTTTTACTTGTTTTTCAGTAATAATCAGGATCTTTTTCTTTTTCACAGTGTTTAATAATAAATACTTTAAAATTTATTTTAAGATTTACTTTTTTTGATTTTGGGATTATTATTTCATATAAAAACTATTTATATGAAGATATTTAATCTAAAACCTGAACTGTCAGTAAATGAACTAATTAAACTAGGAATTCCAGTTGAGAAAGATCCAACTAACACAATAATTAGACTTCAAATTTCAGATAAAGATCTAAAAAAATTTAGGTGCGATCTGATTGAAGAAGATTATCCAAATGAATTTCCAGTGACGAATTCAGCTTTAGAATTTAAGTTAAGGAAGCCATTAAAGAGTCAGGATTTTCCATTAGGCCACTTTACAACGTCACAATCCGAAGATCTCATTTTTGGCTATTTTGAGCATGAAATTTTGCGATCTTTGGGGATTGACTTAGTGGAGGTAGTATATTTTCAGTTGTAAATTGAAAAAAAGGGTACCTATTTCACATAAGGATGGCTTTTCACCATCCTTTTTTATTTTCAATCCCGCATTTTTAAACTATCGATTGCGGGGTTAAAATCTAGATTATGTAGATCTTTTGTTGATTTAATAATTCTACAAGAGTGCTACATTAAAATTTGTCAATAAATACGACACAAATGGTACTTTATTTAACCCTTTTCCTAATGAAAAACTCTAATGATTTTAATCTTTCCAAATAAATTGATGGGCAATCCTTAGCGGAAAATTTGAATACAATTCAACAGCTGCCTCAGTTCTTAATGTTCTAGCTCTACCTACAGCTTGAATCAAATCAGATTCAATTAAACCTAGTTGAATGTCTCTTAGCTCACTGTTATCATAACAATTAAACATGAATCTGAATCCATTGTATTCGATTTCTTTAAATCCCATGGTTGTATCAGAGGTTTTAAAATTGATACCGAGTGCTTTAGCAAGTAAAATGTATTCAATGTTATTTCGGTGTGGAGTGCCAACTACAACAATACTTTCTCCTGCGAATGTGTCATATCCGGAGCAATTACCAAAATACATCTCTTTACTTGCGTTTGAAAATTGATTAGTGAATGATTTGAAGGTAATAACCTTTTTATTGCCAACATCCTCACTAATCTGATTTACGTATTTGCTGAGACCTTTTCTTGAACAGGATCGTTTAGTATACTGAATGACTGTTCCTTTCTGCTCGACTTCTCCAATGTCTAAAACCTCTATTCTGTCACCAAATAGTAATTTGTAAATGTTAGTATTGATCGTTGCTGATAGGATTATGATATTTTTATCTTCCGGAAGCTCTTTTTTGCTTACATAATGGATTAGGTTGGGGTCAAATGCATCTTTTATAAAATAGGATGAAGCAAAGAACCCAAAAACATTAGATTCTACTTTTGTATTTTCTGATAACTTTTCAACTAATTCATCTAAATCTATCAATATAGTTGGAGAAGATATTATTTCCCCAGAATTCGCATTTTTTAGGATATTAATGACATTGGTTAAATCTTGTCTGTTTTGTTGCATGGTAAGCTCTGCTACAAAGAGGTCTGAAATTTTAATCTGATTGATTTCAACCAACGATCCTATTGGGTCTTCGTCAAAAATTAAGGTATCATGCTTGAATTTTGTATGAATCGCGCGCGTATGTGTTGTCAATACGGTCTCATTCGATTTAAGACATTTTTCTAGTTGATTCAAATAATCCTGAGCAGATTTTAAATCCTCATCACATACCGTATATTTAAATCTACCTGATACTATTTTATGAATTACAGAAACCGCTTTTTGTTGTAAACCCATTGAGTAATAATGGTCGATTATCTTATTAATTCTTTCGTCATTGAATTTTATGCAATTGGGAGTCATCTGGTAGGAGACAGTCATTCTATCAGTTACCTCTTCTTTTAGTTTACTTGTTGGAAATGCTATGGTTGCATTTTTTATATTAGTTAGTAATCTAGTTTTACCGATAGCTGTAGGAAGTTTCAGCAGATTTATTTTACCCTTTTTTTCTGGATTTTGAGCGTTTTCAAAATGATTCTTCATCTTTATTTCTGCTTCATCAAG
>Ga0172372_10010185_pt1 | contig 12090 bp, 9 predicted proteins | sample LakKiv5m_2_FD_114544 | JGI IMG/M metagenome (GOLD analysis project Ga0172372, IMG submission 114544) | Freshwater microbial communities from Kabuno Bay, South-Kivu, Congo - kab_092012_9.5m | ecosystem: Environmental > Aquatic > Freshwater > Lake | place: Democratic Republic of the Congo...
CACATGTCTTCCGCAGTGGAACAGGTGGCGAGGTCGCCCCACCAGTGGTGACTGAGCTCGTGTGCCCAAAGGGTTTCGTACGATAAACTGCCATTGATGAAGGTGCGGCCGATGGCTACGTTGGTAGCATGCTCCATGGCCCCCGAATTGAAAGGAACCAGCGAATATCCTATTTTTTGCCACAGGTAGGGTCCGTACCAGTGCTCGTATGCCTGTATAGCCTCCGGCAGGTGTACAAAGGTATTCCTTACTTTCGTGGTGTCGGCTGCCGCTGCGGCAATTTCTACAGGTATCGGACCGTTCACGCCCGCGTACGTGCGCCTGAAGGTGGTGTACGGACCAATGGCCACGCAGGCCAGGTAGGAGGGGATTGACTCGCTCAGCGACCATACCCGCCGCAATTTGCCCGAAGAGTTGGTCTCTTCTGTCTGTAATACGCCGTTGCAGTACGAGGGCTGGTCGGGATTGGATACTATATTGAATGTATAGGTACTTCGCTCTTCAAACAAATCGAAGCAGGGAAACCACGCCCGACCGAAAGTGTGCGGATCGGCGTCAAATCCGACGCCCAGATTAAAGGCATAACTGCCCGAAAAGTAGAAACCTCCCCAGCCGGATGCGTCTTTCTGCGGTTGTCCGTGGTAGTATATTGATACGGAGCGACTGTCGCCGGCGCTCAGGGCAGCGGGCAGACTGACGTTTATCTGTTCTCCTGATTGCGAAAATGAAACGGGCGCCTGTTCGTAAATAACCGAATCCACGGTGAGCGCCAGCAAATCAAAGCGCAGCCGGTCGAGTCCGCCGGTTTTGGCGGTGAATGTCCACGTGCACGAGCCGGAAATCGTTTGTGTCGCGGCGGATGTCATATCCAGCGAAACAAGTGCATGGGTCAGGTCCACCGAGTCGGTGCGCCCGTCGGAGGAGGGCGGGAGTGCCCCGGGCGTCAGCCGGTGCGAACACCATTCTCCGGTTGAGATGATTTTCTGGGCCGAAAGGAATCCGGTGCAGGTGGAAAGAAATAGAAGCAGGAGAATTCGCATGTCAGAAACGGGAAGTATGAAAGGGCCAACTACAAAGGTAGCTCTTTTCTCTTCAATCCGCAAATACTGCTGCCGCTGTGCCAACAGTGTAACCTTGAGTGCATCCTGAACAACTTGTTCTTTTTTCGTGTTTTTAGATTCCCGTATTCCGTTACTTTGTCCCGAAATTTCAATCCGCATGAAAATAACGCTCGCGCAACTCGACTACCATATCGGAAATATTCAGGGCAATCTCGAAAAGATGCTCCGGGCCATCGAAACGGCCCGCAGCCAGGGTGCCGACCTGATTTGCTTTCCCGAACTGGCTGTCTGTGGCTATCCACCCCGCGATTTTCTAGAGTTCTCCGATTTTATTCGCCTCTGCGAGGAAAGTGTGGACGCGCTCCGGCAGGCAAGTCACGGTATCGGTGTCGTGGTGGGCGCTCCCACCCGGAATCCGGTGATTGCCGGAAAGGATTTGTATAATTCCGCTATCTTCCTCTACAACGGCGAACAAATCGGGATTCAGCACAAGGCGCTGCTACCCACGTATGATATCTTCGATGAATACCGTTACTTCGAACCGGCAACGGAATTCGGTGTGGTTCACTTCAAAGGCAGGAAGATTGCGCTCACGGTCTGCGAGGATATCTGGAATGTAGGCAATGAAAATCCGCTCTACACGGTTTGTCCGCTCGACGAAATGGCCGGACAGCAACCCGACTTCATCCTGAATCTGTCGGCATCGCCTTTCAGTTTCTCGCACGCACACGAGCGCATACACACGGCGCAGGTGAACGTGAAAAGGTATAATATTCCCATGTTTTATGTGAATTGCGTGGGTGCCCAGACAGACATTATTTTCGACGGCGGCAGTCTGGTGCTTTCTGCCGATGGATCGGTCTTCGATGAAATGCCTTACTTCGAAGAATGTCTGAAAGTCTATGATCTGGAAGAGGTTGAAAGGGGAGGGGTGCATCAGGTCAGGCCCAAAGACAAGATTGCGCTCATTCACGAAGCCCTCATTACCGGTATCCGGGGCTATTTCAAAAAACTGGGCTTCTCCAAGGCTATTCTGGGACTGTCGGGCGGTATTGACTCCGCTGTTGTAACGGCACTGGCTGCAGAAGCACTCGGCAGCGAAAATGTCAGGGTGCTGTTGCTGCCCAGTCAGTTCAGCACGGGGCACTCGGTGGATGACGCCCGCGCGCTGGCCGAAAGTCTGGGTATTCGTTACGATATTATCTCCATCAAGCCCATGTTCGACGCATTTGAAAATACACTCGAACCGCTATTCGAGGGACTCCCTTTCAATGTGGCGGAGGAAAACATTCAGGCGCGCGTACGCGGGGTGCTTCTGATGGCTATGAGCAACAAATTCGGCCATATTTTGCTCAATACCACCAATAAAAGCGAGATGGCTGTGGGATACGGTACGCTCTACGGCGATATGTGCGGCGGACTGTCTGTTCTAGGTGATGTGTATAAAACAGAGGTGTACGAACTGGCGAATTATATCAACCGGAACGGCGAAATCATCCCTCAAAATTCAATTGTGAAACCACCCAGCGCGGAGCTGAGGCCAGGCCAGAAAGATACCGACAGTCTGCCACCCTATGAGGTGCTCGATCCGTTGCTTTACCAGTACATCGAGTGCCGGAAGGGTCCGGCCGAACTGATCGAAATGGGCTTCGAAGAGGCACTTGTGCGCCGCGTCCTGCGCATGGTCAATATCAATGAGTTCAAACGGGAGCAGGCAGCGCCCGTGCTGCGCGTGAGCAGCAAGGCCTTCGGTATGGGCCGGCGACTGCCAATTGTTGGCAAGTATCTGTCCTGACATATAACCACCACACACCACACGACACAAATAACACCAATGTCTGTCAACGGAATTAACCTCGAATCGGAAAAAAACGCCGACGCCCTGCGCGTGGCTGTTTCCGGAATGAATCGCCGCCTCGAAAAGATTGTGCAGGGCGGCGGACCCAAACGCATCGAAAAACTGCATGCCGAGGGCAAAATGACCGCCCGCGAACGAATTGACTATCTCCTCGACCCCGGCTCTCCGCGTGTTGAAGTGGGCGCTTTCGCCGGCCATGGCATGTACGAGGAACACGGCGGCTGTCCGGCCGGCGGTGTGGTAGTCTTGATCGGCTACATCCGCAACCGGCAGTGTATTGTGGTAGCCAATGACGCCACGGTGAAGGCCGGTGCCTGGTTCCCGATTACGGGCAAAAAGAATCTGCGCGCCCAGGAAATCGCCATGGAAAACCAGCTCCCGATTGTCTATCTGGTGGATTCCGCCGGTGTTTATCTGCCCATGCAGGATGAGATTTTTCCCGACAAGGAGCACTTCGGACGTATTTTCAGGAATAATGCACGCCTGTCTTCTGCTGGTATCCCTCAAATCGCTGCTATTATGGGGGCGTGCGTGGCCGGCGGGGCTTATCTGCCTATCATGTCGGACGAGGCGCTGATTGTGGAAAAAACGGGCTCGGTCTTTCTGGCAGGCCCTTATCTGGTGAAGGCCGCTATTGGCGAGGACTCGGACAGGGAGGCGCTCGGCGGCGCTTCCACGCACTCCGAAATATCCGGCGTTACCGATTACAAAATGCCCGACGACAAAACCTGTCTGGATACCATCCGCGACCTGATAGATAAAATGGGCCGACGTGAATCCACAGGCTTCGATCGCTCGGAACCGCGCCCGCCGGCAGGTACCAAAGATGATCTGTACGCCATTTTTCCGGAAAATGGCGCAAAACCCTATGATTCGGTGGCTTTACTCCGCACGCTCGTGGATGAAGGAAAGCTGACGCAGTACAAGGAACACTACGGCAAAACCATCATCACCGCCTATGCCCGTATAGATGGCTGGGCAGTGGGTATTGTGGCCAATAACCGCCAGGTGGTGAAAAATGCCAAAGGCGAAATTCAGTTCGGCGGGGTGATATACTCTGATTCTGCCGACAAGGCCACGCGCTTTATTATGAACTGTAACCAGAAGAAAATTCCGCTGGTGTTCATACACGATGTGACCGGTTTTATGGTGGGAATACGCTCCGAACACGGCGGTATTATCAAGGACGGTGCCAAAATGGTGAACGCGGTCGCCAATTCAACGGTTCCCAAATTTACGGTAATTGCCGGTAACTCTTATGGCGCCGGTAACTATGCCATGTGCGGGAAGGCGTACGATCCGCGACTGATTGTTGCCTGGCCCACGGCCAAAATTGCCGTCATGGGCGGTGAACAGGCCGCGAAGGTGCTCACCCAGATTCAGGTGCAATCGCTGAAAGAAAAAGGGGCTGCTCCCGATCCGGAAGCAGAAAAAGCGCTGTTCAATCAGATTAAAGCCAGGTACGACGATCAGACTACACCATATTATGCAGCAGCCCGTTTGTGGGTGGATGCCATCATTGATCCGGCAGATACCCGGCAGTGGATCAGTATGGGAATCAGTGCCGCAAATAATGCACCTGTGGAGAAATTTAATCCCGGGGTGCTGCAGACCTGATTACTCTCCAATGCGCTGCCCTTTCATGGCCGAACCGATGGTGACATCCATGGCGCGGTGGGCGAGGGGAGTGGTGTACTCGTTCAGTACCTCGATTTGTTGGTGAATGGCATCCTTGTCGGTGCCGGCAGCGATGCGGCGAAGTGATTCGATCATTCCGTAGGTCGTGTCCTTTTCCTCCTGCGTGAGGATGGCATCGTGCTGTTTCAGGAACTTTTCACCCGAAAGAATGAGGTTTTGCGCTTCGTTTCTGGCCTCCAGAAGTCCGCGGGCCGCCATATCCGACTGGGCGTTCTGAATACTGTCGAGCAGCATCAGCGCCATCTGCTCTTCGGTAATACCGTAAGTGGGTCTGATTTCAACCTGCGTTTCCAGTCCGGAACGCAGCTCGCGTGCGCGCACGGTGAGAATCCCGTCGGCATTCAGGATAAACTGTATGTCAATCTTGGGTAATCCGGCCGGCATGGCAGGGATGTCGCGCAGGATGAATTCGCCGAGCTTCCGGTTGTGCTCCACCAGATCGCGCTCACCCTGATAAACAGCAATTTTCAGGTTTTTTTGTCCATCCACGCTGGTGGTGTACTGCCGTCCGGCTTTCGATGGTACCTTGGAATTTCGCGGAATGATGACGTCCATCAGTCCGCCCACGGTTTCTATTCCCAATGAGAGCGGGGTAATATCGAGCAGCAGCACATCCTGCTGGTTGCCCGCGAGCACATCGGCCTGTATGGCTGCCCCGAGGGCTACTACTTCATCGGGATCAATATTGTCGAAAACTGGCTGACCAAAGAATGCCGATACAGACTGCTTGACAAAAGGCACGCGGGTACTTCCCCCGGCCATTACCACCGTTTTGATGTCCCTGATGTCAATGCCGGCATCTTTTACCGCATTGGCACAGCAGGCGAGCGTCCGGTCAACGAGCGGACGGATGAGTTCATCGAACTGCTGGCGGCTGATTTCCAGTGTTTGTCCGTTCAGCACACAGGTATAGGCCCCTGAACCGGAGAGCGTCTTCTTGGCTTTTTCGGCTTCCAGACGAATTTGCTGGCTGAATTCCTTGTTTTCTTCGAGAAAAGAGGATGGCAACCCCAGTTCCGACAGCCATTTCAGGATAATGGCCTGGTCGAAATCATCGCCGCCCAGGAAAGTGTCTCCGTTGGTGGAAAGCACCTCATAAATCCCGTCCTGAATCTGGAGTATGGAAATGTCGAAAGTGCCGCCCCCAAGGTCGTAAACGGCAATAGTACCCGCCTCGGAGGGATTGTATGCCAGTGCAGCGGCGGTAGGCTCGTTCACAATGCGCAGCACATCCAGTCCCGCCAGTTTTCCGGCATCGCGCGTGGCCTGCCGCTGATTGTCATTGAAATAGGCTGGAACCGTAATAACTGCCTTGCTGACAGTGGTGTTGAGTTCGTTCTCTACACGTTGCTTCAGTTCGCGCAGAATAAGCGCACTGAGTTCAATCGGGGTGTAAAACTTGTCGTCCACCCTGATTTTGACCAGCGATTCAGTGTCGTCGTCAATAATTTTATATCCGAAAAACTGCGTGTGAGCGGCTATGTCGAGGTACGACTTGCCCATCAGTCTTTTAACAGAAAATATGGTTCGGGCAGGATCAGTGACCAGCTTTTCCCTGGCATCCCTGCCTACCAGTACCGACTGGTCTTCGGCGAAGTGGACGATGGAGGGCACCAGTGAACTGCGGCCGTCCTGATCGCGCACACAAACGGGCTGGCCGTCCTTGATGAGCGCTACGAGACTGTTGGTTGTGCCCAGGTCAATCCCCACAATTATCTCTCCCGGTCTTTCTATGGAACCATCTTTCAGGTTAATGGAATAAGTAGCCATGCAATGTCAGTTCAAACCCTCGAAACAAGCGCAGAGACAAAAAGTTCAGAAAGGAGAGATGGCAGAGAATCGGCAGCCGCCTGGGAATCAATCCCCGGCTCTCAGTTGGCTTTTCCCTGTATGGGTATTGTTGAGAAAACGGCTGCCGGTATCTGCGGATGAGAGCCCCAAAAGTATTAAGAATTATCAGAATAGAAAAAATATTTTTTGCAGGAAATAAATTTACGGCAAAGAAATGTTATGTGGTTCAGGTAAAGCAGTAAATAATAAGAGCTTGTTCAGGATTCTCTGCCGTTGACAAAAACAGGCTGATTTTTTGTCAGTTTTTGCGTTTTTGAAGGCGCATAGCCGGTGCTACGTAACTGAAAAAAGGTGAAAAATGGCAAAAAATGAGCCGTTTTTGACTCGGCGAGAGAATCCTGAACAAGCTCTAATAGCTTGTAACTTCGTTGTTAATCAATCGGAGTGTGTTTGAACAAAAGGCCTGACGTTCCTGTAGATGAAAATTCGGGCAAGATTTCTGTACCGGGAAACCTGCCGGTATCCGTCTGTCCGGGTAGCGTAAAGACTGGCAGGTAATTTTTAGAAATTCTAAAATCTGCGCTTACTGCGGGGATAGTTTGGCTGAACGCGGGAGAGTGCTTAGCTTTGACCGTCATTTGCCCTGATAATGAAGTTCTATCCAATTAAAATCGCCACCATCCGGCAGGAAACGCCGGACTGTATTTCTATTGCACTCGATATTCCGGACGCCCTCCGCGACGTTTTCCGCTATCAGCCGGGTCAATACCTGACTTTCCGCGCCAGTCTGGAAGGCGAAGATGTGCGGCGGTCCTATTCGCTCTGCAGCGCCCCTTCCGATGATGAATGGCGTGTAGCCGTCAAGAAAGTGGAGGGCGGCCTGTTCTCCACGTATGCCAACGAGCGACTCAAGGCCGGAGATGTACTCGAAACTGCCCCGCCCGACGGCCGCTTTTTCCCGGATTCTCTTTCTGTACAGGCCGATCTGGATTATGTCTTTTTTGCCGCCGGTTCCGGTATCACCCCGGTCATTTCTATTATAAAAACGGTGCTGGAACAGGCCCCCGGAAGTCGTGTCACCCTCATTTACGGCAACAGAAGGTCTTCCACGGTCATTTTCCGCGAAGAAATTGAAGGCCTTAAAAATCGCTATCTCGGCAGATTTCAGGTTATTCATATACTGAGCCAGGAAAGAGTGGATGTTCCCTGGCAAAGCGGCCGAATTACCGCCTCGCGCCTCAATGACATGCTGGAAGTGATGCCCGAACTGCTCGAAGCCGACCAGTTTTTTCTCTGTGGTCCGGAGGAAATGATCGCCTGCGTGCGCGAGGGACTTCAGTCAAGGGGAATACTCAAAGATCAGGTTCACTTTGAATTGTTCGGAACTGGCCAGAACAAGCATAAAAAATCGCAACAACCTGTGTCGGACGCTGTTGTAGCAACAGCCGAGATATGTCTCGATGGTGTACGCTTCGACGTGCCGGTTCGCGAAGGTCAGGCTTTGCTCGATGCCGCACTGGCCACCGGGGCCGACCTGCCTTTCGCCTGCAAGGGCGGTGTATGCTGCACTTGCCGTGCCAAACTGACCGAAGGAAAGGTGGAAATGGAAGCCAATTACGCACTCGACGAGGAAGAGGTGGAGGCCGGTTTCATCCTGACCTGTCAGGCACACCCGCTTACACCCGTCATTAAAGTTGATTTCGACATTAAATAACCCAATCATTGCCCATGAGTACTCAGGTTTCGCTGGACGAACGTTTTCAGGCGCGCATTGATGCCGAACAAAAAATTGAACCCAAGGACTGGATGCCGGAGGCGTACCGCAAGACGCTGATCCGCCAGATTTCCCAGCACGCACATTCCGAGGTGGTAGGTATGCTCCCCGAGGGCAACTGGATAACCCGCGCCCCGAGTCTGCGCCGTAAAGTGGCCCTGCTCGCCAAGGTGCAGGATGAGGCCGGCCACGGTCTTTATCTCTACTCGGCCGCCGAAACGCTGGGTATCACCCGCGAGGAGTTGTACAATGAACTGCTCAGCGGAAAAGCCAAGTACAGCTCTATTTTCAATTATCCGACGCTCACCTGGGCCGATATGGGTGCCGTGGGCTGGCTCGTTGACGGTGCTGCCATCATGAATCAGGTCGCACTCTGCAAATGCAGCTACGGCCCGTACGCCCGCGCCATGGTGCGTGTATGCAAGGAGGAGAGTTTTCACCAGCGTCAGGGTTTCGAAATCCTGCTCACACTGTCCAAAGGTACGCCCGAACAGCGCGCAATGGCTCAGGATGCCATCAACCGCTGGTGGTGGCCCTCCATGATGATGTTCGGTCCGAATGACTCCGATTCCCCGCACTCCGCACAGTCCATGCGCTGGAAAATCAAGCGCTATTCCAATGATACGCTGCGCCAGAAATTCGTGGATATGGCCGCTGAACAGATCAAGGTGCTGAATATGACGCTGCCCGACCCCGATCTGCGCTGGAACGAAGAACGCGGTCATTACGACTTCGGTCCGATTGACTGGACTGAATTCAATGAGGTGCTGAAAGGGAACGGCCCCTGTAACCGCGAACGCCTCGCCGCCCGCCGCAAGGCCTGGGAAGAAGGCGCCTGGGTGCGCGAAGCCGCTATGGCCCACGCAGCCAAAAGACAACAGTCTGTCTGATCACGAAATTATTGTCAATGATGGCAAATCACAGCGAATTCCCGCTTTGGGAGGTGTTTATCCGCTCTCACGGCGGACTCAACCACAAACATGTAGGCTCTCTGCACGCCGCCGATGCACAGATGGCTCTCGAGCACGCGCGCGACGTGTACACGCGCAGGATGGAAGGCGTGTCTATCTGGGTGGTCCCGTCCACCGCTATCACGGCGTCCGATCCAGCCGATACGGATCCTTTCTTCGAACCGGCAAAGGACAAAATATACCGTCACCCCACGTTCTACGATATTCCGGAAGGGCTCAAACACATGTAATGAACCCCTAAACAGCTGATTATGCGCGATTTTTTGTTGCTCCTCGCCGATAATACGCAGATTCTCGGTCACCGGCTCGGTGAATGGTGCGGCCACGGACCCGAACTCGAGATTGATATGGCCATGACGAATCTGGCCCTCGATCTCATCGGCCAGTCCCGCAACTATTATCAGTATGCCGCCGAACTGGAAGGTGCCGGTCGCACGGAAGATGATCTGGCTTATCTCCGCGATGCCCGCGAATTCCGCAATTGCCTGCTGGTGGAGCAACCCAATGGCGACTTCGCCCGCACGGTTGCCCGCAATTTCCTCTTCGATTCCTGGCACTTTTTCTTCCTGGAAGCGCTGTGTCAGAGCAGCGACGAACGACTGGCCGCTATCGCCGTCAAATCCCTCAAGGAGGTTACATACCACCTGCGCTGGAGCAGCGAATGGGTAATCAGGCTCGGCGATGGTACCGAAGAGAGTCACCGCCGGATTCAGGATGCGTTTGATCACCTCTGGACTTACCGCGGTGAATTGCTCACCCCAGCTCCTTTCGAGACGGAAGCAACCAGTGCCGGCTACGGTGTTGATCTCCTGTCCATAAAGCCCCGCGTGGAAGAAAAACTGACTGATATTCTGTCCCGGGCAACGCTCAGACGCCCTGAAGACGCATGGATGCAGTCGGGCGGCAAAACAGGTCGCCACTCCGAGCATCTGGGCTACTTGCTCGCTGAAATGCAGTACGTTCAGCGCGCCTATCCCAACTCTGTCTGGTAAATCAATGAAAACCGAAACTGACATGGCAAGTATCAACGAAATCTGGAACTGGCTCGAAACGGTGGTTGACCCGGAAATACCGGTGCTCACCATTCTCGACATGGGTATAGTCAGGCGCATCGAAATCAGGGAGAACGACCAGGTGGCTGTTTCCGAATTCGACGGCCGCACTAATGGGGAGGTAACCTTTCATCCGGAAAATGCGCAGGTGACGTTGTTTATCACCCCCACCTACACGGGTTGTCCGGCCATGAACATGATTGCCGCCCATATCAGTATGGAGATGGCCACGCACGGCTTCACCGATATCAGTGTCAGGGAGGTACTTCAGCCTGCCTGGACGACCGACTGGATTCCGGAATCGGCCCGGCAGAAGCTCAGGGAGTATGGAATTGCCCCGCCCGAACAGGCTGCCCGCGCCGAGCGGCTCCTGTTTTCCGAGGTTTCGGTCGCCTGCCCCCGCTGTCAGTCGAGAAATACCGAAAAACTCGCTGAATATGGCTCCACCGCTTGCAAGGCGCTGTATCGCTGCAAGGACTGTCTGGAGCCGTTCGATTATTTTAAATGTCACTAGAGATGACCATCCCTGAACAGGTTGTAGCCCGAATGATGTCGAAAGACGCCTTCAGTCAATGGATGGGACTGGACATAGAAGGGGTGGGTCCCGGCTGGTGCCGACTGAAGTTTGTCGTGAAACCAGATATGCTCAACGGTTTCGATATCATCCACGGCGGGGTAGTGTTTGCTGCCAGCGACTCCTGTTTCGCCTTCGCCTGCAACTCGCACGGGCGCATCGCGCTCGCGCTCGAGGTATCCATCTCTTTCACCAAATCTGCGAAAGCAGGCGAAACGCTGTTTGTTGAAGCCAGGGAACTGCATCTGGGTAACAAAACCAGCGTATATGAAATTACCACCACCAACGAATCCGGCGAAACGGTAGCCATCTTCAAAGGCACCGCTTACCGCACTTCCAGAGAAGTTTTAAGCTGATATCATGCAACAGGCATTTATAATTGACGGTGTACGCACGCCGATAGGTAACTTCACGGGCTCTCTCTCGACCGTCAGACCCGACGATATGCTGGCCCTTGTGCTCCGCCGGCTCATGTCCCGCTACCCGGATATTGATCCCCGCGAACTGGGCGATGTCGTCATCGGTTGCGCCAATCAGGCTGGTGAAGACAACCGGAATATCGCCCGCATGTCGGTACTGCTGGCTGGTTTGCCGGTGGAGGTGCCTGCGCAGACGGTCAACCGCCTGTGCGCTTCGGGCATGTCGGCAGCCATGGATGCCGCCAGGGTTATACAGACCGGCGATGCCGGGCTGATGCTGGCCGGCGGGGTAGAGAACATGACCCGGGCACCATGGGTGATTTCCAAAACAGCCACTCCTTTTGGCCGCGATGCCCAGATGTTCGATTCATCCTTCGGCTGGCGGTTTATCAATCCGGCCATGAAGGAACTTTACGGCGTGGATGCCATGGGTGAAACAGCAGAAAATCTGGCTGAACGCGATGGAATCAGTCGCGCCGATCAGGACCTGTTCGCACTGCGTTCCCAGCAAAAAGCCGCTGCCGCATGGCAGAACGGTCGTCTGGCACGGGAAATTGTTCCGGTAGAGCTTCCGCAGAAAAAGGGAGATCCCGTCCTGTTTGACCGCGACGAATTTGTGAAGCCCGGTACAACTGCCGAGGGACTGGCCAAACTGCGGCCAGCTTTCCGCAAGGATGGCACAGTGACTGCAGGCAATGCCTCCGGTCTCAACGACGGTGCTGCCGCGCTGTTGCTCGCTTCCGGGCACGCTTGCGACAAATATGAACTGAAGCCGCTGGCGCGCATCGTTTCTTCGGCCGTAGCCGGTGTAGAGCCCCGGATTATGGGAATCGGTCCCGTACCGGCCAGTCTGAAAGCACTGGAAAGAGCCGGCTTGTCGCTGAGTGAGATG
>Ga0172372_10010187_pt1 | contig 12089 bp, 11 predicted proteins | sample LakKiv5m_2_FD_114544 | JGI IMG/M metagenome (GOLD analysis project Ga0172372, IMG submission 114544) | Freshwater microbial communities from Kabuno Bay, South-Kivu, Congo - kab_092012_9.5m | ecosystem: Environmental > Aquatic > Freshwater > Lake | place: Democratic Republic of the Congo...
CAGACACCCCAATCGTTGCGAAGCCGCTTCCCGGACCCTCAGTTTCACGCAAGACCCCGCCCGGAACGGCCGATGACCTATCGGGACCCGCCCCTCCAGGCGTTACGACCCCTCCAGAAGGCCCTCATGCCCACGACCGCCATCGTCATCGGACCCGCCGCCGCCTGCGCCAAACTTGAGCGGCAACTGGCGTTTGCAGACGATGCTCCCGTCCTGCTTGGCCGTGTCGAGACCTCGGCGCCCGCGCCGATCCCGACCGACGGAGCCGTTCACCTTGCCTGTGCCCCCGATGGATCGACCACGCCGGTCCTTGGTCGGTTCGACGAACTCGAAGCGATCGTCGCGCGGCGCAAGCCCGCAGTCGCGCTCGTCACGCTGCCCTCGCAGATGTCGGAACTCCTCGCCTCGATCCGCACGCGACTTCGTCGCCTCGGTATCGCCGAGCGCTTCGTGCCGCCGATCGACGATCTCCTTGCGGGCATCGGCCCGCGTACCGAGATCGACATCGACCTCCAGCGTCTGATTGGTCGTCCGCCTCGGCGGATCGACGAAGACGCGATTCGCGCGGTCGTCGGTGGCCGCATCGTGGTCGTCACGGGCGCTGGTGGATCGATCGGCAGCGAGATCTGCCGCATCGTCGCGCGCTACAACCCGGGCAAACTCGTCTTCATTGAGCGCAGCGAGAACGCGCTCTTCGAGATCGATCGTCAGATCGCGCGGCGTCATCCGAATCTCGCGCGCCGTGCGGCGCTTCACGATGTTGTGGATGCCGAGGCCACGCTCGAACTCTTCCGCGAGGAGGAGCCCGACATCGTCTTCCACGCGGCGGCGCACAAGCATGTGCCCATGATGGAAGATCATCCGGGCCTCGCGGTCGACAATAATCTTTTCGGCACCAAGAGCGCCGTCGACGCCGCGATTGCGGTCGGTGCCGAGCGTTTCGTGATGGTTTCGACCGACAAGGCCGTGAACCCGACGTCGATCATGGGTTCGACGAAGCGACTTGCGGAACTCTACGTCCAGCATGCGAACCGTCGCTCGGGCACCGCGTGCTCGCTCGTTCGCTTTGGCAACGTACTTGGTAGTTCCGGCTCCGTCCTCGAGACGTGGAAGCGACAAATCGCCGACGGTGGGCCTGTCACCGTGACCGACCCGCGCATGACGCGCTACTTCATGTCGATCCCCGAGGCGGCGAGTCTCGTGATCCAGGCTGCGGCGCTCACCGATCGCTCGTCCTCGAGCGGAGAGGTGTTCGTGCTTGACATGGGCGAACCGTTCCGCATCGTCGACCTTGCGAAGCGCTTCGTCGAGATGCACGGCCTCGCGCCCGTCTTCCCTGAGAGCGGCTCGACTGGCGCTCTCGGCGAGATCGCGATTGCGTACACGGGCATTCGTCCCGGCGAGAAGCTCTACGAGGAACTCGCTCTCGACGCCGAGACCATCCGCGAATCGCGCCATCCCGACATCCGCATCTGGGGGCTGCCCACGCCGGACGCGACGTGGGTCGAGTCGATGCTTGAAACCCTCGCGCCAAACCGCCGCAGCCGCGATGCGGCCCGCGTGGCGGCACTGGTGCGCGAGTTGGTTCCCGAACGGCCGAGCACGACCGCGGCGATCAGCGCGGCCTAGGCGCGACCTCGGCGCCACCTCGTTGCAGCGTGGTCGGCTCCACGCGCCGAGAGGCGCTGTCTTCTCCGGACAACCGACCTACAAGCCTGAAGGGCGTCAGAGGCGCTCGGCCTCGGCCATGAGCGCCGCTTCCTTCTCGAGAAGGGCGATCAGTTGTCGCGTCCCCTCAATGGCGGCATCGAGGCTACTCGACCCGGTGACCTGTCGAATCGGGTCGGTCCGGCGGTCCTCGGCCAGCTTCTCCTCGACGATCCGGCGGTTTACCTCGAGCTCGGCGAGCAAGGACCGGGCCTCCGCCAGCGTCTGCTGACAGCAGGCCCTGGGAAGACCCCGGAGAGGCAACTTGGGTTCGGCACCGACGGTTTGGACCTCGGTCGCAGGCGCAGGATGGGACGGGCGCATGCGCGAGTCCATGGAGGGGAATAATGGCAGGGAGTTGGCCCCCCGGCAAGTCCCTAGGCGGAAGTCGGCGAGGGCCGAGAACCGAATCGCGTGCGATGGCTCGGCAGGGCCATCGATACGGGACGGGCACGCGTCCCACGTGCACCGGCCTCTGCGCGGGGGCTCACGATCGGAGTCGGACGGCGTCCGCGGGAAGGCTCAGAGCGCTTCGGACTCGATCGAGGCCGCTTCGCCTGCGAGTTTCTTCTCGGCGTAGCGACGCACCCAGTTCTCCCAGGTCTTGCCGCTCGCCGCATCCTTACCCGTGCAGCCGATGGCCCTCATGTCGATGAGCCGGATTCGGACGCGGTCGTTGGAGTCGGTCTTGAGGACCCGCAGTTCCTCGCCCACTTCTAGGTTCTGGTCGAGCGCGCCGGTTCCGGCCTCGCGCAGTCGCGCATCGAAGGCGTAGCCCGAGATCTCGCGTCCGTCGACGCAGCGCACGGTGACGTCGCCGCGGTAGTCGACCGCGCGTCGCACGGCCTCGCGCAGGAGCTTCGGGTCATCGGCACCGACGAATTCGCCGCCACCAGAGGCATCGCTGTTCATGCACGCCCCGTGTTGGAGGATCGGTCGGAGGAATCGTCGGCGGAGGAATCGTCGGCGGAGGCGTTCGCTTCGTCCCCCTCCTCATCATCGTCCTCATCATCGCCCTCATCATCGTCCTCATCATCGTCGCGCTGCTGCGGGAACGAATGGCCGGTCTCGAGGTTCACAAGCGTCCAGCCGTTGCTGCGGACAGCCGTCGCAAGCCGTCCAGGCTTCTCGAACACCGAGCCGAGGAACATCACCTCGAACAGTTCCTTCTCGAGGACATCGAGCTGGATCGAGCTGACCACATCGGACGGATCGACCGCCTGCCGACCTCCGTCGACGAGGAACCGTACGTGCATGCCGGGGCCGTACAACTCGATGCTGCCCGGCCGATCCGGGGCCGTGTTGATCCGGCGGAAGATTTGCACCAGTTCCGCAACGGTTCCGAGCGGCGACGTGCCGCCACCCTCGCGCTTCGGGCGGATGCGCTGGATCGTGTAGCTGTTGTCGTCTGTGGACACGGAAGGGGGGGGTGGATGCGAATGGCAGCGTCGCCGGGGTGGAGAGGATAGCGGGAATCCGACGCGTGCTGCAGGCCAGGACGCACTCCGCACCGCGGGCGTTCACAGCAAACCAGACCTAAGCCCCGGCGGTCTCTCGGGCTTGCGTGCCACCGCCCGCGAGCAGTCCGGCCGCGGTCTCGAGGAGGCGCACCAACGAGATGGGCTTGAAGAGGTACGCCTGGGCTCCGACCCCGAGCGCGAACTCCCGGTGCCGGCGTCCCTGGTTGGCGGTCACCATGATGACAGGAAGGGAGATCGACTCTTCCTTCATCTTCTCGAGCACCAGGAGGCCCGAGCTGCGCGGCAGCATCATGTCGAGGACGAGCAGATCGGGCTTCGACTCGCGCACAAGGTGCAGTCCTCCGAGACCGTCGGTCGCCGTGCACGTCGCGGCACCCTCGTGTCGGAACGCCATCTCGATCGACTGCAGAACATCGGGGTCGTCGTCGACGATCGCGATGGTTCGATTGGCGAAGCGTCCGGACATACCTAGTCACGGTACCGTGGGTCGAGCGCCATGGCGACTGGTTTTCCGTCGTTCGTCGCGAGGAGATTCGACGGCTCGACGGGCGCGTCGATCGGCCGGGCCAGTTCGGCAAGCAGACCGGGGGTCATCCATGGCAAGGCCTCGAGCTTGCGGAGCATGCGGGCAGGCATCTCGGTGCCCCCGCGCTCGTGCTTCGGACGCGAGTTCCAGCGCCTATGCACCCACACGTACTGCTCGGGGCTCTCGCGGATCATCTGCTCGATCGCGCGGTTGTAGCGCGCGCCGATGTAGAGGACGGGGTCGTCCGCGTCCTTCCAATCGGTGGGCTCGATCACGTCGGTCATGCGCAGCTCGTAGCGGAACTGCCCGTCGACTCGGCGCGCGTAGCCGCACACGATCGGAAGCTCGTAGCGGAGCGCAAGCAGGGGAATCGACTTGTACGTGGAGGCGAGGCGCGAGAAGAAAGGCACGAACAGTCCGTCGTTGCCCGCGTTCTGATCGGCGATAAATCCGACCTTACCACCCGACTCGATGATCTTCTGTACTTCGTCGGTCGCACCCCACTTTGTGACGATGCGAAGACCCGTCCGCTGGCGCACCCCAAGCAGCCAGTCGTTCAGGAATCGATTGTCGAGCGGGCGTGCGAGCGCGGACATGCGAAAGCCGACGAGCGCAAGCACGTAGCCGAGGATCTCCCAGTTGCCGATGTGCCCCGTCACGAAGAGACAGGGTTTCGGCGAGGTGAGGTGTTCCATCGCGCGGCCGACGTTGCCGATCCGCACGCGCTCGTACCAGTTCTCGTGCCCGACCACGCGCGGCATCGAGAATGCATCCACCATGAAGATGCCGAACATGTGGCCGATCGATGCGTCGACGAGGTTCCACTGCGTCTCGGGAGCGAGGTGGGGGAGCGCGCGCCGGACGTTCGAGACAGCGCGTGCTCGGCGCTTTGCTCCGAGGCGCGCGTACATCGAGCCGAAGAGTCGCGCGGTCGCGAGGTTCTGCTCCGGGTCGAATGGAGAAAACAACGCGGCGACCGTTCGGGCCGCCGCGTATTGGGTGAGTTGGATGCCGGTGGAGGCCACGTGTTGCTCGCGGGTGCGCGGAGCACGCCGCGCGCAAGAGGCCCGCGCCGCGCGCAAGAGGCCCGCGCCGCGCGCAAGAGACCACCGTCGCCTGTTCAGCGGTCGACGGTGCCGGTCAGCGCCTCAAAGCGACCCCAGTTGAGGACGGGGATCTGCGCATCAGACGCCGTCTTGAAGAGGCTGTCATAGAGTTCGCGCGCTGCACGCTGGTCGGTGTAGGCGAGGGTCTGCGCTTCAGTCGCGTCGGACGGAAGCGGTGCCGGGAAGGGCGGCTGGGAGCCGAGCACCAGGAAGTCGAGGTCGCCGGTGAGGGCGTCGCCTTCGACCACGGTGCCGCCCCACTCGGAGATGCGGCTCTTCACGAAGTCCGCCTCGCCGGTCGTGGACTTGCCGTCGCCATTGGCGTCGAACTTGCCGTGCACGAGGAACTTGAACTTGTAGTCGGGGTTGAAGACCGCGTTCGCGACCACGTCGTCCTTGACGATCGGGCGGCTGCCCGAACCGCGGATGACGCGGCAGGTCGAGGTGGTGTCGCCGACCTTGATGACCTGGACGCTGGCTTTGCCACGGAGCGAACCGTCGCTGTTGGCGGTGGCGGTGATGCCAGCGGCATCGTCGAAGACTTCGAACGTTATGCCGGGGATCACGCGCTTGTTCGAGCCGATGTCGATGAAGATCGTGCCGGTCTTCGGATCGAAGTCGACGACGCGCGCATCGACGAGGGCGGCGGGGTTGCCGGCCTTCGTCGAAGTGGCTTCCACCTTCTGCTGCAGCGCCGCGATGCGACCATCGAGCACCGAGCGCTCGTTGCGGAGCGTGTCGATCTCAGTCTGCAGCACCTCGGCCTCGCTGGTGTAGCGGGCCTCGAGGTCGGAGCGCGCGCTGTCGAGCGCGGCCTTCGCCGCATCGAACTCGCCGCGGTAGCCGTCGGCAGCCTGGGCGTAGGTCGCGATCGACGCCGTGACCTTCGCGATCGCATCCTCGCGGGCCTTCTCGCTCGTGGCGAGACGCGCCTCAAGCGCATCGAGCGACTTCTGGAGGTCGGCGGCCTTCGTCTTGAGGCTCTCCGCCTCCTGCTTGCGGGCGTCGCGGTCCTGGGTGAGCTTGCGCATCGCCTCGCGGACGGTCTGCCCCTCGTCGACGCCGAGCGTCGAGCGCATGCCGTCAAGGGTCGCCACGCGATCGCCGGAGACGAACGCGCTGACGTCCTGGCCTTGCTTCGTCATGTAGTCGAAGAGGCTGCTGCCCGAGGACTTCTCCATCATGTCCTTGGTCTCGCTCCGATCCCGCTCCTCGGCGGTGATGAAGCGGGAGAGTTCTGCCTTGGCCTCGCTCGCCTGCTGCTCCGCGGTCGACTTGTCCGCGTAGAGGATGATCGAGACCGCGAGAAGCGCGACGCTGAGCACGACGAAGACCACCAGGGCAACGATCACACCGGTGGAAGAACGGGACGCCATCTGCAGACCTCCATGAGCCCAAGGCTCGAGCCGCGGAGTATCGGATGTTTATGGGGCGCCGTCAAACCCACGCGGAGGCTGCGGTTTCCCGCGATGTTCAGGCGGTCTTGACCGCCGCGAGCGCCTCACCCGGCGTCGTGACCCGCTGAGCCACAAGATCGGCGGCGGCGTCCCGGAGCGAGGTCAGGTGGCCCGACCCCATGGCCGCGCGCGCGATTGCCGCGGCGCTGGCCCTGCGCATGACTTCGGCCCGCACCGCATCATCGAACTGCAGGAGCTCGTAGCAGCCGATGCGGCCCCGGTAGCCGGAGCCGCGGCACTCGCGGCATCCGACCGCTTCCGCGACGAGCCCGTCGGCAGGGGCCGCGAAGTTGGCGGGTAGTTCGTCGGGCCGGACGGGGCGCGTGGTCGCGCAAACGCGGCAGACCCTGCGCAGAAGCCGCTGCGCGAGCACGCCCTCGACCGTGCTTGCTACGAGGAACGGCTCGATCCCCATGTCGAGGAGCCGAGTTGCCGCGCCTGCCGCATCGTTCGTATGTAGCGTCGAGAGCACGAGGTGGCCGGTCAGCGACGCCTGCACCGCGGCGTTCGCGGTCTCGGCGTCGCGGATCTCGCCGATCATGATGATGTCGGGGTCGTGACGCAGGATCGCGCGCAGCCCGGTCGCGAAGTCGAGCCCGACCTGATGGTTGACCTGGATCTGGTTGACGCCAGGGACGTGGTACTCGACCGGATCCTCAACGGTGATCGCCTTCACCTCGCCGTCGACGATGCGGCGCAGCGACGCGTACAGCGTGGTCGACTTGCCGCTGCCGGTCGGTCCGGTGACGAGGACGATCCCGTGCGGGCGCGCGACGAGCTCGGCCCACGGCGCGAGCACCTTCGGAGGCATGCCCAGTTCATCAAGTCCCGCGAGCGCAGCGCTCTTCGAGAGGATGCGGAGCACCACCCCCTCGCCGTGGAGCATCGGGATCACCGAGAGACGAAGGTCGTACTCCTGTCCCTTCGAACGCAGCGTGATGCGCCCATCCTGCGGACGACGTTTCTCCGCGATGTTGAGGTTCGCCATGATCTTCAGGCGGCTTGTGATCGCATGGCGGAAGCGGTGAATCGTGGCGGGGACACCGGCGTCCGACATCGCGCCGTCGATCCGGTAGCGCACGTGGAGCTCGTGCTCGTAGGGCTCGATGTGGATGTCGGTCGCGCGCTCGCGGATCGCCTCGAGGAGGAGGTCGTTCACAAGGCGAACGACGCTCGCCTCGCTCGCGTCGTCGACCTCGGCGCCGGTCTCGGCCGCGGCGGACTTCGACTCGGCCTGTGCCTCGCGGCCTGCGCCCAGTGCCTCGAGGACATCGCCCGCCACGCCGTGGCGCTCGCGGATGCGGCTCGCGAGGTCGCCATCCTCCACAACGGCAAGCGCGATCGGCATGCCCGCGGCGGCGCGGATCTGATCGAAGCCGTCGCCGCGGAGCGGATCGCTCGTCGCGAGGATCAGCCGTCCGCGCTCCTTGCGCACCGGAATCGCGCGCATGCGGAAAACGAGGCGCGGCGGCACAAGTGCCACGGCCGCGTCGTCGAAATCGACTTCGTCGAGCCGGAGGTAGGGGAGTCCGAGTTCGGCCGCGAGCGCGCGCATCGATTGTTCGGCGGTCGCGTGGCCGAGGCGCGCGAGCGCGTGCTCGATCCGCTCGCCCGACTTCGCAATCTCGCGGCGCGCCTCGTCGAGTTGTGTCGCGGAGACCACGCCCTGCGACACGAGGATCTCGCCGATGTCGCCGATGGCGGGATCCGCGGCACCGCCGACCCCGCCGGGCGGATCGGAGCGTTGGTCGCGGGTGGAGCCGGTGGGCGGCATGAAGCGAGGGTAGCCGATCGGGGGACCCACTCCAAGCGCTCGGCCCCGAATGTCGCGTGCTCCGTGGATCGACGCTTCGTGGATCGGCGCTCCGGCGTCACTTCGCCGTCATTTCGCTTGGCGGAACATGACCACGGACGCCGTCTGGGTGTGCACGGACGAGCGCGACCCGTGCGGGCCGATCTCGCCCGCGCACTGGAAGCCTGCGACGGGGATCCCACCCAGTCGACGGCGCAGCATCGAGGCATCGTGATGGGGTTCGCCGAACATCGCGCTGCCGCGCGCATTGCACGTGAAGAGGAGCGCCGCCGACGCCGGATCGCGCAGTTGCTCGGCATCAAGCATCATCGCGAGATCGTCGTCGGCGGTGGCCCGGTCGCGGATCTGGAGCCTCACGGTCATGCCGGTGCGGATTCGGTCGCTGATCGAGATCGAGCCACGCGTTGGATGCACGGAAAGCACGGAGCGCACGAGGAAGTCTCCGCGTCCGAGCAGTTCCTTCGATGCGTCGAGCGCGATGCCGACAAGGAGCCCCTGGCCGATCAGCGCGCGCTCGGATTCGCGCAGGCCCTCGACCGTCTGCTGGATCGCATCGGTCGCGGGCATGCCGTTCAGTTCGAGGATCTCGTTGCCTTGGGCGCGCGTCACGACCAGCGGACGTCCGATCGGACGGCAACCTTGGCTGACAAGGCCCGAGACCTCGACGTCGCCGAAGATCGAGAGGCCGACGACGCCGGCGTTCGCAACGTGTCGATCGACCGCAAGCACGTTGAGCCCGGCGTGGTTCGCACCGCTCGCGACACCACCGTGGATGCGCGCACCGCAAGGGCCTGCGGCGGCATCGATCGCGGCGCAGGCATCGCCCGGGTGAAGCGAGAAGGGATCTGCGATGAGGATCGTGGCGCGATGCTGGAGCAGGCCGCCGCACGCGCCTTCGTCCGGCGGGAGCGAGACGCGCTGGCGAATGAGTTCGTGTCCCCACACCGCGGGCGGACCGTCGTTGAGATGAAACCAGAACGGCCGCGCGACGATGCCGGGTGCGTGGAGCGCCAGCACCGAGAGGGCCGGACTGCGCTCGATCTCGCGGTCGTCCGAGACCGCGCTCTCGACGGTGGTCGCAAGCAGGTGCGAGGGATGCAACGCGCCGCGAAGGACGTCGAGTGCATCGACGAGCAGCGCCCGGTGGTGGAAGCTCGCGAAGACGAACAGGATGTCGGGCCGCGCGGCCGACGCGGCATGCAGCGTCTCCGCGACTTCGCGTGCCGCGAGTCGCGTCTCGAGGCGCTCGGATACGGCCGAGTTTGCCGAGATGCTTCGTACCGCTTTCATCCGCATGCAGTATGTCCGCGACAAGCCGCCAAGGAAGGGCGCTCTTTTGCGTGGACAGCGGGTTCTCGAGAGAATCGGCGGGGAGGTGGATGGGTTTCGGGTCCCGCTGGCGCCCCGGTCCGGGGTTCATTCCGGTCGGGAGGGGCGTCGAGGCCGTGTTCTGAGGGAGTCGGGACCGCCGCCACCGCCCGTCGACCGGGACGCCGTTGGTGCCGTCCGAGAACCGGTCCTCTCCGAGCCGCTTGCAATCCGGGTCGGGTTTCGGCATCATCCCCGATTCCCCCGGAAGGGGCGCCGGACCGACGCAAGCGTGTCGGGGCGTCGACCCGTTCGGGTGTTGTGTGTGCCTCGAGGAGGCTTGGTTCGATCGGCGACGCCGACGGACTTCCGACTCGCGGCGGCGGTGCCGACGCACCGTGCGACGTCCATCATCTTTCCGATCCGAGAGATCGGAGCCGATCGAACTCGATCGCGCCCGATCCAACAGAGTTTCCAACGCAGGACCGACTGTGCCGAATACCGAATCAGCCAAGAAGCGTCTCCGTCAGACCACCGTCCGCAACGCGCGCAACCTTTGGCGCAAGCGTCGCGTGAAGTCGGACATGTCCGATTTCCTCAAGGCCGTCGCCTCGGGCGATGCATCGGCCGCGGAGAAGGAGATGCGCAAGGCCGCGCGGACCCTCGACAAGGTCGCTGCGACCGGCACGATCCACAAGAACACCGCGGCGCGTCGCAAGAGCCGCATGGCCGCGAAGGTCGCTTCGATGAAGAAGAAGTGAATCGAAAGTGATGCGCTGCTCCGCAGCACTGCAAGGGTGATCGCGCTGCACGTGCGGTCGCGAGCAGTGCGATGCCGGGCACGCACGGGCGTTCCGTCCAAGCCGCTGGGATGATCTCCCTCGGTGACTTCGATGATGGCCGACCGCAGCCGCAAGCCGTCGAAACCCGCCTCCGCGCCATCCGCGCCGGGCGGGTTTCTCTTTGGCTCTGAGCTCGGTGGCGACTACCTCGGGCGCTCCTACGGCGAGGCGTCGCGCAGGCCGCTCGAGATCCTCTTCTTCCTGCTGCCGTTTATCGCGTACTACGAGTATGAGCTCGTTCGCGCGCTGCGCTCGCCGGACGGCTTGGTGACCAACGGAGCGCACCTCGCGATCCTTCGGCTCTTCGACGCGTTTGGACTCGATGCGGTTGCGCTCTCGCTGCCGGGATTCCTGCTCGTTGCCGTCTTTCTCGTGCAACACGTGCTCTCGCGGGGCCCGTGGATCGTCGATCTCTCGGTCGTGGCGCGCATGCTGCTCGAGAGCATGATGCTGTCGGTGCCGCTCCTCGTGTTCGCGGCGCTCCTCGAGCGGTTGACGCCGCTCGCGGGCGGGATCGACCAGTTCAGTGCGCTTCCGCTCGGGGCGCGCATCGCGGTGTCGATCGGGGCGGGGCTCTACGAGGAACTTGTCTTCCGCATGGTGCTCATCGGCGCGTTCACGTTCATCCTGAGCGAGCTGACGTCCCTGCGGCGCGGCGCGGCGGTCGCGACGGCGGTCGTCCTGTCGTCGGTCGCCTTCGCGCTCTATCACCCGCTCGCAGGCCCCGATGGATCGTTGCTCGCGACGCGCATCGTCTTCTTCCTCGGTGGTGGTCTCTACTTTGGTCTCCTGTACGTGCAGAGGGGCTTCGGCATCGCCGCCGCGACGCACGCGATCTTCGACATCGCGACCGCGCTCATGATCCCCGCGGCCGAGGCCTCCTGAGTACGCTCTCGGCATGCTGCCCACGCGACGCACGAAGCTCTCGCCCGATTCCGCGCTCGCGGTGTCGGCGCTGCATGGGCTGCGTGCGGTCCAGACCGCGGTGAACGTCGGGCAAACGATCGGCGAGGCGCTCGCCGATCTCCGCGCCCGGACGATCGATCATCCCGTCGTGTATGTGTACGTGCTCGACGACGACGACCGGCTGGTGGGCCAGCTCCCCACGCGCGCGCTCCTCTTTTCGTCGCCCTCGACGCTGGTGCGCGAAGCGATGCGACGCGAACTGACGACCGTGTCGATCGACACCTCGCTCGAGGAGGCGCTTGCGGTCTTCGGCAGGAGCCGGCTGCTCGCGCTTCCGGTGGTCGACGGCGACGGGCGGCTCGTGGGTGCGATCGACGTCGAGCAATACGCGCGCGAGAGGCTCGCGCGCGCGGAGCGCGAGCGCGTGCGGCAGGTCTTCCAGACGCTCGGCCTCGCGGTCGATCACCCCGAGGCACTGACCGCGCGCGAGAGCTTCCGCATGCGGATGCCGTGGCTCCTCTGCAACATCGGCGGTGGCATCCTGTGCGCGATCGTCGCCTGGCTCTTCACCGATCTCCTCGAGCAGGTGGTGCTGCTCTCGTTCTTCCTGCCGCTCGTCCTGACCCTCGGCGAGAGTGTGGCGATGCAGTCGCTCGCGCTCACCGTCGGTGGCGAGGAGGATCGTCGCGGCCTGTCAGGGGCGCTCAAGGCGCTGCGGAGTGAACTGGGCGCGGCGGTGCTGCTCGCGCTCTGCTGCGGGGCGATCGTCGCGGTCGTGAGCCTCCTCTGGGGCGGGGGTGCCGCGGGTGCCGCGACCATGTTCGCCGCCGTGGCCGCGAGCATGGTTTTCGCGTCGCTTGCGGGAGGTGCGATTCCGATGGCGCTGCACTCCTTCCGCCTCGATCCATCGGTCGCGGCCGGACCGATCGCGCTTGTCCTCGCC
>Ga0172372_10010189_pt1 | contig 12087 bp, 10 predicted proteins | sample LakKiv5m_2_FD_114544 | JGI IMG/M metagenome (GOLD analysis project Ga0172372, IMG submission 114544) | Freshwater microbial communities from Kabuno Bay, South-Kivu, Congo - kab_092012_9.5m | ecosystem: Environmental > Aquatic > Freshwater > Lake | place: Democratic Republic of the Congo...
CAATACTAACTCTTTCCGCAAGATTAGGTTTGGTGCTGCCGTCTTCTTCTGTCTTAGTTAAGCCTGAGCTAACCTGGGATGTAATTTCTTCTGGCAAATTATTCAAAGTGTATTTACCAACTATGCCAACGTATACTCTGGGCTTTAGTTCAAAGGTTTGGGCTAAAGTGGGAACTAAAATAGAGAATAAAACAATCGCGCCAATAATTGACGCAACTAAAACAAGTCCGTGCTTCTTCAAATAAGCAGTGAAGTACCAATAGTATTTACGCATTCTCTAGACAGCAAATCCAGCGAGAGCCACCAAGATAAAAGCTCCAACAGCAACATTGGTGAAATAAAACAAAACTTTTTCTAGACCTCTTTTGGTGTGGTAGGTTTCACCACCACCGCGCCAAGTCGAGCCAAAGCCTGTGCCATGTTGTGCTTGAATTAGAATGGCAATAATAATCATGACTGCCAAAACAACTTGTGTGACTAAAAGGATATTTTGCATATCTAGTTTTATTCTAACACCTTACCTTGTTAGGTGGCGACCTTACTATCGCGAAGTTCACGAATAACGTTGACGGTCACTGTACCTGGGTAGGTCATTTTTTCTTTAATCTCGTCTCTAATTTTGGTCGAAAGGACAGTAACGTCATCGTCTTTAGTTTCTTCAGGGCTTAGCAAGACTCTAATTTCACGACCGGCTTGAATAGCAAAAGCTTCTTTGACGCCTTTGTGAGCCATAGCAATTTGCTCTAAGGTTTCCAAACGTTTGACATATTCGTCATGGTTCTCATAACGAGCTCCTGGTCTAGCGCCAGAAATTGCGTCAGCGATATAAACTAACATTTGTTCAACACCAGAGAATGGTTCATCTTCGTGGTGTTGGGCAATACAGTCAACAACAGCTTGTGGCATGCCATACTTTTTGGCAATTTTGACGCCTAGTGCAACGTGTGAACCTTCGTCTTCGCCAGAAACCTTACCAATGTCGTGGAGCAAACAACCAAGTTTGACCACATTGACATCAGCGCCAACTTCGTGAGCCAATTTGATACCAATTTTGGTTTCTTCTAATGTGTGTTTGATCAAGTTTTGACCATAAGAGAAGCGGTATTTGAATTTACCCAACATTTTCATGAGATCATTGGGTAAATTGTAAACGCCAACGTCATAACAAAGTTTCTTGCCAGCTTCGAAGGTGATTTTGTCAATTTCAGTTCTGACTTTGTTGACTACTTCTTCGATACGGGTTGGTTGAATACGTCCGTCTTTAACTAATCTCTCTAGAGAAATTCTGGCGATTTCACGTCTAACTGGGTCAAAGCAGGAAAGTTTAACTTCAGTAGCGGAGAAGTCTAGGTCGACATCAACACCTGTGTATCTTTCAAAAGTGTGAATATTGCGACCTGATTTACCAATGATTTTGCCTTTAGCTTCTTCAGAAGGCAGCTCGATGGTGGAAACAGTGTATTCGGCGACGTAATCGGTGGCGCCATGCTTCATAGCTTCAACGATAATTTCTTGAGCTTTTTCATCAGCTAATCCTTGAGCTTCTTCTTCTTTTTGTCTGACTAATTGAGCCATTTGTTTGCTAATTTGTCTTTCGACACCATCCATCAAAATGGATTTTGCCTCATCTTTGGTCATGCTGGAAACTTTTTCCAACTCTTCCAAGATTTTTTCTTTGGTTTTCTCCAATTCTTTCTTTTCTTTATCAAGATCTTTTTCTGTTTGGGCTAATTTCTTTTCATTAGCTTCCATTTGGCCAAGCTTGATATCGATTTTGTCTAATTTACGATTGAGTTCTCGTTGTTGGTCTTCGATTTGACGAGCGATTTGTCGTTGTTGATTCTCAGCTTTAGCACGAAGTGCCAAAGCTTCATCTTTGGCTTCAAGAACAATTTCTCGAGCTTTGGCTCTAGCTTCGCGAATAATTTCGCTGGTATCAGCATGTGTTTCGAGGTTAACGTTGGTGGAAACAGCGGCAGCTGGGACGTTGGTGGGGGTTGCGACTGGAGCAGGAGCAGTGGGACGGTTGTTATTAATAGGTACAGGTTTGATTTCACGCTTCACAATTGGTTGTGGTTTTGGTGAAATAACTGGTTTTTTGGAAACTGTTTTGGCACCAGTATTATTATTTGGTTGATTGCCAAATAGGGTTGATAGATTGCTAAAAAATGACATATCTTCTTTCTGTATAACAATAAAAGCTATTTTTTAGCACAAACTTATTTCGATACGAAGAGAAGACCCGAGCTTGTGTGGGTCTTAAATTAGTGGATCTAAAGATGTTGAAGCTATGTTAGCTAAGTGATCTTTGTACATATACTAATTATTAGGTAATCTCTAAAAAAATAAATTTATGCGATGACCGCATTATACAGTTAGACTCACTCTTAGTCAATGGGAGTGAGTCTAACTACTCGAGAAAAAAGATTGATCGATCTTTATTAATTTAGATCGTTGCTAGCCTTAATTTTTTCCCAAATTTCCTTTTCAATTTTTTTGAGTAAGTCTTTGTCTTCGGCTAATTTGACTTTGGTTGGTTCTTTACCTTGGGCCAAAACTTCACCTTGGTATTTATAGAAACTACCAGCTTTTTCCATGATGCCTTCTTGAACGCCAATGTCTACAACATCTCCTGTTTTAGAAATGCCGTTGGAATCCATTTCAAATTCAGCTTCTTTAAATGGAGGTGCAACTTTATTCTTTTTGACTTTAACTCTGTGTCTAGAGCCAACGACTTTTTCGCCTTCTTCAATGTTGCCAATTTTTCTAATATCTAGACGAACTGAGGCATAAAATTTTAAAGCATTACCACCTGTGGTAGTTTCTGGACTACCAAACATGACGCCAATCTTGTGACGAATTTGGTTGGTGAAGATGACTAGGGTTTTGGTTTTGTTAATGGCGGCAGTGAGTTTTCTCATAGCTTGTGACATCAATCTAGCTTGAGTACCCATTTGATGATCGCCCATTTCGCCTTCAATTTCACTTTTTGGAACTAAAGCAGCGACTGAGTCGATGACGACAATATCGATACCGCCTGATCTAATCAAAGTTTCAGCAATTTCCAAGGCTTGTTCACCATAGTCAGGTTGAGAAATGATCATGTCATCAAGGTTGACGCCGATTTTACGAGCGCGAACGGGATCGAGAGCATGTTCCACGTCCACAAAAGCAGCAACGCCACCTTTTTTCTGCACTTCAGCAATGGCGTGTAAACAAACAGTGGTTTTACCTGAAGCTTCAGGTCCATAAATTTCGACGATTCTGCCCTTGGGGAAACCACCTACGCCCAAAGCTAAGTTGAGTGCTAGCGATCCTGTAGAAACAACGGGCAGAGTAGCCATGTTTTTGAGTGAGTCGCCCATCTTCATGATTGAGCCCTTGCCAAATTGCTTTTCAATCTGTTGCATGGCGATATCGACTGCCTGCATTTTCATATCGTGGTCATTCACTTCGACTGTGTCCTCGATACTGTTCTTTGCTTTTTTATTCATATTGCTCCTTTTATTTTGGGTTTTTTTCTTTAATTGCAAAAATAATAGTAATGTATAATTGACGAAAGTTTAACTAGCAAATCTTTCACGAAGATAACATAAGTTGAGCAGTCGCTACAGGCTGTAGCTTAGATGGTAAAGCGCCAGGCTGGGGGTCTGGAGAGCGCAGGTTCGAGACCTGTCAGCCTGACAAGTTTAATCCACGTAAAAGTGGATTTTTTTATTTTCAAAATACGAAAAAGAGTTAAAAATGAAAAGAACCCGCCAGATGATTTGCGGGTTCTTGTTGTCTTTGCTGAACTTTACCCAGTCAGCAGAAGCTAGAGAAGACTAGCTAGGGAGAAGATGGACCACCTCCTTTCTTACTGAAAAGTAAGAAATGTTTGGGTTCAACATCTTATATCTCTTCTACTATGTGGATGTTCAGGATATAGATTATAGGTTTTTTTCTGACTCGTAAAGGGTTAAAAGTGGTCTAAAAAGCAGAGACCCCCGGGTTTGAAACCGAAATTTACTGTTGGGCTGTTTCTTGAACAAGTTTTTCGCTGGTTATGGCTCTGCTATAGAGAAGGTTTAGCCTCTGTGTTTTGATTAGATTTTCAATTATGGGTGTTCGGCACCGGTAGGTATTTTAACACTATGGGACTATGGAATCAATATTTAAGCCATGCAAACATACTTAAATATGTTAGAATAATTCCACAAACGTCAGAGACTGCTGACAACAGTCAATCTAAATATAGAACGTTGCTTGGGTTTATAACCAAGCTGGGTAGGCCCATGATAGCCGGAATTAAGTAAATAGAAGGTGGCACCACCGACTTAAGCAATTAAGAAGGCCCTTTTGTGACTAGATCTTGGATGTAGTCATGAGAGGGTTTTTTTATAACAAAAAAGGAGAAATATGCCAAGAACACTCGTCTTGGAGACAGTTAATCAAGTTGGAAAAGAAGTGGTTTTGCAAGGTTGGGTTGATATAAAACGCGACCATGGCAAAGTTACTTTTATCGATCTTCGCGACCGAACCGGCAAAATTCAATGTGTCGGCTACTTAATGATGAGTGAATTGTCAACTGAGTCAGTGGTTGAGATTCACGGTCTAGTCAAAGCTCGTCCAGAAAAATTAGTCAACAAAGCTTTGCCAACTGGTGGAGTGGAGATTGAAGTTAAAAGCTACGAAGTCTTAAACAAAGCTAAGGAATTGCCATTAACTTTAGAGGGTGATGGCTTGGATATTCGCGAAGACGTGCGTTTGAAATATCGCTATTTAGACTTACGCCGAGAAAGATTGCAACACGCCATCAGGCTTCGTTCTAAGTTTATTCATGCTTTAAGCACTGCTTTGCATGAACAAGATTTTGTGGAAATCGAAACCCCAATCCTGACTGAATCAACCAAAGAGGGCGCGCGTGACTTTGTTGTGCCGTCTCGCTTAAACCATGGTAAGTTTTATGCTTTGCCTCAAAGTCCACAACAATACAAACAACTTTTGATGACTGCTGGATTTGAAAAATACTTCCAGGTGGCTCGTTGTATTCGTGACGAAGACTTGCGTTCAGACAGAGGTTTTGAATTTACTCAGCTTGATATTGAAATGAGTTTTGTGGACCGCGAAACCGTCATGTCGACTGTTGAGGGTGTGGTTAAAAAAGCCGTTAAGGCTGTGGGCGGCAAGCTGCAGAAAGAGGAATTCCCAGTGTTCACTTACGAAGAAGCCATAGCAAAATATGGAGCCGACAAATTCGACCTTCGTACCGAAGAGGAGAAAAAAGAGGGAGTTTTAGCTTTTGCTTGGGTGATTAAATTCCCATTCTTCAAAAAAGTTGACGCTGCTGATGTAGCTGAAGTTCGTGACGGTAAATCTGGTTGGACCTTCACTCACAACCCATTCTCATCACCAGAACCTGAATTCTTTGAAGATCATTTGGCTGGCAAGAATGTAGAAAAAATTGTCACCGCTCAGTATGACTTGGTTTGCAATGGTTATGAAGCTGGCGGCGGTTCTATTAGAGCTCATCGTAAAGATCTACTTTTGGCTACTTACAAAATCATGGGTTACTCTGAGGCAGAAATTCAAGCCAGTGTTGGCCACATGCTCGAAGCTTTCGAAGTCGGAACTCCACCCCACGGTGGTATTGCTCTGGGCTTAGACCGTTTGGTAATGCTTTTGACCGGTCAAGATTCACTTAAAGAAGCAATTGCTTTCCCAATGACTTCATCTGGTAAAACATCCATCATGAATGGACCAAGTTCAATTAGTGAAGAACAGCTCAAAGAGTTGCACATCAAGCTGGATGTGAAAAAGAGCAAAGACTAGCGTTATTGCTAAACTATCTTAGCCAGCTTGGCTTTTTCTAGCCGAGAAAGTTGTTTAATTCGATACTCTCTTTTTAGAGCGTCGGATTTATTGGTGCAAGTTTCCTGATAAATAAGTTCAACGGGTCTTCGACCAGCGGTGTATTTTGCACCCTTGCCAAGATTATGGTTCTTGATTCTTTGCTCTAAATTATTTGTCGTGCCCGTGTAATAGGTTTTGTCTTGGCATTCTAAAATATAAACAAACCAGATTTGATCATTGTTCATTGCTGACAGTATCTCACAAGGTTTGATAGGATGCAGATATGGAAAATGACGCGCAAATTCAACCTTCTTTAGTAGTAGAGAAAAAACCTTTTTCGCCTTTATTTTTAATGGGTGGTGTTTTGCTTTTGATACTAGGTTTTGTGGGTGGCGCGGTTTTGACCAAGGGTATTGGCGGTGCTAGTTTGCAACAAATCAGTCAAAATGACCAGGTCGGTCAGGTAAAAATCAGTAAACAGTTGCCGGCGGTTTTGTTGCATTAAACAAGTCTACCTTTGCTTCTTATCCATTAGTTAAAGACGGCAAATTATTCTTTATCCCTATCACTTCTGGAATCGGTGCTTTTTCACCTAGTATTGAAGTGAATTGGGGTGGTGGTGCTTATGGCTTAGGTAGCTCTGATCCGATTGCTTCTCCAGATAATCAAAAAATTGCCTTGATTGAAAGTGGGACTGGCAATTTGTTATTGGTAACCGCTGACGGCAAGCAACAAGTTCGTGTTTCCAATCAAATTAATGTTAGTTATATCAGTGGTTGGTCTCCTGATTCGAATAAATTGATTGTTTATGCAACCGCACCAACGGTCAAAAGCCTTTTTGTTCCAGAAGGTCCAGTTCCAGAGGAGAGCATTCCTTTGGTTCAAAAACTTTCGCCCAGTAGTCTTGCTACTGGGTATTACTTGGTTGACCTAAATAACAATCAAGTCGAGCATCTCTCTTATTTGGATGGTTCTAACTTTATTACTTGGGTTGATACGGATAATATTTTATTGAATTTGGAATACAGTGGTAAAAAATATGTGGTTTTGAATTTAAAAACACATGAGGCAAATGCTGAATTGGTGGGTAAAGTACTCGATCCATACTTTGGTGAACAAATTTCTTTTAGTTCAACTGGCGCAATGTGGGCTCTAACCTTGGCGCCCACAGATTTATTTACACTGTTTCCAGTGAAGTCGGTGCTACTAATCCCAGCTTTATCCAAAGTGTCTATGTCTACGACACTACTACCAACCAATCGACACTTTTATTTGGAGATTAAAAAACTTGCCACGAAGGCTAGTTAATTATGTGGAGATGACGAGTAACGAACTCGTGTCTGCAAGGAACATGATCATCATTTTCTACAGATATAGTTTTGGTCTTAAGTGAGTTGAAATAGGGAGGCCAAAACGAGCCTAAATCAACCTTCATTTCTAAAGTCTTATTCTTTAGCCGAAATGCGAACTAAAGAGGTCACATCGACTGTTTTTTCACCCAAAAGCCACCATCGATGCGAATGGACTTCTGGATGCCAGTCAAGCAGCTAAAGCTGAGTAACTTGGGGCTGAGAAAGCACTAGCAACGGTGTTAGAAACATCGAGGATTGTGTTCTTAGCTTTGCTGACAATAGAGTCTGCAGTTATTTTTTTGCTTTGTTTAACGCCTTAAAGCAAAAGGCGATCTGCCAATGATAAAGAGCTCTCACATCAATTCAATACATCCCCGTGAGACCTATATTATAAGATAATTTTGTCCAAAATACAATTAAATCCAAGGTTCAGCCGAGAATTTGTGTATAATGAAGCTTAATATGTGGTTAAAACAAATCCTTTATCGTATTAAAAGGCTTTATCACTTTTTTAAGACCGGACTCTTTAATGGTTTGGTGGCTGATTTTAAATACGGTTTTCCTTCCAAAAAATTACATGTTTTGGCTATTACTGGCACCGATGGTAAGACCACATCTTCGACCATGCTTTACCATGTTTTGAAAACCGCAGGTAAAAAAGTAGCTTTGATTTCCACCGTGGCTGCCTATATTGGTGAAGAAAGAATTGACACAGGTTTTCATGTCACTACGCCTATCCCAGCTCAACTGCAAAAATTGATGAAAAGATTGGTCAAAGAAGGCTATGAATATTTGGTTTTGGAAACCACATCTCAAGGTGTTTACCAATTTAGAACATGGGGTATTTTTCCTTTTATTGCCGGTGTGACTAACATTGCTCAAGACCACTTTGATTATCATTTGAACTATCAAAACTATTTATCTGCTAAGGCTTTGATCTTGCGTGATAGTGAAAAAATTATTTTGAATAAAGATGATGCTTCCTACCAACCACTCAAGGATATTTTGAGAGTTAGTGAAAGTAGAATTTTGTCATACTCAGTTGAGCATCAAAATGATCCAGCAATAATGAGGGCGATTAAAAATAGATTTCCTGAAAAATACAATGTTAGTAACGCCTTGTTGGTGGTGAAGTTTGCCAAAAACTTGGAAGTATCTGATGAGGATATTATTGCTGGTATTGAGTCATTTACAGGAATTCCTGGCCGAATGGAGGAAATCAAAAATAACAAAGGTATCAAGGCTATTGTCGATTTTGCTCACACTCCTCAAGGATTGGAAAACGCCTTGACTGCTCTTAAGACACAAACCAAGAGACCAGGTCGATTAATTGCAGTTTATGGTTGCGCTGGTCTTCGCGATGCCCTCAAGCGCCCAATGATGGGCAAGATTGGCACAGATATTGCGGATTTCTGTGTTTTCACTGCTGAAGATCCACGTACCGAAAGTGTTTGGTCAATCATTAGACAGATGAAAGAGCAGCTCACTTCAAATCATGACAAGATTATTTCTATTGCAGACCGTTTTGAGGCGATTGAGTTTGCATTAACAAAGCTTGCTAAACAAGGTGACACCGTGGTAGTTTTGGGCAAAGGCCATGAACAAAGTATGTGTTATGGCAATGTTGAACATCCTTGGGATGACCGCGAAGCGGTTAGAAAAGTCCTATCATGATAAACCAAATTGACGTGCAAAAAAAAGTAGTGGTGATTGGCGGCGGCACTGGTATTTTCCCAGTAACTGCTGGGCTTAGACATTTAAATGTCGATATTAGTACGATTATTTCTGTTTCTGATTCTGGCGGCAGCACTGGTAGAATCCGCGATGAGTTTGGTTTTCAACCCGTGGGTGATCTGCGTCAATCTTTGGCTGCTTTAGCTGAAAGTGAAGGTGAGGAGTGGATTCGCAAATTGCTCTTATATCGTTTTGAAAAAGGCGAAGGTTTGAAAGGTCATAACCTTGGCAATTTAATTCTGACTGCTCTTCAGGATATGACTGGCTCTACTAGTGAGGCTTTGTCTAAAGCTGAGCAAATTTTTCGTCTCAAAGGTGAAGTTATTCCCTCTGCTGAAGAAACAGTCGATTTAAAAATTCACTATCAAGATGGCACTTCTGCTGTTGGTGAGCACTTGCTGGATGATAATTCCAAAGCCAAGCCGATTGCTGATATTAGTTTGACTCCACCAGCTAAATTAAGTGCTAACGCTGTGACTGCTATCGAAAAAGCTGACTACATTATTATTGGTCCTGGAGATTTTTACGCCAGCTTAGTATCAGCTCTTTCCCCAGAGGGCTTGTCAGATGCGTTCAAAAAATCTAAAGCTCAGGTGATTTTTATCATGAACTTAATGACTAGATTAACTCAAACCAAAGATATGACTGCTCGCGATCATTTGAAAAAAATCGAAGCCAAAATTGGCCGTAAAGTTGATGTGGTTATTATCAATGATAAGCCGATTGCTGAAAACATTTTGACTCGCTACGCCAAATTTGGTGAATTACCGGTGATTAATGACCTGGATAATGATTCTAGAGTGGTGAGGGGCAAAATTTTGAGCGACCAAATCTTTGTCAAAGGTTATGAAGATAATACTCACCGTGAATTATTGCGCCATGACTCAAAGAAACTACAAAAGGTTTTGGCTGAGGTTATGAAATTAGGCTAACAGATTATGATTGATTTATTGTCGTATCAACATTTTCACTTGATTGGAATCAAGGGTGTGGCCATGACTTCATTGGCCCAAATTCTTGTTGATGCTGGCAAAAAGGTGACGGGTACAGATGTGACTCAAGATTTTGTGACCAAGAAAATTTTGGAAAAATTAAGTATTCAGATTAGTTACGATTTTGCAGCTGATTTTCCCAAAGAAACTGAAGTTGTAATTTATACTGCCGCTCATGGCGGTCCTTCTAATCCTATGGTTTTAAAAACCAAACAAGCAGGATTGGTAGTGATTTCTCATGCTGAGGCTTTGGGATATTTTTTCAATCGTAAAGCTGGAATTGCTGTTTGTGGTGTTGGTGGTAAATCTACTACTTCTGCCATGATTAGCTATATTTTTGAAAAAACCAAACCTCAATCTTTTGCTGTGGGTGTGGGAGACATCGGGGGGTTGGGTAAAACTGGCCAGTGGTTGGCAGACAGCCAATATTTCGTCGCAGAGGCTGATGAATATGTAGTTGATCCTAGCGCTCCTGCTCGTGGTGAAAAAATAGTGCCTCGATTTTCTTTTCTTAATCCAGCTTTAACGGTGTCTACTAATCTTGATTATGATCATCCAGATGTTTACAAAGATTTCGACCATACCAAAGAAGTTTATCTTTCATTTTTTCATCAGTTAAAAGCTGGTGGTACGATCATAGTAAATGGTGATGACCGCGACCTATTGGCTTTATTCAAAAAATCAGGTCAAAGTTTTCTGACTTTTGGTGAGGGGGATGGCTCTGATTTACGTTTACTTGGATATGAAGTGAAAGCTGGACAAACTGTTTCCAAAGTTGCTTTTGAAAATAAAGAATATATTTTAACGCTGATTGTTCCAGGTAAATATAATGTGATGAATGCTTTGGCGGCTTTATTGGCGGTGTCTAAAGCTGGCATTAGTTTTGAAACAGCGATTCAGTCTTTGGCTAGTTTTTCTTCGACTCGCCGCCGTTTTGAATTTTTAGGTGAGAAAAATGGAGTTAAATATTACGATGATTATGCTCACCACCCTGACGAAATTTTGTCAGTTATTGGCGCTTTTAATGATTGGTGTCCAGATAGTCATAAAGTGATTGCCTTTCAGTCGCACACTTTTTCTAGAACCAAAGAATTATTTTTCCAATTTGCCGATAGTTTCAGACACGCAGAAAAGTTGGTGATGATTGATATTTTCCCTTCGGCAAGAGAAAAAATTGATCCAACTATTACCAGTGACTTATTATGTGCCGAAATTAATCGTCGTTATCCCAATCTTAAAGCTGAGAACCTCAAGACTAATGAAAATTTAGCTCAGTATTTCAAAGCTTTGCCCAGTGGAACTGCAGTGTTAACAATTGGTGCCGGTGATATCTACGAAGTTCACGACCTTGTACAATAATCTTTATGTCAAACTTAGCTGATCAACTTAGATCTCAGTTCCCTGATTACGAATTCAAACTTGAAGAACCTCTCGCTCGTTATACAACTGTGAAGATTGGTGGACCAGCTGAGGTTTTTTATGAAGCCAAAGATAAAACTAAATTTGTTGCCTTACTTAGATATGCTGTAATTAATAAAATTAAGGTGACGATGTTGGGTTGGGGCGCCAATGTTTTAATTTCTGATCGAGGGATTAGGGGCTTGGTAATCAAAAACAGAGCGGGCGAAATTAGAGTCCTAGATCACGCGGATAGTGTTTTTGTTGCTGATGAGGTTCCAACTGAGAAAATTATGGCTCGTTGGGATGCAGACGGTTCTCAGGGCAGTTTTAAATATGATTTTAGCGACCTTAATTATTCAGAATCTGATAAACCAAGAGTTCTAGTAGAAATTGACGCCGGTGTTAACTTAAACCAAGCTATTGTTCAATTAATTAATAAAGGCATTACTGGTCTCCAGTGGTTTGCTCGTATTCCTTCGACAATTGGTGGCGGTATTTACAATAACATTCATGGTGGCACACATTTTATTAGCGAAGTTTTAGAGACGGTGACCGTATTGAATGAAGAAGGAAAAATTGTCACTCTGCCAAAGTCAGAGCTTAAGTTTGATTACGATCAATCAAGATTTCACGATACTAAAGAAGTTATTTTATCGGCCGTTTTTAACCTTTATCGTGGCGATGCTTTGAAGGCTAAAAATGTCGTCATTGAGTGGAATAAGAGAAAAGCCGTTCAGCCTAATAATTCACTAGGCTGTACCTTCAAAAATATTACC
>Ga0172372_10010191_pt1 | contig 12082 bp, 9 predicted proteins | sample LakKiv5m_2_FD_114544 | JGI IMG/M metagenome (GOLD analysis project Ga0172372, IMG submission 114544) | Freshwater microbial communities from Kabuno Bay, South-Kivu, Congo - kab_092012_9.5m | ecosystem: Environmental > Aquatic > Freshwater > Lake | place: Democratic Republic of the Congo...
CGTCGACGACGTTGTAGAATTGCCGCCCCTCTTCGTTGACGAAGAGCTGCGGCAGCACCTCACGGACGAGGTAGCCCGTGTCGTGGTGGGCGATGACGTAGTAGCGGCGACCTTCGACGACGCGCGTCTCGTAGGAGAGGAGGTAGTTGTTGCCGCCGTACGAGCGATGGAGATGCTTGAGTCGGCCGGGGGGCTGCTGTTCGAGCTCGAGGTCCGGGATGATCCGCTCGAGCAGCACCTTGAGGAAGTCGCGCTTCGCCGCCGCGCTCGCGCGGGCCGCGTAGCCGAGCGCGTTGCCGCTCTCGTCGAGGAGGACGAGCGCCCGCACGCTCGGCGAGATGCGCTCGGCGAGCGGCGGCCAGATCTCCTCGAACGCGGTCGGGGCGCCGACCTCGACCAGATGGAAGACGGCGTTGTCGGCGTCGATGAGCCGCTGCTCGACGCGGTCGACCTTCTCTTCCACGAGCAGCAGCGTCGACTGCGCGATCGAGCGTGCGCCGAGCTGATCGAACTGCGAGGCGGTGAGGTACGAGTAGTACGCGAGCACGCACGCCGCGACCGTCACGGCCGGCAGGATCACGAAGTGGAACAGGCGGCGCCGCGTCACGTGGAGCGGCGCAATGTAGCAGGGCGCTGCTAGAGTCCGCGGCCATGACCGCCCACGCCGACTTCGCCGACGAATGGACCACGCTGCTCGCCGAGGGGAGGCTGCTCCTCGCGAAGGGCCGGACGCGCGATGCGCGCGACGTCGCGCGCGCCGCCTACCACGCCGCGATGCAGGCCTTCGCGCGCTCGACCGATGCCGACGAGAAGGGCCGCCTCCGCGTGCTGATGAACGAGGCGAACGCGCTCGCGCTCGCCGCGCGCTGACGACGACGACGACGCGCTGCGCCGGTCGCGCGGTTCAGCGCTCGGCCTTCAGGCCGCGCGTCATGAGCGCGTTCATGGCGTCGAGGGGCGGGCGGTCTTCGTAGAGCACGCGGTAGACCTCGTGGACGATGGGCATCTCGACGCCCCGCTGCGCTGCGAGCTCGTGCGCGCTGCGCGCCGTCTTCACGCCCTCGGCGACCATCGTCATGCCGGCGAGCACGTCGGCGAGCTTGCGGCCGCGGCCGATCTCGATGCCGACCTGGCGGTTGCGCGAGAGGTCGCCGGTGCACGTGAGCACGAGGTCGCCCATGCCGGCGAGGCCGGCGAGCGTGAGCGGATCGCCGCCCATGTTCACGGCGAGTCGGCCCATCTCCGCGAGGCCGCGCGTGATGAGCGCGGCGCGGGTGTTGTGGCCGAAGCCGAGGCCGTCGCCGATGCCCGTCGCGATGGCGATGACGTTCTTCAGGGCGCCGCCGAGCTCGACGCCGACGACGTCCGTGGACGTGTAGACGCGGAAGCGATCCGTCGCGAAGGCGTGCTGCGCGGTGGCCGTCACGGCCGCGTCGCGACCCGCGACGACGACGACGGTGGGCATCCCGGCGGCGACCTCCTTCGCGAAGGAGGGGCCTGAGAGATACGTCAGGCGCGGGTGGAGCGCGGGCGGGAGCAGCTCCTCGAAGATCTGCGACACGAGCTTCAGCGTGCCGTTCTCGATCCCCTTGCTCGCGCTGACGATGGGCGCGTCGCCGAGGAGCGGGACGAGCTGCGGGACCAACTCGCGCAGGCCGTGCGAGGGGACGACGGAGACGACGAGCTGCGCGCCAGCGAGCGCGTGCGCGAGGTCGTGCGTCGCGTGCAACGTGGTCGGCAGCGGTGCGCCCGCGAGGTAGCGGCGGTTCTCGCGATCGGCCTCGATGGCGGCGGCCTGCTCGGGCTTGCGGGCCCAGAGGCGGACCGCGTAGCCCTTGTCGGCGAGCAGCTTCGCGAGCGCGGTTCCCCAGGAGCCCGCGCCGAGCACGGCGACGTTCAGCGTCATGGGCCGGGACTCTACTCCAATCGCATGCGGGTTCGCTGCGGCGCATCGCAAGCGTGCGGGATACGCTCGCGCGCAGGTGCTGAAGCTCTGGCAGGCCGTGGTGGGCGTCGTGATCGGCTTCGTCGGAGGCCAGCTCTCGGGCGGTGTCGCGCTCGTCGTCGCGCTTGGCGCGGTGCTCGCGGCCCGCGCGTCGGTGAATCCGCGGCAACTGCGCGCGCTGGTGGATGGCCTCGCGGAGGACCCGCTCGGGGACCCGGTTCTGTTCGTGCCGATGCTCGCGGCGACGGGCGTCGTGCAGACCGTGCTCGCGCTGCTCGTGCCGGTGTTCGCGCGGGTGCCCGTGCGCGCGTCGCTCGGTCTCGATCGGGCGCCGCTCGTCGCGCTGCTGCTCGCACCCGTGGGCGCGCTCGGGCTCGGGCCCGTCTCGGACGCGCTCGCGACCGCGTTTCGCGAGGTGCTCCCGAGCGTGAGCCTCGGGAACCTCGAGGCCATCACGACGATGGCGAAGGAGGCGCCGTTCCCGCTGATGTTCGTGCTGATGGCCATGTTGCCCGGCGTGTCGGAGGAGCTGCTCTTCCGCGGTGTCCTGCAGCGCGCGATCCGCCACGCGCCCATCGCGATCGGCGTGTCGGCCGTGCTCTTCGCGTGCGCGCACGTCGACCCGCCGCACGTCGTCGCCGTCGTGCCGATGGGGCTCTACCTCGCGTGGGTCGCGCACCGCAGCCAGAGCACGTGGCCGACGATCGTCGCGCACGTGGTGAACAACGGCCTCGCGGTCGCGGCGTCGCGCATCGACACGCTGCAGGTCGGGCAGGGGACGGACGCGCCGATGCCGCTCTGGTGGATCCCGGTCGGGCTCCTCGTCACGCTGGCTTGCGTTGCGGCGATCGCGCTCGGATCGCCGCGCGGGACGCGCTGAGCGGCTCCGCTCAGAGGAACGGGTTCGTCTTCAGCGGCAGTCGGGGAGGCGCGGGTGCTCAAGCACCCACGCTGCCGTCGTCGCGAGCCTGCCCGCTGCGCCGCGAAACACGTACGCGCGCCCCGCGGCGGGGACGCCGACGACGACGTCTTCGTAGCCGTCTCCGTCCACGTCTCCCGCGGCCGCGACGTCGCGCCCGAAGCCGGAGACGGCACCGACGAGTTCCGTCGGGGCGCGCGCTCCGAGCCCGGATGTGCTGCCGTAGCAGACCCGTGCGAGGCCCGCGGAGGCCGCAGAAGCGGAGCGCGCTGAGGAAGCGCGCCGCATCGCCGCCGCGGCAGCGACCGTCGAAGCCTCGAGCGCCGCCCCGCCGGCGCCCCCACGCGAACGTCGTGTCCGACGACGCACTGCGCGTCTGCGTGACGACGACCGCGGCCTCGCACTGCCCGACTGGCTGGCGATCGCCGCGAGCGGTACGGGCGCGGCGGCACTCGTCGCAGGCGTCGTCGTCTTCGCGGTCGGTGATGGCGTCCGCGCGGCGCGTCGCACGAACGAGAAAGGCCGCCCGCATCGCTGCAGGCGGCCTCCTCGTGTCGTCGGGTTTCGTTCGCGCTGCGCGGCCGTCAGGCCTGCACGCTCGCGACCGGCGTGCCCTTCTCGCCCATCGGCTCGAGCTTCAGCTTCTCGGGGTGCTCGAGCGCGGCGCGCAGGACGTCGTCCATCTTGCTCACCGGCACGAAGTCGAGCTCGTCGCGGACCTCCTGCGGCACCTCCTCGAGGTCGGCGACGTTGCGCTCCGGGAGGATGACGCGCTTGATGCCCGCGCGGTGTGCGGCGAGGACCTTCTCCTTGATGCCGCCGACCGGCAGCACGCGCCCGCGCAGCGTGATCTCGCCCGTCATCGCCACGTCGTGCCGGATGCGCACGCCCGAGAGCAGCGAGACGATCGAGGTCATCATCGTCACGCCCGCGCTCGGCCCGTCCTTCGGCATGCCGCCGGCCGGGATGTGGATGTGGATGTCGCTCTTCTCGAGGAAGTCGACGGGGATGCCGAACTGCTCCGCACGCGTGCGCACGTAGCTCATCGCGGCCTGCGCCGATTCCTTCATGACGTCGCCGAGCTGGCCGGTGAGCTGGAGCTTCCCCGAGCCGTGCATGCGGGTCGCCTCGATGAAGAGGATCTCGCCGCCCACCGACGTCCACGCGAGGCCCGTCGCGACGCCGGCTTCTTCCGTGCGCTCCGCGATCTCGCTCGTGAAGCGCGCCGCGCCGAGGAAGGGTCGCAGATCCGCTTCGTTGTCGAGGCGCCAGGGGCCCGCCTCGCCTTCCGCGACCTTCACCGCGATGCCGCGGACGACCGTCGCGATCTGCTGCTCGAGGCGGCGCACGCCCGCCTCACGCGTGTGGCTCTCGATGATGACCTGCAGGGCGGCATCGGTGAGCTCGACCTGCGAAGTCTTGAGGCCGTGGTCCTCGATCTGCTTGGGCACGAGGTGTTGCCGCGCGATGTCGAGCTTCTCGCGGCGCGTGTAGCCGGGGATCTCGATGATCTCCATGCGGTCGCGGAGCGGCGCAGGGATGGTGTCGCCCACGTTCGCGGTCGCGATGAACATGACCTTCGAGAGGTCATAGGGGATCTCGAGATAGTGATCGGAGAAGGTGTCGTTCTGCTCGGGGTCGAGCACCTCGAGGAGCGCCGCCGCCGGGTCGCCACGGAAGTCGTGGCCAATCTTGTCGATCTCGTCGAGCACGAACACGGGGTTGATCGTGCCCGACTTCTTCATGCCTTGGATGACCTGGCCGGGCAGGGCGCCGACGTAGGTGCGGCGGTGGCCGCGGATGGCGGCCTCGTCGTGCACGCCGCCGAGCGAGATGCGGACGAACTTGCGGCCGAGCGCGCGCGCGATGGAGCGACCGAGCGAGGTCTTGCCGACGCCGGGCGGCCCGAGCAGGCAGAGGATCGGGCCCTTTTTGTCGGTCTTCAGCTTGCGGACGGCGAGGAACTCGACGATGCGCTTCTTGACCTTGTCGAGGCCCGAGTGGTCCTCGTCGAGCACGCGCCGGACCTGCGCGATCTCCATGTTGTCCGGCGTCGTCGCCGACCACGGGATGTCGAGGATCCAGTCGATGTAGGTGCGGACGACGGTGTACTCCGCCGAGCCGACCTGCATCGCGCGGAGGCGCTTGAGCTGCTTGCGCGCGACCGTCTCGGCCTCCTGCGGGAGGTTGGCCTTCGCGAGGCGCTCCTCGAGCACGTCGAGATCGCCCTGATCGCCGTCTTCCTCGCCGAGCTCTTCCTTGATGGCCTTGAGCTGCTGGCGCAGGACGTATTCGCGCTGGTTCTTGCCCATCTCCTCCTTGATCTGGGAGTTGATGCGCTCACGCATCTTCAGGATTTCCAGCTGCCGCGTGAGCAGCCGGAGCACCTTGCGGATGCGGTCCTTGACGTCGATCGTCTCGAGGAGCGTCGACTTCTCGTCGACCGGGGCGTCGAGGTTGGCGGCGACGAGGTCGGCGAGCTGGCCGGGCTCGTTGATCGAGTCGATGAGCGAGCCCGCCTCGCGCGGGAGCTCGGGCATGAGCTGGATGACCTGCTTCGCGATGTCGCGCAGGCTCATCGAGAGCGCCTCGGCCTCGACGTCCTCGGCCTTCGGCTCGTCGAGCCGCGAGACACGCGCCTTGAGGTACGGCGTGTTGCTGAGCACCGACTCCATGCGCACGCGCAGGAGACCCTGGAGGATCAGCGAGTAATTGCCGCTCGAGTGCTTGAGCGCCTTCAACACGCGCGCCGCGACGCCGACGGGGTACAGGTCTTCCTGACCGGGGTCGTCCGTCGAGGGATCGCGCTGCGCGAAGATCACGATGATCGGCTGGTTGAGGTTCTCGATGTCCTCGACCAGCGCGACCGATTTTTCGCGGCCGACGTCGAAGGGCGCGACGGCGCCGGGGAACAGCACCGCGTTGCGGATGGGGAGGACGGGAAGCTCGTCGGCCAGCTTGATCTCGTCCAGGTCGACTTCGGGAACCTTCTTCTCGTCGTCAGCCATGGGCTCCTCGGTGGGGCGGCTCGGTGTCCCCGGTTTCGAACGCGGTGTGCCCGAGCCCACGAGAGCCCGCTGCGACCGCCGGCGGAACATAGTCACACGTCCAAAACCCCGCAAGACATGTGACAGACCGCGCTCGCGAGGAAAATCGGGCAGGCGTGCGCCTCGACGTCTCCGCGCGCGCAGGGGCTCGTTCGGTGTCGACCGTCACGGCGGCACACGTCGTCACGCGCGTTGAGATGCGCAAGGGGGGCGCGCGTTGCCGGGACGCTCACGGACGCAGCGGCGAGACCCACGGGCCCCGCCGCTCGAAGACCCACACCGGCATGTGATCGAAGTCGACGCTCAGGGTCTCGGCGCCGCGCTCGTCGAAGCGCAGCGGGCCGAGGCGCGGCGTCGCGTCGAAGGTCGCAGTGAGGCGATAGGCCGTCTCGCCGCGGAAGAGCGTTCGGTAGAGCCAGGCCTGCGACGCGGCGCGGCTGCGCGCCCGCGGATGTTCGGCGCGGCGCCGGTAGAAATCGCCGATCACGAGGAAGCGTGCGTCGCGCAGGCGCGACTCGACGTGCGGCGCGACCTCGTGCGGCGCGAGCGGGCGATCCCAGAGGCGGCGAAGGCGCAGCGTCGAGGGGAAGGGGGAGCGCGGGTCGAGGCCGATGCGATCGGCGTCCTCGCCGAGGGGCGCGGTGTACGGCGACTCGGGCTCGGTGACGATGGCGTCGCCGGGGCGCACGCGCGCAGCGAGCCAGCGCGACGCGGCGACGCGCGGATCGGGTCGCGTGAAGACGAGCGCGAACGCGGTGCCCCACGCGAACGCGTGCGCGAGCACGAGCGCAGCGAGCGTGGCGAGCACGAGGGGGACGGCCTGCCGACGCGCGTGCACGACGACGGGTGCCGTGAGCCACCGCGAGAGCAGCGCACCGCCTGCGAGCAGCAGCCCCGGCACACAGGGCAGCGCGTAGCGGATGGTCTTCACGCCCCAGCTCCCGACGAGCAGAAAGGTGGGCACGACGGCCGCGATGGCGATCGCGTCGAGCGCGCGACGACGCGAGAGGCCGCGCAGCAGGCCGAGCACGCACGCGCCGAGCAGCGGCCCGCCGAGCGCGTACGAGAGCACGGGCGCTGCGACGTACAGCCAGCGCGGGGTGTCGTTGTAGGTGAAGCGCCAGTCCTCGAAGGGGTAGTCGGTGTCGCGGTACTGCGAGCGCAGCACCTCGGCGCCGCTGCGGTTCCCGGGCACGTCGAAGTAGAGCTCCGGCACCGTGAACGGCCACGGACACAAGAGGAAGTAGACGAGCACCGCGATGGCGACGGCGACGAGCAGGCGCGGCGAGAGCGGCACGGCGAGCCAGCGCAGCGCGCGCGAGGTCAGCAGACGCGGCGCCGCGCGGCGCACCGACTGCGCCTGCCAGACGGGGCCGTACGCGAGCGCGGCTGGCAGCACCGCGCCGAGCAGCCCGCCGCTCATCTTGGTGCCGAGGATCGCGCCGAGCGCGACGCCGGCGTACACGGCGCTGCCGAGACCGCCGCCCGTCACGAGCCGCGCGGCGGCGTGGAGCAGGCCGGCGATCTCGACGATCACGAGGCTGTCGGTGGTGAAGTAGTGGCTCGCTTGGAGCAGTCCGACGCACGCAGCGCTGCACGCCGCGGTCACGGCACCGGCGGCCGGGCCCTCGAGCCGCCACGCGGCGAGCGCGAGGAGCAGCACGGCGAGGCTCGCGGCGAGCGCGCCCGCGAGGCGCAGCGCGTGGACGTACTGCGCCCACGAAAACGGGGCGTCCGAGCTCTCCGCGCCGAAGGCTCCCATCGTGTACGACCACGCGTCCGGGTAGCGCGCGGCGACCTCGGCGGCGTGTGCGCGCCCGCCGAAGCACGCCCACTTGAGCAGGACGGCCGAGGTGTAGAGCAGCGGGCCGTACGTGGTCGTGCGCGGGCGCCAGTCGTCCTGCTGAAGCGCGCGCCACTCGACGGCGGCGACCTCCCACAGCACGAAGCCCTTCTCGTCGACGTGAAGCAGATACGGCAAGCCCCAGTCCGCGGAGCCGACGCGCGCGATGCCGCCGACGAGCACCGACGCCCCGACGACGAGCGCGGCGAACAGGCTGGCGCGGCGGCTCACCAAGGCTGCGTGACCTTCATGATCACGGCGAGCAACGCCTGCGCGAAGGCGAGCGCGGGCAGCACCGCGGCGCGCGGATCCTCGGCCGAGCGCGCGCGTACGCCGGCGGCGATCGCCAGAGAACCGAAGGGAATCATGAACATCCAGAGGCGCGCGACCTCGTTCGTGCCCTGGAAGAGGGCGAGCGCACCGAGCGTCGCCGCCGTGCCGAGCGTCCACGCCGAAGGCGCGACGAGCTCGCGTCGCGAGAGGGCGAGCGCTGCGCGTGCGACCTCCACGGCGTAGGCGAGCGCGAGCGGGATCCCGGCGTAGAGCGCGAACTCGACGAGCGAGAGCACGCGCCACGCGCGCGTCGGCACGAAGGCCTTCCACTCGCCGTGCAGGGCGAGCGCGTTCTCGTAGCGGGTGAGCGGCGCGTAGTGGAGCGCGAACCCGAGTGCGGCCGTCGTCGCGGCCGTTGCGGCGAGAAAGAGCAGCGCCTGCGCGAGCGGGCGCGCCGCCTCCGCGAGGGGCTGATGGTGCGCGCGCTGCTCGGCCGCGACGACGAGGGCACAGCCGACGCCGAGCCCGACGACAGGCAAGAGGCCGAAGGTGCAGTACGCGCCGAGCGCCGCGAGCACCCCGCCCGCGAGAGAGGCGAGGGGCGCGCCGCGACGGGCGCCGATCGCGGCGAGCGCGACGGAGCTCGTGCCGAGGAGCGGAAAGAGCGTGCCGTCGAGGTGCAGCGTGATGAGGAGCGCCGCGGGCGAACACACCCAGAGGACGGCCGCGTCGTAGCCCGCGCGTGCGTCGTGGAGCAGCGCGCGCCCGAGGAGCACGAGCGGAATGACCGTGAGGAAGGTGAGCAGGGGGAAGAGTACGAATGCGAGCGCAGCCGCAGGCGCGACGTTGGCGACCTGCGAGCGACGTGCGCGCTCGACGAGCGGCGCGAGCAGCGTGCGCGCGGGCTGCGATTCGCCCAGCCGATCGAGGGCGAGATAGACGGCGAGCGTGCCCGGCGGCTTCGACCGCGCGAAGGAACCGAGCGTGCCGCGCTCACACAGCGATTCGTAGTCGCGGAGCGTCTCGAGCGCCTGGCCGCGGCGCGCGCTCGCGATGCGCAGGTACTCGCCGTGGCCGTCGTGCAGGCGGCGCCACGCGGCGTCGAGCTGCCGGGGCGCGAGCGCGAGGAGTGCGAGTTGCATCAGCGCGCCGACGAGCACCAGCGTCATGAGCGCGCGTGCATGACGACGCGCGTCGGCGGCACGCAGCGCGGCGCGCACCGCGAACGGGGCGAGCGCCGCGACGACGACCGCGAACGCGCTGAGGAGCGAGCCCGTGTGCGCTGCGCGGTAGAACCAGCCCGGCCGATCGTCGAGCCCGGGCAGCCCCGCGACGAAGAAGCCCGCGGCGCCGACGCCTGCGAGCGCGAGCAGCGCGACGAGCCAGCGATTCGACGCGCTCACCGCAGCTCGACCTCGGCGAGGCCACCGCCCGCGCCATGCGACGACTCGACCTCGATCTCGATGCGCGTCACGCCACGTCCGGCGATCGGCAGCGTGATGGCCGCGGCCCCGAAGCCCGTGCCATCGACGCCGACGCCACCGTCTCGCGGCGCGCGCGCGGGCAGCCTCACGCGCTGCTCGGCGAGGACGCGCGTCCCGCGCAGCAGCCGCACGTGTGCCGCCGCCGTCGCGCGGACGGGGACCGCCGGCGCGGGCTGCGCGAGCGTGAGCGCGTGCACATCGCGCGGCGGGGCGAGATCGATGCGGAGCGTGCCCGCCGTGTGGTCGGGCAGCAGCCACGCCGTCGCCGGGTCGTCGTCGAGCGCGCGGGACGGGCCGAAGAAGTCGCTCGACGCGAGGGAGGCCGTCGCCGTCGCGGTCGGCACGTGGGGCCGGTAGAGCGCGGTCGCCACGAGCGCGACGAGCACGCACCACACGCCGACACCCGCACGGAACAGCCGCGCGCGGCGCATCGCGGGCGTCTCCTGCGCGCGCAGCCATCGCCGCTCGACGCGGCGACGGGCACGGAGCAGCGGGAGGACGTCTGCGCCTGTCGGTGTCGAGTGTGATACTGGCGAAAGCCTCGTGAATTCGAGGAGTTCCATCGCCTGCGCGTCGGTGGCGCCCGCCGCCGTGGCCACGCGGAGCGTGAGGGCGAGGGCGTCTCTCGCCCGCGCGAGGGCCTCGCTGCGGTCGCCGCGCAACCAGAGCAGCTCGGCAGCGGCGTGTGCCTGCCGGGCCCGCGCGACCGCGTCTCGCGCGTCGGTCGTTGGAGGCTCCGCGGGGCGCACGGCGCGCGAGCATGGAACGTCTGGTCGGTGGGCGCCAACTCGTGGCATAGACGCCGTCGATGGCCGGACTCGCGCATCGCCTCGTCGAGCGACTCACGCTGCGCGACGCGATCGCGGCGGCGCGCGCGGTCGATCCGGCCCACCTCGCCCCGCGGCGCAGGGCGCTCGTGACCGCCGCGCAGAAGCTCGCCGCCGCCGATGCGCTGCGTCCGCTCGGTCAGCGCGCGGAGGCGCTCGGGCTCGTCGTCCAGGCGCTCACGCTGCTCGTCGACGCGGCGCAGCAGGCCGACGACGCGGAGGGGCTCGCCGCGCTCGGTGTGGCCGACCGGCACACCGTCGCGCAGCGCCTCGCGGTGCTGCGCGAGGGTCCCGCGCTGCTCGACGCTGCGTTCGGCGAGCGGGAGGAGCGCGACCACGTCCTGCTCCGCGAAGCCGCACGCGCGGCGCTGCGCGGGCTGCGTCCCTACGCGAGCACGGCGCGCGCGCTGCGGGCGCGCGTGGCGTCGCGCTTCCTCGCCACCGCGACGCTGCTCGTCGTCGGCGCCCTGCTCGCCGTCGTGTTCGCGCTGCCCCGGCCGCGCGTGCTCCTGCGTCCCACCGTCGAGCACGGGCCTGCGTACCTCGCGCCGAATGCGCGCGACGAAAACCCGGCGACCGCATGGCTGCTCCCCGATCACACGGCCGGTCACCTCGACCTCATGCTCACGCCGCCGCGCGACATTCACGCCGTGACGCTGCTCAACACGAACAACGCGCCCTACTTCGATCGCGCCACGCGCGGGTGGGCGGTCGAGCTGTGGCGCGGCGTGGTGCGCGTCGCGGTGCGCGAGGGCGAGTGGGAGTTCTCGCGCACGCCGTCGCCCGTCGAGGTGCCCATCGCGGGGGAGCGCATCGATCGCATCCGCTTCGTCGTGCGCAGCCACCACCAGCTCGGCGCCGGGCTCGCGGAGATCTCCTTCCGCTGAGCGCGTGCCGCTGCGGTCGGTCGTCAGCGCTGGACGAAGAGCTTCTCGACGTAGACGGGCGGCCCGTCGATCTCGAGCACGACCTCGTTCACGCCCACGCGCACGACGCCGCGCGGGAGCGCGATGCGCGTCGGGCCGAAGCTGCCGGCGGGCGGGTCGAAGCGGCCGACGTCGAGGCCGTTCCAGAGGATGCGCACGCGCGGCGTGGGCGCCGCCGTCGGTGATGCGCCGGGAACTTGCGGCTGCGCGTTGGGTGCGAGCGGAGCGGCCGCGGCGGGCGGGCTTGGGATGCCCGCGGGGACGCCTGCGTCCGGGCCCTCGACGCCAGCGCTTCCGGCAGCGGCGCCGGGACGTGCGCCCGCGAGCGCGGGGAGCGCGCCGAGGCCACGGACGCCGAGCGCGCGCGCCGTGGGCAGGAGACCGTCCGACCAGGTGAGCGTCACGGTGCCGACGTCGTCGGCGAAGAAGGGCAAGAGCATCCGCGCGCGGCGGGCCGTCGTCGCGCGGGCGAGCGTGCCGCGGATGCGCTCGGCGTCCTTCGCGAAACCGTCGGCGCAATAGAGGTCGCCGCGTGCGCCCGTGAGGTCCGCCGTGGCCTCGACGGCGCGCACGTCGCGCGTCTGGAACTCCTGGTAGAAGATGCCCATCCCGCGCAGCACGTCGAAGCGGTCGGGCGACGTACCGTAGCGCCACGCGAGCGGCGCTGCGCCCGGCAGCGCGAACGGATTGCCGACGCGCGGATAGACGGCGTCCACGAGGATGTCGAAGGTCGTGCGCCAGAACGTCGGCATCGGCGCTTCGCGATACGTCTCGAGCTTGAACGTCGCGACGCCCTTCATCGCGGCGCCGTTCCACGC
>Ga0172372_10010195_pt1 | contig 12081 bp, 8 predicted proteins | sample LakKiv5m_2_FD_114544 | JGI IMG/M metagenome (GOLD analysis project Ga0172372, IMG submission 114544) | Freshwater microbial communities from Kabuno Bay, South-Kivu, Congo - kab_092012_9.5m | ecosystem: Environmental > Aquatic > Freshwater > Lake | place: Democratic Republic of the Congo...
CCTCGTAGGGAGGCAGCTGGCCCAGGTTGGTGCCGGCCGTGACCTGAACGGCGATCGCCTGCTTGCAGTCGGGTGTTTCGCCGGGCTTGGGCCGGCAGCCCTTGTACAGCTTCAGCCAGTTGACCGGGATGTAGTGGGTGTAACTGGCACGCAGACGATTGAAGGTGGGTGAATTGCCACCGACCGAGATGAACTGCTCGGTGCCAAGGCTGAGGAAGTTGCCGGACGTGGGATTGCGGGGATCGTTGAGGGTGTTCCTCGTGGCCGCCAGCCGCACACCCAGCAGCTGGTTGGAGGTGGCGCAGTTGTACGCCAGGCAGATCACAGCGCTGTTGGGTGCCTGAACGCCGTCGCTGCTGAAGCTGTTGCTGGCGATGCCGTAGGGATTGGACAGGCCGTCGTAGCTCACCGGCCTCACCTGCTGGCCGCTCAGGCCGACGATCAGGCTCCAGGGAGCGCGGCGGAACGGATTGCCGCCATTGAGGGGGCGCACGAACTGGATGCTGCCGCCCGAGCGCTGGATGACAACGGAATTACCATTGAAATTAAACCAGCTGAGATTGGCATTGGCATTCACGGCATCCTGCACGGAGCCGAACAGCTTGCCGAGCGGGTTGCCCAGATTGTTGATGTTGTAAGCGACGCTGGTGCCGGGGGCCTGATAGAACTCGCTGGCGGTGAGAACGCTGCCGTTGTTCTGGCTCTGGAAAACCTGGGGCACCTCGCGACTGATGAACAGCTTGCCGCGCAATGCCGTGCGGAATCGATCACCCTTGATCCATGGGTCGGTGAAGGTGATGTCCACCAATGCACCGAACTGTCCGTAGGTGAAGCTGGTGGACAGATCCCAGGCACGGCCGGAAAGGTTGCTCTCCTGCAGCTGTATCTGACCGAACACCCCCTGGCTCTGGCTGTAGCCGAGACCGCCGGAGAGCGAGCCGGTCGATTGTTCCACCACCCCCAGCACAATCGTGACCTGACCGGGGTTATCGGCCACCGGGCGCAGGGTCACCTTGACATCGGCGAACAGACCGGTGCCGTAGAGGCGCTTGATGTCCTCCTCGAGATTGCGCCGGTTGAACACCTGCCCCGGCTTGATTGAAATCTCGCGCAGGATCACCCAGGGCCTGGTCCTGCCGCGGATCGGTTCGCCCTTGTCATTGCTGGCCGATCCCTCCTTGTTGAGAAACTGCACCTCCACACCCTGGACCGTTCCCTGGCGGATCAGCAGCTGCACATTGCCCTCGGGGCTGATCCTTCCCGGGCCGCTCACCCGGGCCAGGGAGTAGCCCTGGTCGGCATACCACTTCTGCAGCTCCTGCATGCGGCTCTGCAGGCTGTTGAGATTGAGCGTGCGGCCGAGATCGGCGGCGAAGATGTCATCCACCACCCGCCTGGGGACCTCGGCATCGCTGGGATCGAGATCAATCGCCCTCAGCACCGGATTGGGCATCACCTGCAGTTTCAACCGCACCCCCAGGGGGCCATCCACCGGTTCGATGCGCACATCGGCGAACCAGCCGGTGGCATAGACCGCCGCCAGGGCATTGCGCAGCTCGCTGCGGGTCACCTCAGTGCCGGGGGTGACGTTGAGGGCGGCGTAGGCGGCCTGCTCGAGCTGGTCGCGCTCGGGATGGTTGCCGAGGCCCTCGATCACCACCTCGCTCACCAGCACCCGCGGCTCGCGCGCCGCTGCCGGCGCGGCCGGAGCCGGTTCAGCGGCGGCGGGTCGAGGGGGGGTCGCCCCGGGCGCCGGGGTGGCGGCAGGAGCGGGCTCAGCGGCGGGCGCGGCGGCGGGCGCCGAAGGGGCTGGGGCCGGGGCTGAAGGGGCAGGGGCTGAAGGGGCTGGGGTCGGGGTGGGGCTCGCCTGGGCCACCACAGCGCCTGCCGGCGCCGACGAGCGCTGGGCAGCGGTGGTGGTGGCCCAGGCGGCGGTGGTCAGCAGCGGCGGCTGCCCGATCGCCAGGGGCGCTGCCTCCAGGCGCTGGGGCAGCAGCAGCAGCGCGGCCCCGAGCGGAACGGCCCCAGCCAGCGAGGGCAGGGCGAGGTTGGAGGCGATCAGCAACCTGCGCAAACCAGGGCCAGCCATTGGGAAAACTTGGGAGGAGCGGCGATGCCGCGAGGTGCGCCGACCTTACCGGTAGATGCGGGGGGGACGGCACACCCCTTGGACCCGTTTGCAGACCTCCCCGTAGGCCTCGATCACACCGCCGAGATCCTGGCGGAAGCGGTCCTTGTCGAGGATCCGGTCGCGGCTGTCGGCCGTGGCCACATCCCAGAGGCGGCAGGTATCGGGGCTGATCTCATCGGCGAGCAGCAGCCGGCCATCGGCGGCATGGCCCAGCTCGATCTTGAAATCCACCAGCTCCAGCCCCACCGAGGCGAACAGGCTGGTCAGTTCGCGGTTCACCTCCAGCGCCATCCGCCGCATCGCCTGCAGCTGATCGGCGCTCACCAGCTCCAGCCGTTCCAGGCGGGCCTCGCTCAGCAGCGGGTCGCCGAGATCATCATCCTTGTAGTACAGATCGATCAGCGGTGGCTCGAGGCGGCTGCCGGCGGCGATCGGCAGCTGGCGACAGAGCGAACCGGCGGCGATGTTGCGCACCACCACCTCCAGGGGGATCACCTGCACCGGCCGCACCAGCATCCAGCGCTGCTCACCGACGCCCAGGTAATGGGTGGGGATGCCGCGGCTTTCGAGATGCTCGAACAGCAGCGCCGAGATCCGGCAGTTGAGCTCTCCCTTGCCCGGCAGCTGCGCCCGCTTGAGCGCATTGAAGGCCGTGGCGTCGTCTTTGTATTCCACCGCCACCACATCGGGCCGATCGGTGGCATACACCCGCTTGGCCTTGCCCTCGTGGAGCAGAGCGGCGGTGCTGGGGCTGGTCATGGCGGCGAGGGGGCGGAGGACGGACCGGGGCCGAGCGGGGCGATACCGCCGGCGGGGCTGGTGGCGCCGGCGGGACCGGTGGGGCCGGTGGCGTTGCTGCCGTTGGCGGCCGGCCTCTGGAGGGGCTCGGGCGGCGGCAGGGTGGCGGCATGGCCGCCGGGGGCCTGGGGCGAGCGCAGCTGTCGCTCCAACTGGCGGCGTTGTGCCGCTGCGGCGGGATCATCCGCCAGGGTCTGCCACAGGCCGTAGGCGTCATCGAGGCGGCGGCTGAGGCGCAGCCGGCGCTCGCGGTTGCGCGCCAGGGTGGCCGGGCTGGCGGGCAGGGCCGCCTGGGTGCGGAGCAGATCGCTCGCCAGCCCCCACGAACCTGCCGCCGCCGCCTGGTTCAGGGCCCGCTCGAACAGCGCATCACGCTGGGAGGCGGGCAGATCGACGAGCAGGCGCAGCCCCTGGCCGAGACGCTCGGCGGCGGCCGCATCGCCAGCGCTGGATTGCAGCAGCAGCGAGCCGGCGCTGCGCTCCTGGCCGAGGGCCTCGAGATGGGCGGCCAGCACCTCCAGGGCGGAGCGGGTTGTCCAGCCGCCATCCCGACGGCGCTGCAACGGCAGCTGCAGCGCCTCGAGCGGTTGCGGCTGCCCGGCCGCCAGCAGGGTGAGGGTCAGAGCGGCGCGGCGGTGGTCGAGGGCGGCATCGGCGGCGCGCCACTGCAGGATCAGCCACTGCTGCCGTTCGCTGCCGGCGGCCGGACTGATCCGCTCGAGCACCTCCAGGGCCGCCTGCGGCATCCGGCAGGTGAGCAGCGCCTCCGCAGCGCTCAGCAGCACGGCCAGGGACTGGGGGGCGGGATGGCGCATCAGCAGCCGCTGGCGCAGGCGGCCCAGGCGTTGGCTGTCGCCGGCGGCGATCCACTGCTGGCAGGTGGAGCTCAGCGCCGCGAGATCGCCATCGCCCGGCGGCGATGGCAAAGCCGCTGCCTGCAGCGGCACCAGCGCTGCGCCGCTGGCCGGGCTGTGCGGGAAGGCTGGGCTGTGCGGGAAGGCCGGACCGGCCGGTCCGGCCGGGCGGGCCGGGAAGATCCGCGGGAGCACCGGCTGCGCTCCGCTGCTGACTGGACCGGATTGACTCGACGGACTCGACGGACTTGACGGACTTGACGGACTTGATGGACTCGACGGGCTCGACGGGCTGGCCTGGACGGCTGGCCTGGCCGGACTGGCTTGACTGGCCTGGACGGCCTGGACGGCCGGACTGGCTGGCCGGGCTGGGCTGGCCGGGCTGGCCGAGCTCGCCTGGACGGCCCGGTGGGGGGCCGGCTGCGCTGGGATCAGCCCGCCGCTGGTGGGCCCGCCCGCGGCGGAGGCCTGAGCCGAGCCGGCGGGCGCCAGCAGCCGGGCCGCGGCATCGGGCAGTGCCGCGCGGCCGGCCGGGACCAACGCCGAACCGCCCCCGACCAGGGCCAGCAGCGCCACCAGCACACGCCGGCGCCGGCGAGGCGACAGTCGGCGAGTCAGCAGTCGGTGGGGCAGCAGCCGGTGGGGCGACAGCCGGTGGCCGGGCATCCCCCCGGCGCTGGCCTCCCCGGGAACGGCCTCCCCGCAGCTGGCCCCGATGGGGATGGCCCCCATGGGGATGGCCCCGGGGCTGGGGCCGGTCACGGACAATGGCGGTATCAATGGCACGCCGCCCAACCTACCGGGGCTGGCGGCCCACGCTCCGGCCCGGTCCGGCCCGCCCCACTCCCCGCTTCCCTTTCCTTTCCCCTCCATGACAGACCCTGCCGCTCCCGTTCCAGACCAGCTCGATCCTGCGCGCATCCTGGTCGTCGGTGGCGGCGGTCGCGAGAACTCCCTGGCCTGGGCCCTGGCCCGTTGTCCGGGGGTGCAGCAGGTCTGGCTGGCCCCCGGCAACGGCGGCAGCGAGGCGATCGCCGGCTGCCGCGTGCTGCCGCTGGCCGAGAGCGATGGCGAGGGCCTGCGCCAGGCCTGCCTGGAGCTGCAGGTGGATCTGGTGGTGATCGGCCCCGAGGCGCCCCTGGCCGCCGGCCTGGCCGATCTGCTGCGGGCGGCCGGCCTGGCGGTGTTCGGGCCCGGCCGCGAGGGAGCCCTGCTGGAGGCGAGCAAGCGATGGGCCAAGCAGCTGATGCGCGAGGCCGGTGTGCCCACCGCCGCCCATTGGAGCGCCGATGAGGAGGGCCGGGCCCTGGCGGCGCTGGAGGCCCACGGCAGGCCGCTGGTGGTCAAGGCCGATGGACTCGCGGCCGGCAAGGGGGTGACCGTGGCCGAGACGATGGAGGAGGCGCGGGTCGCCATCGCCGAGGTGTTCGCCGGCCGCTTCGGGGCGGCCGGGGCCTCGGTGGTGCTCGAGGAGAAGCTCAGCGGCCCGGAGGTGTCGGTGTTCGCCCTCTGCGATGGGCGCCGCCTGGTGCTGCTGCCCCCCGCCCAGGACCACAAGCGCATCGGCGAGGGGGATACCGGAGCCAACACCGGTGGCATGGGCGCCTACGCACCGGCGCCGTTGCTCGATGCCGATGGGCTGGAACAGGCCCGCCGGCTGGTGCTGGAGCCGATCCTGCAGACCCTGCAGTCGCGCGGGATCGACTACCGCGGTGTGATCTATGCCGGCCTGATGCTCACCGAGGCGGGGATGCGGGTGATCGAGTTCAACTGCCGCTTCGGTGATCCCGAATGCGAGACCCTGATGCCATTGCTGGGGCCGGAGCTGGCCCGGGTGCTGGCGGCCTGCGCCCGCGGGCGGCTGACCGAGGCGCCGCCGTTGACGATCCTGCCGGGCTGCAGCGCCTGCGTGATCGCCGCCGCCGAGGGCTACCCCGGCCGTGTGCGCCAGGGAGATCCGATCCAGATCGAGCTGGAGACCAGCGCGCAGCGGCAGCTGTTCCATGCCGGTACCCGCCGCGATGGCGACGGTATCTGCCGCACCGCCGGCGGGCGGGTGCTGGCGATGGTGGCCCAGGCCGATGATTTCGATACGGCCTTCGCGCTCGCCTACCAGGGCCTGGAGCGGGTGCGCTACGAAGGCATCACCTATCGCCGCGACATCGGCCACCAGGTGCGCGGCCGCCTCGTCGGCGACCTGCCATGAATGCCGCATCTCCCTGGCTCGACTGGCGCCTGCGCCTGGCGCGCTGGTGGGCTGAATTCAGCCTGCAGACCAAGCTGCTGGCGGTGGCCACCCTGGTGGTCAGCCTGCTGATGACCGGCATCACCTTCATCGCCCTGCATGGCATCCAGCGTGATGTGCAGCTCAGCGACACCCGCTACGCCCGCGATCTGGGCCTGCTGCTGTCGGCCAACGTCACGCCACTGGTGGCGCAGGGCAATGACCGCGAACTGGCGCTGGTGGCGGAACGCTTCTGGCGCTCCAGCCGCAGCCTGCGCTACATCGTCTTCGCCGATGCCGAGGGGGTGATCTACCTCGGCATCCCGATGGGCGGCAGCCGCGATGGCACGGCGGGAGAGGATCTGCTCAGCCGCCGTCTGGAGCTGCCGGCCGATCTGCAGCGTCGACCCGATAACCCGCTGATCCGTCAGCACCTCAGCCCGGGCGGCCAGGTCACCGATGTATTCGTGCCGATGGTGAGCGGTGATCGCTACCTCGGGGTGGTGGCCCTGGGCATCAATCCCAACGAGACGGTGCTGGCCAGTGCCGCCCTCAGCCGTGAGGTGACCGTTGCGGTGTTCATCTCGATCTGGGTGCTGGTGATCCTCGGTTCGGTCTTCAATGCGCTCACGATCACGCGGCCGGTGAAGGAGCTGCTGCGCGGTGTGCGCCAGATCGCCGGTGGCGACTTCCGCGCCCGCATCGCCCTGCCGGTGGGCGGCGAGCTGGGGGAGCTGCTGCAGGGCTTCAACACCATGGCGGCGCGGCTGGAGGCCTACGACGAGGCCAACATCGAGGAGCTGCAGGCCGCCCAGGTCAAGCAGCAGTCGCTGATCGCCACCATGGCCGACGGCGCCGTGCTGCTCGATGCCGAGGGCCGGATCGTGCTGGCCAATCCCACCGCCCGGCGCCTGTTCCGCTGGGAGGGACGCAATCTGGAGGGCAATGAACTGGAGCAGCAGCTGCCGGATCGGCTGGCGATGGAGCTGCAGGATCCGCTGCGGGCGATGATCATCAGCGAGCGTGACAACACCGACGTGCGCTGTCAGTTCGGTGAGCCGCCGCGCACGCTGCGCATCGTGCTGCAGGCGGTGCGTGATGCCAGCGGTGAGACCCTCAAGGGCATTGCGATGACGATTCAGGATCTCACCCGCGAAGTGGAGCTCAACGCCGCCCAGAGCCGCTTCATCAGCAATGTCTCCCATGAACTGCGCACACCACTGTTTAATATCAAGAGCTATGTGGAAACCCTCTATGATCTGGGGGATCAGCTCAGCGAGGAGGAAAAGAAAGAATTTCTCGGCATTGCCAATGCGGAAACCGATCGGCTGACACGGTTGGTGAGTGATGTGCTCGACCTGTCGCGATTGGAGTCGGATCGTGTCTGGGAGGTGGAGCCGCTTGAGATCACGACAGCGATCGAGCAGACGCTGCGCAGCTATCGCCTCAATGCCGAAGACAAGGGGGTGGCACTTGCCTTTGAGGCCGATCCAGCCCTGCCGCGCGTGCTGGTCAATGCTGATCTGCTGCTGCAGGTGTTCGACAATCTGATCGGCAATGCGCTCAAGTTCACCCCCAGCAGCGGCGCCGTGATGCTGCGTGCCTACCCCTGGCCTGATCTCTGTGCCTTCGCACCGTTGGCGGCGGCCAGCGATCATCCCACCTGCCTGTACACCACCCCGCTGCCGCGGCTGCGGGTGGAGATCTCTGACACCGGGTATGGCATTTCCGAGGCCGATCAGGAGCGCATCTTCGAGCGCTTCTACCGGGTGGAGAATGCCGTGCACACCGAGACCGGCACCGGCCTGGGCCTGTCGATCGTGCGCGGCATCCTCGAGAAGCACGGCAGCCAGATCCGCATGGTGAGTGAACCCGGGCTGGGCACCACCTTCTGGTTTGATCTACCCCTGGAGCAAGCCGACAGCGATGAGCTGGCCCTGCAGGCGGAACGCCGTCGCCAGGAGGAGCTGTACGCACCGATCGGCAGCGGACGCGGCAGGGGATCCGGCTGAACCGGCGCGGCATTCAGGCACGGCGCGCATCCGGTCCGCACAGCAGCGGCAGAAGCATCCGGCATGGTTTGAGCTGGCCTGCAGATATCTCCCAGCCACTGAATTCCGAACCGCTCCTGTGCCATCCAGCAACTAACGCAGGCACCATGCCGAGCCCTGGGTATCCAGTTGGGCAAGGCTTCCAAGCCCGATCAGCAGGTCCTGAATTCAGGCCCAGACATGCGGAAAAGCACACTACAGTGGCCCTCTATAGGCAGATCCTAGAGGATCAATCCTCGCTCTGCACGCCGCGCACGATGCGGGCCAGATCGCTGCGTTCGTCAACACTGATCCGGTGCGGTACGCCGCTGATGATGCGCTCAAAGTTGGAGAAGGAGTCTTTGATTTCCGGGCCATTGCCTGTGATCACAAACTCACGGATGCCCTTGTCGTGCCAGGAGCCGCGCATCTTGAACACATTCAGCGCCCGGGCCATCTCGCCTCGAATCTCCACATACTGCAGCAGCAGGATCGTATCGGTGATCGTGGAGATGTGGGAATCGGTGATCGAATGGCTGCCCATGAACTCCTCCGATGTATTCGTGAAGAAGCCTGCGATCTCCTCTTGCTTGGCGTAGCCGGTGACACCGATCACAAACTGGCGGAAGGCGTTGTGGCTCACCCCCCGGGCCAGGGCCGAGAGCGAATCGATTGCCATCCGTGATGGCTTGAACTGGCTGATCTCGGTCTTGATGATCTGCAGATGATCTTCGAGGCCGGTGGATTCGGGATAGGCGCAGATGATCTTCAACAAACCATCCTGTTCCATCTGCTCGAAGTCGATGCCCCAGCTGGTGGCGTTGCGCAGCAGCTGGGCCCGCGATTCCTCGTAGGCGAACAGAATCGCCCGCTCCTTGGTGCGGCAGGCATCTTCCACAAACTTGGAAACCAGCAGCGTCTTGCCGGTGCCGGTGGCACCGGTGGCCAGGATGATCGAATCCTTGAAGAAACCACCACCGCACATCGTATCGAGCCGCGGCACACCCGAGCTGAGCCGCACATTCGAGGAGCGTTGGGTGAGCCGCATCGCCCCCAGGGGAAAGATGCTGACCCCATGGGCCCCCATCGTGAACGGGAACTCCCCCTTCATGTGGGTGGTGCCGCGCAGCTTGAGGATTTCCACGGTGCGCCGCCGCCGCTCCCCCTCCAGCACATTGCGCAGAATCACCACATTATCGGAAACGAATTCCTCGACGCCATAGCGTGCGATCGGTCCGTATTCATCGATCCGCTCGGTGGTCATCACCGTGGTGACGCCGATCTCCTTGAGCCGAGCGATCAAGCGAAAGATCTCGCGACGCACCACCGAAACAGCGTCATATTGCTGGAATACGGCGGTGATGGAATCAATCGCCACACGACGGGCTTTGTATTTGCGGATCGCATAATTGATGCGTTCAATCAAGCCTGACAGGTCGAAGCTGCCGGCCACATCCTGGCCGTCTGGATCGGGGGATGCATCGAGGATGAACAGCTTGTCCTGCTCGACCATCTCCTGCAGATTCCAGCCGAAGCTGGCGGCATTGCGCAGGATGTCAAGCGGTGATTCCTCAAAGGTGACAAAGATGCCAGGCTCGTTAAAATCCCGGATGCCATTATAGAGAAAATTGAGCGAGAAAACGGTCTTCCCCGTGCCGGAGGTGCCGCTGATCAGCGTCGAGCGGGCGATCGGCAGGCCGCCATGAAGAATGTCATCGAAGCCCTCCATCCCCGTGGGGAGTTTCTGCACCTGCATCGGTGGTGTGCTGCCGGTGAGCCTGGATTCCTGCATCGAAGGAGGGAGGGCGAAGGAGGGAGGTGGGGAAAGGGAAGGGGCTGGAGATCAAGAGGGGCAACGGCCCCAGCCAACCGTGGTGGACCGCTGACGGTTCAGGAGGTCTCCGCCGTTTCGCCGCTGGCCGGCGGTTCCAGATCCTCCTCCAGGCCATAGCCCTCCTCGCTGAGCTCCCCGTAGAGCAGATCGAGGCCGATCAGCACCCGCTCCCGGTCGGACAGATCGCCGATGATCCGACGCACCGGTGGTGGCAGGATCTTGGCCAGGGTGGGGGTGGCCAGGATCTTGTCCTCCTCAGCCAGCTGCGGATTCTTGAGCACATCAATCACCTTCAGGGCATAGACGCCTCGGAATTCCGTTTCCAGGATGTTGCGCAGCGTCTTGAGAGCACGCATCGAATTGGGCGTGTTCCCCGCCACGTAGAGCTTGAGGATGTAGGTCTTGCGGTGGGCCATTTTCAGGATGCCTCGAATGGCTGGAGCCTGGCGGCGAAGCGGGAGCGAGCCGAGCCCGTTTGCTCATCCTGCCCGGCTGCCGCCTCGGATGGGCTGGGATCCTCAGCAGCAGCCTCCAGCAGCGGCGGATCGGGCGGCACGGAGCGCCGATACATCTCACAGAGATGGGCCATCACATCCAGCAGGGCGAGTCGGTAATCCTGCAGAAACTCGATCTTGTGACCTTCCAGCTTTAGCTGTTTGGAGAAGTCGTCGATGAGATTCATGTGGATCTCCACGGTTTGGGTGATGGGAAGATCACTGAAGAAGGCGGTGTTCACAAAGCTCTCCAAGGCCTGGTTGGCAGCTCCTGGATCACGGAAGTAGCTGAGCAGCAGATCGCGGTAGGTGCGGGTCAGGGAGGCGATCAGATCGGCGCGATCCGCCGACGACAGGCTGCGCAGGAACCGGGATGGATCTCGCTTGTAATACACCCCCAGATAGCCGAGTCGCCCGCGCAGGCGATTGGCCAGTTTCCAGCGCTCGGCCGGGTCATCGCTGCCGCCGCTGCCGCCCGGCGCCGCACCCTCCTGCAGACCGCGCCTCAGGAACCGCGACAGGGCCGCATCGAGGCTGTAGCTCAGCTGCTCCAGCTGATCGGGGGGCAGGTGCACCTCGGCCTCGTGGTACTCGATCCGGCCGGTCACCTCGCCGATCACCACCGCCGGCAGCAGCAGGCCTCGCTCCCGCAGCCCATGGAAGCACTCCACGGGCAGGCAGCCCTGCTCGAGCAGCACCGCATCGAACTCATCGCGGCGCCCGTGCAGCACCACCACCGGATCGAGCTGCGGCTCAATCGGCTCCAGCCGGTAGCGGCTGCCCTGCAGCCACTGGCCGCAGACCTCCACCAGGCGTGGTGTGTGGATCAGGCAGGCGATCTGGAGAACCGGTTCGGGCATCGACCGAGGCGGCGGGAACGCCCCGCGCGACTGGGCAAATGTTGACGGAAGCGAGGCGGGGAGGGCAAAGTCTTAGTTTGTCTTTCGATTGACGTGAGTCCAGGCCCAATGGCGGCCGGGGCCCGCGGCTGCCGCCGGAGTGGCAGCTGGGGCCCCACGCCAGCCTGGCCGCGCCCCTGAGCCCCCCATGACCGCCACCACCCCGTCCAGCTCCGCTGCGGCTGCCGCTGCCGCCTCGGCAGGCCCCTACGCCATCGTCGAGGCCTCCGGGCAGCAGTTCTGGCTGCAGCCCAACCGCTACGTCGATCTCGACCGCCTCGCCGCCGAGGAGGGCGCCACGATCAGCCTCGACACCGTGCTGCTGGTGAGGGATTCCAGCGGCACCACCCTGGGCCGGCCCTATGTCGAAGGCGCCAGTGTCGAGCTGCGGGTGCTGGCCCACCGGCGCGGGACCAAGGTGATCGTCTATAAAATGCGTCCCAAGAAAAAGACCCGTCGCAAGAATGGCCATCGCCAGGAGCTGACCCGGGTGATGGTCGAATCGATCCGGATCGGCGGCCAGCCGGTCGGCTGAGCCCCGCGACGGCACTGTCTTCGGCAGGTCCCCGTCTTCGGCAGATCCGTCTTCGGCGCCACGGTCTTCGGCGCCATGGTCCCCGGCTCCATGGTCCCCGGCTCCATGGTCCCCGGCGCCACGGTTCTCAGCCTCACGGCTCTGGGTCCCACGGTTTTCGGCCTACGGTTTTGAGCCCACGGTTCTCGGTCCACGGTTTTCGGTCCAGCCGTCCCCGGCTCAACCGCCTCCAACCACGGTCCCCCAACCACGGTCCCCCCCCCCCCTCACCCCCCCCCCCCG
>Ga0172372_10010198_pt1 | contig 12079 bp, 11 predicted proteins | sample LakKiv5m_2_FD_114544 | JGI IMG/M metagenome (GOLD analysis project Ga0172372, IMG submission 114544) | Freshwater microbial communities from Kabuno Bay, South-Kivu, Congo - kab_092012_9.5m | ecosystem: Environmental > Aquatic > Freshwater > Lake | place: Democratic Republic of the Congo...
CATGGCCGAGAAGGTACAGTCCAAGTCTAATGTTCACAGGTTTGACGCTGATGGTGGCGCCGGTGGTGCTCGGCGTATGGTTTGTGAGGACGCTGCGCCGCGCGGTCGCGCGCTCCAAGGAGTTGACCGAGAGTTTGAGGGGGAAACTGTAGTTGATGTATATGTGCCGTATCTCGACCTACCATCTCGCTTCCCGCCCCCGTACTGTCGAGTATCGCAAGAAATTCACCGCCCAGATCTTCAAGTAAATGATGTACGCGACTGATGGCCGCGACGTATCACATCCGCTACGGCTGTGTCGTAGTCGGTGCCACGCTCGGCGTCGTCGACGTAGTCTCGGCCGTTCCACCGATCGATCCCCCACCGGGGATATCGGTGATCGGTGCGTTCACCGATGGTGGGAGCGGCGCTGTAACGCCGGCGGGGGCGAACATCACGACAACGGCGGCCCCATCCAGGTTTCAATCGCGCTACAGGAAGGCCGGTTGAACACGAATAAGGACACACGCTCTTAGAAGATCTATGTGGTCCTCGAGCCGGGGGCGTCCCCGCAAAAGGGGTGACGGGGTTGCTTGCCCTGTGACAGGTCGCATCCCGCCGGGACTGTCGGTGTCGTGGACGCCGTCGACGAGCCGTTGGTAGACCCGGTTCGCAGCGCCGCTCGCCGCGTCTCCAACCGGACGCTATGCGTCGACGGCACGGTCTGCTTCACACCGGGTTTCGACTACGCCGAGAGCGTACCCGACGAACCCGTTGTCACCAAGCTCCGTGCGGCGAAGCTTGGCGGTTGGCGGACCGTGCTCTACACCGCCCGCAGTCAGGGCCGTTCCGGTGGCGGGATCGAAACGGTTGCCGGACAGGCGTTCGAGGGGTGTCGCCCGTTCTGTGAGCGTTTCGACGTACCCTTCGACGAGATCGTCGTCGGTAAACCCCCTGCCCGCTGGTACGTCGACGACAAGGCGCTCGGGTCGGACGAGTTCGTCAACATGGACTTCTCGTGAGCGGACAGGAGTTCCTGATACTCGCCGCCGGCCGCGGCACCCGCTTCACCGCTGATCCGCGCGGCGGTTCGACCGACAAGCTCCGCGTGCGTGTGCTCGAAGAGAGCCTGCCGCAGCGCGCGGTCTCGTTCGCGGCGGCCAACGGCGCGAGCCGCGTCCTGGTAACGCTCGCCGCCGGCGACGCAGGTGACCGTGTCCTCGCCGACATGACTCTAGCCGCGGCCGAGTCCGGTGTCGAACTTCGCGCGCGTCGCCAGGACGTCGCCCTCTACGGGCCGGGTGCGGCGCTGCTCCCGTGGCGGAAAGCGGTGTCCGGTCCGCTCGTGGTACTCTTCGGTGACAATCTCTACCAGGGGCTCCTTCCAGCGTTTCCCGACCCGGACGCGCTCTATTTCACCTGCAGTGACCTGGCTGACGACCCGCGCAACCTGCGCTTCGCCTCGGTGCAGGGTGACCGGCTGGTGGAGAAGCCGCATCGGTTCACCTCCGGCGCGTTCTTCACCGGGCTGCTGCGGCTACCGGCGGGTTTTCTCGACGTCGCGTCGTTCACCCCGTCTCCGCGCGGTGAGTACGAGATCACCGAGTTGGTGAACTCCTGGTCACGCCGGGTCGCTCTCAGGCTCGACCCGGCGACGTTGCTGTGGGACGAGATCACCGTGTTCGACGACGTGGCCAGGCTCGAGAAGCGCCTCGCCACCTGCTAGTTCAGCGGCGGCGTGCGGTTCCCGGTCAGTTGCGCGACGGGCAGGACGCCGGCCAGGCAGGAGACCACGACGAGGATGATCCCGATGCGTGCGGCCCGCTCGTTCAGGCGCTTACCTCGTCGTCGATCTCCGCGAGGAGTACGGCGGTGAGGGTTTCGACGGCCTGCCTGCGGTCCGGCCAGTGGCGCACCAGGCGTACGGCGTGGGTCAGGCACGCCTGCAGGGCGGGAAGGTAGAGCCCCCGTTCACGCAGGAACGTCACGGTGACGTGCTCGGCTTCCGCGAGCTCTCCCGTGCGCGGGCTGATCGTTGTATGAAACAGCGTGTGCGTGCTCTGGAGGATCTTGCCGTAGTCGAGGATATGGGATTGGTAGAGCCCAGGTGAGTAGTTCGGGTCGATGAGGACGGCGCCGTCGTCGTCGGAGAGTACGTTCTCGAGGGTGAGGTCACCATGGCACCATGAGCGCGGGAAGGGTTCGAAGTCGTACGCAGCGTCGACGGCGCGTCGGATGGCGCCGGTGTGCCCGGCGGCGTGGTGCTCGAGCCGTTCGAGGTAGGACCCCCATGTCGCATCGTTGTCCGCCGGCAGGGACGACCAGACCTCGATCTGGTCGAGCACCGCGCGTGTACGTTCGCTGACCTGTCGACGGTTGGGTTCGTCGGCAAGCACGGGGCCACGGACGTGTTCCATCAGGTAGACGCTGCTGCCGCGCTCGAGTACCCGTACCGGCCGCACGCCCGGCACCAGGGGGGCCGCTCCGGCCCGTGTCAGCCACTCAGCCTGCCCGGCGGCGTCCAGGGTGGTCTTCTCTACGCCGCGGGCGGTGGTGACGATGGCGATGCTTTTCACAGCAGCGTCGTTTCGGTTCGCACGTGGGGGATCGTCCCTACGATCACGGTGCCGTCAAGTCGCGCCGGCCCGACCACGAGACCAGGTGCTCCGGGTCAGATTCGCCGGGTCGGGCAGTTCCGGGTAGGCGACCGTCCCCGTGCGAAAGGACCCCGCCCGCAGGGGCCGCCCGCATAGGCGCGGCGCCGGACAGCGGGCGCAGCGTTGACACTCTACGTTCTTGCGGAACCGTCGTCTTCGTGGTCTCGGACGAAACACGCAGCAGAGGCGTGCCCGCGCCGGTCCGCCGGGTAGTCGCAGAGGCGCTTCTTCCGGGCTGCCTGCTCGCCGTGTACGTGTGGTATCTGACGCGCACCGGTATACCCGGGAGAGTTCTCTACGAGGCCGCTGATTCGGCCGGGGACATGCTCCAGGTGTCGCGTGCGCTCGAGCGACGCTGGTACCTGACCGGGCATCACAGCGACGTCGGCGTGCACCATCCCGGGCCGTTCGGTCTTTGGTTCAAGACCTTCGCCTCGACGCTTCACCGCGCCGGCTTCGGCGGATCGGTGTACGCGGTCGTGATGAGCATGTTCCTCGGGCTGCGACTCGTCGCTCTGGCTCTGGTCTCCGCGGCTTTCGCGCGGCTCGCCGGTTCCCGCCTGGCCGGATGGTGCGCCGCGCTGGGGCTGGCGGTCGTCCTCGCCAACGAAGGAGACGTGACGGGACTCGACCTGAACGGTTCCGGCATCCATTATCTCTCCCCGTGGGCGGTACTCCTCCTGCTGACCGGCGCGCTGCTGCTCGCCACCGGCCGCGGCGGCCCGAACCTGCTGATTCTCGGTGCCGGTGCCGCCGCGCACGTGCACACTCCTTCGTTCCCGCTCGGGGTTACCGGTCTGGCGTTCGCCGCCGCGGCCCTCTGTGCGAAGAGCACGCCTCGTCGGGCTCGTCTATCCGGTTCTGTTCTCCTGGCGGTGTTCTGCGTCCCGCTTGTCGTCCGGGTGTTCACCGAACCGGGTTTTCCGTTCAGTTACGTCGCCGCCGCTTCCCGTCGCCGCGCCCTCGCCTCTTCGACGACAGGGCGTACCGCGCTTGAAGGTCTCGCGGGGATCATCGACGTGCCGCGCGTAGTGCTGCTGTGCGCGCTCGTCTTTCCCTGCGTTCTCGCAGCATTCGTCTGGCGGCGGAACCGTCCAGCATCTCTCGCTCTGGCTGCAGGGACGTTCTGGTCGCTCGTGGTGGTGACGGTCTCGCCTCCTCAGAACCGCGTCGCCACCGAACTCGTCTGGATCGCCGGAGTCGTCCTCTTCTTCTTCGCCGCTGTCGGCGCCGCCGTCGTCTTTCTGACCGGCAGGCTCCTCGATCGGCTGCTGCCCGACGAAGGTGCGTGGCGGCCGGTCAGGGCCGGACTGGTTGTCGTGGCCGCGACGCTCCAGCTGACCGCCGCACTCGGTATGACGAACGCGGCGCTTCCGCCGGAACTGTCGACGAGCGGCGGTGCCGACGGCCGTCACGTCCCCGTTCTTGTTGACGCCATCGAGGCCCGGGCGGGCGGCCGATCGTTCGCACTCGTGTTCGCCGAACCGAACTGGTTCTCGACCTCGAGCGGGGTGCTGCTCGAGCTTGAGCGCCGCGGCGAACGGTTCTGTGTCACTGCGAACGGAGCGTACGAACAAGCTTTAACGACGTTTCTCTCCGATGATCGTCGTTGCGACCCAGACGGTAAGTCCTTGCCGGCGTTCGCCGTCACCTGGGACGCCGAGGCAGGCCCGTGGTTTCCCGGCGGCACCCGCCCCGGCGACGCAGGCACGGCTGCTCTGCCGCCCGACGTGTCGGATCGTCTCTGCTGGGCAGGTCCGTCGGGTGCGGAGTGTCCCGTCCGGCTTCCCGACGGATCGAGCTTCATAGCAGCCGCGCACGATCCCGGTCCGGGAGCTTACGGGATAGTCCACCCGTTGCGTCTGCTTCTCTTCCGGTGCACCCCGCATCGCGATCTCGGTTGCGGCGAGTTTGCCGAATCGTCGCCCACTGCGGCGCCGTGAACGCCGCCATCGGCGCCTACCCGGTCGGTCCGGTTCAAGGCTCGGGGGTTGTCACTCCGGAACAGTCTCCGAGGCGCCGCCGGGAACAGTTCCGGCGACGTCCGCACCATGAACGTTTCACACCGACATCGCCTGGGCTTTAGCCTTCTAGAGCTCGTCGTCGTCCTCGCCGTCTTCGCGGTGCTCGCCGCGCTCAGCGTCCCGGTGTTCGAACGGTTGCGAGGAAACTCGCTTGAACGTGTCGTGCAGAGCACCCTGGAGACGCTCGACCGCAACGGGGAGGCGATCGGCGCGTCCGGCGCCGACGTCTCCGATGTGCAGATCGCCGCGGCCGTACTCGGCGAACTCGACGTGCCGGAGGGCATGACGGTGACCCGCAACGACGCGACGCTCACCGTCATCGCCACTGCCGGAACTAGCGCTGCGTCCGGCACGGTGACGTTCTCCGGCGGGGTGGGCACCATCGTCGCCGCCGTGGCGTCAACCGAGGAACCGGTGCCGGCCTCGACGACGTTGCCGCCACCGTCCACTGGTCTCTACAGCGTCGGCGATGTCGGCCCGGGCGGCGGTATCGTCTTCTACGTCGACCCGGCGGGGTTCGCCTGCGGACCGTCCCGGGGTGCCACGTGCACCTACCTCGAAGCCGCCCAGGTCTCGGCGGAGACGGAGATCACGTGGGCGGCCACCGAGAACCAGTCCTCGGAGGTTCCTGGCGCTGATGACGTCGCCGTCGGCGCCGGTTACAAGAACTCTCTCGCCGTGGCCGACCAGACGGGCAACACCCTCATTGACTCGGCGGCCGCGCACGCCCTCGCGCACACCGCGAACGGGTTCGACGATTGGTTTCTCCCGTCCAAGCACGAACTCGGCCACCTCTACGAGCAGCGCGTCGTCGTCGGTGGGTTCCTCCCGGCGAGCTACTGGAGCTCGTCCGAGTACAACGCCTACGATGCCTGGAGTCGACAGTTCGTCGCCGGTTACTACAGCTACGACAGCAAGGCGAGCGTCTCCGGTTTCCGGGTGCGTCCGATCCGCGCCGGCTGACGCACCCGCCTCCGCTCACACCCCCGGCGGGAGGGTTCTCCCTGCGAGGCGCAGGTGCTCGTCGAGTGCGCGCAACGCCGGATAGGTGACGGTGAACGAGGCCGCCGCGGCGCACCGCGCCGCTCCCTCCCCGGTCGGACAGTCGTCGGTTTGCGGCACCGGGCTGCGCCCAGGGACGTTCCCGAGGTCGTCGAGCACACCTCGTATGCACGCGAGGATCACACGCTCGTCGGTGTCAGGAATCTCACAGAGCGCCACGAGCGTGCCTCTGGTTGCGAACGGGTCGATCCGGTTGAGGTTCATCCCGTAGAAGTAGCCGCAGACCTCCGCCGCTTCCGGACTCTTCTCCACGCACCACGCAAGTAGGCTCCGCCCTTCCGCTACCCGGTCCGGTCCGTCCGTGACGACGTTCTCCATGTACAAGGTTGCGCACGCGTACGGGAAGAGCGAGACCGAGCACTGCGGGAGGGCGTCGTCCCACGTGCCCGAGTCGGACCGCCGCAGGGAGCTGCCCGGGCGGATCTGCGTGTCGCGGTGGCGCATGTGCGCGCCGGAAACGCACGCCTTGAGGGCCGTCCCGGTCGTTGTCTCGTCAGCGATGCTCCACGCCCCTTCGGCGCACGCCGCCTCGGCCAGGAACAGGTGCGGGGCGCCGGCCCCTGCCGGCAGGTTCATTTCGATGGTGTGTCCGATCGGATGGAAGCACTGCCCGACGCGTTCACGTTCGAGCGTCCCGTTCGCGCAGGCGGCGAACGCCTTGCGTCCTATCGTGCGCACGTCGCCGTCGAGCGGCAGGTCCTCGTACGCGCCGTGAAGGACCGCGTAGCCGCACGACGCCCACAGGGCGTCGAGTCCGAGGGTGTCGCCGGCGAGTATGCGTGGTTTGAGCATCTGTCCGACGAGGTGCAGCGCCCAGTGGCAGCCCTGCCCGCCGGCGTTAGCCTCCGAGTAGAGGTCGCGGACCACGACGACCGCTTCGGTCGGTGACGCGTTCACCGTCGCCGAGAGCTGGTCCTTGATGCATCGCTCGTCTTCCGCGCACGCCCGGTACGCGGCCACGATACGATCGCGTGCGTCCGTGGGGTCCGTCTCCGCGCCCGGAGACGGACGGGTCTGGCCGCCGGCTAGCAGGGCGACACCGGCCCCGGATGCCGTCGCGAGCAGGGCGACGGCGAGCAGCCGGACGACGGTGGCGCGTTTCGCTCTCACAGACGCTGACCGTGCGAGCGCCCTACGGGCGGGTCAACCAGCGTCGTCGATCGGTGTGCTCGCGGTGCGTCGCCCCCGGTCAGAGACGGGTGCGAGTGGTGACGGCGAACGCCTTCTCGGGCTTTCCGTCGTTGGGTCCGTCCGCGACGATGTAGATGCGGATCGGGATGGTGTGGCCTGGCGCACCCCACACACGCGCATAGGCGTATTCTTCGCCGGCGACGGAGAATTTCGTTTCGATGGTGGTGTTCGTGTCGAGGTTGGTGACCTTCACGATGCCGGCCGCGAGCGCCTCGAGGACGGCTTCCTCGTGGGCGGCGTCGGAGACGTTCGCGATGATTTCGAAGTTCCCGTCGACCCGGCAGATGCCGACCTCGACCTTCTCGCTCTTCCCGCCGATCCGCACGGTCTTGCTGGTGCACCTCCCTGGGACCTCACGGATCTCGAGGATGTCGCCGCGGATGCTGGTACGCACGACGGGGATATACGTGACCGTGGTGTTGTTGCCGATCCGGGTGAAGATCGGGACCATCACGACGCTCGTCGAGGGCGCGTACTCGAAGACCACTTCGGCGACCATGCCCTTCTTGAGGGATTTGATCTGGTTCTTCCCGTCGAGGGTGCTGATGCGGGTGTTCTTGTTGGCATCGAGCTTGAGGTCCCAGACCCCGAAGTGGCCTTCTCTGGTGAGCGCCGGTCGCACGGTGATGCTGGTTTTCCCCACTTTGACGACGGAAACCTTCATGCTCGCCCCGCCGGTGGCGTGCGCGTCGCCGGCGGTAGCGACGAAGGGGAGCGAGAGTATCGCGGTGAGGAGTAGTTTCTTGAAGTGGTTCATGTTTACGTACCGTAGCGGCCTATGCCGCCGGACAAAAGGGCCCTTGGATGCGAAGGAAACTGCCCGGTTCGTCCGCACCCGGGACTTCTCCGCCGGTTTGGGAGGATCTCCGCGGAAGCGGTCAGAGCTTGAACTTGATTTGTTGGGGCCGAGTCGAGACCCGCGCAGTCGGATCACCCGGATTTTGCTCGGTGGGATCCAACAGCAACGCGAATTCGAGCCGGTACGTCCCGGCGGGAAGTTTCGGCAGGTCAATCGTTTCCACCGGCATAGACGGTGCGTACACTATGTAGCCGTTACGGTCTGCGCCGCCGGTTACAAACTTCAAGGACAGATCACCGAGCCAAACGGTACGGTCAACCTTGAGATCGCCACGGTGCCGCCCGTCAGATGTAGTCGAGTGCACGGAAATCTTCAAATGCGCGTCGATGGTTGCCTCAACCGCCCGCTTGTAACCGAAGTTCTTCTGCCGGACCGAGACCTTCACGGCAGAACCCTCGACACAGGCAGTGGCCCACACGTACCGGGCGCGGTCCCTATCGAACCGCGTTGAGCGCTTGATCGTCGCCTTGGTTGACGTAGAACAAACCGGTTTGGCAGCGGCTGTCACCTCAGCGGGCCCGACAGTGAGTAGTGCTCCCAGGAGAACAGACAATGCAACAAACAACCTGGTGACAGACAGCTGAAGTTTCATACGCGGTACCCTTGGGGCGGGGCCTTCAAGCAAAGCGATCGCTTCGGATGCGACAGTTACGCGGTCCGACGTGGGCTGCCGGAAGAGAGGCCTGCACTCCGAGGATGGAGGAGAAGCCTTCATTGACGACCCCGCCGCGGGGCGGACCGTGCCGTGCATGCCTCATCGCTACTCCGTGACGTCCCGTCGTCTCGGGAAGGCGTCGTTCGGGCTGACCGGTTTGTTCGTGGTCGTCCTGGCGGCGTGTTCGTCGGCGCCGTATTCCTCGCCGGCGCTCGATCGTCTCGCCCCGATCGTCGAACTCGACCGTTCCCACGTCGAGCGCACCGGCCGCGGCCTCGAACTCGCCGCCGTCCGCGACGCCGCTTCCGCGGCCGGGATGTCCGTGGCGATCGGCGCCTCGCGCGGCGTGGAGAACCTTTCCGTGGAGATCGTCTCCGACAGGGGTGTCCGCCGCGTCTTCGCGATGCTCGACGGTGCCGACTGTCTCTTCGCCGTGGTCGACACTGCAGTTTCCCCGCCGACGGTGTCGTGGCTTCTCGTGGGTGACGTCTACACCGCCGTGGAAGTCGTGCCTTCCGCGGTGTGTTCCGCCTCTGCGTTCTTCGGTATCGATCTCTCCGGACAGACCCTCTCGACGAACGCCTCGTCACCGACGCGCCTGGGCTGAACGCGGCGCTCCGGCTCTCCCTGCTTGACCGTCCGGATGCCCGGGTCACAGTCGTGGCCATGCGCAACTCCGTCCGGTTCTCTCTCGCCGGTGTTCTGCTGGCGGCCGCGGTTTCCGGCTTTTTCCTCCTGACCGCCGACCGGGCCACCTCGCCGCAAGACATCCGCGCCGCGGTGCTCGCCTGCGATCCCGATCTGAGCCCCGAGAACCCGATCACGTCCGAGGCGGAACAGGACTGCATGATCGAGGTGATGTACGAGTTCTATCGCAGGGGGTTCAACAAAGAGCTCTGGATCGCCCTCCAGTTGCAGAGCCAGGACGTCCCCGATTTCTACTTCGCCTGCCACGACGTGCTCCACCGGGTCGGCGAACGCGCCCTCGAGGAGTTCAAGGACATGGCGGACCTCATCCTGCAGAACAACTCCGATGTGTGCGGCACCGCGTTCATCATGGGCGGCATCGACTTGTTCGGCGCTCAGTCCCCGACCATGGAGGAGTTCACCAAGGTCGCCCGCGCCTGCGAGGCCATGCACGGCCAGGGGTTCGCGTCGCGTCTGCGTGGCATGTGCGAGCACTCCCTCGGCCACGCGGCGTGGAAGTCCACCAAGAAGGTCGCCGACGCCGCGGCTCGGTGCGGGGTCCTGCTCTCACCGAGCGGTCAGATCAACTGCGGCGACGGGGTGATCATGCAGGTCTACCAGCCTGCCAACGGCGTCGCCTCGCGTCCGCTCGAGGATGCCCGCGTGGAGATGGAGGAACTCTGCTCGAACTGGCCCGACATCGGCAAGACCCGCCACGGCTGCTACGCCGGCGCCGGCTACATCTACTCGCGGCCGCTGTTCTCCTACGCCTCGGTGGTGCGCGGCGCCGCCGCCGGGTCGAAGACCCTGACCGCTGAGCAGCGGGAGAAACTGCGCGAACTTTCCTTCGAGGTCGTCGACCTATGCAAGGCGCACGACTGGGACGAGGGTGTCGACGCGTGCCTGGAACGCGCCTCGCAGGACATACCTGAACCGGTGTACTGGGACACGTCGCTGACCGACGAGCTCTGCTCGCAGTTCGGGGTGCATAAGGACCGCTGCATCGTATTCGACGAAGGTTTCTGAGGTCCCCTCCGACCGCTTCCCGGCGCGTCCTCCACCCGGAAAACACGAAGAGCACCCTTGTCAGGGTGCTCTTCGTTCGTGAGGTTCGCGTTTCAGCGTGACGTTCGCGGTCGCAGACTAGATGGTCTGCAGACTTTGCGTAGTCGTCGCTGACGCGGCTTCGGTGGTACCTCGCCGGGCATGATGCCGATGACGCGTCGCGTCTTGCGAGGCGGGTGCTCGTCGAACAGTGTCACGTTGGTGCTCTCTGCGAGATCCTCTATCCAGAACTTACGAAACAGGTCACCGACCTGTTCCATGCGTTCTGGTGTCATGTGACTGTTCTTCGTCCGGTTGCATATATAGCAGCACCAGGCGATGTTCCCGATGGCGTAGTCGTCGTCGACCAGACGGTCGAGTCCGAGGGCTTCGAGAGGTTTGCCGTTGGCACTGATGTAGTTCAACGCCCGGTATTGGGAGTCGTTGATACCACAGTAGCGACAATGGCGGGGGTTTTTCTTCGCCCAGGCGTGGAACTCGTCGAACGTGAAGCGCACTTCGTGACCTTTGCCGGCCCGTTTGCGTTTCTTCTGGTCGGCGTTGGTGCAAGCGTTTAGGTACGCCTGGCAGATGTAGCAGTGCTCCATCATGCCCGACTTGTACCGGAGCGCCTCATCCTCGGTGTGGCAGGACTTGCAACACCAGTTGCCGGGACTGTTCTTCGGCTTCTTGGACTTCGGGGGTTTCGTTGAGGTCGCCAAGGGCGCCTCCTCTCCGGATCGCTCCGGGTTCGTGTCTGTGAGACTGCCCCTGATGGGGGGCTGCTGCTACGACCGTGGTCGCTGCCGCGGGGAAGGCAATGCGTCGCCGACCGAGGAGTTCTCGACTGCGACGGTTATGTCGGCTGCCACGCCTAGGTGGTCGCTGCCGGCGATGCTGACGCGGGTGTTGCCGGTGCCGACCAGGCCGTCCCCGACAAGGATATGGTCGAGGTCGAGGAGCGGTGGCAGCAGACGATGCCATCCTGAGGCGTGGCTCCTGACCGGCCAGGTGGGTTCTCCGCCGAACGGGCTGCTTGCGGTGTCGTCGAACGCGTCGAGCAGGTCGCGGAAGCCCGGATGGCCGTGCCCTGCGTTGAAGTCGCCGGCAAGCACGAGCCGCTCTCCGTCCGCACTCGCCAGCGTGGCGATCTCTTCGAGTTCCTCTTCCCAGGTGTGCACCTGACCGGTCACCGACGGCGCGTGCAGGTGTACGCCGACAACGCGAATCTCCGTCCCGTCGACGTCGACGTGCACGGTCGGAAGTTCCGATCGCGAGAGTTTCACCGGTTCACCGGCGCGGGTGACCGCGGCGATCCTCTCGTGGACCCAGATCGTCGTCCATGCGCCGCGCGCACCGTTCCCAGTGGTCATCTGATGGTAGTCTCCGAGTCGCGCGGCGAGCCCGTCCCGCATCGCATCGCTGGTTTCCACGGTTACAAGGACGTCGGGATCGGCCGCGCCGATGTCCGCGCTCGCCCCGGCCGCGTCGACGTTGCTGAGCAGCAGGTTGGTCGACATGATCCGTATCCGCGTCCCTTGACCGGCCGGGTCGTGTCGGGCGTCGGTTCGCAGGAGGAAGGTCCACGTTCCGGCTACGAGCAGGAGCAGGATCGCCGGCGCGGGTCGTCCGACGAGGACGCCTGCTGCGCCGACGACGACGGCGACGACGACCAGGCGCGGTGCCGCACCCTGGACGGCAGCCACGAACGGGTGTAGGGTCGTCCCGGTGAGCGTTGCGGCGAGACCAATCGAGAGTGCGCTGGTGAGCACCCACGCCACGACTGCGATGAGAACCGTCGCCGCGGCGGTCACGGCCGACCTTTCCGCGGTGAGGTCTTCCTGACGTGCGGTGACGCTCCGTAGGAGTCGACCGCGGTCATTGGCTGTAGATGTCGTAGTCGTCCCCGGTGGGGTCGCCC
>Ga0172372_10010202_pt1 | contig 12075 bp, 10 predicted proteins | sample LakKiv5m_2_FD_114544 | JGI IMG/M metagenome (GOLD analysis project Ga0172372, IMG submission 114544) | Freshwater microbial communities from Kabuno Bay, South-Kivu, Congo - kab_092012_9.5m | ecosystem: Environmental > Aquatic > Freshwater > Lake | place: Democratic Republic of the Congo...
ACAACTTTATACGTAATACTTGGCATCGTGACAACAAGCGCCAAATTATATTCTCGACGTAATCGTTCCGTAATAATTTCCAAATGAAGCATTCCTAAAAACCCACATCTAAAACCAAAACCAAGAGCTGGAATATTCTCCGTTTCGTACATTAACGAAGCATCGCTTAATTTTAATTTAGCAACAGCATCGCGAAGTTTAGGATAGTCATCGGCGTTTGTAGGAAAAAGACTGGAAAAAACTTTTGGGGTTACTTCTTTATAGCCATGTAATGCCAAACTTTGGTCATCTTTGCTGCTTACAGTATCACCAACTTTAACCTTTTCTAATTCTTTTAAACCTGTAACTAAGTAACCAACCTCACCACTGCTTAAACTTGAAATAGGTTGCATTTCTGGCTTGAAAACACCAACCTCTAAAACTGTAATTTTGGTACTAGATTGCAAAAAGTAAATACTATCACCTGCCTTAATTTCCCCGTTAAATAAACGAATAAAAGCAATCACTCCTCGGTGTTTATCGAAAAAAGAATCAAAAATTAATGCTTTCAACATAGTTAATTAACTGTTCAATTTTAATTAGTTTTAGGCAAATAAAAAGGCCTAGGGTTTAACTAGGCTCAGTTTTATTAGGTTAAAATATGCCCCAACTTAGTTTTCCTAAATCCAGCTTGCAGGAATAATTTTATGTAGCAGAGTTGCAAAGTTGTAACTTTTGATGCAACTCACAGAGGTTAAAAAAGCCCCAATTAGAGTCAGGAATTTTTGCAAAGATTCTTCTGAATCAATTATACTTCCGTCACTATTAAGACAAGTGCTTCTTATATCTTCAAAGTACTGATAGTCAAAACATTCTGATAAGTATATAATACTGGCGTTGATACCACTTAAAATTAATTCTTTTAGATAACTTTCCGATATATTGCTATTTAATGAGACAGTTATCATAAAACTCTTATCAACAAAACTATCGTCAAGAAGTTGTCTTTCAGGGAGTGGTATTTCAGGAATTAGAACTTCAACATCTTCCATAGCTATAAGTCCAGTAACTGTAATTCTTGTATTTTCAGAAAAAAATATAATAACAGTAATCAATTTGCACTCCTAACATATAAATCAGTAAAGCTTGATAGGCAGCAAGCCACTTTACTAGTATAATATTCAAAAACATGCTTTCGTCAAGTAAATTTTGTTTGGAATTTATTTTGACTTTTGTTGTTTTGTGTGCTAGATTTACAACGGATCGAGTAATGATTAACAGATAGGAGCGAATAAGATGAGAGCAATTTTCATTTTAATAGTGGGCGATCAAGCCCAAGTTTATCAAATTATTGGAGCGACATTGATGATGCTAGGCATTAATTTCTTTTATTTTGAAAAAAATAACGTGAAAATTTTATCTAGTCTGGGACTATTTCTTCTTGTCCTAGGTACTTTCGGCCTTCCAAGCTCGAATGTATTTTTAATTGATGCTATCGTTTCATTAATAATAGCATTATTCATATCATCAGTTTTAACACTGATTTTATTTGTTTTCATGAAAGATTATCTTTATTATAACAATATAACTTTAGTGCCATGTGCAATAATCATTATGACATTTTTTGTCACGGGTTGGACTTGTTTTAATTTCTTGGGAAACAATACTAGGCCAGACTTGATTAATGGCCTGAGCGTTTTGGTTCTTATTTTTGGATCTTTATTTTTACGATTAGTATACTTATTTTTTGCCTCAAAAAGATAATTGCTTAAAGAGCTTTGGTTATGCCGGGCTCTTTTTTATTTCTAAGGAATGGTTTTTCTTGATTCTTTTGACAAAGCCTGAACTTGCAGATTTGCTTACTTTATGAAACGAATACCCACCATCGCTTTAATTGGTTTACCTAATTCTGGTAAAAGTACCCTGCTGAATAGAATTTGTGGTACTAAAAAAGCTATTACTGCCAAAGAAGAACACACCACCCGAGATTTAAACTGGTCGGAAACCGAATGGGACAACATGTACATGCAATTTGTTGACACTGGTGGTTTAGTGCCAGACCCAGAAGATAAAATTCAGAAGGAAATTCAAGTTCGCTCTTTTGGAGCAATTGCCATGGCCGACATTTTGGTGTGGGTAATTGATAGAAGACAGAATCCTGAAAATATTTCCCAAAAGGTATTATCTAAAATTTGGAAAGCCGGGAAACCCTTCATGATAGTAATTAACAAGGTTGATGATCCTAACTTGGAAAAAAGTATTTCAGATTACGCCAGATTAGGTGGTTTTGCTTTTGTAAATGTCAGTTCAACTAACAGTTACGGTATTAACAATTTGTTGGATGCTTTGGTAGAAAAATGTTTAGCCATGGGATTTGAAAAAACACCAGAAGAGCCAGTAAGAATTATTGATACAAAAAAGAAAAAAAGGGCAAAGGTGGGAATTGTGAAGAAGTTAAACGATGGTTCTTTCTATGTAACCCGTGAAAATGACGCCAATGGTCCTGGTTTATATGAAGTTGTTATGGAGGAAACACCGATCGATCCAGATAATTTAGAATTTGAAGGGAAAGAAAAAAGCAGCCCAAAAATTTTGTTGCTTGGTAAGCCGAATGTAGGTAAAAGTTCTTTGTTTAATGCTATGATAGGGAAGGAAGTACAAATTGTAACTGATATTCCAGGAACAACTTTAAGCGTAAATGACATGGTTTTGAAAAGAATGGTGAAAACCGAAATTGTGGAGCCTGTAGAAAATCTGGATGAAGAAGATTTACTTGGAAACGAAGATCTGGACTTGGAAGAATTGGAAGGAGAGCTGTTAGATATTTCAGACGAAACTGCTCATGTCGATGGCGTTTCAGAAGAATTGTTAGAAGAACTGGAAGAAGAAAACGATGAAGATGTTGAATTGCCAGAGGAAGTAATTGCCAAAGCAAAGAATAACTCGAAATTAACTGAGCTTGAAGTTGAAGCTAAAAAGCCAAAATATGAGTGGGTTGAAAAAGAATATATTTTACTAGATTCCACGGGAATAAGAAAGCCAGGGCAAAGAACCACCGGTGCTGAAACTTTCGCAACTTTTAGGACTGTAGAAGCTGCTTATCAAGCCGATGTGATTTGCTTAATTGTAGATGCATCACTGCCAGTAAGTCATCAAGATCAAGTTGTAGCTGGGATTTGTAGAGAGGCTAAAAAAGGAATAGTGGTAATTGCTAACAAAGCAGACTTAATCGACGAAGAACAAAAGAAAAAATTCATTCGTGATTTTCTGCATAAATTTGTATTTTTAAAACTGGACGATTTTGTTTGGGTTTCAGCCAAAGAAGGAACAAATTTGTGGCAAATATGGAATAAAATAGATGAATCAATTGCCAACCGTGAAAAGCAAATTGATAAAGCTGATGTAAGGAAATTGTTTAACTTTTTAATGAAGAAAAAACCACCAAACAAAGTGGCTAACAAGAAAAAAGCGGTTATTTACGATTTGGTTTATTCAAAATCTAAGCCGCCAACCTTTGAACTTTTAATAAAAGACAAAACAACAGTACACTGGTCTTATGTTAGGTTCTTGGAAAATGTGGTGAGAAAACAGTTTAATTTTCAAGGAACACCTGTTACTATTAAGCTTACTGAAGTTGATAGGAAAAATGTTGATGGAGGGTAAATAAGTTTTGTAAACGAACATCTTGTGATGAGGTAAAACCACCAATCTAATTCCCCTACGGGGTTTTCTTCTTGCCCAGAATACGCTTATTAACTAAACTAAAGTCATGATTTATCCTGCGGCTAAAAAAACATTATGGCAATTACTTGGCCCATCAATAATATTTGTGGCTCTAAGTTTGAATGGTGGTGAAATGCTGCTTTGGCCAGATTTGGTAGGTAGGTACTCTTTAACTATTTTATGGGCAGTTCCTTTAATTTTATTTTTACAATTCATGGTAAATTTGGAAATTGAAAGATATTCTATTATTACTGGAAAAAATACTATGGCTGGAATGATTGAAAAAAATTCTTGGTTGGACCCTTTGTTTATATTTGGAATAATTATTAGTCTTGTCTGGCCAGCTTGGATTTCTATTGCAGGAAATATTTTTGCCTATACACTAGGCCTTGGTAGTTTCGGTGCGTGGTTTGCCTTGGTTTTGCTTAGTCTTCAAATATTTATTTGGCAAAGTAAAAAAAGTTACCAAATTTTGGAAAATATTGCTAGGTTTGGCTTACTTATTATCTTGATAATTGGAATATATACTTTAATTCGGCTTTTCCCAGAGTTCATAAATATTAAATTTAACTTTGAAACTGGTTGGTGGCCTACAAATAGTGATAGAATAACTTTTCTTTCAGCTTTGGCTTTTGGAGGGGTGGCCGGAGTGTTAAATTTGGTACAAAGCGATTGGGTTTCCAATAAGGGATATGGAATTAATCAAGATAAAATTAATTTAGTTAATATAGAATCTATCTATCCAGAAGTTAAGTTAGAAAAAACAAACATGGGCGATGCAAAACAAGAATCGACAAAAATAAATTGGAATTCAGAAAGTATTAATAATTTTAAAAATTGGTGGAGTTTAATTTGGAAAGAACACTTTATTCTTTTTTATCTTGGAAATTTTGTTGGAATATTTCTAATCGCTATTATTTCTGCAGTTTTGCTCCCAGGATCGAATAAAAAACGTTTTGATATTTTAACATTTCAAATAGATAAATTAAATGAAATAACATTAGGTGTTGGTTACGCTTGGGCATTGGGAATTTTTATACTATTCTTCATGGCCCAGATGACAATTTTAGATGCTACAGGCAGGCTGCTAAAGAACACACAGGCCAATGTATTTTCTAAGTTAAAGTCTGAAAAATTAAGTCAGTTTTCTGCAGTTCTAGGTATGGTAATCTTACTATTTACAGCAGTTATTCCTGGGTTTAATCAACCTGCAGGCTTGTTACAAATTTCGGCTACAACCTCTGCTTTTATAATGGCTTTGTATCCTTTATTTTTGCTTAAAATGAACTTAAGTTTACCCGTGGAAACTCGGCCTAAAATGTTTAATATATTGTCGGTCACAGCTTGTGTTATTTTTTATGCAGTAATGGTTGTTTTGGCTTTTTTGTGATTTATAATAAACCGAGTGTTTTTGTTGATTTGACCAATATCCAATTGCAGAATTTTATTGTTCTAGAGTGTAATTAAGAGGTTATCAATGAACATCACTTTTCGTGATAAAGTATTTCTTATTGCACTGGGCTTTTTAGGATGCTCAGTTGCTTTATTTTTTCAAGGCCTTAGTGGCCACTCGGCAACAACAATTTCTCTTAGAGAAGCTTTTCTAATATTTGAAATTCAAGTAGGAACAGGCTGCCTGATTAGCTTTGCGATTCTTTTAGCCTTTTGTTGGTTCATAGATTAGTTTGAACTTTTTTATTCCTAACATTTGTTGTTAGGGTTTTTTATTGAGAAAATAGGAATTAATTGACAAAGAACAGGGTATACTACAATTTTCTAGAATATTAAAACTTATGAACTTTAAGGAACAGTTGATTAACTTTAAAACGAATTTCGACAATCAACTAAGCATATTTTTGCATAGCAAAATTCAACAAGCGGCTCACATTAACCCTACGGCAGAAAGAAACCTTAAAGAAATTTACAGAGTTATTTTAGAGGTAAAATCTGCTGGAAAAAGAATTAGACCTGCACTTACATATTTTGGCTTTCTTTCAACAGGGAAAGTTCCAAATAAAGAAGAAATGGAAACAATAATTCAAGTTGGAATTGCCTTAGAATTGTTTCACACCTTTGCCTTAATTCACGATGATATTATCGATGAATCTTTAACCCGAAGAGGCTCGCCAACCGTTCAAAGTTTTTACCAGGGCTATTTTAAACAAGATCTATTAGATAATCATCCAAGTCTTCATAATAATTTAGAAGACAGAGCTAATCATTTTGCATTAGGCGCCACTATTTTGGCTGGAGATTTCGCTTATATGCTTTCGCAAGAAGTAATTGGGAAACTTCCATCTTCGCCGGCTGTTGATAAAATGAAAAATTTGTTTTACGAAATGCAATTTGAACTGATTTCAGGTCAGCTAGATGATTGTTATGGGGTTGGAATGGCAGACTTTGAAACTTTAGACCCTACCGACATAGAACATATGTTAATCTTGAAGTCTGGAAATTATTCTATTCAAAAACCTCTGTTACTTGGGGCAACTTTAGCCACTGCCTCAGATTCGCAAATGGCATCTTTTAATATTGCTGGCGAAAAAATTGGTTTAGTATACCAGTTAACCGATGATATAATTAGTTTATTTGGTGATGAAAACAAAACAGGTAAGCCAAGTAAAGCCGATATTGCAGAAGGCAAAAGAACTTTAATGATGTCTACATATTATAATCAGTTAAATGACCGGGAAAGAATGTTACTTAGAGAGCAGCTTGGTAACGCTAATATTTCCAATTCAGAAATAGAAGAGTTAAAAGAAAAAATGGTTAAAAGTGGTGTAGTTGATGTAATAAAAAATAGATGTAAAAAAGAAAACGCCGAGGCTTTAGAAATTTTAAATTCATCTTTCGATAGCGAAAATGACGGTATCCAATTTATTAGAGATATGTCTGCTTATCTTATTGCCAGAGATAGCTAAAAAAGTTTGACATTTATACGAAGTCATAAGAACTTTAATTTATTATGTCGTTTAAAAGAGATATGGAAGACTTTTTGCTGTACTGCGAACTTACCAAGCAGTATTCACTTAACACAGTAAGAAATTACAGAGCTACCATGGAAAGGTTTGAAAACTTCTTAGATAAGAATGGTATTGTTAGAACAAATCAAATTGATATAGATACTGTTAACAGATATAGGGTTTTTTTAAATAAACAGGAATCGATTAGAGGAGATAAAATTAGTTTGAAAACCCAGGCCTATCAAATAGTTGTTCTGCGATCATTTCTAAAATTTTTAATAAAAAATGGGGCTTTGGTTTTGTCTCCTGACCGACTTGAATTACCTAAAACCAGAATGAGGAAAATTGAATTTTTAAGTGACACCGAAGTCCAAAAACTGGTGCAAGTGATTATTCAAGACTCTCACAAAGTGGCTGATGTTCAAAAAAAAAGAAATCAAGCTATTGTGCTAACACTTTTCGGATCGGGCTTAAGATTGTCTGAACTTCTTAGTTTAAAAAAGGCCCAAATTCCAACAGATTATTCAAAAAAGTTAGAATATCCTAACGAAGTAGAGTCTAAAAATGCACAAAATCAGAATAACTTTGATAACGAAGAATCTATTCCACAAGAAAACTTGTCTAAAAATGATAGAATCTCCGAGAATCAGCTATTAATACAAGGTAAAGGTGGTAAAGTACGCTCAGCTTTTTTGGCTCCGGCTGCAGTTGAAGCAATACATGAATATTTGCATTTAAGAGGAAACGATGAAAACCCTTGGTTGTTTATTTCTTTCAGTAAAAACAGAACAAAAGATTTGAAGAAACAAAAACCTTTAACTTCCAGGATGGTTCAAATGATGTTACAAAGTTATGCTAACCGCTTAGGAATTTATAAACATATTACCCCACATACATTGCGCCATAGTTTTGCCACTAAAATTTTAACCGAAGGCGGAGATTTACGCTCGGTGCAAACCCTTTTAGGTCATTCCAACATTTCCACCACCCAAATCTATACTCATGTAAGTGACTGGCAAATAAGAGACTTACACCAAAAAGTATTTACCAAAAAGGAAGAAGGTAAGAGTGACTTATTGTAATCAAAGATATAACTTGCTTTTATTTTAAATATGTGCAACAAAATAACTATTCGATGAAGGAACTTTTAAAGTGACAACAAGTGAAATAGGTGTAACTGAATCCTTGCCAGCAGGTGCTCGTGGGTTTTTTAGAGTTCCCACTCAAGTAGCATTTGAAATAGTTGATTCTGAAGCAAGGCCTTTTCCAATTAAACAAATTCTCATTATTCCTTGGATGCTTCAAAGACAGAATATAACCCAAACAGGCAGCATAATCTGGTACTTTGAGGAAAATATAACTGTATGTTTTATGGGGGCAGGTAAAGTACTCAGTTTGGTTATTGATGGGATTCCGGTCAACATAAACAACTTTCAAATTTTTATTGAAGGAAACTAAACTTAGCTTAATTTATTAAGCTTTTTTTTTATCCAATTTACCTTTTGTCTTAAATGGTTGACTAAACAAGGGTTTTTCTCTAACTCTTCACTAAGAGATTATGTTAACAATTATTACGAATACTACAACACAAGAAAGTGCATCATGGAACATTAAATTTTTAACATTAGCTGAACTTGAAAATTTGGATACCAAAATTCAACAAACTTTGAAAAATATTAAATTTACTGGAAAATACCCACAAATTGCTGTTCTACCCGAAAGTAACACACTATATATTGGTTTAACTTTCGAAGCCAAGCAAAAAAGCATTGATCCATATTATAAAATTAATTTGTATAGTTTAGGGGCAAAAATATACAATAAAATCGCCGATTACAGTTTTACATCAATAGTTTTGCACAATCACAGCATTTTTGCTGAGCAAACACCTAATTCCTTTGGAAAATTTTCTAAAAATTTATTTGATGTAGTACTGGGAATTTCTCAAGCAAGTTGGAATTTAGATACTTACTTACCAGAAAAAGAAGCTAAAAACAAGCAAATTTCAGCATACTTTGATTCAGAATTAAACAATTTAGTTACAGATGAATTTATCTCAAATTTTAAGGCTTTAAACGATGGTATTACCTTAACCAGAAGTTTGGTTGATGATATTCCAGAAAATATTAACCCAACAACTTTACCTGAGTTGGTGAAAAAAGAGCTTGGTTCTAATTCTTCTGTTGAAATTAAAAATATAGATTATGCCAAAATGCAAGAACTTGGTATGGAAGGTATTACCTTCGTGGGAAGAGCTAGCAGGCACAACCCAAGCATGGTTCATGTTGTTATTAAGCCTAAAGGTGAAGTTAAAAACAGGGTTTGTTTGGTTGGAAAAGGTGTAACCTACGACTCTGGTGGTTTGGATATTAAGGTTTCTGGAGCCATGAAAACCATGAAAGTAGATATGGGTGGAAGTGCAACAATGTTTGGTGTAATAAAAACGTTGTCTGAAATGAATTTGCAAAATACTGAAGTTCACTGGATTTCAGCTTGGGTAGAAAACATGGTTGATGGAGGCAGCTATAAAAGTGACGATGTTTTAACTACTTATTCAGGACAGACTGTGGAAATTTGGAACACAGACGCTGAAGGTAGGCTAACACTAGCAGATGCTTTAACCTTGGCAACCTTGCAAGACCCTGATTATATTATCGATACAGCAACTTTGACTGGAGCAGCATTAAGATCTGTTTCTGAATATTACACAGCTATGATGGGAAACGATTACAGACTAATTAGTACTTTAGAAAGATCCTTTATTGAAGAAGGTGAACCAACAGTGCACACACCTATGCCAGAGGTATTAAGAAGTGAAGTGAAGGGAAAAGTTGGACAGTTTGTGAACACAAGCAAAATTAACCCACAGGCTGGGCATTTAACAGCAGGTTTGTTTTTAAGTCACTTTGTAGATCAAAGAAATTTTAGAAACCCTAAACTTGATATTAAAGAACCTAAAGCCTACGCCTGGGCCCACTTAGATATTGCAGGAAGCGTTTGGAATAAGAAACATAATAATCTTGAAGCAGATGGAGCTACAGGGCAAAGCGTAAGAAGTCTGGCAGCTTGGATTTTAGATTTGGATAAGTAGGCGATTTGAGTCTTTCCTATCCAATAAAAATCTTTAGTATTGGTTTTTACAGCTTTGTGATTAAATTGATTCCAAGATCAAAGTGGTGGGATCAATAAAGACTCTAAATTTGCAAATTTATGCAGATATCTTTAAAAAGTTGACGAATGATTTTCCAAATTCTGAGTAGTTGTGTTTAACGAACTTGACTTTCCAAGTATCTTAAATCAAAAATTTTTCATGCCGATTCCTTTGCTGATGGGGGTAAAACTTCCACAAATAAGTAAAATTTCCTTAAAAAACGAAATTAAAAGTTTAAAAGAAGGTAGTAAAACTAGTTTGTATTTTTTCTATAGTGAATTTCTGCTGCGGGCCAACCGAAATCCTTCTTACAAAGAGGTTTTAAATCGGGCTAATATTACAGCTATAGATGGAAAAGGATTACACTGGGCGATGTGGAGAACTATGAAGATTGGGCTTTTGCCAAGTTTGTACTCACAGTTTGTTTTGAACTGGCCAATTATTTTTAGGCTGCCAATTTTTCTTATCTTTTTTGTTTTAGAATTAATCATAAATCTATTTTCTGGACTTTTTAGTTTAATTTTAAAAATAAATTTTACCGCCAGAACAAGAAATCAAACGATTTTAGGTCGTGACATGGTTTATGATTTGTTTAAAATTGCTGAAGAAAAAAATTGGAAGACTGTTATATTGGGTGGAAATTCAAGTAGCGATGAAGTAACCAAAAATCTTGTTTCCAAGTTATTTCCTGGTATTAATCTTGTAACTTGGACAAGAGACACCAAATCAAATTTGATGAAAGATATTCAGCCGATTGTTAGCAAAAGACCAGCAAACAATTTACTGGATAAGTTACTATGTTTAATATCTAATCAGAAAGTATTGGTAACAAGTAATAACCTTTTCCAAGTATTTCCAGATTTATTTGAAGCAAAGGAATTTATTCGTAGTGAAAAACCTGATTTAATTCTAACTTGTTTTGGCGGTGGAAGCGGTAAACAAGAATTTTTTATTGATAATTTGTGTAATGATAAAGAAATTAGTTTCACTTTAGCCACAGGAATTGGTGCTGCAGTTGATCATTTAGGAGGAGGGGCTAAACAAACTGAGTCACCAAAGTTTTTACAGTCCATTGGTTTAGAGTGGCTTTATAGGTTTTACAATCAGCCATACCGAAGAATTAGAATTGTTGATTCAATTGTAACACTATGGTTTTGGACCACATTACAAGAATTTATGCAAAAGGGGGTTCCAAGAGAAACTATTCATGCAGCTGTTCATCGTTCTTTTTCTATGCAGAATCAAGTTAGTATTTCCGCAACAAGCCCATTTTTGCTGGTTGAAAGATATAATATTTTACCCTCAGACACAGGCTGGAGTATGGTTCAAGGAGAGATTGAAAAAGGCGAGGAATTAGCCTTTGCAGCCCTGAGAGAGACAACAGAAGAAACCAACCTAGCTTATTCAGATTTAATTCCAATCGGTAAACCTGTTGAAGTTGGGGTCGAGATGTCTTCTTTATCACTAATAAGATATATTTTATGGGGAGCAAGATATAATAGAACTATTAACTATGTTCAATTAATTCAGTATATTGGTTCTGATCTACATCCTAAAACCAACTGGGAAAACCAAAGAGCAAAATGGTGGCCTGTTAGTGATATTAGTTCAATTCTTAGTGCGGATAAGAGAATTTTGTGGGAAAAGTTTATTTGGCAAAAAATGCATGAAGATAGATAGAAATACTGTATTGGGTAATTTGTATTGCCTGGTTATGTTCTCAAAAAAACTAGCTTTAGACAAAATTATATTTACTAACTAAAATAAGGTATATATGTCCACTTTACCAACTAGTATCGCTTACTTATGCCTTGAATTTGGTATAAAAAGTGAAATGAAAACTTATTGTGGTGGTTTAGGAATTTTAGCTGGTGATACAGTAAAATCAGCTGCTGATCTTGGTATAAATATGGTTGGAGTTTCTATTTTATATAAAAATGGATGGTTTAAGCAGGAAGTTTCTGAAATTGGCGAACAAATTGAACTGGATGATATATGGAAATATGAAGATTTTTTAATGCCAACTAACATTCAACACTCTTTAATTATAAGTGGGCAAAATGTTAACTTTAAAGTTTGGAAATATGAAGTAATTGGGGTTACAGGTCATGAAGTTCCAATTTATTTTCTAGATGCCGATCTTCCTGAAAATTCACAGGAAATGAGAGAGATTTCTAGTCATGTTTATCCGGCTAACAAATCAGTTAGAATTGCACAAGAAATGTTACTCGGGATTGGTGGAGTTCAAGTTTTAGAGCT
>Ga0172372_10010203_pt1 | contig 12074 bp, 9 predicted proteins | sample LakKiv5m_2_FD_114544 | JGI IMG/M metagenome (GOLD analysis project Ga0172372, IMG submission 114544) | Freshwater microbial communities from Kabuno Bay, South-Kivu, Congo - kab_092012_9.5m | ecosystem: Environmental > Aquatic > Freshwater > Lake | place: Democratic Republic of the Congo...
GGCCACCGCGTCACCCTGATCGACAAGAGCCGCGGCTTCGGCGGCCGCATGTCGACCCGCCGCACCGAATTTGGCGGCTTCGACCACGGCGCCCAGTACTTCACCGTGCGCGACAGCCGCTTCGCCCGCGCCCTGCTGACCGCCCAGAATGTGGTGCGCCCCTGGAGCGTGAGCACCGTGCGGGTGCTCGACGCCTTTGGCCACGTGCTGGCCAGTGCCCCGCCCCCCACCGAACCCCATTTCGTGGCCACGCCCGGCATGAGCGCGCTGGTGCACCACTGGGCCCAGCCCATCGAACACCCCGAACAGCACGGCCAGTTGCCGGCCCGGGCCTTGCTGAGCCTGCGCGTGGTGCAGATCGGGCGCGATGCCCTGCACCCGGAGCAGTGGCAGCTGCACACGGAAGACGCCGACGGCGGCCAGCAGGTGCTGGGCGGCTTTGACCGCGTGGTGCTGGCCCTGCCGCACCAGCAGGCCCACGACCTGCTGCGGGCCTCTGCGCTGGCGCCAGCCTGGCGCGAGCAGCTGGCCCAGGTGCAGGTCGCCCCCTGCTGGACCCTCATGGTGGCCTACCCCAACGCCATGCAGCCCGGTCTGGGCACCCTGGGCCCGCAGTGGAACGCCGCGCGCAGCACCCACCACCGCATCAGCTGGCTGGCGCGCGAAAACAGCAAGCCCGGCCGCGAACGCATCGAACGCTGGACCATCCAGGCCAGCCCGGCCTGGTCGGCCAAGCACCTGGAAGACGGCGAAGAGCGCGTCAAGGCCAAGCTGCTCAAGGGTTTTGCCGAGATCACCGGCATCCGCGCCACCCCCAGCCATGCCGTGGTGCACCGCTGGCGCTTTGCCCAGACCCAGACGCCCCTGGGCCAGCCCTACCTCTACGACGCGGCACAAGGCATCGGCCTGTGCGGCGACTGGTGCATCGGGCACCGGGTCGAAGACGCCTTCGTGTCCGGCCTCGAACTCGCACTCGAAATGATGTGACCCCCCCTGCGCCGCTGCGCGGCTTCCCCCCGGGGGACCACACCAGCGGTCTGGCGAAGCCAGTCCCGCGGTGTGTGCTGGCACAGACGCGCGCTCCGGAAACATAGCTTTGTCGGCTCCCTTGCTCTACCGCGGTCGGTTCGCACCCTCACCCACCGGCCCGCTGCACGCCGGTTCGCTGGTCGCGGCGCTGGCCAGCTGGCTGGATGCACGGGCCCACGGCGGCTCTTGGCTGTTGCGTATCGAGGACGTGGACACACCGCGTTGTGTGCCCGGTGCCGACCAGCTGATCCTGCAGCAGCTCGCCACCTGCGGCCTGGAGAGTGATGAACCGGTGGTCTGGCAATCGCAGCGCGGCGCGCTGTACCAGCGGGCGCTGGACCACCTGATCGCCACCGGCCAAGCCTACCCCTGCGCCTGCTCGCGCAAGGACATCGAGGCCGCGCTGGCGACCCAGGGCCTGGCGCGCGAACGCCACCACGCCGCGGTCTACCCCGGCACCTGCCGGCCCGAACGCGGCGGCCTGCAAGGCCGCACAGCGCGGGCCTGGCGCTTCCGTGTGCCCACGCACAGCACCGTGAACTGGACCGACAAGCAACTGGGCCCCCAGAACCAGGACGTGGCCGCCGAAGTGGGCGATTTTGTGTTGAAGCGGGCCGACGGCCTCTGGGCCTACCAGCTGGCGGTGGTGGTGGACGACGCAGACCAGGACATCACCCACGTGGTGCGCGGCGCCGACCTGGCCGACAACACGCCGCGCCAGATCCTGCTGCAGCGTGCCCTGGGCCTGCCCACACCACAGTACCGCCACACCCCTCTGGTGCTGGGCGCCAACGGTGAAAAGCTGAGCAAACAGAACGGCGCGCAGGCGCTGGACCTGACCGACCCGCTGGCCGCCCTGAACCGGGCTGCCGCCACACTGGGCCTGCCGCGGGCCAGCGCAACGGTGGCCGCAGCACTGGCCGGGTGGACACAGGCCTGGGCTTCTACAATCAGCGCCCCGCACCCTGCCACCCCGCCATGACCGATCCCCGCCACGCCGAACCGCGCGAACAGCCTCCGGAAGGCATTCACCTGCGCCAGATCAAGAGCTACGTGCTGCGCGCCGGCCGCATGGGCCCGGGGCAGGAACGGGCCTACGCCGAATTCGGCCCGCGCTTCCTGCTGACCTACGACGCCAGTGCCTCGCTGGACACCACCGCCGCCTTCGGCCGCAGCGCGCCACTGATCCTGGAAATCGGCTTCGGCATGGGCGGCGCCACCGCCCACATCGCCCAGGTGCGGCCGGACGACAACTTCCTGTGCTGCGAGGTGCACGAGCCCGGCGTCGGCGCCCTGCTCAAGCTGTGCGGCGAACAGGGCATCGAGAACATCCGCATCTTCCGCCACGACGCGGTCGAGGTGCTGGACCACCTGCTGCCCGAACAGAGCCTGGACGGCGTGCACATTTTCTTCCCCGACCCTTGGCACAAGAGCCGCCACCACAAGCGCCGCCTGATCCAGGGCCCGTTTGTCAACCGCCTCGCACGCCACCTCAAACCGGGCGGCTACCTGCACCTGGCGACCGACTGGGAGCCCTACGCCCAGCAGATGCTGGCGGTGCTCAGCGCCGAACCGCTGCTGGTCAACACGGCGCCGGCGGGCGGCGACGGTTACGCCCCCAAGCCCGACTACCGGCCGTTGACCAAATTCGAGAACCGCGGCCTCAAGCTGGGCCACGGGGTGTGGGATCTGGTGTTCCACCGGGGCTGACCGGCCTTCACGGGGCGGCGGGCGCGTCAGAGCCCAGCACCACATCGGCGGTCTTGCCGATGATCTTGCCGCCGATCTTGGCCGTGCCCACCGCGGCATCCACGGCCAGCCCCCCCACCCCCACCACTGCCGAGGCCGCCACATCGGCCACCGCCAGCACGGTGCAACCGCTCAGGGCCGCCACCAGCAGGACGGGGAACAACAGGCGCAGATACGAGGGGCAGCGGTTCATGAACATGGTGGCAGGCAGGACAGAAGCGATCGGCCGAGAATAGCCGCTTCTGGCGCTGCCACTGTCAAGCTTTGTTTCCCCTCCAGTTCCATGCCAAGACCCCCGCGCCATCCGCAGATCCCCCTGCGACAGGGCGTCAGCGCCAGCTGTGTCGCCCTGCCCCAGCCGCCAGCCGGCACGGCCCCCTGGCCGGGCGTGCTGGACTTCCTGGCCCAGCGCCTGCCCCGGGTGGCCCGCGCCGAATGGTCCGCGCGCATGGCCCGGGGCGAGGTGCTCGATGAAAGCGGCCTGCCCGTGCCGCCCGACGCACCCTACCGCGGCGGCACCCGGCTGTACTACTGGCGCACGCTGGAGACGGAACCTGTGGTGCCGTTTGAGGAGCGGGTGCTGTTCCAGGACGCCCACCTGGTGGTGGCCGACAAGCCGCATTTTTTGCCGGTCACACCCGGCGGGCGCTTCGTGCAGCAGACGCTGCTGGTGCGGCTGAAGCAGCGGCTGGACCTGCCCGACCTGAGCCCGGTGCACCGCATCGACCGCGAGACCGCCGGTCTGGTGCTTTTCAGCGTGCGCCCGCAGGACCGCGCGGCCTACCAGGCACTGTTCCGCGAACGCACGGTGGACAAGGTGTACGAGGCCATTGCACCGCTTGCCACGCACCACGTATTCCCGCTGGTGCGGCGCAGCCGCATCGAAGAGGATCCGGCCACCTTCTTCCGCACCGTCGAAGTGCCGGGCGACCCCAACAGCGAAACCACCATCCAGTTGCTGGAAACGCGCGGCGCCTGGGCCCGCTACCGGCTGGAACCCGTCACCGGCAAACGCCACCAGCTGCGCGTGCACATGGCCGCGCTGGGCCTGCCGCTGGTCGGTGACCAGTTCTACCCGCGCGTGCAACGCGGACCGGACGAAGCAGAGGATTTTTCGAACCCGCTGCGCCTGCTGGCGCGGGGCATCGCCTTGACCGATCCAGTGACGGGCGAGCGGAGGTCCTATGAAAGTGGGCTGGACCTCGAATGGCCCAGCCCGGGCTGAGATTTACAGCTTTTCAGCGACCCAGCCTTGCACCGAGGCCAGCGCCTTCGGCAGGCCCGACGCATCGGTACCGCCGGCCATGGCCATGTCGGGCTTGCCGCCGCCCTTGCCGCCCACCTGCTGGGCCACAAAGTTCACCAGCTCGCCGGCCTTGACCTTGCCCGTGCTATCGGCGGTCACGCCCGCGGCCAGCTGCACCTTGCCGCCGTCCACCGCGGCCAGCACGATGGCGGCGGTCTTGAGCTTGTCCTTGAGCTTGTCCAGGGTCTCGCGCAGGGTCTTGGCATCGGCACCGCTGAGCACGGCCGCCAGCACCTTGAGCCCCTTGACGTCCACCGCCTGCGACACCAGTTCGTCGCCCTGGCTGGACGCCAGCTTGCCCTTGAGGGCCGCGACCTCTTTTTCCAGCGCCTTGACCTGCTCCAGCGTCTGGCCGATGCGGGCCGTGAGTTCGGCGGTCGGGGCCTTGAGCGCGCCCGCGGCCTGGTTCACCGTGTCCTCCAGCGACTGCAGGTAGGCCAGCGCGTTGGCGCCGGTCACCGCCTCGATGCGGCGCACGCCGGCGGCCACACCGCCTTCGGCCACCACCTTGAACAGGCCGATGTCACCGGTGGCCTTCACATGGGTGCCGCCGCACAGTTCCTTGCTGGAGCCAATGCTCAGCACGCGCACGGTCTCGCCGTACTTCTCGCCGAACAGCATCATCGCGCCGCTGTTCTTGGCCGACTCCAGGTCCATGACCTGGGCCTGCGCCGCCGCGTTGGCCAGGATTTCGGCGTTGACGAGGGCTTCGATCTGGCGGATCTGCGCGTCGGTCACGGGCGCGTTGTGCGCGAAGTCGAACCGGGTGCGCTCGGCGTTGACCAGCGAGCCCTTTTGCTGCACGTGGCCGCCCAGCACCTCGCGCAGGGCCTTGTGCATCAGGTGGGTGGCGCTGTGGTTGCGGACCGTGGCGGCGCGCAGCGACAGGTTGACCGCTGCGGTGACACTGTCGCCCACCGCCAGGGTCCCCAGCTCGACCACACCGTGGTGGCCGAACACGTCGGCCTTGATCTTCTGTGTGTCGCCCACGGCGAACGTCGCCAGACCGGTGGTGATGACGCCCTCGTCACCGACCTGGCCGCCGCTCTCGGCATAGAACGGCGTGGTGTCCAGCACCACAACGCCCTGCTGGCCCGCCTTGAGTTCGGCCACCGGCGTGCCGTCCAGGTACAGCGCCACCACCTTGGCCGGGGCTTCGAGCTGCTCGTAGCCGACGAAGGTGTTGCCGGCGCCGGTGTATTCCAGCGCCTTGTCCATCTTGAACTTGCCGGCCGCACGGCCCTTGGCCTTCTGCGCTTCCATGGCGGCGTGGAAACCGGCCTCGTCCACCGTCAGGCCACGCTCGCGGCACACGTCGCCCGACAGGTCGAGCGGAAAGCCGTAGGTGTCGTGCAGCTTGAAGGCCACCTCGCCCGGCAGCACCTTGGCGCCGTCGGCCAGGGCCGCATCCAGGATTTCCATGCCGTTGGCCAGCGTTTCGTAGAACCGCTCTTCCTCGGCCTTGAGCACCTCGGTGATGCGCTGGGCCTGCGACGCCATGTTCGGATACGCCTCACCCATCATCTTCACCAGATCGGGCACCAGCTTGTGGAAGAACGGGGTCTTCTGGCCGAGCTTGTAGCCGTGGCGGATCGCGCGGCGGATGATGCGGCGCTGCACATAGCCGCGGCCTTCGTTCGACGGGATCACGCCGTCGCTGATGAGGAACGAGGTGGCGCGGATGTGGTCGGCGATCACCTTCAGCGAGGGGTTGGCGAGGTCGGTGGTGCCGGTCTCGCGCGCGGCGGCCTTGATCAGCGCATCGAAGATGTCGATCTGATAGTTGCTGTGCACGTGCTGCAGGATGGCGGCCAGGCGCTCCAGGCCCATGCCGGTGTCCACGCAGGGCGCGGGCAGCGGCGTGACCGAGCCGTCTTCCTTCATGTCGAACTGCATGAACACGTTGTTCCAGATCTCGATGAAGCGGTCGCCGTCTTCGTCCGGGCTGCCCGGAGGGCCACCGGGGATCTCGGGGCCGTGGTCGTAGAAGATTTCCGAGCAGGGGCCACACGGCCCGGTGTCGGCCATCATCCAGAAGTTGTCGCTCTTGTAGCGGCCACCCTTGTTGTCGCCGATGCGGATGATGCGGCCCTCTTCCTTGACGCGCTCGGGCGTCCAGCCGGCCCTGACGAAGATGTCTTCCCAGATGGCATGGGCCTCGTCGTCTTCCTGGTAAACGGTGGCGTACAGCTTGTCGGCCGGCAGCTTGTACACCTGGGTCAGCAGTTCCCAGGCCCAGTTCAGGCTTTCCTTCTTGAAGTAGTCGCCAAACGACCAGTTGCCCAGCATCTCGAAGAAGGTGTGGTGGCGGGCGGTGTAGCCCACGTTTTCCAGGTCGTTGTGCTTGCCGCCGGCGCGCAGGCAGGCCTGCACCGATGCGGCGCGCACGTAGTTGCGCTTGTCGGTGCCCAGGAACACGTCCTTGAACTGGACCATGCCCGAGTTGGTGAACATCAGCGTCGGGTCGTTGCCCGGCACCAGCGGGCTGGACGCCACCACGGTGTGGCCCTTGGAAGCGAAGAAGTCCAGGAAGGTCTTGCGGATGTCGGCGACGGAAGCAACGGCAGGGGCGGTCATGGTGGCCTGTCTTGGGGGTTATCGGTGGGTGGCACCGGCAGACGCCGGCGCGAAACCCCGTATTTTCGCAAACTGCGGGGTCACCCGGCGTGGCGGTGGTCGCTGAGGAAGCTCAGCACGCGTGGATCGTCGGTGAAGGCAACGTTGAAGCGGAACCAGGGGCTGGGTTGCAGCTCCGGGTCGAACAGGTGGCCGGGGCCGAGCAGGATGTCCTGTTCGGCCGCCCGGTAGGCCAGTTCGGTGGCGTTCTGGATGTCGGGATGGCGCGCCCAGAGGAACATGCCGGCCTTGGGCTCGCAGAACAGGTCGAAGCCCAGGCCTTCCAGCGCCTGGCCCACCCGCTGGTGCGCCTGCGCCAGCCGCTCGCGCAGGCCGCGCAGGTGCTTGCGCCAGCGGCCGTCCACCAGGGCGCCGTAGGCCAGGCGCTCGCTGAACTCGGACGAGGTCAGGCCCGAAATCATCTTGAGCTGGGCAAAGTCTTCCAGCAGATCGGGCGGCGCGGCCATGAAGCCGACGCGGATGTTGGGCGAGATGGTCTTGGAGAAGCTGCTGATGTAGACCACACGTTGCAGCTGGTCCAGGCTGGCCAGCGAAGGGCGTGGTTCGGGGTCGAGGTCGGCGTAGATGTCGTTCTCGACCACGGTGAACTGGTGCTGCTCGGCCAGCAGCACCACCCGGTGCAGGTGCGCCAGGTTGGCCACCGAACCGGTGGGGCTCTGCAGGCGCGGCTGGGTGAAGAAGACCTTGGGCTGGTGCTCTTTCACCAGCGCTTCCAGCGCCGCGAGGTCGTAGCCGTCGGGCGTGCGCGGCACACCGATCAGGCGCGCGCCCAGGAAGCGCAACGAAAACAGCAGGTTGGGGTAACCCGGGTCGTCCACCAGCACCGGATCGCCCGGCCGCACCAGACGGCGCGCCACCAGGTCCATGGCCTGGCTGGAGCCTTGCGTCAGCAGCACCTGGTCGGCGCTGACGGCGATCTCCTGCTCGGCCAGCAGGTCGCGCACCAACTGGCGCAGCGACATGAAGCCCTTGGGTTCGCCGTAACCGCCCAGGTCCACGTTCTCCGCCGCCAGCGTGCGCAGGCTGCGCCGCATGCCTTCCTCGAACAGCCAGTCACCGGGCAGCCAGCCGCAGCCGGGCTTCATCTTCAGCGCGCGCGCCTCGAACACACGGCGCAGGTACCACATCGAATCGAAGTTGTAGTTGGCCGCAGCGGCCTGCGCGCCGCTGGACGAGAGTCGGGCCAGGGCCTCGCGTTGACGCACGAAAAAGCCCGAATGCGGCCGCGAAACAAAGTAACCCAGGGCCACCAGGCGGTCGTAAGCGTCGACAACTGTATAGGTGCTGACGCCGTGTGCGTGGGCAAACTGGCGGATCGAAGGGGCCTTGGAGCCCGGTCGCAGGCCACCGCTCTGGATGGCGGCGCGGAAACCCTCGACGATCTGCACCACCAGCGGGGTCGCGCCTTTTGGGTTGAGGGTGAACATGTTCGGGGGGAATTGGGGTTTGTCTGTACAGGCCTGCAGGGCTATACAGTGCATCGCTGTGCAGCCGGTGTCTGTATATGTTAGCGGCGGGCGTTGCCGCCTACAGTCCGCCCCAACCTGAATTTTCTTCACGAACGGAGCCCTGCATGCAACGCGAAACCCAAGCCACCAACGCCATGCTCATGGCCCGCCGCAACGCCGCCATCCCGCGCGGCGTCGGCCACAGCCACCCCATCTTCATCGCCAAGGGCGAAAACGCTGAAATCTGGGACGTCGAGGGCCGCCGCTACATCGACTTTGCTGGCGGCATCGCGGTGCTCAACACCGGTCACCGCAACCCGGCGGTGATCGACGCGGTCAAGGCCCAGCTGGACCAGTACACCCACACCTGCTTCCAGGTGCTGGCCTACGAGCCCTATGTGGAACTGGCCGAGCGCCTGAACGCCAAGGCACCCGGCGAGTTCGCCAAGAAGACCCTGTTCCTGACCACCGGTGCCGAGGCGGTCGAGAACGCGATCAAGATCGCGCGCGCCCACACCGGGCGTTCGGGCGTGATCGCTTTCACCGGCGGCTACCACGGCCGCACCATGATGACGCTGGGCCTGACCGGCAAGGTCGCCCCGTACAAGACCGGTTTCGGCCCCTTCCCGCCCGAAATCTTCCACGCCCGCTTCCCGAACGCGCTGCACGGGGTGAGCGTCGATGACGCGATCGCCTCGGTCGAACAGATCTTCAAGAACGACATCGAAGCCAGCCGCGTGGCGGCCATCATCCTCGAACCCGTGCAGGGCGAAGGCGGCTTCAACGTGGCGCCAAAAGAACTGTGGCAGCGCCTGCGCGCCCTGTGCGACCAGCACGGCATCCTGCTGATCGCCGACGAAGTGCAGACCGGCGCCGGCCGCACCGGCACCTGGTTTGCGGTCGAGCAGACCGGCGTGGCCCCTGACATGCTCACCCTGGCCAAGTCGATGGCCGGCGGCTTTCCCATCTCGGCCGTGATCGGCCGCGCCGAGGTGATGGACGCACCCGCTGCCGGCGGCCTGGGCGGCACCTACGCGGGCAGCCCGCTGGCCTGCGCCGCGGCCCTGGCCGTGCTGGACGAGTTCGAGCAACACGACCTGCTGCAGCGCAGCCGCGACGTGGGCGCGCGCATCACCGCGAGCCTGCAGGCGCTGGCACAGAATCACCACTGCATCGCCGAAGTGCGCGGCCTGGGCGCCATGGTGGCGATGGAACTGTGCAAGAACGGCGACCCGCACCAGCCCGACGCCGACCTGACCAAGGCGCTGGCCGCCGAGGCCGGCAAGCGCGGCCTGATCATCCTGACCTGCGGTACCTACGGCAACGTGGTGCGCATCCTGGTGCCGCTGACCGCCAGCGACGCCATCCTGGACGAAGGCCTGGCCATCATCGCCGCGTCGCTCGACGCCCTGGCAGGATGAGCCCCCACACTCCGCCGCTGCGCGGGTCGTTGCCCCCCGAGGGGGCCGATCCGGCTGGGGGCGGCCCGGCGCCGTATCACATGAGCGCCCATCCCCCCCGCCCGCTCGCGGGTGTGCGCGTCCTGGACCTTTCGCGCGTGCTGGCCGGTCCCTGGGCCGGCCAGATGCTGGCCGACTATGGGGCCGAGGTGCTCAAGGTCGAGCGTCCGGGTGCCGGTGACGACACCCGCACCTGGGGCCCGCCCTGGTGGGGCGAGGGCGATGCCCGCGTGGCGGCGTACTTCGTCTGCGCCAACCGCGGCAAGCGCTCGGTGGCGATCGACATCGCCTCGCCCGAAGGCATCCAGACCGTGCGCGAACTGGCGCGCGAGGCGGATGTGCTGATCGAGAACTACAAGGTCGGGCAACTGGCCAAGTACGGCCTGGACGCGGTGAGCCTGCAGGCCATCAACCCGCGCCTGATCTACTGTTCCATCACCGGCTATGGCCAGACCGGCCCGCTGGCGCACCGCGCAGGCTACGACTTCGCCATCCAGGCCGAAGGCGGGCTGATGAGCATCACCGGCAACCAGGGCGAAGAGCCGCAGAAAGTGGGCGTGGCCGTCACCGACCTGATGACGGGTGTGTACGCGACCACCGCCATCCTCGCCGCCCTGCACGAGCGCGCGCGCACCGGCAAGGGGCGCGTGATCGACGCGGCCTTGTTCGACGTGCAGGTCGCCATGCTCGCCAACCAGGCCAGCAACCAGCTGATCGGGCACAAGACACCCACGCGCATGGGCAACGCGCACCCGAACATCGTGCCCTACCAGGTGTTCCCCACGCGCGATGGCCACATGGTGCTGGCGGTAGGCAACGACGGCCAGTTCGCCAAGTTCTGCGACGCGGCAGGACAGCCCGCGGTCTCGCGCGACGCGCGTTTCTCGACCAACCCGGCGCGCGTCGAACACCGTGCGACGCTGGTGCCGCTGATCACCGGCTGGACGATGACCAGGGACACGGCCGAATGGGTGACCCTGCTGGACCGCGCCGGTGTGCCCTGCGCGCCCATTCTGGACATCGCGCAGGTCATGGACCACCCGCACGTGGCGGCCCGCGGCATGACGCTGCAGCCGCAGGACGTGCGGACACCGCCCATGGTGGCCAACCCCATGCTGTTCGATGGCCAGCGACCTGTCGCCGAGCTGTCGCCGCCGGTGCTGGGCGCAGATCAGGCACGCTGGTTGCATGCCGACACCTGATGTGCCCCAAGATGAACCCTTTTCCGAAAACCACGCGTTCATGACCTCCCCCTCCGCACTCGTCACCTTCACCGGTGTGCAGAAAACCTACGACGGCAACACCCTGGTGGTGCGCGACCTCAACCTCGAGATCCAGAAGGGGGAATTCCTCTCGCTGCTGGGCCCGTCGGGCTCGGGCAAGACCACCACGCTGATGATGCTGGCCGGCTTCGAGTCACCGACGTCGGGCGAGATCGCACTCAACGGTGTGCCCATCACGCGCACCCCGCCGCACAAGCGCAACTTCGGCATGGTGTTCCAGAACTACGCCCTGTTCCCGCACATGACGGTGGCCGACAACATCGCCTACCCGCTGACGGTGCGCAAGCTCGACCGGAACGACATCGACACCAAGGTCAAGCGCGCGCTGGACATGGTGCAGATGGGCCACATGGGCCAGCGTTACCCGTCGCAGATGTCGGGCGGCCAGCAGCAGCGCGTGGCCCTGGCCCGTGCGCTGGTGTTCGACCCGCAACTGGTGCTGATGGACGAACCGCTGGGCGCGCTGGACAAGCAGCTGCGCGAGCACATGCAGATCGAGCTCAAGGCGCTGCACCGCAGCCTGGGCGTGACCTTCGTCTACGTGACGCACGACCAGAGCGAAGCGCTGACCATGTCGGACCGCGTGGCGGTCTTCAACGAAGGCGTGATCCAGCAGATCGACGCGGTGGACCGCCTGTACGAGACACCGGCCAACCGTTTCGTTGCCGGCTTCGTGGGCGACAACTCGGTGCTCGATGCGCGCGTGATCCAGAACAACGGCGACACCGCCGAGGTGCAGCTGGCCGACGGCACGCACCTGCACGGCGTCAACGTCAACCACGCCCAGGTGGGCGACACGGTGCAGTGCAGCGTGCGACCCGAACGCATCGCGGTGGTGGATGCCGCGTACACCGGTGGCAACCGGGTGAGCGCCATCATCAACGACGTCATCTACTTCGGCGACCACCTGCGCCTGCGCTGCCAGATGCCCGAGCAGCCCGAAATGAGTGTCAAGGTGCCGTTGCAGCACCTGGGCCACATGCAGGCAGGGCAGACGGTGCACCTGCATTTGCCGGCCAGCCATCTGCGCGTGTACCGCTGAGTCCCGCTTTCCCTTCCCCCTTCCTTGTTCCTCAACCCCTGGAGACGCTCCGCATGAAACTCAAACCCGTCCTGATCGCCGTGGCCGCCCTGGTGGCCCTGCCCGCCATGGCCCAGAGCC
>Ga0172372_10010207_pt1 | contig 12072 bp, 9 predicted proteins | sample LakKiv5m_2_FD_114544 | JGI IMG/M metagenome (GOLD analysis project Ga0172372, IMG submission 114544) | Freshwater microbial communities from Kabuno Bay, South-Kivu, Congo - kab_092012_9.5m | ecosystem: Environmental > Aquatic > Freshwater > Lake | place: Democratic Republic of the Congo...
CGGCCAAAAAAATTATTTTGACCAAAAGTGATAACCAGCTCTTGTGATGACTCACAGATAAATTTGGCGTGCCGGGCATTGCCTTCGGAATAAGAGCGTAAACTGGAGTAAGGGCCAAACAATTCATCATCTTTAACATTAATCATATCGACAATTGGACGGTAGCGGTCGGGCAGGATAAAAGTGAAATAACGATAAGTGGAGAATTTTTTGGGAAATTTTATTTTTTTTAAGAATTTTTTAATCAGTCGAGGGTTTTCTTTGGTTGAACCTAAAATCATTCCGAGGTAGGTAGAATAATTATAGGAATAAGGTTCGGGTGATTTTTTAAAAGCCAGACATTTATCGGCTAATTTCGCTCCGGTCGAACTCGAATTACAGGTTAGAAGAGTTGTCTTTAGACCGGCTTTTTTAGCCGCTTTAATTTCCCAAATGGAATCTTTTTCGCCCGAAGCAGAAATTACTGCAGCCTCTTTAATGGTTTTATTTTTAATTAGGGGTCGATATATTTTTAGTTGGTCAAGAAAGTTCCCCTCATCCGCAAAAAAAACTGGTTGGTTGCCGAAAAGCATCCGGCCCGTGTTATAAGCATTGACGCTCCCGACGACGAAGCCGACCGTCAGTTTAAGTAGGCCAAGCTGCAACGGCTTGTTTTTTGAAAAAAAATCCAAACCCTGAAAAACGCTGACATTCAAATCGGGCAAATTACTATTTTTCATATTTTGCTTTATTTTACTTATATTTTTATTATAATTCATCTTGATTTTTATTTCAATTTGCGCTAAAGTCTTGGTAGCGGATTTTCAATTTTTTAATTCTATTATTTATGTCCGGACACTCTAAATGGGCGACAACACATCGTCAGAAAGAACTAGTCGACGCTAAACGCGGCGCTATTTTTACTAAATTAGCTAATGTTATCACGATTGCGGCTAAAAGCGGCGGCGATCCGAATGCTAATCCGTCTTTACGAGCAGCCGTCGACCGGGCACGCGATGCGAGCATGCCCAAGGATAATATTGAACGCGCAATTAAAAAAGGAACGGGTGAACTCGGCGGTGATCAGGTCGAAGAATTATTTTATGAAGGGCTCGTTCCGCCTGGTGTTCAGGTAGTAGTTAAATGTTTGACGGACAATAAAAATCGATCAGGTTCGGTTGTTCGTCATTTGTTTACTAAAAATGGTGGATCTTTCGGCGCCGTTTTATGGAATTTTTCTCAGTTAGGAGCCATTAGAGTTTCGAGCGATGAAATTAAAGCAAAAAAGATAAATAATGAAGAATTAGAATTGGAGTTGATTGATCTAGGTATTTTAGATTTTAAAAAAGAAGCGGAGGGAATCACGATCTATACGGAAATTAAAGATTTGCAACTTGTTCGCACTTTCTTAGAAAAGAAGGGTTTAAAGATAGAAGCCGCCGAAATCGAATATGTCGCCAAAGAAAAAATAGAACTAGCGACCAGTGATCAAGAGAAGATGGATAAATTCTTTGAAGAGTTAGATGACAATGAGGATGTAAGCGATTATTATTCTAACTTATTGTAAGTTAGTGGCTATATGGCAAAAATAATCCTAGGAATAGACCCGGGTATTGCCGATACTGGTTACGGCGTTATTAAGGAAGAACGGGGTAGCTTGAGTTGCTTAACTTATGGCTCGATTAAAACTAAAGCCAGCGATAATCTAGTTACTCGCTTAAATGTTTTGCATCTAGAACTAGATAAAATAATAAAAAAATATCATCCGGACTCGGCAGCAATCGAGGCCTTATTTTTTAATAAAAATGTTCGAACCGCTTTAATCGTCGGCCAAGCCCGAGGTGTTGCTCTTTTGACTTTAAGTCAAAATAAGTTAACCGTTGTTGATTTTACCCCCTCTCAAGTTAAGCAGGCGGTTTGTGCTTATGGGCAGGCTTCTAAAAAACAAGTACAAAAAATGGTCAAATTGATTTTAGATCTTAAGGAAATTCCACAACCTGATGATGCGGCTGACGCTTTAGCGATAGCTATTTGCGCTTTAAATTCCCGAGTATGTCTAAAAAATTAAAAATTGTTCATATTGCTTCCGAGGTCACTCCGTTTTCAAAAACGGGCGGTTTAGGCGATGTGAGCCGGAGTCTCCCCAAAGCTTTAAGTCGTTTAGGCCACGAGGTGATAATTATCACGCCGCTTTACGGACGCCTTATTGATAAGGCAGAAAATAAATTAGAATTACTCTTTTCTAACATCAGTCTACGCCTGAATTCGGCGGAAAAGATCAGGGTTAATTATTGGCGGGGCTATCTATTACCAGGCTTGCCGGTGTATTTTATCGAATGTAAAAAATTTTTTTCTAAGCATAACCGACTTTACGGTTCAACGCGGGAAAACGCGCGTTTTTTAGTATTTAACGTCGCTGCTTTAAAATTATTGTCGCTTTTAAAATTCTCGGCCGATATTATTCATTGTCATGACTGGCAGACGGGTCTGATTCCGTATTATCTAAAGACTGATTTTCGTTATTCTAAAACTTTAAAAAAAGCTAAGACAATATTTACTATTCATAATCTTATCTTCCAGCTGGGGCATAATTGGTGGGAAATCGCGCCGGCCGATAAAGATTATGGCCGCGGTAAAATTCCTCATTTAGCTGATCCGAAATTAGAATATATAAATTTTGCAAAACGAGCGATCTTATCAGCGGATTTTATTAATACGGTGTCGGAACAATATCGAGAAGAAATCATGACCAAGAAATTCGGTCAGGATTTGCACCGGATTCTACAGCATCGCGCGAGGCGTTTGGTAGGAATCGTTAATGGTATTGATTATAATATGTATAATCCGGAAAAAGATAAGGCAATTTATAAACGTTACACTTTTAAAAATTTATTGGTTAAGTTTGATAATAAAGCTTATTTGCAAAAAACTTTTGGGTTGCCCGTTGCTAAAAATATCCCGGTTTTTTGCATGACCTCTCGGGTCACCTTTCAGAAGGGTTTTGAACTGATGATAAAAATATTACCACGTCTAGTTAAATTAGAAGCGCAGTTTATTATCATTGGCTCAGGCGATAAGAAATATATCAAGGAGCTACAGAAACTCTCCCGTAAATATCCGAGTTGGCTAGCCGTTATACCGTCGCATGAGGCTAATCAAAAATATGAGACTCAAGTTTATGCCGGAGCAGATTTTTTCTTGTTGACTTCTAATCATGAACCTTGCGGCATCAACCAGCTAATCGCCATGCGTTATGGTTGCGTGCCGATTGTTCGAGAAATCGGCGGACTCCATGATACGGTCGAAAACTTTTTGCCAGCCGCGGGCAGCGGAACGGGTTTTACTTTTAAAAATGAAGATGAATTCGATTTATATGAAGCGATTATCAGAGCTTTAGAAAATTATCAGCATAAAAAAGTTTGGAGCGCGTTAGTCAAGCGGGCGATGAAGCAATCTAACGGCTGGGAAATACCGGCCAAGAAATACCTAGAATTATATCAGAAGGCTTTAAAGCCCGATAAATAAAATATGTTGTGGCTTAATTTTTTACATTTTTATCAGCCGGCTAATGCCGAATCTTATAGTATTCATAAGGCGCTCGATAAAAGTTACTGGCGCCTGCTACACTTGATGGAAGAGCATGAAACTCTACGCATGACCTGGAACGTGAGCGGTTGCTTATTAGAACGCTTAGCCGACGAGAAAAAAATGGCGTTTATCGACCGTCTGAAGTTTTTAGTGAAAAAGGGTCGAGTGGAATTAACCGGCTCGGCGGCCTATCATGGTTTTTTGCCGCTTCTGCCGGAAGCGGAGGTTATCCGTCAGATTAAGGTCAATGAGAAAATCTTACGTAAATATTTCGGTCGCAATTTTAAGCCGACCGGTTTTTTCTTGCCGGAGATGGCCTATGCGCCTAATATCGCGAAGATCATTAAACGCTTGGGTTACCAGTGGCTTATTTTAGACGAAATAGCGTACGGCGAAAAGTCTAAGAATAAGTTAGAGGCGGGACAAGTTTATTTAGATGCGGCGACCGGGCTTAAAGTTATTTTTCGCGATCGCGATTTATCGAGCGCCTATCCGCCCGATAAATTATGGCCCCTAGTTAAAAAAAATACCGCCGATATTTATATTACCGCGACCGACGCCGAACTTTATGGTCTGCGTCACGAAGATCCGACTGGCGAAATAGAAAAAATAGTTAAGGCTAAAGCTTTACAAACCCTGACTTTATCAAAGTTTATAAAAAGCCGCGATCGAAAAACAATAGTCAAAATAAATATCCTTCCCGCCTCTTGGGAGTCCAGTCCGGCGGAGGTTAAAAATAATCAGCCCTATCAACTTTGGTCCGATAAGCATAATAAAATTCAGGTTGAGCTTTGGAAATTAGCCGATTTAGCCTTAACTTTGGGCGCTAAGCATAAGACCGATAAGAATTTTTATTGGCATCGCTGGCATCTGGTTCGTGGTTTGGCTAGTTGTACTTTTTGGTGGGCCAGTGCGCGTGATTTTTCTAAAATTTACGGTCCTTATGCTTGGAGTCCAGACGATATTGAACGCGGCCTGGAGGATCTAATCCGTTCTATTCGGTCTTTTGCCGATATCAAAACGAAAAAGAAAAAATTGTTGGCGGAAAAATATTATTTGCATATTAAGAAAATGATTTGGGAGGAGCATTGGAAAAAACATTGGCAGAAAACTATATGAACAAGATCAAAAAATTGTTTGATGAAAATTTTGTTCGAGAGTTATTTACTCAAGAAATCTTGCCGCATTATCCTGCCTTTAGTGCCGTCAGTCGGGTGGAGATTAGGCCCTATAAGAACTTGGTTTGGGAAACAACTTATCATGTTGTTATCGGTTTCACTACTTATTTCTTAAAATCAACCGGCGAGGAAATAAAAATTCCGATCTTTTGCTCGGCGCACAGTGAAGAACCGAGAGAAAATATCTATCGAGCCCTGCAATATCTCCGGGCAGTCGGTTTCCCTACGGATTTTATCGATATTCCCGATCCGTTATTTTATTCCGAATATTTTCGGGGAACTTTTTATCGTGGTTTAAAAGGCGAGAATCTCCTCTATTATATTAAAAAGAAAGATTTCGCGACGGTCACTAAAATTGTTGCCGCTACGGCTAAGTTATTTGCCCGTTTGCACGTCATGCCGGTCGAACCCCGCGCTAATTTTAATCCGGTAAATTCCCGTATCAAAACTGTTATCCCCGGTGTTCAGCGGACTCTACAGGAAATGTCCGCGCGGTATGACGGTCGCTATCAAGACGACCTGCGTAATATCTATAATTATCTCATCCGGCAAGAAGAAAAATATTTCGCCGCTGGCGGACAGGCGGCTCTGATCCACGGCGATGCGCATCCGGAAAATATTTTGGTTACATCGCCGGAACGTTTGGGGCTTATTGATTTTGCTGATATGTGTCTGGGCGATCCGGCCCGCGATTTGGGCAGCTTCTTGCAGCAACTGGAATATAAAATAACGGTTAAGGCCGATGAACCGGTCGTAGCCGATAACTTAAAAAAATTATTTTTAGATACCTATTCGATCGCGACTGGACAAAAACTGAATTCTGATTTGAGAGAGAGGATTGATCTATATTATCATTGGACGGCAGTCCGAACGGCGGTTTATCTATTCTTAAAATTCGGCCATGACGAAAAAAGAGCGGCATCGCTTTTAGAAAAAGTTAAAAGTAATCTAGGTTTATAATATGCCTTATCATCTGATTTTTGAGGGCGCGGAATTAAGTGGGAAAAGCTGGGTGATGTCGCAAGTTTATCAGGAGTTGGAACCAAAATTCGCGACTAACTCTAACGTCCTGGATGGTTGTTATTGGTTAAACTGCGACCTGGGTTTTTTTGGTACGGAATTGGCCGCGGCAATGCTGAAAAATTATTTGGCTATTTTTGAAACCTTGTCCCAAAAAAATATTATCGTAGAAAAATTTTTACTATCCGCCTTGGTTTATGGCGAACTCTATGGCCAGGGGCAGATAGATAGAGCGGAAATAGAGAATCGGTTGCAGAAAATGGGATTTAAAATAGTACTCTTGACTTTCCCGGAAGATAAGGGGCTGGTCGAACAGCGTCTAGAAGATCGTTTACGGTTATACCCGAATTATGGGCGGATAGCTAAAGCGCCAGAGTTTTATCTCGCGCAGCAGCGTTTTTATCAGAAATATCTATTAGAGAGTAAGCTAGATAATCTAATTATCGAAGCTGATAAATTTCCGGATGCCACTATAATAACTAAAATCAGGGAATGGCTGAATTAATTATTTTCATATTACCTAATTATATTTTATGATCATCCCCAAAACCTCGTCGGCCGGCTTGAGCCCGATTCAAAAGATTTCCGGTCTTCTGCCCGTTATCGCCGCTTTTACCGGTAATCTCCTGGTTTTTATCGCGAAATTAGCCGGGTTTGTTTTAACCGGTTCGAGCGTTATGTTTTCCGAAGCGGTCCATAGTCTGGCCGATACGGCCAACCAGTCGCTCTTAATCATCGGCATCCGCAAGTCGGTAAAAAAACCGGATGAAATATTTCCTTACGGTTATGGTAAAGAAAGATTTATTTGGGCGCTTATCTCGGCCTGCGGGATATTTTTTATCGGTTGCGGCATTACAGTCTATCAGGGCGTTATTTCTTTGTTAAGCCATTCCGCGGTCCATCTCAGTTCGGTTTCTCTATATATTCTCGGCGCCGCTTTCATTATCGAGTCGTTTACTTTATGGCTCGCCATTAGAGATATCCGCAGTCATTTTCCAGAGATGAGAATGAAGAAAATTTTGGCGGAAGCCGATCCGACGACTCTAGCCGTCGTTTACGAAGACGGCTTGGCTGTGGTTGGCGTTACGATCGCCTTTATCAGTATTATTTTAGCCAAAGTGACCGGCCAAGCTTATTGGGACGCGGCCGGATCGATTATTATCGGTCTGCTCTTGGGAGTCGTGGCGATTATGTTAATCGCTAAAAATCGTAATTATCTGATTACCAAGTCGATACCCAAAGAGACCGAAGAACTAATTATTGAAATTTTAAACAGCGATCCGACGATCGAGAAAGTTTTGGATTTTAAGTCGGCAATTCTTGATGTTGATAAATATCTGATTAAATGTGACGTAGAGTTTAACGCCGCTTCGCTTATTAAAGAGTTGGCACAGCATCATTTTTTGGAGAACGAGTATGAGGAGGCCCGGGAAAGTTATGAGAATTTTATGAAATTTTCAGTCGACTATATGGATCGGGTGCCGCGTCTGGTCGGGAAGAAGATAGATGATTTAGAAAAGAAAATCCGAGCGCAGGTGCCGCGCGCGGTATTTATTGATATTGAAATCAATTAGCTTGCTGGCCGGTCAGTCGACCGGCTTTTTTCTTATTTTTGGCTATGATATAATAATACCGTTCGATAATTTTTAAAATATGAGTCGCAAGAAAAAGCAAAATAATCCTTTAGATTATGTAACTTTACCGGAATTTAATCTCGATGAGCGCGCCAAGCGCAGTATTTCTATCGTTATCATCGCTGTCTTGGGCCTGATCAGTCTCCTAGGGTTATTTAATTTGGCCGGTCATTTCGGCGCCTTTATCGCTAAGTGGCTGACGCTGATTTTCGGTTTCGGCAAATGGCTCGTGCCGCTCATTCTTTTATATTGGGCTTTAATCTTGATCCGTAAATCCAAGAATCCTCTGAAATTTACCGATTATCTCGGTTTGTTTCTATTGTTTGTATCCTATCAGACTTTATTTCATTTTTTTCTTGATTCTGCTAATTGGGAGCAGTCTGTTGTCACCGGTCTGGGCGGCGGTTATGTCGGCTGGTATCTGAGCCGTTTGTTTTTTTATATTTTTGGTTTTTGGGGCGGTGTTTTGGTATTGGGGGCTTGTCTACTTATTTCTCTAGTTCTGGTTTTTAATACATCTTTGTCGCGCCTGATTGGTCAAGATAGTATTTTTGCTAAGATTTTCCGGCCGTTTGTTTTATTTTTCCGTAGCTTTTTTGCCGATTCGGCCGAAGAAGAAAAAGTCGAAAATGACGGACAGAAATATATTAATGAAGCGAGAGAAGAAATTTTAACCGCCTGGCAAAAGAAAGAGGTCCCGGCGCAATTAGAGATAACCGAAGAAGAGGAAGAGCCGGTTAATTCGGCGGCCGCTAAAAAAGATAAGCCGAAAGTTCAAGAAAAGATAATTTGGCCGAAACGTTCGATTAAGATTGATATGCCGCTTGAGCTTTTAAATATCAAGTCGGGCAAAGCGATTGGCGGCGATACGGAAGCTAATGCGCAAAGGATTAAGAAAACTTTAGAGAAGTTTGGTATCGATGTCGAAATGGGGGAAACTAAAGTCGGCCCGACCGTCACGCAATATACTTTCCGGCCGGCCGAAGGCGTTAAATTATCACGCATTACGACGTTGAATAATGATTTAAGTTTGGCGCTCGCGGCTCATCCAATCAGAATAGAAGCGCCGATACCGGGGAAATCTTTAGTCGGCGTTGAAGTGCCGAACCGAGCAAAAGCGGTCGTTGGTTTGCGCGAAATTCTAGAAGACGAGTCGTTTAAGAGTCGCAAAAATAATTTCTTCGTCGCTTTAGGCAAAGACGTCGCCGGGACGTCTTGGCTCGACGATTTAACGAAGATGCCGCACCTGCTCGTCGCGGGCGCGACTAATTCCGGCAAATCAGTCTGTCTTAATGCTATTATTGTTAGCTTACTGTATCAAAATAATCCCGACGATTTACGCTTTATTATGGTCGACCCGAAACGGGTCGAGCTGCCGACTTATAATGGTATCCCCCATCTGTTAACGCCGGTGATTACGGACGTTAATAAGACGATTAATGCTTTAAAATGGTGTTTGAATGAAATGGAGCGGCGTTATGACGTCTTAAATAAGGCGGGAAAACGCAATATCCAGTCCTATAACGCGGTGAGCAAAGAAAAATTACCGTATATTGTTTTTATTATCGATGAGCTCGCCGATTTTATGATGACCTCTGGCAAGGACATGGAAGCGGCTATTATTCGTTTGGCACAGATGTCGCGCGCGATCGGTATTCATTTGATTCTCGCGACGCAACGGCCGAGCGTCGATGTTATTACCGGTTTGATTAAAGCCAATGTTCCGACTCGCATCGCTTTTTCCGTGGCTTCGCTCGTCGATTCTAAAACGATTTTGGATTCCTCCGGCGCCGAAAAATTATTGGGTCAAGGCGACATGCTCTTTATGTCTGCGGAATTTTCTAAGCCGAAAAGAATCCAGGGCGCTTATCTGAGCGATAGCGAAATCAATGATGTTGTTAATTATATTAAGGATAAGAGCGGTCCCGCCGAATATTTAGAGGGTATTACGGATCGTCAAAAAGTCGGCGGTAATGCCGGGGTCGGTTTGGACGGTAATCACGGTGACGAGGATGAATTATTTGAGGAAGCCAAGGCAATTATCGTCAAAGCCGGAAAAGCTTCAACTTCGATGTTACAACGTCGTTTATCGATCGGTTACGGCCGCGCCGCTAAGATTTTAGACATGCTGGAGGAGGCGGAAATAATCGGTCCGTCTAACGGCGCTAAACCGCGCGAAGTCATGATTAGCGCCGAGCAATATGAAGCGATGGGCTCTGCTCCGATTAGTGCTATGCCCGTCCATAGCCGCGTCGAAGCGAGCGCACCGGGTAATTATTTAGGAGAAGAAGCTGAAGAGGAGGAGGAAGAGAACGACGATGTCCTGGTTTTTAAAAATGATGATGACGCGCCGACTATAGATGATGAAAAAATAAAAGAGGAATTAGAGCTTACTCCGGTCGAGGAAGAGGAGGCTATTGAAGACGAGGACGAAATTCTAACGTCAATCGCCCCGTCGCCCGCACCTAGTAAAAAACATAATCCTCTGGAGGATGACGATGAAATGTTTTTTGCTAAATAATTATTATGTTAAATCAATTAAAGAAAATAATCCCCAGTCGTCTTTTTAAGGTCTTGCAACCGCCCTATCATTTCGTCTTGAGCTGGCTCGCGGCGCTCGTTTATCGTTTTCCCAGTCGACAGCTGATCATTATTGGCGTGACCGGGACGACGGGCAAAACTTCGACTGTTTATCTGACCGCAAAAACGCTTAATGAGGCCGGCTATAAAACCGGTTTTACCTCAACCGCGGTTATCTCTAACGGCCAGCGCGAATGGTTAAACGATAAGAAAATGACCATGCCCGGTCGTTTTTTTATTCAGAAATTATTGCGGGACATGGTTAAAAATAATTGCCGCTATGCGATTGTGGAGACTACCTCAGAGGGAATAAAACAATTTCGCCATCGCTTTATCAATTATGACATTTTAATTTTTACCGGTATTTATCCGGAGCATATCGAGGCGCACGGTTCTTTTGAAAATTATAAAGCCGCGAAAGGAAAATTATTTGCGCATCTCAAACACGGCGTTACTAAATATGCCGATAGCAACCATCGGGTCGTTCATCCACGCAGTGAATTAAAAAAATTAGACTTGCAGCGTGTGGCCAAAACGATAATCGTTAACGGTGATGACGATAACGTTAATTATTTTTTAAATTTTTGGAGCGAGGCGAAATTAGCCTGTTCTTTTAAGCCCGAGATTACTCCGGATTTCTTTCTGAAGAAATTAAATAGCGAAACGATGGTTAAAGATTTTATGGTAGTGAAGGGCGGGGAAGTCAAGGCTACGGCTGCCGGTACTAGTCTGACGATTAACGGCGAAAAAGTTAATTTGAAATTACTGGGTGAATTTAATGCCGCCAATGCTTTAATCGCGGCCGCCGTCGGCTTGAATCAGAATTTGACTTTAGCTCAAATTATCGCCGGCCTAGAAGAAGTGCGCGGTTTAGCCGGAAAATTAGAAAAGATTGAAGCTGGCCAGGATTTTTCCGTTATTGTTGATTATTCTTTCGAACCGCTCGCTCTTAGTAAACTTTATCAGATGATTAGTCTTATTCCGCAGCAAAAATTAATTCACCTCTTGGGATCGGCGGGGGGCGGTCGCGATAAGGCGCGTCGGCCGCTTTTAGGGCGGTTAGCGGCAGAAAAAGCCGATTTCGTCGTTGTTACTAATGAAGATCCCTATGATGAGGATCCGGCGGAGATAATTAATCAGGTGGCCGCCGGAGCGGAAATGGCCGGAAAGCAGAATAATATTGATTTATTCAAGATCATGGATCGCCGCGATGGCATAAAAAAAGCTCTTACATTAGCTAAAAAAGGTGATTTAGTCCTTTTTACCGGTAAAGGGGCGGAGCAGTCTATTTGCCTGGCTAATGGACAGAAATTGCCCTGGGACGAGAGAGAGGTCGTGCGCGAGGAGATTGTCGAGTTATTACGTATTGACAAGCAGGAACAATTATAATATACTCAGAATATCTTAACACTTTTTTGTTTGAAAAAGTGATTTATCAAAAAATAAATTAAATTTAATAAGATCGAAACTCAAGCCAATTTGGGATTGGGATTTTTTTGTTAAATTTGGTATTTAGTCGTCAATTTCTTAGATAAATCTCGGGTCAAACCCGGAGATTTATTCCTCTTAAATATAATTTAGATTTCCGCTTTCCGCCGGACGGGAAGACGGGGATGTCCATTTATTTATGTCTAAACGAAAATCATTTTCGGAGTTGAACGCGATCATGCCTATACCCGACTTAATAGAGATACAGACGGACAGCTATAAATGGTTTCTTAAAGAAGGTTTGGCCGAGCTTTTTGATGAAATCAATCCGGTGACCGATTTTATTGGTCGCGACTTGGAGTTGTATTTTGAAGATTATTATTTAGATGAACCGAAATTTTCGGAAGTTGAAAGTCGTGAGAAAAATATTACCTATGAGGCGCCGCTACGCGTCAAAATGCGGCTGATCAATAAAAAAAGCGGCCGCTCGTTAAATCAGGAGGTGTTTTTAGGTGATTTCCCGCTCATGACGGAGAAAGGCACCTTTATTATCAACGGCATTGAAAGAGTTGTCGTCTCGCAGCTTATCAGATCGGCCGGTGTAATGTTCACCGCCGAATTTATTAAAGGGAGAAAATGTTACGGCGCGAAAGTTATTCCTAATC
>Ga0172372_10010211_pt1 | contig 12070 bp, 11 predicted proteins | sample LakKiv5m_2_FD_114544 | JGI IMG/M metagenome (GOLD analysis project Ga0172372, IMG submission 114544) | Freshwater microbial communities from Kabuno Bay, South-Kivu, Congo - kab_092012_9.5m | ecosystem: Environmental > Aquatic > Freshwater > Lake | place: Democratic Republic of the Congo...
AACCCAGCGCCGACTATAATTCCGACAGCTACCCCTGAGCCCACAAAGGACACTGACTCGCGCGCTAAGAGCCTGCCCCCCGATGACGGCAGAAATCTTTTCTCTGGTCTAACCCCAGAGCCTACAAGTCAGGTGACTGATATTTTGCCAGGGGTCGTTGTGCGTGGCCCAGGCGGTGCAGCTCCTCTTGTTACACCGACCGGCACTCCGACTGGTCGGAGATGGGTAGGGGGGCAGTCGCGTGGATACACGATGCTCTACGCGATGCAACCGCAGGCTCGGCAGGTGGTGGAGGCAAATGTGCAAGCGCTCCTTGGAGCACGTATTCGCGAACCGCACATCGGAGTGTTGATTGATGGAACCTTCAGCAGAGACTTTGCGTATCTGAAAGATATAGTGACAAGGTTGTCAGCAGATGACCGAGCGCTCACGCTTACGTTGTACCTCTCTAATGGGCCGACGATGCGTAAGTGGGAGATGACACCAATTGATCAGCATATCTTTGCCCGCATCAGTCCAGAAGAATTTCGGTTGCAGATCAGGAGAAATATGACTCTCAGGGCTGAGTTTCTCGCTGTGGTGTTGCAGGCAAAGGATGTTTTTACTCACAACTCGAACGCTGGTAGTGGTAATTCGAATGTTGCTATCGTGATGCTAGAGGATAATCTCGAGGTGTTTTCGTATCGCGCCTTACGCGAGATAGCAGCGGAGCAGCTTGGGACGATGGCCTCTTTTATGCGGAATCCGTGCGTGGGATGTGTGGATGGAAACGACGATAATACGCTCGGAGATTCGCGTGAGGAACATCAACTTGAACGGTTCGGTATACTCAAGTCTGGCGATGCGTATTCACTCGACGGCATCGGATTTAAGTATCCTAACGGAGAAGGAACTGGGCCCGCTTCTGCACAGCTCGTGGATCTGATCGATGAGTCGTACCGACGAGGCTTAAGGTACTTCGGATTGTGGCAAGAGGATTGGCAGGGTGTACGAGAGGGAGTTCCAAACAAGAGGCCCGAAGAGCGCACATACATCGCTTCATCGCCCGATCAGCAGGCGTTTGAAATTCAAATGTTACGAAGTGGTTTGATCCCGGAAGCAGAAGACGAAGATGTAAATGAGACAGTGACTTCGCCGTGATAATTTTCGAATTGCGCGTGCGAGTTGGTGAAAAGTTCGATCAGTGAGGAAAGTACATGAGCACGGTGAGAGAAGAGAGTGATGTGTTGAAGGGTGCGCTGCGTGGTGAGTTGGAGTCGGTGACAGCAAGCTCACGGTTTCCGCTTGATAGCGGAGTGAAGAAATTTCAACAGCTGCCGAATAGATCATCTCACGTGGGAGATGAAGCATTAATGGGCCTACTAGGGCTCTTTGATGTGACCTCAGTCAGTGCTGGAGTTGCGATTAAACGTCTCGGAGGCTTGGCGCCAGGAGACACCTCCGGAATACGAGATGCTTTGGTTGATTTGTGGGGTCGAGCTGAGGCTGCGCGTAGCCTATTATTTGATGTGCTGGCAGTACACACCGGTAGCGCGCGTAACGATCGGGTGGCTGACCTCTGGGAAACGGCGCGATTGCTTGCTCCTGACGCCATTGCTACGGCCATGAGACTCTCTGAGCCAGTGTCTCAATATGTTGAATTTGCTTCAAAAGTTATTGAACGCGGAGGTAAGTCGTGAAATGGCAATAGCGCTGAGATGCCGAGGTCTTGACCACCCCCGTGGTTGTGCTACCCTCTGCCCTCCGTGATTGTTCCGTAGATTGTCGCAGAGTTACGTAGTTATGAGTACCGAATTTGTTTCAACAGAAGCAGCCCGAGAAGGGGCTAAGTGGTGGGTTATCGACGCAGCGGGTGTTCCCGTTGGCCGTTTGGCTACCGAGGCAGCCACTCTGATCCGTGGTAAGCACAAACCAACCTTCACCCCAAATTGTGATTGTGGTGATTTCGTTGTCGTGGTCAACGCTGACAAAGCGGTGCTCACCGGGAACAAGGGTGAGACCAAGGTGTACTACCATGTGACCGGCTACATCGGCGGCATCAAGGGGATTCCTGGTAAAGAGATGATGGCTGATCAGCCAGACAAAGCGATTGAGCGCGCCGTGGCAGGCATGTTGCCTGAGGGTATCCTCGGCCACAGACTCAACGGCAAGTTAAAAGTGTATCGTGGTAGTGATCATCCGCACGTTGCGCAGTGTCCAGCTCCGCGTGCTATCAAGAGCCACGCGAAGAAGTAGAGAGTAAGGCATAAGTTACAGGGAGAGATGCGGTCATGGTTAAGGGTGGTGGTTTTCACGCAGTTGGTCGCCGGAAGTCAGCGGTTGCTCGGGTGTATCTTCGTCCAGGAACAGGAAAGTTCACTGTAAACGGAACCGAGACGCTTGAGTACTTTGGGCGCATCAGCCTCGATATAATTTTAAAGAGCCCGCTTGCAGCGGCAGGGCTAGGAGAGAAGTACGATGTCCTGGCAAACGTGTCAGGTGGTGGCAAGAGCGGACAGGCAGGAGCCCTTAAAATGGCCCTCGGACGCGTTCTCTGCCAAGTAGATGGTGCCCTCCGACCGGCTGTTAAGGCGATCGGCGCACTGACCCGCGATTCACGTGAGGTAGAGCGTAAGAAGTACGGCCGCCACAAAGCGCGTAAGCGTCCACAATTCTCGAAGCGCTAAACGATCGCAGACTGTCCAATCGTTATCCGTTAGCGAAATGCTATGCTCGCGGGGAGCACTACTATTGCGGTGGGGTGCTTCGATTTGGCTGTCGCTTCGGTGGTCCTTATAGAAGTAGGCTCCGTTGCTGGCTTGCCGCGAGGGGTCTTTTTCGACCCGTCGTATACCCTGAGCGGCGGTTTTCTGTTCTCGACCTTTCGAAGCGGAGTGATGCCGTCAAGTACCAAGACGTCTACAGACCCGATTGAGCCACGGATATCGATGTGTGCTGGGGCCACGAATGCGCCGCTCGCATCGCGAGCTATCAGGTAAGGTACGGGATGCCCGTGAGCGGGTGAGTCGCAATACTGAAGGGTGACTGAATTACCTTGTTCCTCAAGCAACTGCTTGATGGCGCGCCCAGCGTAGACGAGAGAGTGCTTAAATGCGTGGTTAAACAACACCTCCTCGACGATCGGTGTAGCGTTTGCGTTGCAGGTGATTCCCGCTAGAAAGTCCTCGACGTGTGCTTTAGCTCGTTCCATGCGATCTCCATGTAAAAAGGTTTCGATAGTGTGTCCGTGTACTGGCATATTGAACCTAAAAAAGAGCCGTTACGTTGAGCCTATACACGGGTGCCTGTAACAGAAGGTGTGTGGGTACCGTGCACCTGCACCTGCACGTGCTCGTGAACGTAAACGTACCCGAAAGTGCTCAGATTTCGGGTAGGTGCACGTTTACGAGCACGAGCACGTTCAGGTGAGATGAACTATCACTCACAGTTTGCGTTGCAGTCCCATAAACGGCGGTAGTGGCCGCTAAAGAGGAGCTGCGTCGCATCCCTCAATTATAAAACACTGGTAGTCGCAACCAAGTGAAAAGCGACCGTTAGGTATCTTATCCGCGCGAATGTCGATAAAAGCCCAGAATCCTAAGGCTTTCTGATGTGCTTCTGATCTTCTCGACCGCTTCTCGAAGGGCATTTGACTGTCCTTCTGGGCACTCGATATCGATGTGAAAGGAATAGGAAAAAGGAGAGCCGAGGATCGGGCGCGACTCAAGTTTCGTAAGATTAAGTTGCAAGTGCGCTATCTCCCCAAGGACCGCATAAAGGCTGCCCGGTTTGTGCGCAAGAGATACCACAAGGGAGCACTTGGTGGGGTTTGGTTCAGAGCTGGGTTTGGTGGCGATCGCTACGAATCGCGTGGCGTTGTGTGGATGGTTTTGCACGCTTCGTTCAATGATAGGTAGTCCATAGATGGTGGCTGCTTCTTCGCTAGCAACCGCGGCTGCCGAAGGGTCTCTGCTCTCTGCAACGTGCTGCGCGGCCCCGGCCGTGTCAGACCAGACGATTGCTTCTACCTTGGGATGTTTCTCTAAAAAGAGCGAGCACTGCTCAAGCGCTTTGGGATGCGAATATATCCTGGATATATTCGCCGTTATTCCCAGCCCCATCAGGTGTAGCTGCACGGGGATATAGATCTCGCCGATTATTGAGCATGAATACGCCTCGAGGAGATCGTAGTTCTCATGTACCGAACCGGCGACAGCATTTTCAATCGGCACGATACCGATCTCTGCACTGCCATCCGTGACGCGATCGAAGATTTCACGGAATTGAGTTGCGTGTATAGAGTGTGTGGCATCGCCGAGATAGGAGCGAGCGGCCATGCTGCTAAACGAACCCGGAACGCCCTGAAAAACCACTGTGGTGGTTTTGCCTCGAGGTGAGGTTGAGGAGCTGTTATGGTTGGATGTACTCATGGTGTGTAAAGGATATTGAGTCGTTCCTCGCGGCTCTTTTGGTGGCGTTTGATCTCCATCTGCGCCGCCCTCGGGAGTTGCCACTATATCATACCCTAAGGGTATAGTAGAGTGGAGGCTCTCTCTCTAGTCAGTGTGTAGCACGGTTTGTGTATGGAAACAGTAGTAGTTATCCCCGCTCGTTTTTCATCATCGCGCTTTCCCGGGAAGCCGCTCGCCATGGTAGCAGGAAAAAGCCTGATATCCCGGGTGTGGCATTTGGCCCGCGCGGTCCCTGGCGTGTCGGCGGTGTACGTGGCAACTGATAGTGAGGAGATAGCGGCTCATGTAGTGGCGTTTGGTGGGGATGCCGTGATGACTTCACCCACCTGCCGTAACGGCTCAGAGCGTGTCTGGGAGGCAGTGCAAAGCCTAAGCAATCCACCGTCAGTAGTGGTCAATCTGCAAGGTGATGCCGTGCTTATGCCGCCTTGGGTGATCGGAGCGCTGGTTCAGGAGATGCAGAGCGACCCGGATGTGCAGATCGCCACGCCGGCCACTCGTTTGACGAAGGTCCAATACGAAGCGATGGCTTCCATAAAGTCGCAAGGGATCGTTTCTGGGACGACCGTGACTTTCTCAGCGAATAGAAACGCGCTCTACTTTTCAAAGGGCATCATACCTTTCGTTCGCGAGTGGCCTAAAAGTGGTGAAGTGCCGATCTATCAACACATCGGGGTATATGCGTATCGTTTCGGGGCGCTCGGCCGGTATGTGCAGTTGCCGATGGGTCCTCTTGAGGCCGTTGAACAGTTAGAGCAGCTACGCGCCCTCGAGCATGGGATGCCGATAAAAGTCGTTGATGTTTCGCTTAAAGGTCGAACGATGTGGTCGATCGATAATCCACAAGATGTCACGCGTGTTGAGCAGATCATTAAAGCTGAAGGCGAGCTTGTATGACGCGCATGCTCGTCCTGTGCCGTCACGGGAATACCTTCAATCCTGGCGAAAAGGTCGTGATGGTTGGCGCCAACCAAGATCTCGCGCTCACACCCGTTGGCAAGGCTCAAGCCTTAGCGGTAGGACAGGCTCTTATTAGACTGGGGCTTCTTCCGGGGCAGGTGATTACTGGACCGTTACAGCGAACCTATGAGTTCGCACAGATAATCTCTGAGCTAATCGGTGGCGCACGCGCAGTGAGAGTGGATCCGAGGCTTACAGAGATCGATTATGGCGCATGGGGAGGTCTCTCAGACGACGAGATTAGTCAGCAGTGGGGAGAAGAAGCACTCCACCGCTGGCAGACGGATGGGATACGGCCAGATGGAGTGATATTTTCCCCGAGTGCGCAACAGCTTGAGGCAGAAGCGCAGGCGTTGCTTCGTGAGTGTATACGCTTTGACGGCGTAACGCTTGTGGTGACGAGTAACGGTAGGTTGCGAGAGATATCACGAATCATCGGCGGGACTCCGAGCAAAGTTAGGACAGGGCACATCTCAGTACTTACGCCCAACGAGCAGGGTGGGTGGAAGATTCTTCGGTGGGATAGCGCGCCGGAGAATTTTAGCGGCTAACCTCATTCCGTTTTCGAATTGAGGATTACCGCCGGTATAAGCAAGCGCCCCGCAATGCGCCGACGAATCGGTTCGCTGCGAGGCGCTTGCTTACGATAGTTTCCTTAGCGTGGCATTATCGCGTGGTGCGATTAGAGGTTTCCTTAATCGTCACCTGTTGCTTGGTGCCGTCCTCCATCGTGATCACGACGATTGCGCCGTCAGGAAACTCACTGCCCGCCTTGCTGAAGCGGAAGTGTTCGCGGTCTCCGTTTCCATTGCCAGCATACTTGCCCTTGGCCAGAACCGAACTTCCATCTGGTGAACGGATCTCCACACTCTTTACCTTTCCGGTAAGGCCCTTGGGAAGGAGGATGGCGAGTTTGCCGTCCTTATCCGAAGCTGGCTTCCAGAGGAATTCGCCGTTGCTCTTTGGCAGAGTTGTGCCGGCTTCAGAACTCTTCTTTTTCTTTCTCGAAGGCGGCTTGGGTGTTGTTGTTTGTTTCGGTTCGTCGCCGACAACAACTGGCTGGTTATCATACGCAACTTGGCCAGCATCACTAACGCCGCTGCCCTGCTTTTTGTTAGAAGGCGGTACTATGGTCACCGGTTCCTGATCAACTTGACGCAGGAAATCAAAGTTTCCTTGGTTTGGTCCGCTAGCGCCGCCGAGACTGCCGTTGTTCCCTAAGCCCGTATTGCCGCCGAACAGAGTGCCGAGCGACGCCATAAGGCTCTGTAGCATTACCATGACGTTGTTAAGGGTTTCAGTGATTGAGCTAGGCGTTGCGGTCGTGGTTTGAGGCAGTAATTTGAACGGATCTGCCTGGGTTGTAGCTGCCGCGCTTTTGCCCGAAAATAGGGTGGTGTCGCTCTGAGCCATCAGAGCGGCGCCGACTTGTGCTGGGTCGACTGATGAAATCATAAAAATCTCCTTTTAATTCTAATTTCTAGATCTTTCTGCAATTAAGACCGATCTCAACCCCCTTCATGGACGAATTGAGGTAAAAAGGTCCTATAAGAGTGTTCGTATGAAACGGGGAAAAAGTTGCTTGGACAGACTCAGTAAGGTTTCGTGAATAACAAAGAGGCTGTCAGGAAAGGCGGAAGGAGTAGGGGGGGGAGGAGTGTGCCCAAGGCCGGAATCGAACCAGCGACACGCGGATTTTCAGTCCGCTGCTCTACCAACTGAGCTACCTGGGCGTATCGAACTTTTAGGGGCTTATGGTTATCACGGGGAACGATTAATAACAAGAGTTGCAGGCATATACCAAGCTTTAGTTGCTTTACCCAGGAGGAGCCAGGATTAGGGCCTTTTTGCCGATTCTGGGGCGTTTAAACGCTCCCTGAGGCTCAGAAGTGGACTGTTCTGTCGCACCCTCAGCGGGCAGTCCAGCAGACTTAGCCCCGGCCGTTTTGGCCGTTTCAGGTGGAAATGGTGAGAGGGCGGTGCCTGAGCGTTCAATCATCGGTTCGAGCGAGGGTGCTAGTACTTTTAGGAGTTGGGCTGCTAGGGCGCTGGTAAAGTCAAATTTCGCCGCATCCGGGCCTGGAACGTGTGCTGAGATTACACCAAAGAATCTATCTCCTAAGTAGAAGGCGAAGGTGGCTGTGCGGTTCACCACTCGTGACGAGGTAACTTGGCCGCCGGGTCCATACGTTTCGTGACGGTGATCGCCGGTTCCGGTTTTACCACCGATAACGTACGGCGAGCCGTCTGAGCGTTTAAATGCCTGGTAGACACGTCTTGCTGTTCCTGATGACACCACCAGACTCATGGCGCCTTTAAGCGCTTGGGCTACCTCGGGTTTGAGTACACGATCTGCGTCTCCGTTCTGCGTGCGTCGCACGGTGACGTCGTACGGAGTCTCAGAGGCAAAGTGTAGTTCATTGAGGCGCACCAACGGGTAGCGAACCCCATCGTTTAAGATAATACCTACTAGCTCTGCCAGAGCGATCGGCCGATCGCCAGAGCTTCCGAGAGCGGAAGCAAGCGAGGGAACGATCGAGTTAAATGGGTACCCCATCGACCGCCACTGCTTGTGAATCTCATTAAATGATTCGTTCTCGATCAGAGAGCGGATGCGGATATCTTGGGCGCGAGCGTTCGGTGTTTTAAAGAGCCAGCGATAGACGAGTTGGCGCTCGTCTTTACTCGCGGCGAGGATCTCGTCTATCCCCACGTCTGGTGTGTCCTGCATGTATTTGACGAGCCACAGCTCAAGCGGGTGAACACGCGCCAGGTAGGCGTGGTCGTTAAGATCGAATTTTCCTGGAGTAAATTCAGAGTACCACTTATCGAGCACCCCCGGAGCGAGTTGAGCTTGAGGGAGTGTCTCTGCAAGAAACTGCGCAAAGGCTTCTCGCGACTCGCTCGGACGCACGTAGCGGAACATCGCGGCGGCGTGACGCGCAGAGGCCCTCGTGCTTAGCACGAGACCTGGTAGCAGATCTTTGCGTAGTTTGTCGCGGTACTTTTCATGGAAGCGTCGCGTGAAATAGCGCCCCTCCTGGTCAGCAAATTTAGCCAGAAAGTGCTGACGCACTGGGCTCTGGCGGTCGGTTTTGTCGCCGCCTAACTTAATGCCGAGGCGCGACTGATAGTAGCGCGAAATATCTCGCATCAAGCGAACAAACGGGAGGTTGATTGAGTGAGTGATCGATTGTCGTATTGTTGGATTGCCGCCGTTGTCCTCCTTTTTAAAGTTCTCAAAGGTGTGTAGGCCGCCGCCGGTAAAGAAACTTTCGTACGGATTTGCTGAGTAGCGTCTATCGAGCGCCAACTCGAGTATTTTAGAGAGCGACATGCGGGGATTAAATGCGCACGTTTTGGCGACAAACTCTGAGATCGGGTCGAGTCCACCATCAAGCAGCCGTTTTAGCTCTTCACGACTCTTCTCTGAATAGCGGTCGTAGGCTTCGCCGACGATCGCCAGATACGTGGTGAGGGTGCGCAGCTTTGCCGTTGAGCCTAGGTCGAGGCGGGTGCCTTCGTTGATACTAAACGGATTATCGAAATTGTCGGTTTGTACTCGCAGCACGTTGGCGTTGCCAGCGCGCTCAAAGAGGGTCAGGCTGTAGATCACTTTGGAAGGATCGCCTTTGGCGAGATTGCGTGAACCGCCTAAGCCAAGCTCCTTGACGCTCTCCTCATCCGTGATGCGACGTAGTATGTCGGTTACGCGCTCGTTCGCGTCGTTGTCCATGGTGCTCTTCACCGTGAGATCGACTTGGTCGAGATCGTAGAGCTGTGGATACTTGAGTAGTGAGAGTAGCCGCGTACGGATGGCATTGGCGGCTTTGCGCTGAACAAATGATATCGGCTGATCTTTTGGAGCCGCACGACGGAGCTCCAATGAGACTCGCTTGGCTGCGTCACGAAGCGCAGAAGAAATGACACCTTCCCCGGCCAGTAGATCGAGGTAGACGTTAGTGAGGGCGTTAAGTTCCTTGAGTCCTGCTATCAGATAAAAGCTCGGTCGTCGGTGCGCGATAAAGAGGCTTAAGACCTGTTTGTAGGCCTCTGCATACGGAGTTGCATCTGCTCCGGGTGGCAAGAGAGCGAGCGCTCGGAGCTTTCGGTTCACCTCCTGAAACTCTGCGCCGTACCATGCCCACAATCCATCTCCCAAGCCGTTTACCTCACCGTAGCCACGCAGAGCAGCGAGTGGAATCGAGTTGATGTAGTTCTGGGTGATTAGCTTTCGGGTCTCAATGGTATTGCGACCGTACATGTACGCGCGAAGGCTTGCAGAGCCCATTTGTCGGAGCTTGTCTTTGATGCCGCTGGTGCGACCTTCGTTCGAGTGTCGGTACTTCTCGAGCTGAGTCGCAATCGTGCTTCCACCAGGCGCGTTTATGTTCGGGAAGATAATCTGTTTCGCTTTCTCAAGGATCGCTAAACCAAATCGGTCCCACTCGACCGCAGGGTTTTTATAGGGGTGAGTTTGATTGAGAATCTCGCGGTTCTCAATGTAGAGCAGAGATTGAATAATCGGGGCAGGGATAGCGTCAAACGATTCATACATTCGCTCTGGGCGGTACAGCGAGTAGATCGTGATGTTGTTGCGGTCGAGGATCGTTAGGCCAGCCTTGGTCTTTTCCGGATACGGCGGGTACAAACCTTTTGCGGTGAGATTCAAGAGCTCACGCGATTGTCGGGCCTGTCGAATGATGGCAAAGTCGTTTTCGATTAAGTTGGAGATGATGCGCGGTATGCGCGTGTAGCCGAGGCGCTCATCGTACGGTCCATGCGCGGGGTACCATACGTTTCCGGCTGGGCCTGACTCAACAGAGAAGGTGGCTTTCTGCGAGATCTGAGTCAGGTACCGCGACTGGAGATTCGATGTTCTTAGTTCGTACACGAGTGCAACGACCGCAGCAGGGATGAGCAGTAGGCTTACCCCCAGGACCACCTTCTTGCACTTGGCGAAGCGGGGCGCTCGCGCAGTCGTGGCGCTTGGAGCGGGGGCACCACCTGGCTCGATCCCGGGGGGAAGGTGCAGGTGGCCGATGGTGTCAGGTGCTGTTTCGTCGTTCACGGCTTAAAGAAGATCAATCGCTGCTAGAAGATAGATGCCTTCAATTTTATAACGGAAGCGGGTAACCTAACCATACCATGGAAAATTTTTGAGACATTCACTCTGCGATAGTATGAACGAGTCAGGCCCCCCTCAATTTGTGCAGCGGCCGACCTACATTGAGGTCGATTCCGGAGCTTTGCGCGCGAATTTCAGGGCAATTCGCGCTCGTGTGGCACCGGCCAAGGTGATGGCGAGTGTGAAAGCGAACGGGTACGGCCACGGTCTGGTGACGGTGTCAAAGATCCTCGAAGAGGAGGGGATAGACGGGCTCGGAGTTGCCTACATTGAGGAGGCGCTTGAGCTGCGCCGGGCCGGCATTAAAACACCTATATTGGTCTTCGGGGGCCTAATGAAAGAGCAGCTCGGCCTCTACATAGCCAACGAGGTTGATGTGACCGCGCCTTCGGTAAGCAAATTAGAGCAGATCGACGCTGCCGCCGCTCAGCTTGGGAAACGCGCTCGGGTGCACTTAAAGATCGATACAGGGTTAGAGCGACTGGGGGTACACCACTACTCGTCTCAATCACTGTTTGATGCCGCCTTGGCCACGCGATGGTGTGATATCGTTGGGGTTTTTTCGCACTTTGCCGAGGTTGACCGAAACGATCTCAGCCTAGCGAGGCTACAACTTGAACGTTTCTTAGATTCATTGCGCTACTTTGAATCGCGGGCGCAGGCGCCGTTTATCAGACATATAGCTAATTCAGGCGGTGTTCTGTGTTTCCCCGAGAGTTACCTCGATATGGTGCGGCCGGGATTGTGTCTGTACGGGGTGCTACCCAATCGCTCCTTGGCCGGGTTACTTGAGCTGCAACCCACCCTCTCACTTAAGAGCCAGGTCGTTTACTTTAAAGTGGTCAAGAAGGGTGCCGGGGTCAGTTATGGCCACTCCTGGATTGCGCCCCATGATACGCGGGTTGTCACGGTGCCGATCGGTTACGGCGATGGCTACCTGCGGAGCCTGTCAAACCGTGCTCACGTCATTATCGGCGGCAAGCGCCACCCTATCGTCGGCAGGGTTTGTATGGATCAACTGATGGTTGACATATCTCCAACAGGGGAGGCCTACAACGGAGACGAGGTTGTTTTGATCGGCAAGCAGGGAGGTGAGCAAGTAACGGTCGAAGAGCTAGCTGATTTGATCAACACAACCCCGCACGAGCTTTTGGTTCTGCTGAATCAGCGGGTGCCGCGGGTGGTAGTGTAGGGCCGGTGGGGTGGAGATAAACCCAGCCTCAATCATTTTTGAAAAAATGAATGAGAATTGCAGGGCGAGAGCAATCTTGGCCCCCCAGAAAGAGCAACACCGCCAAGTTGCACCGTAGAAGACAACAAACTCATGTATGTCTAGCCCGGATATTGCATGAAACCTGCTGCTGCGAACGCCGATAATGGCGTTTTTTTCGGTTCAAAAATCGATTTTCGGACCGGAAGGTATCTCGATACGATTCCGCCCGGAAAATAGTTTTTTGAATTCGCCCTTCGGGCCCGAAAAATCACCATTCTCGGCGCTCTCGCGACGCAGTTTCATGAAAAATGCGGGCTA
>Ga0172372_10010214_pt1 | contig 12067 bp, 6 predicted proteins | sample LakKiv5m_2_FD_114544 | JGI IMG/M metagenome (GOLD analysis project Ga0172372, IMG submission 114544) | Freshwater microbial communities from Kabuno Bay, South-Kivu, Congo - kab_092012_9.5m | ecosystem: Environmental > Aquatic > Freshwater > Lake | place: Democratic Republic of the Congo...
ACGCAGCAGTCCTTGGGCAACTACAGCGCCGCCCTGGGCTACTGCGAGCAGGCCCTGGCCATTACCCGCGACATCAAGGATCGGGCCGGCGAAGCCCGAACCCTGAGGAACATCGGCCTTGTGAATTGGTCCTTGGGCGACTATAGGGCCTATCTGGGCTACTCCGAGCAGGCCCTGGCCATTTTTCGAGACCTCAAGGATCGGGCCGAGGAAGCCTTTGCCCTGATTAACATTGGCGGTGTGAATTGGACGCGGGGCGACTATAGGGCCGCCCTGGACTACTACGAGCAGGCCCTGGCCATTTATCGGGACATCAGCAATCGCGACGGCGAAGCCCAAACCCTGAACAGCATCGGCGACGTGCAGCAGTCCTTGGGCGACTATGGCGCCGCCCTGGACTACTACGAGCAGGCCCTGGCCATTTATCGAGACCTCAAGGATCGCGACGGCGAAGCCTCCGCCCTGAGTAACATTGGCCGTGTGAATTGGGCGCGGGGCGACTATGGCGCCGCCCTGGACTACTACAACCAGAGCCTGGCCATTTATCGTGACCTCAAGGATCGGGCCTTCGAAGCCCTCACCCTGTTGAACATGGGCAATACAAATATGATATTGGGCAACTTTGGCGCCGTCCTGGGCTACTACGAGCAGGCCCTGGCCATTTATCGGGACATCGGCGATCGCGCCGTCGAAGCTTTCACCCTGGACAGAATCGGCGCTATGAACAACTTATTGGGCAACGATAGGGCCGCCCTGGGCTACTTCAACCAGAGCCTGGCCATTGCCAGGGACATCGGCAATCGGGCCTTCGAAGCTCAAACCCTGAACAGCATCGGCAATGTGCAGCAGTCCTTGGGCGACTATGGCGCCGCCCTGGACTACTACACCCAGAGCCTGGCCATTTATCGGGACATCGGCAATCGGGCCTTCGAAGCCGGAACCCTGAGTGACATCGGCAAGGTGCAGAACTCCTTGGGCGACTATGGCGCCGCCCTGGACTACTACACCCAGAGCCTGGCCATTGCCCGGGACATCAAGGATCGGAGAAGCGAAGCCCTCCCCCTGATGGGCATCGGCAATGTGCAGCAGGCCTTGGGCGACTATAGGGCCGCCCTGGGCTACTTCAACCAGAGCCTGGCCATTGCCCGGGACATCGGCGATCGCAACGGTGAAGCCCTTGCCCTGGCCTGGATCGGCAGCGTGCAGTTGTACTTGCGCGACTATAGGGCCTATCTGGGCTACTTCAACCAGAGCCTGGCCATTTTTCGGGACATCAAGAGTCGAGCCGGCGAAGCCGGAACCCTGAGTGGTATCGGTCTTGCCTATGCGGCTCAATCCCAACCGGAACTGGCCATTCTCTTTCTCAAGCAAGCGGTCACCACCTACGAAGCCATCCGCAAAGACAACCAACCCCTCTCCTCTGACCTGCAGGCCGCCTACACCACCACCGTCGCAGGCACCTACCGCAACCTGGCGGACCTGCTACTCCAGCAGGACCGTATCTTCGAAGCCCAGGAAGTCCTGGACCTGCTCAAGGTGCAGGAACTGAACGACTACCTGCGCGGGGTCCGGGGTGAAACCGCCCATCCCCTCACCATGCTGCGTCCTGAGGAAGAGATTCTGCGACGCTATGGCGAACTGCAAACCCAGGCGGCGGCCATCGCTCAGGAACTAGCCCAACTGCGTAAGTTTGACCCCAACAATCGCACCCCAGCACAAAATCAGCGGATTGACACCCTGGTGCAACTCCAGCAAGAAATGACTGAACAGTTCAACGCCTTTGTAGACAGCGATGAGATCCAAACCCTGGTCGGTCAACTCAGCCGCACTGCCCAGCGCCAAAGCCTTAACCTGGAGGATCTAGCCGCCCTGCAAGACGACCTGACTGCCCTAAAGGGAGCGATCCTCTATCCCCTAATCCTGGAGGATCGCCTAGAACTGGTGATTACCATCCCTAACAACCCACCCCTGCGCCGTACCGTCAAGGTCGACCGAGTAACCTTAAACCATGCGATTACCGACTTCCGGCAGGTGTTGGATAACCCTGACCACGACCCCAAACCGGCCGCCCAAACCCTCTACAATTACCTGATCCGTCCCCTAGAGGCCGACCTGGCGGCGGCTGGCATCGAAACCATTATCTACGCCCCCGATGGCCCCCTGCGCTACGTTCCCCTGGCGGCCCTCCACGATGGTAACCAATGGCTGATCGAAAACTACCGAGTCAATAACATCACCGCCCGCTCCCTTCAGGATCTAGACAAAGACCCCAACCCGATTGTCGATGTTCTAGCCGGTGCCTTTGCCGATCAATCCCTCAGCTATACCATCCCCGTCGGCAGGGGCAGTCAAACCTTTCAGGGGCTACCCTTCGCCGGCCAGGAGGTCGCCCAACTAGCCACTACCCTGACCACCACTGCTCTGTTCGATAGCCAGTTCACCTGGGCTGCCATCCGTCCCAAGATGAATGAATTTACGGTGGTTCACTTCGCCACCCATGCCGCCTTTGTCCCCGGTCAGCCAGAGGATTCCTTCATCCTCTTTGGCAGTGGCGAAGCCCCGACCCTGGCAGACATCAAAACCTGGAACCTGGCCAATGTCGATCTGGTAGTACTTTCTGCCTGCGAAACGGGGTTAGGCGGTGTTGAAGGCAACGGTGAAGAGATTTTAGGACTGGGCTATCAGTTTCAACAGGCCGGAGCCCGGGCGGTGATAGCCTCCCTCTGGCAGGTGGATGACGGTGGCACCCAGGCCTTGATCAACGCCTTCTACCGGGCCCTTCGCCAGGGCTACAGCAAAGCCGAGGCCCTGCAACGGGCCCAGCAGGCCCTGATCAATGACGATCTCTCCTTCGTGGGGGAACCCCGGGGCGCGACGATTCGGGTGGTTGACGCCCGCACCGGGCAACCAATTACCCTGCGGGGTCAGTCTGATCATCCCTACTACTGGGCCCCGTTTATTTTGATTGGTAATGGCCTCTAGCAATACTAGTGTAGTACTGCTACTGCTGGGCCCAAATACACCCGCTGCGCTTAGCTGCTGATTCTTGATGACTCTCCAATTTGCGCCGCCTAGCTACCCTGGTGCTGTTAGCTGTGAATAAGCTCATCTGACTGAGAAATAGGTAAGAACAGGAGGGTCAATCAACCTACCTTCCTGACTCAGAAAAACCTACCTTCTCTAAAGGAGAAATTTCTATGTCTGACATGATCAATCCTCAGGACATCATTGTCGAAGCTGAAGAGGCGGCCAATCTGGCGATTACCGAACTTTCCTCCGACGAATTGGGGGACTGCAGCGGGGGTGCCATCAGCATGGGCGATATCAGCAGTCTGTTCAAGGGGGCCAGCAGCTTCTTCGAGCAGTCGGGCCTCAAGATGGACCAGGTGAGCTTTGCTGGCCCTAACGGTGCCGGCAGCATCAGCTCTCTTGGCGCCTTCAATAGCGCCTCTGGCAACTCCGATGTGATCAGCTTCGGGGTATAGACGCCGTTCTCTAAAAACATGGGTGACCCTTAGGGGCTAAACCTCTAATTCCCCACTTTACCAATGCCCGGGGCTTCTCTGCAGAGGTATGGCTCCACCCTATCTCTGCAATTCCCCGGGTTTGGATAGACCCGGTTTAATCCAACCTTTGCCCTAGATATAGGACTCTGTAAGCCATGGAAAAGCATGATGCCGATCTCACCCCTGTGGAACTGTCACCGACAGAATTGGACGAGGTTTCTGGTGGCCTGGATATTTTCATCTCGGGCTCCATGTTCGATCAAAGTAAAGGCCTCTTGGCCCAGTCGGGAGGCTCTGGTTGTCCAGGGTCTACCCTTGCCCAGACATCTAATACCTCCTCAGGTAATTTCCAGTTTGCTGGACTGGGTTTTGAATCATTAGATCAGATTTTTGCGGTGTTTGCCGGGCTATCTCGGCTATTTGGGCGATAGGGACTTTTACCAATTACCACAACACTATAGGAACTTGCCATGACGCCCCCCCTACTGCGAGAACTTAACCAGCAAGAGGTGGATTGGCTGGTGCAAACCGGCACGCTGCGATCGCTCCAACCGGGCGATCGCCTCCACAGCTCACCCCAACCCCTCACCCACCTGTGGATTGTGGTCAGTGGTCAGCTATCGGTGATACTTGAACCCCGGTCAGCCGGTGAGGATGGCCAGGTTACCCCCCAGGAGATTCTGCGACTATCCAGTGGAGAGCTGACTGGCGCACTCCCTGGAATCACCACCTACCTTTGCCAGGCCAGCCTGGTAGCCTTCACCGATGCCACGGTACTCGCCCTGCCCCTCACCATGGTCAGCCAAAAACTGTTAGACGATGCCGACTTCGCCGCCCATTTCTATCGGGTTGCCGCCCTCACCCTACGGCAGCAACTCAACCAGTGGGCCATGCAGGTAGGCTACAGTGTAGCCCTGCTCAGCCAGCTGCAGCTTAAGGAAGCGGCAACGGTATTTGCAGAACTGGTGGACAGCGATCTGGACTGGATGATGGCGGTGGGGCAGATCGAGTCGGTTAAACCCGGCACACCCCTACTACGCTGCGGCTACCCGGTCGATGCCCTGCACCTATTGATAGAGGGAGCGGTGGGCCTGAGCGCCGAGGAGCAGCCGGTCCATCCGGCGGTGGCAGCCTTCATCCCAGATCAGGGCAAAGCCGAAACCGAGTTTGCCCGCCTGTCGCGGGGTGACCTAATTGGTGAAACCCTGCTGCTTGATTCGGCTCCGGCGGCCGTGGCGGCGATCGCCCTGCGTGAGTCTACCCTGCTGAGGATTCCCCGCTGGCGGCTGCTAACCAAGCTACTCTACGACCCCCCTTTTGCGGCCCGCCTCTACCGTTTGCTGGCCCTGCTACTGGCCAGCAAACAGCAGCTGATTCTGCAACTGATTCTGCAAGAATCAGGGGGTTTGGCTCCCAGTGCCGATCTCGACCATCAACTGCTGGGGCGGGTCGCCCTGGCGGAAGCCCGCTTTGAGTGGCTGGTCCAGCGACTACAAGCCCAGACTGGACGTTAGATTTTCCTTCTTTCCTGGTTTTCTATCTTTCTTGCGGAGTGTGACCATGGTACTGGCAAAGCCTAGCAAACTATTTCGCCCCCAGGCGCTGGAGCACAGCGCCTCCCCCGAACAGCTTGATCAGCTCGTGCAGGTGGTCAGTCCTAAGCGCTGGCTAGCCCTAACAGCCCTGGGGCTGTTGGTCAGCGCCGGAACCGCCTGGAGCCTATTTGGCCAAATTCCCCTGACCGCCACCGGCAAGGGAGTGCTGATCTACCCCAGCGATGTGGTCACGGTGCAGTCCCCCGGTGCTGGGCCCCTGAGATCGATCGAGGTCAAACCAGGGCAATGGGTAAAGGCGGGCGACACCCTAGCCCTGTTGGATCAGACTGAGCTCGAAACCCAGCGGCGGCTGGCCCAGGAGAAGCTGATTCAGCTGCGGCTCCAAGACCAGACAGCCCAGCGGTTGAAGAGCGAACGCAGCGGGCTAGAACAGGGGGTGATCGCCCAACAGCGAGGGGCCCTGGAGCAGGACCTGCGATCGCAGCAATCCCTCACTCCTACGCTGCAGGCCCGGGCCGAAGCATCCCTGCGCCAGGAGCGGCAGGCCCTGCAGCAGCGACTCGAAACCCTGCAAACTCGACTCCCCATCTATCAAACCCGCTGGGAAAACTGGCAGCGGGTGGCTGAACAGGGTGCCCTCTCTAAGGAAGAGGTGCTACGAGTGCAACTGGAGTACCAGGAGATTCAAAACGAGATCAACCAGGTGGAGACCCAGCTTGAGACCCTGGACCTGCGGGACACCCAAGCCGAGCGTGACTACCTCGCCACCCTCAGCCGCATCACCGACCTCCAGGCCCAGCTGCAGGATCTCGATGCCCGCGCTGCCGCCCAAGCGGAGCAAGACAGCATTACCTCCGCCCAGCGCCAAAAGGAAATCAAAGACACCGAAGCCACGATTGCCCGGCTCACCGAGCAACTCAGCCGCAACCAGAGAATCACCAGCGACCACGACGGTCAAGTCATCGAGGTGCTGGCCCAACCTGGCCAGCGCCTCGAAACCGGCATGCCCCTGGTTATGATGGCCGCCCAGGACAGTAACACTCCCCTGACCAGCGTGGCTTTTTTGCCCGTCAGCGAAGGTAAAAAAATCAGCGTCGGTATGGCGATCCAGGCCACCCCCACCACCGTGAAACGGGAGGAATACGGCGGCATCCTCGGCACCGTTACGGAGGTTTCCAGCTTTCCCGTCACCCAGGCTGGGGCTGCTCGCCTGGTCGGCCACCCCGACATTCTGCCCGGCATCATGGGCCAGGGGCCCCATATCGCTGTCTTCGCTGCCCTGGAACCCGACCCCAGTGCCAACAACCCCAGCCAACTGCGTTGGTCAGCCTCACCCCAAGGCCCTAACCAGCCCATGACCTCTGGCATGACCACCACCGTCCGCATCACCGTCGACCAGCGCCGGCCGATCTCCTACGTGCTGCCCATTCTCAAGCAGTGGGCCGGGTTTGGGGATGAGGCGGCGCCGAGAGCGGATAGGTAATGGCTTAACCGAATCTTCTACTTCCCTACTCTCCATGCAATACCTGATCACCAAACTCAAAGACCGCCTGCGCCGTCCTGACCTGCGCCGCACCCCCACCCTACTGCAAATGGAAGCGGTGGAGTGTGGGGCCGCCTCCCTGGGGATGATCCTCGGCTACCATGGACGAATTGTCTCCCTGGCTGATCTGCGGCAGGCCTGCGGTATTTCGCGGGATGGCAGCAAAGCATCGAATCTGCTCAATGCGGCCCGGATTTATCACCTCCAGGGCAAGGGACTGAAGGTATCCCTGGAAGCTGTGCAACAGCTGGAGCGGCCCTACATCGTATTTTGGAACTTCAACCACTTCCTGGTGGTAGAAGGGTTCCACCGGCAGAAAGTCTACCTGAATGATCCCGCCACTGGCCCGCGCAGGGTTTCCCTGGACGAGTTTAGCGAGGGGTTTACCGGGGTGGTGCTGACCTTTACCCCAGATACGGAATTTGAGCCCGGGGGGCAACCCAGGAATCTGGTGCGATCGCTCCGTTTGCGCCTGCAGGGTTCCTTTCGGGCCTTGGCTTTCTGTCTGCTGGCGGGGCTGCTGCTGGTGCTAACGGGGCTGGCGATGCCCGCCTTTTCCCAGGTGTTTGTCGACCAGGTCTTGATTCAGGGCCGCAGTAGCTGGCTACGCCCCTTACTGCTGGGCATGCTGATCACCGCTACCCTCACCGGCTTGCTAACCCGATTGCAGTTACAAATCCTACGTCGGCTACGGATTAAGCTAGCTATGGGCATGTCAAGCGGGTTTTTGTGGCACATTCTGCGGCTGCCGGTGGGCTTCTACGATCAGCGCTTTGCTGGGGAGATCAGCAACCGCATCAAGCTCAACGATCGCCTCGCCGGCCTGCTCTCTGGCGATCTAGCCACCAACACCATTGCCTGTGTCATGGTGGTCTTCTACGGTTTGGTGATGTGGCAGTATGACTGGGTGCTGACCCTGATAGGCCTGGCTTCAGTGGCGATCAACCTAACCGCCCTGCGCTGGGTAGCCCGACAGCGCTCCGACACCAATACCCGGCTGATGCAGGAGCAGGGTAAGGTTAGCGGGGTGGCGATCGCCGGCCTACAAAGCATCGAAACCCTCAAGGCCTCGGGCCTGGAATCAGACTTCTTCAACCGCTGGGCCGGGTTCTACGCCAAATCCCTTAATGCCCGCCAGGAGATGGACCGGCTTAACCAGCGCCTCGGCCTGCTGCCCGCCTTTCTCTCCAGCCTCAGTGCCATGTTGCTGCTCACCCTCGGCGGTTTTCGGGTGATTGATGGGGCCCTTAGCATTGGCATGCTGGTCGCCTTCCAATCTCTGATTCAGCAGTTCATGCAGCCCGTTAACCAGCTACTCAAGCTCGCCGGCGACTTTCAAGAACTCGGCGGTACCCTCGATCGCCTGGATGACGTACTTCAGAACCCAGTGGATCCACTACTACCAACCCCAGATTCCTCACCCTCCCTGCCCCTCCATTTCCCTTCCCCCAAACTCCAGGGTTTCCTCGACCTCCACCAGCTCACCTTTGGCTACAACCGCACCGCTCCCCCCTTAATCGACAACCTTAACCTCTCCCTTAAGCCGGGGCAGCGGGTGGCCCTGGTGGGGGGTAGCGGCAGTGGCAAATCCACCGTCGCCAAGCTAGTGTGCGGCCTCTACCAGCCCTGGTCAGGGGATATCTGCTTCGATGGCCAGCCCCGCCACCAAATTCCGCGCCCTATGCTAACCAACTCCCTGGCCATGGTTGAGCAAGATATTCTGCTATTTGCGGGCACCGTACGCGACAACCTCACCCTTTGGGATACCACCATCCCCGATGGCAATCTGATCCAGGCCTGTCGGGATGCCGCCATTCACGACACCATTCTCTCCATGGCCGGCGGCTACGGCGCCGAACTCCTGGAGGGGGCGGCCAACCTCAGCGGCGGCCAGCGCCAGCGCCTGGAAATTGCCCGGGCCCTGGTCAACAACCCAGCCATTCTGGTCATGGATGAAGCCACCAGCGCCCTTGACACCGAAACCGAACGCACCATCGACTACAACCTGCGCCTGCGGGGCTGTACTTGCTTGATCGTTGCTCACCGCCTCAGCACCATCCGCGACTGCGATGAAATCATCGTTATGCACTACGGCAAGGTTGTACAACGGGGCAGCCACGACGACCTGCGCCAGCAGGCAGGGCCCTACCTGCAGCTGATTCGCAGTGAAGCAGAATAGGCAAGTTGCCCAGGGTTTTCTGATCACTCCCCCACTCCCCCACTGCCATGCTTACCATCCCCACCCCCCTCCACTGCCTGCGCAGCAACGAACCCCTTTTCCTCGACGACCCCAACACCGGCTGGCGGGTTGAAACCGGCACCCTGGCCCTGTTTGCCGTCAGTATGCAGGCCCTGACCAGTCGGCGGCGCTACCTGTTTAGCCTGAAGTCGGGGGCCATGCTCTTGCCGGCGGCGCTCTTGGGGCAAGAGTCCCCCTGTCAACTGCTGGCGATGCCTCTGGAACCGGTGAGTTTGAAGCCAGTCCCCCTGGCGAGGCTGGCCGATCAGTTGGCCGATCGCGAGACCGCCCCAACCACCCTAGCAGCCCTGGAAAACTGGGTGCATCGACTGGGGGCGGCCCTGTCTGATACCGTGTCGGCCCGGTTGGCAACACCGATTGAGGCCAGCGGACTGTTGGCCCCCGGCGAGGTGTATCAGCCTCCCCAGGGGCAGATTACCTGGCTACGGCTGCTGGCTGGAGAAGGACAACTACTCGGGCAAGGGCATTTACCCCTGACAGCGGCGGTTGGACCAGTTCCCCTGAGTAGTCACCTGTGGTTGCAGGCGACAACGATGGTGGAGTTAGAGCTTTGGCAGCCCCAGGGGTTGTGGGGGGCGGCGGTGCTGACGGGTTTAGGCCATCTGCAAACCCTGGGGCTCCGGGGCATTCAACACCTGGAAGCCCAACAACAGCAGCAAGACTACCAGCGCTTTGAGGCCCGCGCCCGGCTGAATACCGAGGCCGTGAGCCAGACCCTGAGCCAACTGGCGGGGGTATTTGAGCCCGCCACCACGGTACAGGAGTCGGAGAAACCGCCCTCTGAGGACACCCTATTGGTGGCGGCTGGGGCGGTGGGTCGGGCCCTGCACATTGCCATTCAGCCCCCGGCCCAATCGGAGGATCTACGCCGGGTGCGCGATCCATTGGAGGCGATCGCCCGGGCCTCCCAAATTCGCACTCGTCAGGTGACCCTGCGGGATGACTGGTGGCGACGGGACGGTGGCCCGCTCCTGGCCTATGCCCGGGAGGATGGGCGTCCGCTGGCCTTGTTGCCCCTTGGGGCAAGCGGCTATGAGGTGATTGACCCCCAACGGGCTAGGCGGGAGCCCTGTAACCAGCAGGCGGCGGCGACAATTTCCCCTACGGCCCACACCTTTTACCGACCCTTGCCCCATCAGCTCAAGCCACTGCAGTTGCTCCAATTTGCCCTAGGGGGGCACCGCCAGGAACTGGTGGTGGTGGCAGTGGCCAGCATCGCCGCCACATTGCTGGGCATGGTCACCCCCCAAGCCATGGGCCTGCTCATCGACCAGGCGATTCCCAATGCCGATCAAACCCTGCTCCTGCAAATTGCCTTTGCCCTGCTGGCCACCACCTTTGGAGCCACCCTGTTTCAGCTTACCCAGGGCATTGCCCTGATGCGACTTGAATCCTTTGCCGACAGTAGCACCCAGGCCGCAGTGTGGGATCGGTTGCTAAAGCTAAAAACCTCCTTCTTTCGCCGCTATTCCATTGGCGATCTAAGCGCTCGAGTTTCATCGATTAGCCAAATTCGCCAGCGGTTGGGCAACACACTGCTCAAGAGTCTGTTTTCGAGCCTGTTTTCCCTACTAAACCTGGGTCTGCTGTTTTACTACAGCGCCCCCCTGGCGTTAATTGCCGCTGGGGTAGCCCTACTCAACATGGGTGTCACGGTGGTCTCTGGAGTACTAACGCTGAAGAAAATCCGTCCCCTCCACGACCAGCAGGGCAAGCTGTTTGGCATGATGGTGCAGATCATCAACGGCGTAGCCAAGTTTAGGGTCGCTGGGGCCGAAACTCGCGCCTTTGCCTACTGGGGCCGCCAGTATAGTCAAGAACTGCGGCTCACCCTGGCTTCAGAGGGCATCGAAGACAACTTAACGGTAATCAACAACCTGCTGGCGGCCCTTACCCCGGCGGTGCTGTTCGCCTTTGCCACCGGCATGATTCAGCAGTCCCAGGCGGGGCAGGGGGGGTTTTCAACGGGTACCTTTCTTGCCTTTAATGCGGCCTTTGGGACATTCATTGGTGGGGCCACCAGCCTCAGCAGCACCGTGATCGACGTGTTGGATGTGCTGCCCATCTGGCAGCGAGCCGAACCGATTCTCACCGCTGAGCCCGAGGTTGATGCCCACAAGACTGACCCAGGCAGGATCTCGGGTCAGGTGACGGTGAGCAACGTCGACTTTCGCTACCGCTGCGATGGAGATTTGACTTTAGACGGCGTTTCCCTCACCGTCGAACCAGGGGAATTTGTCGCCCTGGTGGGCCCCTCAGGGAGCGGTAAGTCGACGCTATTTCGCCTGTTGCTGGGGTTCGATACGCCGGAGGTCGGCACGGTGTACTTTGATGGGCAAGACATGGCGGGGCTCGACCTTAACGCCCTGAGGCGGCAATTGGGGGTGGTGTTGCAAACCAGTCGCCTGATGTCGGCCTCAATTTTTGAAAACATTGCCAGCAGTGCCCGCATCACCATGGAAGAAGCCTGGGAGGCAGCTGCCATGGCAGGGTTGGCCGATGACATTCTGGCCATGCCGATGGGCATGCACACGGTGGTGAGTGAGGGGGGCACAAACCTCTCGGGCGGCCAGCGGCAGCGGTTGTTGATTGCCCGCGCCCTGGCCCTGCGCCCCCGGATTTTGCTATTTGATGAGGCCACCAGCGCTCTGGATAACCGCACTCAAGCGATCGTCAGCGAAAGCCTGGAGCGGCTGCGGGTAACGCGCATTGTGGTGGCTCACCGACTCAGCACTATTCGCCATGCCGATCGCATCTACGTACTGGAGAAAGGTCGCCTGATTCAACAGGGCAGCTTTGATCAATTGACCGCTACCCCAGGGCTGTTTAGCCAGTTGGTTAAGCGCCAGCAGGTATAGACAAAATCACAACCCCAGGGTTTGATTGGCCTAGACCCGCTAGCCGCCTGGGCCAAGGCTCCCCTGCTGAGGGTGCAGGAGGTCCTCAGCCAGGATGATGAAATCGTTGATGTAGATGGGGTAGAGCACTACGTGGATGTCCATGAATTTACGGGTCAGGCTAACCAGACGGTGTCAATTTATCTGGAGAGCCATGACTTTGACCCGATTGTGATTTTGCTCGATGCCAATGGGGAGGTGATGGAGGTTAATGACGATCTCGACGACAAAAACCTGAATGCGGGGCTGACGGTTACCCTACCCGACAGCGGTGAGTACTACCTCCTGGTCACCTCGGTGGAGCC
>Ga0172372_10010215_pt1 | contig 12067 bp, 12 predicted proteins | sample LakKiv5m_2_FD_114544 | JGI IMG/M metagenome (GOLD analysis project Ga0172372, IMG submission 114544) | Freshwater microbial communities from Kabuno Bay, South-Kivu, Congo - kab_092012_9.5m | ecosystem: Environmental > Aquatic > Freshwater > Lake | place: Democratic Republic of the Congo...
CCAGCGGCGCCTCGCGGCGGCGATCCGGGCCCCGAACCGGCACGCGCAGGTCGCGGTCGAGGAGGACGGGGCGCTGATCGGTCACGCGCTCGCGCGGGTGTCCTCGGGCGACTTCGGGCGCCCCGAGCCGGTGATGCTCCTGGAGGCGATCACCGTGGACCCGGCCTGGTCGGGCCGAGGAGTGGGCCGGAAGCTCCTCGTGGGGCTCTCGGAGCGCATGGCGCACCGGGGCCTGAAGGAGCTCTGCACCGAGGCCTCCTGGCGCGATCACGCCATCCTCCGTTTCCTCGACGGCGCGGGCTTCGAGCTCGCGCCGCGGCACGTGCTGGCCCGGGGAACCGAGCCCCGCCGCCCCGACGAGGACGAGGACCTCCACCAGGAGACGCACGCGATCCGCAGCATCCGGGCCGAGGACCTGCCCGCCGTGTGCGCGGTGGACCGCCGGGTGACGGGCCTGGACCGCGCCGAGCACCTGCGCGCCCGCTTCGAGGACACCGCCGCCGAGTCCGCCGTGCAGGTCTCGCTGGTGGCCGAGGAGGACGGGCACGTGGTGGGCTTCCTCATGGCGCGGGTCGACTCCGGGGACTTCGGGCGCATGGACCCCGCCGCGGTGCTCCACACGGTGGCGGTGGACCCCCGGTACGCCCGCAGGGGCTTCGGCGAGGCGCTCCTGGAGCAGCTCCTCAAGAACCTCCAGGCCCTGGGGGTGGAGCGCCTGGAGACCCAGGTGTCCAGGGAGGCCTTCGCCCTCCTCGGCTGGTTCTACCGGTGCGGGTTCCAGCCCTCGGACCGGCTCGTCTTCCGACGCCCCGCGTAGAGGCGCTTACGCGACGGCCGCGCCAGCCGCGCTATCCTCGGTGGAGGAGCGCCCCATGCGCGTGACCCTCGTGAACCCCCCGCTCGACTCGGTGCTGGCCAACGGCCACGTCAGCCCCGTCACGGCGTACCTCTTCTACAACTCCGCCCCGCTCGGGCTTCTCTACATCGCCGCGATGCTGGAGCAGGCCGGACACACGGTGGCCTGCATCGACGCCGCCGCCGAGCGGATCGACGTGCCGGCCACGGTGAAGCGGGTGGAAGCCACCCGCCCCGACGTGGTGGGGATCGGCTCCACCACCGTGGTGTTCGAGACCACCAAGATGCTCGGCGCAGCGCTGAAGGGGGCGATGCCCTCGATCCCGCTCGTGCTGGGCGGCTACCACGTCAGCCTCGTGCCCGAGGAGGCGATGCGCACCCGCGCGTTCGACGTGGGGGCCATCGGCGAAGGCGAGCACACCATGCTCGACCTCTGCGCGGCCTACCAGGGGCGGAAGTCCCTCGAGGACGTGCAGGGCATCTGCTTCCGCAAGCCGGACGGCACCCTGCACTTCACGCCGGCCCGCCCGCGCTTCAAGGACCTGGACCAGCTCCCCTTCCCGGCCCGGCACCTGCTCCCGCCCGACCAGTACCGGCCCATCCCCATCGACGAGCACGCCTCGCCGAAGTTCTCGATGATCACCTCGCGCGGCTGCCCCCACGCCTGCGCCTTCTGCCAGAAGTCCAAGTCGGGCTACCGGAGCCACTCGCCCGAGTACATCGCCGACGAGGTGCAGCACCTGGTGCGCGACTTCGGTGCGCGCGACATCGCCTTCGTGGACTCGCTCTTCTGCGCCTCGAAGAAGCGCGTGATGGGCATCATGGACGAGTTCGCGCGCCGGCGGATCGGCGAGCAGGTGAGCTGGACCTGCAGCTCGCGGGTGGAGGTGGTGGACCGCGAGATCCTCCAGGCCATGAAGGACAACGGCTGCTGGCGGACCCGGTTCGGCATCGAATCGGGCAGCGACCGCGTGCTGGACTTCATCTCCAAGGGCATCACCAAGGAGAAGATCCGCGCCGCGGTCACCGCCGCCCACGAAGTGGGCCTCCGCCCGAAGGCCTTCTTCATCGTCGGCCACATGCCCGACAGCCGGGAGACGATCGAGGAGACCATCGAGTTCGCCAAGACCATCCCCCTCCACGACGTCACGGTGCAGATCAACACGCTGCTGCCCAAGACGCCGCAGATGGAGATGTGGGAGCGGGAAGGGTCCAAGTGGGGTCGACTGGTCAACGAGTCCACCGACGAGAAGTCCTTCTGGGAGCCCACCTTCGTCCCCTGGGGCCTCGAGCCGGAAGACATCATCGAGTACCACCGCAGGTTCTACCGCGAGTTCTACTTCCGGCCGATCACGCTCGCGCGCCACCTCGAGACCATCCAGAGCTGGCGCGACGTCTACAAGTACGCGAGCGCGTCCAGCCTGTTCAGCTTCCTCTTCTACAACGCGGAGAAGGTGAACCTCGGGATGATCCGCGGTATGTTCGGAGGCGGGGACGCGTCCGAGGCCGTGGCGGCGAAGTAAGGGCAGGGAAAGAGCGCACGCGACCGCGCCCCCTAAAGTTGTGAAACCCACTTTCCGATCAGCCCGGGTGGAGCACCCACCATGGTCACCGTCACACACCGGCTCGGCAAGCTCGTCACCGTCCGAATCGCCTCCCCGGTCACCTACCGTGAGGCCACTCTGCTGAAGCCGAGGATGGAGGCGGTCATCGGCCGACTCACCGGCCCGCTCTACCTCGCGGCCGACCTCGCCGATGCGCGGGTGTACAGCCCCGACGTGGCCGAGAAGATCATCGGCGCGCTCCAGGGGCCCTGGGCCACCGTGCGGCGCCAGAGCGTGGTCATCAATTCCGGCTCTGCGCTGGGCGGCCAGGTCTACGGCCTCTTCCGCGAGATGCGCGACCCCGAGCGGCAGGCCTGGGTGAGCGCCAAGGACATGGGGACGTACCTCGCCGAGGTGCTCGGCCCCGCCGAGGCGCAGGCGCTGCGCGACTTCATGGCCGAGCAGGAGCTGATGGCGGCGGCGGGGTAGCCCATCGTGTGCGTAAGCCCCCACGCATCCGGAGAGCCGTTCTTCTCCTGACCGGGTGACGGTCCGCCTCGTAGAGGTGTCGATGGTGTCCGCGCTGCCGGCCTGGTGCGAGGCCCGCGGGATCGACGGGCGGTCGCTCCGGTATTGGGCGGAGCGGCTCGACCGGGCGCCGGTCCGGCTGGTGGACGTCACCCCTCGAGGGCCGGATGGGGTCGGTCCCGTCCTCCGGCTCGTGGTCGAGGGCGTGGTCGTGGAGGTCCCGGACGGGTTCGTGTCGGACACGCTGTCCCGCGTGCTCTCTTCTTGTGGGACCCCTTCACCCGGCGTGTTGAACGCGCTCTTCTTCGTCCGTGGTCCCCATCGAGCTCCTCCTCGCGGCACAGGCTCAGAACGCCGCCCTGGCGGAGCAGGTGGCAGGCCCCGCCCGAGGAGGTCCGTCCGGACCGGTGCGGGACGTGCGGAGGCACCCACCTGCTGGCGAAGGACACCTCCACGAGAGAGCTCGTAGACTGGGTCGCCGGCTACGTCCAGCGGCGCGTCGTGGCGCTGACCCGGTGCCGCTGCGCGGACTGTGGCAAGCTCACTGCACCCGTCGTCCCCGGCGCGTGCCTGCCGAAGACCCAGTTCACGGCCTCGTTCGTCGCCCATCTGCTCCACGACACGTACACCCTGCACCTCGCACTCGAACGGATCCGCGGCGAGCTCGCGCGGCAGCAGCTGCTCGACGCGGCTCCACAGCGAATGCTCGGCTTGCTCCCAGACATCCGCGTCGATCGCGGCACGCGGCTCCAGCTCCAGACGACCGCCGACCCGCCCCATCAGTACACCTCCTCCGGCGTGACACGCTCGGCCCGGCCGCCCCGCGACACGTACTCAGCGAGCACGCCGTTGTTGTCGGCATCGCAGGGGGTGTGGGCCGCCAAGGTGCCGTCCACCACCTCCGCCCAGTAGGCGCAGGAGTCGCCCGGATCGGGCCGCCAACCCAGCTTCTCCCATCCGCCGCCGCGGGCCAGGAAGCCGGGGCCGCGCACCGCTTGTTCGGCGCTCGCGCGGCTGCCGACGGGGAGGAACCCGTCGTAGGCGGCGGCGTAGGAGAGCTCCCGCTCGGCCAGATGAAGAGGAGCATGAAGGTGGCCGAGGCGCCGATGAGCGGCATCGGCGGGCTTGGTAGCTGACCGGGGGGGCGCGCGCCGGGTGGGGGCGCCGTGTTCCCCGCCCCGGGTCACCCTTTCCGCTTCGCGGGGCGCGCCTGCATCTCGCGGAGCCGGGCCTCGGCCACCCGCCGGAGGAGCGCTTCGGGCAACGGCCGGTCGAGCGGGAACCGCAGGGTGGCCTTGCCCGACAGAAAGGGCTCCAGCTCGGCGCCGAGCGCGTCGCGGACGCCGGCGGTCACCGGGTAGACGCCGACGTGGGCGGTGTAGCCGGCGCTGTAGAGCGCGTAGGTGCCCGAGTGGCGCCAGGCGGGGATCTGGTAGCTGATGTGCTCCTCGCCGCCGACGAACACCTCGGCGAAGAGGGCACGGATGCGCAGCAGCGCGGCGCGGGCCGCGGGGGTCTGCGCGTCGAGGTAGGTCTCCACCGAGTCGAAGGTCGGGCGCGGCATGGGGTCTCCCGCGCCCCCTGGTAGCGTCGCGGTTCGGGGGGCGCCCGTGGCGCCCGGTCGACCCGGGAGCCCACGGCTGACCATTGCCTGACCGTTGGGCGGCGGCCGGAGTTTCCGGGTCGGCGGGCGCTATGGTCGGGGTGTGTTGTCGATTCACCCCTTTCCCCCCACCCCGGAGTCAGCGTGAACGTCCTTCTCTTCATCTCCGCCGCCCGCGCCGCCACCTTCGTCGTCAACACGGTGGACGACACCCACGACGACACCTGGGGCGACCTGATCTGCGCGGACGCGTCCTACCAGTGCTCGCTCCGGGCGGCCATCGAGGAGGCCAACGCCTGGCCCGGGGCCGACGTCATCGACCTCACCGCGGTGTCCGGGTTCTTCTACCTCGGGAACACCGGCGACTCGAGCATCGACGACGAGCCGCTCACCATCACCGAGTCGGTGACCATCTCTGGGGATGCCGACTACGTGAACCGGACCTGCTCCTATCCGGGCTACTACGTCGACTGCGAGGTCTTCGTCATCGACGCCGGGGGTACCGCCGACGTGGTGTTCGAGTCCTTCGGAATCGGAGCGGATCCGGCGCGGCCCTGGCAGGCCACCTACGGCCTGTATATCGCCGACGGCTCCAACGTCACGCTGGACCAGGTCGACCTCGTGGACCTCTGGGCGGGGGTGGACGGGGTCGGAGCGTCCTTGACGGTCCGGGGCGGCCTCTTCTGGGGGAACCAATTCGCCGTGGATACGCAGCTTGCCATCATCGAGGACTCGTTCTTCTACCAGAACCGCTTCGGCGTCTACAACCCAACCCGGGTCTACGGCACCGACTTCGTCGAGAACAGCGTCGGAGTCACCACCAACATCGGCACCGTCGCCAACTCTACCTTCGTGGACAACGATCTCGGGCTCAAGTCGTACCTCCCGTGCTCGGACACGTCCTGTACCGGTCCCACGGTGCTGACGTCGAGCTTCAGTGGGAACGTCCGGCACTGGGAGGGTCCGGGCCAGGTCGTCCAGGTCACCTTCGGCCCGAACGATCCGGGCACCTGCGAAGCGCCCGTCGTCGTGGACACCTACACGTGGGCCACCGGCCTGATTCTCCGCGCGACGAACTCGATCTTCACCGCCCCGGCCTGTGGGACGGCCCCCGCCTGCAGCGGCACCCTGTCCGTGCCGGCGGGCTACACCAGCCTGGTCGAGAACATCGGCGACCTGGTCTACCCGGACTGTGAGCTCGTGGGTACGGGGACCTGGCTCTACGGCGTGGACGGCTTCACGCTGGATCCGGGCCTCGACGCCCTGGAGTCCCACCGGACCTTCACCAGCGACCTGTTCGGGTCGATCGACGGCGGGGAGGCGCACCCCCTCCTGTCCTCGAGCCCCGCGGTGGACGCGGGGGGGCGGCCGCTCCGCCGGCCCGATCTCGCCGGGAACCTGTTCATCTACGACGGCAACGGAGACGCCCTGCGCGCCCGCGACCTCGGCGCGCTCGAATACGTCCCTTAGTCGACTCACGTGCCCCGGCCCCGCGGAGTTACGCGGGGCCGCATGGCGTTTCGTTTCGGCCCGTTCCGACTCGACGCCCGGTCCGGCTCGATCAGCCGGGACGGTGTGCCGGTGCCGTTGCAGCCGAAGGCGCTGGACCTCCTGGCCTGCCTCGTGTCCGAGCCCGGGCGGGTGTGGAGCCGGGAGGAGCTGAGCGCGGTGGTGTGGCCGGATGTACGCGTCGGGGAGGACGCGCTCACCCAGGCGTTCCGGAGGGTGCGCCGGGCGTTGGGGGAGGAGGTGGATCCGCCGCGGTGGATCGAGACCGTCCCGCGCCGCGGATGGCGCTTCATCGGGACGGTCGAGGAGGAGGCGGGTCCCGACGACGGTGCCTTCTTCGGTCGGGACGAGGACCTGCGCCGCCTCGAGACCCTCCTCGCCGAACACGGCCGGGCCGTCGTGCACGGCGCGGCGGGGGTCGGGAAGACCCGCCTCGTCGAGGCGTGGCTCGGCGCGCGGGTGCACCTCCGGGTGGACCTGCGGGGCGCCGCACCCGAGGACCTCGAACGGCTCCTGGCCGCGTCGATGGGGGTGCCGACCGAGGGCGGGGACGTCCCGACGCGGATCCACCACGCGCTCGCCGGTCGGGCCCCCACGATCGTCCTCCTCGACGACGCGGACGGGGTCGCTGCCGTCCTGCCCTGTTGGGTCACGGACTGGACCCGGATCCCGGGCGTCCAGGTGCTCGCCACCAGCCGGGTCGTGGTGGACGGTCTGCCCCGGTTGGCCCTCGAACCGCTCCCCCGCGCCGCCTCTCGGGCCCTCCTCGGCGCCCTCTTGGCCGCCGGTCGCCCCGGATGGGCACCGACCGAGGCGGAGGAGCCGGCGTTGGACGCGCTCATCGCCGCGGTCGACGACCTGCCCCTGGGCGTGGAGCTCCTCGCGGCGCGGCTCCGGGTGCTCTCCCCGGCCGAGATCCTCAGCGCGAGCGCCCTCGGGGCGGCCGAGGGCCGGACCCTGCGCCGGACCCTCGACCTGGCGTGGCGCCAGCTCGACCCGGTGAGCGCCGCGGTGCTCGCCGCCAGCGCGGACCTGCCGGGGCCGTTCACCGCGGTGGACGCCGCGGCGGCGGTCGGCTCCGCCCTGGAGCCGGTGGTGGACGCGCTGGTCCGGCTCCACGACGCCTCGCTCGTCCGGCGCGTGGCGGACGGGTTCGACCTGCTCGAGACCGTCCGCACCTACGCCGCCGAGCAGCTCCAGGCGGCGGGAGGGGTGGAGGAGACGCGCGACCGCTGGGCCGACACCCTGCTCGCCCGCACCGAGGGTCCGCTGGCGGGCTTCTTCCGCTGGGACATGGAGGCCGCGGCCGCGTTGGGGCGCTTCAAGGAGCCGCTCCTGCAGGCGTGGCGGCGCCAGCCGATCGGGAGCGAGCGGAGCGCGCGCCTGGGCCTCACGCTTGCGGCGGCGTGCCGCTACGGCGGCCCCTGGTCCCTCGCACGGGAGGTGCTGGAGCAGGTCGTGGCGGCCGGCCGGGACGACGCCGTCGTCTGGGCCCTCCTCGGCGAGTACCGGATCCGCGGGGGCGACGCGCCCGGAGCGGTCGCGGCGTTGGCCCACGTGCCGGCGAGCGGCTGGCCCGCGGCCCATGCCCACTTCCTGAGTGCGCGACTCCTCGTCGGAGGCGATCCGGCCGCGGCCCGTGTCGAGGCGCAGTCGGCAGCCGCCCTCGCCGTCGCGGCGCGGCACCTCGCCCTGGAGGCCCTCTCCTGGGACGCCGCGGGCCTCGCCTCGGCGACCCTCGGCGACGAGGCGGGCACCCGCTCGGCGTACCACGCCGCCATGGCCGCCGCGCGGACCACCGAGCTGGCCGGGCTGCGGGGGATCGTCACCCAGAACTTCGGCGCCAGCCTGGGGAGGCTCGGCCGTCACGACGACGCGCTCCCATGGTTCCTGCGGGCGGTCGAGGACGTCCGACGCATCCCCTTCCCCCACCTGCGCGCCACCACGCTCGGCAACCTGGGGATGGCGCTCCTGCACACCGGGCGGGTCGCCGAGGCTCGCCCGCTCCTCGAGGAGGCCTGGCACACTGCCATCCGTGTCGGCGACCGCTGGAGCGAGCGCATCCACGGCGGCAACCTCGGCCTCGCCCTCCTCGAGGCGGGGGCTGTGGAGGAGGCCCGAGCGCCGATCACCCGGGCGGCGTCCCTGGCGGACACCCCCGCCGAGCGGGCCCAGGCCCACCGCTGGGTGGCGCTGCTCTCCTGGGGGGGAAGGCCGGCTGGAGGTGGCGGAGGCCGAGGTCCAGTCCGCGCTCGCCGCCGTGCCCGACGGGCCCGAGGCGGCTGAGGCGTGGCGTCTCGGCGCCGGAGTGGCCCGCGCCCGCGGCCGGGACGCGGACGCGGCGGCGCGCCACCGCCTCGGCGCCGTCGGGGTGAGCCCCGAGGCGCGGGTGCAGCGACAGTTGGAGGAGCGGACCGGCGGACCGGCGCGCGCGGCCGATGCGCCGGGACGGTAGCGCCGGCGGCGGGTGAGGCGGGGCAGCGGGCGGAGGTGGCTGCGGCCGCGCGGGGCTCATTCCGAATCGGGAACGCGGAGGCCCAGAGTCCGTGGCGGACAGGCGGGCGGAGAACGGGCACTTCCCCGCTGCTGGACGGCGACGGGCTCGCAGCGCTCGAGCAGGCGGTTGAGCACGAGACGCCCCCGGGCGGAGGCCTGTGGAACGGGCCCAAGGTCGCCCTCTGGATCGGCGCCCGCGTCGGCGAGCGGATCCACCCGCGGACCGGATGGTACTACCTGCGGTATCGCCTGAACTGGTCGATCAAGGTGCCGCTCCAGGCCCACCCGGACAGTGACGAGAGCGCCAAGGACGCGTTCAAAAACGGGGCCTCGCCGCCGAGGTCCGGAGCGTCGCGGAGGCCCATCCTGCCGCCGTAGTAGAGGTCTGGGCCGGAAGGCGAGTCTGGTCCCGCGTCGGCAGGCGTTCGACCCGGGCATCCACCCGGTCAGGAACGCGGGGAAGGAGCGCGTACGCCAGGCGACCGCCCCGGCCGGAGCCAGGACGTGCGACACGCAGCGCCCACGGCCGCCCACACCACCTGCTTCGGCGGGCGTCTGGCTCGACGCCCCCTTCGCGCATCGCGGGCCGCGCACCCTCGTCGACGTGGGCGACCAGGCGGTGGTGCGCTCCGATCCGTGGGCGGGTCACGTCACCCCCGCGCCGCCTTCCTCACGTCGGCCGCGATCCGTCTGTAGCCGGCTTCCCCACGGCGCAACGCGTCCGCGCTGGTGTGCACGGAGTACATCCCCGTCACGAGCGCGTGCGGGTGCTTCACGGCCGAGGCGATGACGAGCTCGGTGGCGCCCTCTGCCAGAAGGTCGATGGGCGCGGCGCCCTCTTCGAAGACGACCATCTCCTTCTCCAGCATGGCCCCGTCGACGCGTACGCTGCCCTCGCTCACGGCGAGCCAAGCCACATCGTGATCAGCGGCCGGGAGGTAGGTCCATGACTCCCCGTCGCGCAGCGTCACGTGCAGGTAGGTCACCGGCGCGGGGTACGGGATCACGCTCTGCGCGCCGCGGTAGGTGCCGAGCAGGACCCGCACCCGATCGTCGCCGGGGATGGCGGAGGGGTCGAGGTAGTGACTCTCCGCGGGCGCGAGCTCGAGCTCGGGCGGCAACGCCAGCCAGAGTTGGAAACCACGCACCCGACCAGGCGCGGCGGGCCGCCCGGTGTGCCACACCCCGCCGCCGGCCTGAATGTACTCGACGCTTCGCGGCGGAAGTGTGCCGGCCTTCCCCGTCGAGTCTTCGTATTGGAGCGTCCCCTCCAGGATCGTCGTGTGCGTCGCGATCCCCGAGTGCGGATGCATGGGCATCGCGGGGAACGCCTCGCCGGCGAACTCGAAGCGGTCGAGGAAGACGAACGGCTTCACCTGCTCGCCCAGGTCCCCCGGGCTCATCAGGCGCGTGATGCCGCCGTGGCGGGTGCCGGCGGTGCGGGAGCGGATCCGACGCCCAGCCGCTCGGGCGGGCGTCGGGAAGGGGGGATGGAGAAGGGCGGACATGGGAACCTCCGGTCGGACGGGGCTACGAGCGGCTCGGGATGACGACCTTGACGAGCCGCCCCCACGCGACGAAGGCCGAGAGGCCCCCGAGGACGAAGACCGGAACGACGTTGGCGTACTCGCCGTGGACGAAGTGGACACCGGCCGCGAGGACCATCACGACCGTGAGCGCCGCTGCCGCGACGCCGGTGAGCCGGGGGCGCACGCGCATGCCTGCCGGAAGGACGAGACCGATGGCCCCGAGCACCTCGGAGAGACCGATGAAGCGCACGATCGCGGCGGGCGTGTAGCTGACGAAGCTCATGCCGCTGGCGACGAGCTGGTCGAGGGGCTGGGTCAGCTTCATCGCACCGGCGGCGAAGAAGGCGAGCGCGAGGAGCACCTGGACCCCCCAGAGGCCGACGTGGAGCCCTTTGCGGGGGAGGACGGGGAGAGGGGCGAGGAGCGGGGAGGACGTGGACATGGGGTGACTCCGTGGAGATGGGATTGAGTTATTCGTCGCCGAGTGAAAGACAATCGAGCGAAGTCAAGACAATCTGTTTCGATTCCTGCAACGATGCCCGACACCGGGGATCTCCTGGCCTTCTGCCGTGTCGTCGACCTCGGCTCGATGACCGCGGCGGGTCGTGCGCTGGGCGAGTCCAAGGCGACGGTGAGCCGCAGGGTGGCCCGCCTGGAGGAGCAGCTCGGCGCGGCGCTCCTGCGCCGAGACGGCCGGTCGGTGGCGCCCACCGAGGAGGGGCGGCTCTACCGTGAGAAGGCCGGCATCGCGATGGACGTCCTGGACGGCGCGGCCGAGTCGCTGCGCGGGGGGCTCGCCTCGCCTTCCGGTCTCGTCCGGATCACCGCCCCGCTGGGGATCCCCGGCGCGCTGCTGCGACCGCTCCTGCCAGGCTTTCTCGCGGCCTACCCCGACATCCGCGTCGAGCTGATGCTCACGGAGGCGGTGCTGTCGTTTCGCGAGCACCAGGTCGACGTGGCGTTCCGGTTCGCGCAGAGCCTGCCCGACAGTTCGCTCGTCGCCCACCCCCTCGACACCATCCAGCCGGTCCTGGTGGCGTCTCCGGCTTATCTGGCGCGCCGCGGCGTTCCGGCCCACCCCGACGCACTTGCGGGGCACGACGTGATGACCGCGCCCGTCAACGAGATTCGTTCGTTACGCATGGAGCCGGAGGACGGCGGCGGGCCGGTGACGGCGCTCATCCACGGTCGGGTGCTCACGCACGACTTCCTGTTCCTGCACGACCTGGCGCTCGCCGGGGCGGGGATCTCGGTCGCACCCGCCAGGTTGGTCGAGCCGGATCTCGAGACGGGGCGGCTCGTGCGCGTACTGCCGCAGTGGCGGCTCGTCAGCTCCGTGCGGTTGTTCATGATCCACGCCGGGGGGCTCCTCCCGCCGCGGGTCCGTGCGTTCCGGGACCACATCCGCAGGGCGCTCGCTTCGCAGCCATGCCGGTGACGGAGCCAGTGCGAGGAGGGCGCTCGATCAGCCGACGTTGGGAGGAGAGGATAGGCAGCATGAAGCGGGTGAACCCGCGCCCCCTCGGGTCGGAGGCGCAGCTCCGCCTCCAGCCCCGTCTACGCACCCGCGTGGACCCCCTGGTCGTCGCCGCCCCGACGTGGCGCAGGCGGGCCCGTCGAGCGGAGCAGCCCGGTCACGATCGTCGCGCTCGCGGGGGAGCCCACCCCCACCGTCCGCAACCGCATCCGCTTCCCACCGTCCGGGCAGGCCCACCCATCGACGCCGAATACGCGCCGGAGCCGCCCACCCGGGCGGGGCGTCGTCGGCCACCTCGCCCGCGCTTCCCGCTCCGCCGCCGTGGAGGACGGCGCCTTGGGCACGACCGCGGCCCCGGTCTGGAGGACCGCCAGGCCGCGTTGCCCGCGAGCACCCCCGCGTAGAGCACCTGGTTCGCCCGCGCGGGAGGCACGATCGCGGCGAGCTTCTCGCAACGCTCCAAAGCGGACAACTCGATGGCTCCGGTGCCGTCGCTCCACACGCGCTTCATCCCCACCCGCACGCG
>Ga0172372_10010218_pt1 | contig 12066 bp, 1 predicted proteins | sample LakKiv5m_2_FD_114544 | JGI IMG/M metagenome (GOLD analysis project Ga0172372, IMG submission 114544) | Freshwater microbial communities from Kabuno Bay, South-Kivu, Congo - kab_092012_9.5m | ecosystem: Environmental > Aquatic > Freshwater > Lake | place: Democratic Republic of the Congo...
CGGAGCGGCACAGGAAGCCGCCTTCGGAGCACAGGCCGGGGCACACGGAGCGGCACAGGAAGCCGCCTTCGGAGCACAGGCCGGGGCACAGGGAGCCGCACAGGTCGCAGCCTGCGGGGCACAACAAGACGGATCATGATGGCCGAACAGACCAGCGTTCGCGACGCCGACGCTCGCCACCACGACCATGAACGCGCTGCTCAAGGTCGTCCACTTCATTCCGGGCATCTCCTCAGAAACCTGAACCAGAAACGATCGTTGTCACTCCAGTTGCACGCTGCGGGCTTCCGGAGCCCGTGAATGGAGTGTTCCGCTCACGAAGCGGAGTGGGTCACACGCCGTTGGTAATCGGTTCGACTTGATCAGGTTCCCGCAGCAATCAGCTCTGCTGACAGGACAGGATTCCGAACGCGGTCAGTCGTGCGGGATGTACGGGACGCGCGGAGCGACTGCCGCGCCAGCCATTCGGAATGCACCGGACAAAGTGGCCGACACGAATCTGCAACTCCTCACATGAACAACAGATATGACGCTTCTTCCGGTGAAATGCTTTCGCCGGCCCCGGACCAGCGCTGGCGAAGCTGTTCGCGGGAGGAAATGCTCAGACGTGAGCGATTTTCTGCGGCGCTCAGAAGTCGGACCGGCGCTGGAAGCCGGAGGCTGCGGAACTCTGCAGAAAACCTCAAACATTTCCCAGGCGACAGCGTCATACCAGAGGCCTGAGCCACAACCTTCGGCCACTTTGTCAGATCGATCCATTTGGCACAGCCATTCCAACCCCCCTAGACTGTCGCCTGTGAGACGTTTCCGAGAAGCCGGGCTGCGGTCATCGGATACCAGTCGGGACTGCGACCAACACTGGATTCTCCGGTTGCAATCCATCTGGCAGTTAGAAGTTCCGGAACGCTGCATTCAGAACAGTTTCAACCCACCGGGCCTGCGGTGAGGAAATCAGAACATGAGCGGATCTCAGACGTGGTGGAATCGAATCCGGGCCTGCGGCAGAAACCACATCGCCGCATTGCTGGCGATTCTTCTTGTGGCCAGCAGTGTGGTTTCCGCTCAGGAACCCGCGCCGCCACCGGGCGGGGCGTCTCCGGCAACCGGACAGAATCAAGCTGACAATGCCGCAACCGATCCTCTGGAGCGGCTGATTTATGTCCCGTTCCGAAACCTGAAAGAAGTCTTCGAGAAGCAAGGCTCGACGGTCTTCGTGCCGTATGCGGACTACTTGAAGAAATGGCGCAGCCTTCCCGATGCGGAGAAGCCGGTTGTCGAGGCCGTCATCACCGAGGCGAATTACGTGGCCCGGATCGACCAGTCCCTCATGCGGATCCAGGCGGATCTGACGGTGCAGGTGCTGGGAAAGCCGTGGGTCGAGATTCCCGTGAAGTTCGGCGGGGCCGCTGTTGGAAAGCTGACGGCTCCCGACAATGCGCAGATTCTTCTCAAAGGGACCGGCAACGGAAGTTATTCGCTGCTGTTCGGGACGGCGGGCACGCATCGAATCCAACTGGAACTCGCCGCAGCGATTCAAACGTCGCCGGATGGCCGGTCGGCGAAATTTGATGTTCCTCCTTCAGGCGTCACCACGTTTGAGTTGGCGATCCCCGAGGCTAATCAGACCGTCGATATTTCTCCGACTCTGGTCCCGCTGCCGGTGCAGGTGGCGGACGGTGAGACGCGAATCCGGGCCAGCCTGGGAGCGACCACCAGCATCTCGGCCCGCTGGCATCCCAGAACCAGCCTGAAGCCGGACATGGATCTGCTGGCGGCGGTCAGCAACTACCAGAAGATCACGCTGCGGGACGGCCTGGTCCACACAGCCGCGCGGCTGGAGTACGACGTGCTGCGCGGCGAGCTGAGCGAACTGGCTGTGGCCGTGCCGGTCGGACATCGCATTCTCGGAGTAACCTCTGACACCGCCCGGATCAAAGGCTGGAAGTCAGAGCCTGGCGAGAAGCGGCAGACCGTGACCGTCGAATTCCTCAGCGCGATGACCGCGAAGTTCACGCTCGACATCCACACCGAACGGGAATTTTCCGACGAAGCCATCGAACTGATCGGTCGGACTGACCAGGGACAGTGGTTCGGCATTCACGCCGTGGATGCCGTGCGCGAGTCCGGGCAGGTCTCCATTGCCGCGGGCAAGGATCTGTCGCTGCAGTTCGAACAGCTGCTGGGAGTCGCGCGGATCGAGCCGGAGGAAACTCACGAAAGCATCCGGCAGGGCAGCGCTCCCGCGTTCAAGTTCTTCAGTCCGAACATCCGCCTGCGGGCCGTGGTGAAACCGCTTGAGCCGCGGTTGAGTGTCGATTCGGCTTACACCTATGAAATCCACGACGACGAACTGCGGGCGACTGCGATCCTCAATTACACGATTGCCCGCGCAGGCATCTTTGAACTCCGCATCAAGCTGCCGGACTGGCTGCTGATTGATTCGGTCACCGACGACCACGGCTGGATTCGCGAGCATCATCTGGAGGGGGAAGGCGAAGAGCACAGCGTCCGTGTCGTGCTGCATCAGAAGACGCCGGCCGAAGATCGCTTTCAGATCATTCTGCGCGGTCATGTGAAGTTTGAAGAGGCCTCGGAAACAGTTGAGCTGCCGTTGCCGATTCCGGAGCCGGCCGGCATCGAACGCGAGACCGGTACCGTCACCGTCCGCGTGCCGGAATCCATTGAGCTGATCACCGATCCGGAGAGCATCAAGTCGGCTCAGCCGCTGGCCGTGCCGGAGGCCACTCAACCCGGCGACCGATTCCGGACCGCAGCCGCCTGGTCGTTTAATCGCCGACCGGTCGATATCGCAATCCGCACGGAGCGGCGACCGACACGCCTGACCGCGCGCGTCGGCACCACGATTCAGCTCAAAGAGGAAATCGTTGAAGTGGCCGCAGACCTGACGTACTCGGTGCAGTTCGCGGGCCTCGACACATTCCGCTTCGCGGTTCCGGAAGCGGTTTCATCGCGAGTGCAGATTGTCTCGCTGGAAGGACCGTCGGCGCCGGCCATCAAACAGAAAACAGCGGCTGCGACGGCCGTGGATGGCTGGGTGACCTGGACGGTCACGATGCAGCGGGACGTCACGGGATCGCATCGCTTCCGCGTGAGCTGGGATCAGAAACCGGTCGCTCCGGAATCAGGCGAAGGCGCCGCGAAGGCTGGTCCGGTCGTGACGCGATCCGCCGTTCAAACCATCAAGGTGCTGGGCCTTGACGAAGAGTCCGACAAGCGGAAGGTCGCGCTCTCGGATGTTTCCGGTGAGATCGCGGTCGAACGCGACCGGGCACTGTCCATCACCGCGAAGGCTCTGGAACCATCGCTGGAAGCGATTGATGTCCGGGAACTGTCCCTGCTTCCGCAGTCCGGATCACTGGCCTGGCGCTACTTCCGGCAACCGGTCGGCCTGCAGCTTGAGGCGACAAAGCACGAGATTCAGGAAGTGGTGGAAACGGTCGTGATGCGGAACCTGGTGGAGATCGTCGCGAGGCGGGATCTCAAGGCGAATTACCGCTGCCGCTACTGGATGAAGTCGAGCGAGCGGCAGCGACTGCGAATTGATGTCCCGGTGGGGTCGGAACTGCTGGGAGTGTTTCTCGACGGTCAGCCGGTCAGTCCGGAACTCAATACGAAGCCGCTGGAAGACAAGAGCTGGACCAGCTACTTCCTGAATGTCTCGCGCTCAAAGCCGTCGGACGAACCGTTCTCACTGACGCTGCAGATGCTGACTCAGATCAGCGCGCAGAAGACACCGTTTGAAGGCTGGGGGGGACGGATTCAACTGCGGCTGCCTCAGATTGGCGGAGCGGACAGCAGTGGCGTCGCGACTCAGCAGTTGCAAACGGTGGTCTGGGTTCCGAAAGACTGTGTGCTGATCGGTGATCCGGATGGATTCACGAATGAATCGCGTCTGCCGCTGGAGAGTTCCCTGCTGGCGGTGGACTACCGGCCGGGAACCAGCCGGCTGGATGCAGAGAGCTGGATCAATGTGCCTTCCGCCGGATTTGTGGACTTCCCGACGGAAGGCTCGAAGTTCCGGTTCTCGAACCTCGGAGGCCGCCCGGTTCTGGAAGTGTGGTGGGCCAGCAAGCCGTCCTACACGTGGCTCTACAGCGGAGCGCTGGTCGTGCTGGCTCTGCTGCTGCTGAATGTCCGCTGGGAAAGGAAGCTGCTGCTGGTGCTGCTGGCTGCGTTCGCGGCTGTGCTGTCCGGCCTGAGCAGTCCGGGCTGGTCGGCGGAGATTGTGTCGGCCTCGAAGTACGGAATCGCAGCGCTGGCCGGCATCTGGATTCTGCACGCCGTCTTCGGACGACGCGCGAATGGCTCAAAGCAGCCGCCGGACAGTTCCGGTCCCCGGATTGGAGCGGGCCTGACGGCGGTGATTCCACCTCCCGGCGTGTTCGATGATGTCCGTCGTCAACTCGGCCACTGAGGAAAGGAACCAGCATGCTCCAGAATCAGTTGCCAGAACTCACGAAGTTCCCGATCCGGGCCGTGTCCGCCGCCGCGCTCATACTGCTGTTACTGCTGCCTTTGAACGTCATCGCGCAGGATGAGACTCCGCTGGTGGATGGCCTGCCGGATCGCGCGGTCTTCGTCCCGATTGAAGAACTGGATGCCGTCTTCGCGCGGGACCGGGAAGGAGTGCTGCTGGATCGGAATGAGTTCCTCCGGCTGTACGCCGCCGCTCAGGAACAGCAGAAGAATCAGCCGCGACTGCCGAGCGGACTGGCCGTCACCGACGGTCGCTACTCCGCACGGATCAACGGCGATCATCTGCTGATCACCGCGGAATTCCGGGTCCAGCAGTTCGCGCCGGGCTGGCATCAACTGGTGCTTCCATTCGGCAATCTGTCGGTGGAAAAGGCGACGCTGAATGATCAGCCGGCACAGCTCGGCCGCCGTCCGGCTCCCGTTACGAAGAACGCGACGAAGCCGGACCAGCCTCAACAGGTCACACAGGCAGCCGCTCCGAAAGCCGCCCCCGGCGAACCATCCGGACAGCTTGTGCTGTTTCACAACCAGCCGGGTTCCGCGCAGCTGCGTCTGGAGCTGTCCACTCCGCTGGAGTCTGTCGGAAACGACAAGGCCGCGCGGTTCCTGCTGATGCCGGTGACCGCCGCGAACCTGTCGGTCGAAGTGCCGGCCGGTCGGCATCTGCGGTTTGGAAGCGCGCCGCTGGATCGTCCCGCTCCCGCCGATCAACCTGCCACGTATTCCGTACCGGTTGGAGGCCAGGTCAGCGTGCTGCTGCTCTTCCAGCAGCATCAGGATGAAAAGCAGACGGACTCGCTGACATTCGCCGCGACCCGGCACGAACTGACTGTTTCGCCTGGTGAGATTTCCTGGCTGGCCACAACATCGCTGCAGGTGTTCGGCACCGCGATCAACCGTCTGATCTGTGAGGTTCCCGCCAGCCTCGAAATCACCGATGTGGAAAGCACCGGACTGGAAAACTGGGAGCTGTCTCAGGAAGCCGCAGCTCCGCAGAAGACGGTCCTGACCTTGAACTGGCGACAGCCGTTTGATGGAACGCGCGGCATCCGGTTCAAAGGCGTGCTGCCGGTCGTGGCCGGACGAAGCTGGGCGGTTCCCGAACTGAAGCTCCGCAACGTGACCTCTCATGTCGGGCAGGTCAGCCTGCAGCATCCGGCCGGAGTCCGCGTGCGACAGGTCGCGCTCGACGGCGCCCGTGCCGTGACCGGTGCCGCCGGAAAGCTCAACTTTGAAGTCTGGAAGGAAGACTTCTCACTGGCCTTTGAAACCCGGACTCGCGAACGCGAACTGCAGGCCAGCGTTTCCGGACGGCTCGATCTGCTGCCGTCGCAGGTGCTGTATCGCGCGGCGCTGCAGATCGGCACCGAGTTCGCTCCGCTGTTTGAAGTGAAGTTCCGGTTGCCGGCCGAATGGCAGATTCAAGCGCTCTCCGTCAATGAGCAGGAGCGCGAATGGAAGACCGGCTCCACCGAACCAGGCTGGAATGATTACACCGTCACTCTGGATCAACCGCTGAAGCCGGGCCAGGACGATGTCACGGTGCGGTTTGAAGCTCAGCAGTTGCTGGAGACCTGGCCGGTCGAAACCGATCCGCTCACGCTGGTGTTGCCGGTCGTGCAGTTGCCGGAAGTCTCGGTTGTGGAAGGCACGCTGGTCGTGTCCGCCACGGATGATCTGGACGTTGCCCCCACCGAGGTCACCGGACTGGATCCGGCGGTGACGGGAGTGGAAGGCGAGCGGCTTGGCTTTCAATTTCAGAATCCGGAATGGGCCGGCAGTCTCATCGTGTCGCGCAAGCCATCGCGTCTGTCCGCGCGCACTGTCGCGTTCACCCGGCTGGACCGAGAACAGTTGCTGACTCACGCCGAAGCCGAACTGTCGATTGAAGGCGGCGGCCTGCGCGAGATCGCAGTCGGTCTCAGCGAATTCGCCGGCGACGGTCTGCGGTTTGAACTGGCGAATTCGGCAGCGCGGATTGTCGAGCAGCTTCCGGGTGCTCCGGTCGATGGCCTGCGTTCCTGGACTCTCAAATTCGATCAGCGCGTGACCGGCACACTGGTACTCAGCGTGACGATGACCACGCCCCGCGATGAGGCTGCGGAGTTCGTCTCGCACGTCCTGACCATTCCAGCCGCCGAACGCCAGAATGGATTTCTCGCCATTGAGGGAGCCGCCGATCAGCAGTTATCGGTGAAGGCCGTTGCGGATGGCGGCCAGTCGCTGCGGCGGATTGATCCGGTCGATGTGCCCGGTCCGCTGCGCTATCAGCCGCAGGAACGGATCGTGGCCGCTTACCGGTATCTGGCGCCGGGGTATTCGCTGACGCTCAGCGAGACCCGCTTCGATCGAGTCGCCGTGCCCACGGCCATCTGCCACCGCTCGAATCTGGCGACCGTTATCGGCCGCACGGGCGAACTGCAGCATCGCGCGGAGATTGAGTTCGTCGCGGTGGGAGCGCAGGGACTGCGCGTCAAACTGCCGGCTCAGGATGGAGCGGCCGCGGAACTCCAGGCGACGCTGATGGATGGCCAGCCGGTCGAAGTCCGCGCAACGGGCGACAGCTATCTGGTCCCACTTCCGACGATGGAACAACCGGACGCGCGGCGTTCGATGCAGCTCTTCTACCGCACTCGAATTCCGCCGCTGGTCACGCAGGGGCGCATCGAACAGCAGCCTCCACAGATCGCGGTCCTGCACAGCGAAGGCACCGAGCAGCCGCTGATGATGCTCGATCAACACTGGTTCGTGCATTACCCCGACGGAACCGTGCTGACCACCAGCGAAGGCGAATTCGCTCCGGTCAACCAGCTCCGGGTTCAGAGCCGTCTGGGGCAGTGGATTTCACAGAGCTTCGCGAATCTGAACCGGCTGGTGGTGTTCCGGAAGATCGTCACGGCCGCCTGCATCATCGTGCTGCTGAGCGCCATGGCCTTCAGCCTCCGCCGCCTGGGGGTGGGAGTTGTCGGCTGCGCAGGAACAGTCGTTGTGGGCGGAGTCGTGGCAGCCTGGTTGATGACTCTGGCCTCGCCGTCTGCGTCGATGAAGACCGCCGCCACCAGTTCGCCGGTCTTTGCGCCCGACGCTGCACCGGGCTACATGGAAGACGCAATCGCTTTTTCGGACTCAACGGTCACTCGATTCGGTACGGAAGGCATGCCAGCCAGTGCTGAGATGGACGGCGTCCTCACTAATGAATTCACCCCGCCAACCAGCGCGCCGACCGACATGCTGACCGGACTGCAGCCACCAACCGCGGATGCGCCGATGGATCCAAAACCCGCCCAGAAAGCTCAGAAATCGGAAAGCACCGCAGAGGACAAAGCCTTCACGGAACTGGAGCGCAAGTTGTCTTCGGAAGCGAGACAGGCTCAGGCGGCCCCTGCCGCTGAACCGCAGGCACCACCCGCACCCGTGGCCGTGGCCGGGGAACCGGCTCAGGCGGCGGCTCCACCCGCACCTGCCAGACCGGCATCCGAGGAACAGAAATCCGTTCGCGGTCGCGGCGGTGAAGGCGGGCGGTTGTCGTTGTCGCTGCCGCTCGAAGTGCCGCCGGGATTCGCGACTCAGGAGTTCCGTTACGACGGCAATCAAGCGGCAGGCGACGGCATCGGTCTGAACTTCTCGTGGCAGGAAATCACCGCTGGCGATCTGGGTTCCGCGTTCCTCGCTCTGGCGGTAGTCATCGTGCTGTGGCTGCTGGCGGGAACGGCGCTCCGCACGCGAGCGGTCCTGGCGGTGCTGGGGATCACGCTGCCGATCGCACTGGTCTCCGTCGCGCCGGGCCGGTTCCATCTGGTGCTGGAAGGCGTCCTGCTCGGCACGCTCGCCGCTGTGCTGCTGTGGATGCTGCGAGCCGCCGTGACCTGCTGCTCTACGACGGCTTGCCCGTGGTCTGCGCGACACGCCGCAAAGACGGCCGCGCAGACTTCTGTGGTCGTGATGCTGATGAGCGGTCTGGTCCAGGCCGAAGACATCCCGGCGGCTCCGGAATCCGCCCTGCCGCCGGCCATTGTGGTTCCGTATGACCCGGCGAAGAGTCCCGCCGATGCCGAACGAGTTCTGCTGACGCGCGAGCAGTTTCTGACGCTGTGGAACCTGGCCAATCCGGACCAGCCCGCCGATGTTGCCGCACCGGTGGAAGGACTGCTGGCAGACAGTTTTTACCAGGCCGAACTGAAAGCCGTCGGCGATGCGCAGGTCGTGCAGGTGGAAGCCGCGCTGATCCTGTTCTCGTTCCGCGAACAGCAGATCTCGCTGCCGGTGTCGCTGTCCGGCGCGGCGCTGCTCAGCGCGAAACTGGATGGTCAGCCAGCCGCGCTGCTGCCGGCCGACAACCGTTTGAACGTCCTGGTGACCGGTCGCGGGCGACACACGCTCGATCTGTCCTTCCAGGTTCCCGCGAAGGTGACGGGCGACGTTGGTCAGTTCACGCTGCCGACGCTGTCTACTCCGGCCGGACGAGTGCTCTTCAAGCTGCCTCAGAAAGGCTTGACCGTTCGCGTCAACGGTTCCAGCAACGCGTTCCGGCTGGCGACCCGCGGCGACGATTCGTTCCTGGAAGTGCCCGCCGGTTCGCAGCCTCTGACGATTGCCTGGCGTCCTCCAGAGCAGCAGGGCATGGCCGACGCCATCGTCAATGTCGAAACATCCACGACCGTGCTGCTCGACGATACCGGTCTGACCACGCAGTCGCATTTCGAGATCCGGACGCCGCAGGGTTCGGTCGCGGATCTGACTTTCGATGTCCCGGCCGGGCTGCGTTTGAGAACCATCAGCGGACCGCATCTGGCTGGCTGGGAACTCGCGGAAGACAATAACCAGCGGCGGTTGCGCGTCTTCTTCAGCCCGCCGGTCACAACCGCCACACAGCTCGATGTGACCGTGTTCGACGACCGGCGCGTGGAGGCCACGGAAGCGCGACTGGATCTGCAGACCATCGTGCCGCGCGAAATCACTCGTGAAACCGGCACGATCGGCGTGCAGGTCTCCGACCGGTTCGGGCTGCGCAGCGGGCAGACGGCGGGGCTGACTCAGATGGATGTCAGCAGTCCGTTGCCGCTGCCGGTTGTGACCGATCTGCAGAAGGCTCCTCTGCGGATGGCCTGGCGTTATGCGTCCCGGCCGATCCGGCTGGAGCTGGTCGCCAGCCGCCGCGCTCCGGAGGCTGTCGCATCGACCGAACATTCGATCGTGGTCGGGCGCCGGAAGATTGATGTGGCGTCGCACTTTCAGATCGCACTGAGCGGCGCGCCGCGCGCGGCATTCAGTCTGCAGATTCCGGAAGGCTTCCTGCTTCAGGACGTGAATGCGACTCAGCAGTCCGACTGGTATGTCACGGAATCGGACGGAGTGAATCCCCGCACGCTGACCATTGAGTTTCTCGAACCACAACAGAGTGCCGTCGAGATCGTGCTGCGCGGACACATGCTCAAGGAACCGGAATGGGAAGTGGTGGAAGTCGCTCCGCCGCATCCGCTGGAGATCAGCCGTCACACCGCCGCTGCGGCCGTCTGGTTCGATGACAGTTACACCGCCGTCGCCGATACGTTGACGGGCTGGAAGCAGATTGATCCGGAACTGCTGACTCCGCCGCATCGCGCGAAGCGCAGCCAGCCGCTGCAGTTCGCGTTCAGTTCAAATGCGGTCGAGGCCGGCTCGTTGAACTTCACCGTGAAGCGCACGCTGCCGCGACTCTCAGCCGATGGTGTGGTGATTGCGACAGTGGCCGATACGTTCCTGGATTACTCGCTGGCGCTGAGCTGGAAGATCGCGGACGGCGCGGCGGATCAATTCACCTTCACCACTCCGAAGCTGCTGGCCGGCCGACTGAAGTTCCAGGGAGGAGCGATCCGCGAGACGCGCAGCGAAGCGGACGGTGACAACATTCGCTGGACGATCACTCTGCAGGATGCGGTGCGCGGGCAGTATTTCGCGCTGGCCACCGCGACGCTGCCGCCGGCCGGAAAACAGTTGCTCACACCGGCCGTGCAGTTCTTTCAACCGCAGTTCGATGAATCGGGAATGGTCAGTGGTTACTCCGCGCTGGAAACTCAGCGGCTGTATTCGGTCATCGTCAATCAGTCGCTGCAGCAACTGATCCCCGCACAGCAAACCGGCAGCGAACCCGTCACGGCGCAGGATCTGCCGATCCGGGTCAATCAGGAACTGGTTCAGCAGGCGACGTCGCTTCTGCGGATCCGCGACCTGAAGATACCGCCCGCCTGGCAGGTCCGATCGCTGGAACAGCAGTCCGGTGCGGCAGCCTCGATCAATGTCGCGGACCTGACGCTGGTGATCGCTCCGGATGGTTCCTGGCGCACGCAGGCGGTCTACACGATCCGCAACATCCGTCGGCAGTTTCTGGCAGTCCGTCTGCCGGCCGGATCGAAGCTGCTGTCGCTGTTCGTGAAAGGCGAACCCGCGCGACCGGTCGCAACGAAAGTGGGTGAACACGATGCGCAGCTCATCCCGCTGCCGCGTTCCAGTCAGACCGATCTGTCGTTCCAGGTGAAACTGGTCTGCGTCGGGCGTTTCGAGGAGAAGCTGCCGCGCGGCTTCACGGTGCGGGCTCAGGATCTGGATCTGCCGGCGCCTCAGGTGGTCTCGCAGTCCGAGCATGCCGAGTTCGGGATTCCAGTGGCTCGCACGCTGTGGACGGTCGTTGTTCCGGAGACGCTGGATGTCGGCATCATCGACGAAGGCGGTCGCACGAACGTGAACTACGCGCGGGCGATCGACAGCACCGAGGCTTATTTCCGCGCGCAGCTGGCCGATGTGTCCGATCTGCTGTCCGTGGTCAGCGCGGACAAGGAGTCGTTCAATCGCCGGCACGCGGCCAGCACCAATCTGAAACAACTGGGACTGGCTCTGCATCAGTACGACAGCTTTGTGGTCGAGAACGGCAGTCCGGATCTGCAGGAACAACTGACTCGTCTGAAGCGGCAACTGGATGACAATCAAGTGCGCATTCAGCAGCACACGGAGTTCTTCGGCGGGTTGGATAGTCCGACGCAGCAGCCAGTGGCCAGTACGGACGAAGCCTCACAGCGGGCACAGGTGGAGTTCAACAACGGCGCTCTGCTGTTCGGCAACTCGATGATCACCGAAGGCGCGCAGCCCGTTCCGGAGTTGAACGGCGAGCGGCGCGGGGGCGCTGCGTTCGTCTATCAGAAAGGACTGGATGTCGTCCCCGGCAGCGGCGATCTGCCCGCATCGAAGACGACATGGGAAGCAGAGGATTCCAAGCTGGGTTACCGTCTGGCACAACCACAGGCTTCGACCGCCGGTCGCTCTGAAAAGGCCGCCGCGAAGAAGGACTCCGGAGTCAGCGATTCGCGGCAACAGCTGGATCGAGACAGTCGCCGTCGGCAAAGTGTCTCCAATCAGAATGCGCTCGCCGAACAGGCTCAGTCCGACCAGGACATGGATCAGGTCCATCGTTTCGTGGTCCCGCAGATCAATGGTCCCGGTCCGGGCAACGTGGCGTTCGGCGGAGCAGGCGGTGGATTCGGTGCGGGAGGTCTGGGAGGAGGCTTCGCGGAAATTCCGCAGGGGCTCAGACAGACG
>Ga0172372_10010220_pt1 | contig 12062 bp, 10 predicted proteins | sample LakKiv5m_2_FD_114544 | JGI IMG/M metagenome (GOLD analysis project Ga0172372, IMG submission 114544) | Freshwater microbial communities from Kabuno Bay, South-Kivu, Congo - kab_092012_9.5m | ecosystem: Environmental > Aquatic > Freshwater > Lake | place: Democratic Republic of the Congo...
ACCCATGTTTGATGAAAAAAGTTACCGGTACCGTTTGGAGTTGATAAAATAATAGCTCCGCCGCCCGTTGCTAACGTTTGTTGAGCTGATATCCAAATTTCTTCAACGTTAGAAATAAATGCACAATTATGGCTGACAATATCATTACTGTAATATTCATTGTTCATATGTACATTAATTGGATCAAAAACTAAAAAACCGCCAGTTTTATATGTTATATCTGAAACGATTTTACCGTTTGATAATATATCGCCAATTTGTATATGACATGCTTCTAAAAATACGTCAGTTTCTAGTTTTAGTAAATGATTTTCCGTACATTGTAAATATGAATTATCATTAAACGTTAACTGAAAAATAACTTCAGATTCGGTTTTTGTGACTCCGTCAAAATCAGAAAATCCTGAAGGTGTTAAAATTTCATAGTCTGTATTTTTTACTATATTTTTCATAAAAATTGTTTCATTGAACTATATAATTGCGGATGATTCGTATAATCAATAGTCTTTGCATTTTGTTTAAACCAATCGTCTGATATAATTTTAAACGAATATCCATTAATTTTTGCCCAATCATGAGCTGCAGAAAATTTAATTTGATTTAGTTCATTTGTTTTTGTAGAATTTGGTTTTATTTCGTATAGTATTTTATTAGTCATATCAACAAAATCGACAATATAACTATGAATTTGATTATTATATGTATATGGTATACGTATTTTTTCAAATTCTAAATTTGTATTTAATACAAAAAATGATGCCTCCCAAAAGCTTCGAAATTTTCTGCATTGATTATTAATATTTACATACGCTGACCATTTTGTCCATGAATTTGTAATACACGGGGTAAATGATCCTTCTGAAATCTTTTTTTTCATAGTAGCAGAAATTTTTTTATGTGATTGGTCGTAAATATCTTTTTTCGACTCGCGCCACTTAGGATCATTATGTGTTTTTTTATTTGATATTCGTATTTTTTCGATTGTATATACGCTATGAGTATATTGCTTAAATTTAACGTAACATTTTCTAGAACAATATTGTTTGCTTAAGCCAGATTTTTTTGAAACTTTATATTGACTGCCGCAATTACATGTTTTATATACATATAAATGACTTGTATCTCGATATCTAAGTTTTGATTTTTTGATGCAATCGTCGTTTCCACATGTAACTGACAGCGATTTTGTGTTTGTATGGTATGTGAGTTTATTGATATTACAATAAATACATTGCTGTAAATTTAAAAGATTATTTTTTATATAAAATATACGTTCTTTCATCGAAACATTGTAATTATTTAAAAACGACGTAGTTTCGTGTATATCATTATATAAAGTAATTAAATTACGTTTTTGATAAAACGATATATTTTCAAGCCCAGCGCATAAGTCACCGCACTTATTATATAAAATAGATATATCCATATAAAGTCTTTGTTTTAAATAAATATGGCTAATACGTATTTTCTAGACGATTATAAAAATCTCCAATTGAAATTTCTTCGATAACTCCTGTATGCTTATTACGTATTGTTATATTCGTATTATATTCACAACACTCATCTACTATTAATAAAGAAAGTGCTTCTGAACGACCGGAATCACCTGCTGCTGAAGTTGCTTTTATCTGTGATCCGTTATTAAGACGTAGTGATAATTTATTATCTTCCGTAGCTGGTAGTTTCAACCAAGACGGAAGATTTTCATACATTACTTTTACTTTGAGAACGAGATTTTTCGCTACTTCTTGTTTTGTAGCAATAACTAAAATATTTTTGTCGCCAAAAAACGTCATTAACCATAATGCATATCCTGCTGTCAATGTAGAAATTCCTAATTGCCGAGATTTCAAAATTATATTATAATCATGATCTCGCAAATCTCGCAATGTTCTTTCTTGAAATGGATATAAATGAAATGGAATTTTTCCTTTTTGTGGATGTTGAATTTGACAGTATTTTCGCATAAAATGCACCGGATCAGTGGCGCATTTTCTATACTCTTCTCGTATGATTTCTTTCAGCGATTTCGGCTCAGCCATGTTACTACCTTTTATATAAATATAGTCGGTAGTAAATTTATGTAATTATTGCCGGAAGTGAAGGAGCTACTGTAGCTCCTGTTTGTGCTAAAGGCGTACCAGCTGTTGCGACGGCTTGACCTGGTGGTACGATGACAGTAGCTGATCTAATGTAACTGTCAATAGCAGTTGCTAAATCTTGAGCTAATTGCAACTGTGCTTGAGCAACTGAATATCCATCTGTCGCAGCAGCAGCTGACTGTTTTTGAAATGCCGCTAAAATTTGTGCAGCAAGTAATGGTGATACCAAAGGCATAACTTTATTTGTTTAATGAATTATTATTTATCTTTTACAGGTCCTCCTGATATCCATGCATTGCAAGTTCTAGAGCCGGCGCATTTGAATTTGTGCATGGTGCAGTATCCTAATTTGCCAGCCTCGATAGTATCCCAAGCGTCTTGTGCAGCTCCTTGAGTATCGTCTGTTTCCGGCTCTGTAGCTGGTTCTGGTTGAGTTGCCACTGCAGCTTCTTCTCCTTCGTTTTGCGGTGCCACAGAAGTTTCAGGTTCTGTAGATTGTATAGCTACTTCTTTTTCTCCAGCTGCTAATCCAGTTTCTATACAATTTAAAATTTTAGTTGTAATGTTAAACGCAGCGCAGCTATTACATCTCGCGTCTTTCGCTTCTTCAATTGAATCCAATTTCCACGCTTCAGCTTTTGCTTTCCAAAATTTAATGTTTGGATTGTTAGGATTCAACGGCCCATAACCGTAACGATCAATAGCAATTTGTCTATGTTTTAAATTAACGTCGATGTTTTGCGTCGCGATAGGACATTTCTGACCTTCTTCGACTTCTTTTAATAAAGTTGCTAATTTAATCATTTTTTACGTTTAATAGTTTTACTAAATTCAGATATTGATTTTTTTAGTACGGCTTCGAAAAGCTGGGTATTAAAATTTTGATATTGTTTTGATTCTGTAAATGGTTCTTTAAAGTTTACCTCTCCTGATGAGAAAGCTTGGTTTACATCATCTTGAGATGTTCCTGATTTCCCAGCTTGTGGCATGATTGTGCGTGGATATGCACCTTTCATCTTTAAGATGAGTTTATGAGCATTAGCAATATGATCAGCTATAGCTTCTTTAGTGTTTAATTCACTTTTATGCTTTGCAAAAGTTGCAATCTCCTTCTCACCAATATTATCTAAAATATACTTCTTAACCTCTTCTGTCGACGTTGCCATCAAATCTTTTCCTTCAAATGGTTTAGTTACTACGTTTCCAGCTTTTGCTGCTATACCCAACTGCATAGCTTTAAGAGCCTCTTCTGCGTCCATCCCAGCCGGTGCCTTCATAATATCACAAGCCATTTCTGCTCCTGGGTTTATCATAAAGCATAAAGACCATCTATGATGACCATCTAATATAGCTATTTTGCCACCAATTTCTGCACATAATACCGGGACCTTGCCATCCGGTGATGGCATCTTAACTAGAGATGTAAATGCTGATTCGATCGCTCCGTACTTGTCGTTTACGATATCGTCTAAACTGTTTCCAAAACCAATCTCTGCTTGAGTTGGATACATCTTAGTGTTTGCTATGTTGGTTGTTGAGAACGGTACCTTTTCATCATCTGGGTTACCATCTTCAACTCCTTTATTAGCTAAATCTTTAAAATCAGAATTTTTAGCCAATGTTTTTAAATCAGCTACAGCTCCTGCTAAATCTTTATTCATAGCCTTTTCTAAATCAGATGCTGCGTCTTCAGTTACGACTTTTATACCTGCTAATTTTTGAAATCGAGCTGCTTCTGTAATTAAATTTGATTTCATTTTTGTATTTTTTGTTTATTAATTTATCACCAATAGCGACATGACCAGTAACGCGCCTTCCAACGAGGTCCTGGGTTTGTGTCACATTTATGTCTCGCGCGAAATGACTTTCTTCTCGCTGGATTGTTCTTTTTAATTTTCATTCCAGGCTCTCCAAATCCTACTTTAACTACATTGCCTTTGTCATTTCTCACGTATACAGCACGTTTTCTTGGCCCGCCAGGTGTGTAAAAAGGTTTTCCTAGTTTTACTTTTCTGCCGCGATATTCAGCTTCTTCTAAAACTTCTTTTTTTTTAAAAGATTCTGTCTTTAGCTTTTTAAGCTCTTCTGGCTTTAATTCTGTCGGCGATGCTTTAGGAGTTTTCATTTTTTTATCGTAGTCGCCCATATCAATTCCTTTTTGCTGCTGTTTAGTACCGAAAGCCATATCTTCAAGCTCTTTTTCAGTCTGACGATAATCTTCAATTTCATTTTCAAACCAACCTGCTCTCATAGCAGCTTTGTTCATTGCTTGCGCTACATCATCTTGATCTGCTTCTGGAAATTTTTCAAAAGCTAAATCGTAAAACTCGTCCCAATCTTCTTCATCAGCAAGATTTTCTAGCTTTTTTTTATTAGACTCGAAAAATTTTAATACTGCTTCTTCTGTAGATTCTAAATCAGTCAGTGTCTTTTTTTCTTCAGCTTCTTTAAGTAATGTTTTTAATTTTATCATTTTTTTATGTTAAATAAGTCATTTACGCTTTTAACTTGTTTATGAAATTTTCTTTAAACAATTCAAATTCGTTTTCTATTTTTTCAGCTATCTCGTCTCCGGTCATTCCACCAAACCACTCTTCAACAGTACCATCTACATTGGTAAATGTTAATGGATTTCGAAATGCCGCTGCAATGTCTTTTGCTTCTTGCTCGGCTTGCGCAAGCCATGCTTCAGCATTTTTTAAAATTTTATTTCGCTCATACTCTTGGAATTTTCCTTCAATACGAAGAGTATGCTCGAAAGAAACTTGACAATCCAAACAACGCTTTTCCAATTCCCAAAACTTTCTATCTAATCGTTTTGTCATTGGATTGTTACATTCCGGACAACATTCCGGCATTTGCAATTCAACTCGAATAGAATCAAGTTTTCCTTTTTTAATTTTAAATCCATCACGCTGCTCCCACTCAACACCATTGGAGTCAGTCCAAACATCTCCAACTTTTCTCTCAACATAACTTACTTCTTCATTAAATCCAAAAGTCTTTTTTGTTTGACTTTTATGAGTGCCATCCAACATTTTTCGGATAGCGTCTATATTACGTAATTTACTTACTGCTTTTTCGTTTCCCATAACTTTTTTATTTAATATAAATATTTTACTTTTTAAAAGAGCTGGCCAATCCTCCTAAAATAAATTTTCCAGTAAGTTTAAACGGTTGCATTGAAATGTCCGGGTCTCTTATAACAATTCCTTCATGCTCGGAAACAGGACCTAGCGGAGAAGATAATTTTTCTAAAATCGCGTCACCTAATTTCATAGTAGCTAAATACGTAATGTATCCATTTATTGCATCTTGATAGTATTTCGGATCGGATAAAAATTCCGGCAAAGGCGTTTCTTCAGAAAGTTTCAATAAAACTTCTTTGGACAATGCAGAAATTACTTTACCGTCTGCAGTTTTTATTTTTTCGTCTTTTGGAATTGTTACTGAAGAAAGCCATTGAGAAAGCTTTTTTGTTTCTTTTCGATCTCCAAAGTCAATGGTGTATAATTTTCCTAACGCAGCGAGTAAATTCGGAGTTCCGTCGAGCTCGGTAGGAACAGATCCTAAAACTTGATATCCATATTTCGATGCTGTTGGTTGAAGTTTATTTAAAAGATCTTGCAATGCAGACTCGTTATATGAAATTTCTTTAGTTGCTCTTCTAGTAGGAGTTACTTGCTCTATTTCAATCAATCCATGTATAGCTAGGAAATTTTTATTGTATGAAAGCACATTGGTTGACCCAGCTACATACTCGATGTTGAACATGATGTTAGGGTTGTCCCATAATTTTAATTTTTTCAATTCTGAAGTAATTGCAGGAATTGCGTCATTGAAAATATCTAATACAGTTCCTCCAATTTTTATCATTCCATGCCCTTCCCCGAATCGATCAGTTAATTCTGATTTGGTAATTCCTTTTACGTCTAATGGTTTATTTGAACCTCGATCCATTACAAAAGTCTTTTTTCCGTCAAGTGTAATTAATCGTATAGAAGCGTTAACTCCATCAATTTTAACAGAAGCCGGACCTTTTTTCAAATATTCGATTGATTTTTGAAATACTTGCAGTAAATCTTTTCCTGATTTAACCCATTCAATGTCAAATGGGTGATGCATGTGTCCCCCGGCTCCCCCTTCTTTTAGCAACTGCTCTTGTAAATCTTCTCGAGATACTCCAAATACTGTTTTTGGAAATTCATTGAAATTATATACAAATTCTCGTCCTATATGAGAGCGAAGATATTTTTTCAATTTTTCAATTTTATCGTCGTGCTTTACCTGAACTTTAGCAGACATATAACCTTCATTGGTAGGAACGCAATTTGGAACTTGCTTTTTACCTTTTTTCTTCATTCCAACTTGTTTATATCCGTCCCAACATGGATCTTCAGTTAATTCTAAAGATTCAGACCACCAGTTTTTACTAAAAAGTTTTGTCTCTGAAACTTGCAGCTTTTTAAAAATCATATCTGCAATTTTCGCGTCATACCAACCAAATATAGATTTAAATAAATTTATTTTTTCTGTATTAGATTTAGCCGATGCTAGCGCATTTCGCATTGACGTTCCTGACATTTCACCAAATCCAGGAATAGTCACTGACTGATGAGGAGCTACAATTAAATAACCATGTTTATCAAATCCTTGCAAATTGGTTTTATTCGTTTCAAACGATTGAAAATATGACGGAGATCCGTCTTTTTTCGGTTTCATTGTAAATCTCGGATCGTCTTTCATATCTTTCGCTCCTACCATGAATACAACTGCTGTATCAGCGGGGTTGAGCTTGGTCAATATTTCCTCCGCTTTATATGGATTCTTCACCTGTACTAGCCGATCGTCATATCCATAGTGACTTATAATATCTCGTTTATCTTGAAATGAAAATGGAGATTTTGGGGGCTCGACTTTGTCTGAAGTTACAATGTATGCGTTTGCTGATCCGAATTTTTGCTGTAGCCATTTAAACGCAGCTGCGTGATGTTTTCCGAACGGCTGAAAACGTCCTGGATAGAGAGCTATTACATTTTTTATCATAGTGTATGTAGATTTTAAGCAAAAGAGGCAGAGCGCCAAGCTCCGGCCATATACATATAAAGACGATGTACTCCTCCTATCGTAGCAGGAACAATTTCACCGTCGCGACCAGTCCATGCAGGAGCTGCAGATTGAGTTGTTGGCATTACAATTGATCCTGATTCTCGTACCAAGAACGCGTCCGATCTATTAGCGTTGCTCGTACCATTACCCACAATAAATAAAGAAGTAGTATCGCCATGTTTATTAAATTTACCCGAAACATGTTGATATGAACCTGAAGCTATTGTATAAAATCCTTCTGCGTGAGACGCAATGCCTAAAGCTATGGAACTACTTCCTTCTGCGTGTGAATTTCGTCCTAAAGCTTCTGTGAATTGACCTTCAGTGTGTGAAAACGCACCTGACGCGTATGTTGCATATCCTTCTGCGTGTGCGCCCGTACCATCTGCATCTGTATTGTTTCCTTCTGCATGAGCATAAAATCCTAACACAGAAGTTAAATATCCTTCAGAATGCGCATAATCTCCTATTGCATCTGAATATCCTCCTTCTGCGTGTGCTGCAGTACCTTCAGCATTTGTTTGATAACCTTCTGCGTGTGAATAATCTGCCGACGCTGATGCAAATCCACCTTCTGCGTGAGAATAATCTCCTAAAGCGTATGTTGCATATCCTTCTGTGTGAGAATAATCTCCTGTAGCGTCTGTACTTCGTCCTTCTGCATGAGAATAATCTCCTAAAGCGTCTGTTCGCGAACCTTCTGCGTGTGCGCTAGTACCTATAGCATTTGTTTGATATCCTTCTGCGTGAGAATACGATCCTGAAGCTATAACGTCATAGCCTTCTGCGTGAGCGTAATCTCCTATAGTTATTGTTATATGTCCTTCTGCGTGAGAGAAATCTCCTGATGCTGTTGTAAATCTACCTTCAGAATGTGCATTATCTCCTGTAGCGATAGTAGCTCGCCCTTCTGCGTGCGAAGCAGATCCCGACGCTATGGAATTGCTTCCTTCTGCGTGTGAATACTGACCTCTAGCGATTGTCTGAAATCCTTCTGCGTGTGAAGCAAATCCTGACGCTATAGAACCACTTCCTTCTGCGTGAGAATATGAGCCTGAAGCTATTGCATTCCAGCCTTCTGCATGAGAATAATCTCCTAAAGCGTCGGTTTGATGACCTTCTGCGTGAGACCATGAACCCGAAGCTATTGAATCTCGACCTTCTGCGTGAGACGCATTGCCTAAAGCGATAGTACCTCGTCCTTCTGCGTGTGAATATGATCCTGAAGCTATTGTCAATTGACCTTCTGCGTGTGAATTATCTCCTTTAGATTCTGACGATTCTCCTTCTGCGTGTGAATAATTTCCTATAGCGATAGTGTCTCGTCCTTCTGCGTGAGACCAATCTCCTTTAGTTAATGAATTTAATCCTTCTGTGTGAGACCATGATCCTGACGCTATTGTTTGATAGCCTTCTGCGTGTGATCCTGCTCCATATGACGTAGATTTATCGCCTTCTGCGTGTGATGAAGCTCCTTCTGCTAACGTCCCTCCGCCTTCTGCGTGGGAATACGCCCCTTTAGATTCTGTCGAATTGCCTTCAGTATGAGAATACGCTCCTTTAGCTATTGTTTGATATCCTTCTGCGTGAGAATATGAACCTGAAGCTATTGTATAAAATCCTTCTGCGTGCGAAGCAGATCCTGACGCTATAGAACCACTTCCTTCAGCGTGAGAATGATTACCTCTAGTTACAGTAGCTTTGCCTTCTGCATGAGAATAATTTCCGGTAGTAGTTAAATTTTCACCATTTTCCAGCGAGAAGTAATCGTAATTAAATACTAATGCTGAAGAAGCATTGAATACGCTAGCAGAATTGAATTGAATGTAAGTGTCAGCTCCTTGAGCTCCGAGTCCTGCTGCTGTCGCTGCTGAAACAATTGCTGCTGGAGCTATGTAAGAAGCGGTAGCTACTGAACCAGATAAAGTTCCGTATAAATTTGCAACGGTTAATGAAGAAATTAAATTTCCTACTCCGTCATATAAATTTCCTGAAGACGATACCTGCACTAAATTCTGCCATGATGCAGAAATGTATTGCGATGATAAACTTGAAATTGGCATTTGAGTGTCTTTTGTAATAAATATTTACAAATAAAATAATATTTTAGTTTCTACTATCTGTTACCTGGCGGTGCTGGCAGCAATGTACTAGTAGAAGATCCTAATGCCGCAGCAATGCCGCGGCAGCCGGTAACGGCAATGTTTTTGATATATCCTATATCTCCAGCGTTGTATCCGACTAGCGAAGCTGAAAATTCTATTCGAAACAATTTTCCTTGATATGAGGAGGAAGCAGATAAATCAAAATATTTAGCCTGATCTTCGCTACGAGTTGCTGACCTTGTTGTCACAGTATTACTAAGTAATATTACATCCGAGTCGTCTGCTAGCGGACTCCACGTATCATACGAAGTAGTACCTACATCGCCAAAGGTCGATGAAGATCCGGTTGAAGCAAATAATAATTTTTTTCTAAGTTGGAATGATAAACCACTAGCATGGGTATTTGTTAGTTTTGCTTGACAAGATACTAAATATTTAAATTCGTTTTTAAGCCCTTGAAATACAAATTCTCCGATTGGAAAGAATCCACTGTTATTTATAACATGTTCCGTAGTATCATAATATAGCGATCTTCCTAAATTCGTAGCATCTAAAATTGCATTTTGCGTGTCAATCATGATTTGTTCTGAACCACTAACATTATTAGACACATACAATGCAGACGCCGTTACAACACCAGTTGGTCCTAAATAAAAATCTTGAGAGTAAATCTCGACTGCACCATTTGACGAGCTAATGTAAGAGTCGTTAGCAGATCCGGAAATTCCTAAAAAGAATGACGTTGTGCGCACATCTAAATTCCCACCCCCAGCAGTTGTATATCGAAAATACGAAGCTGTATTAGCTACAAGTTCCAATCCTACTCCGGAATACGATTCTGCTGCTGTTAATAAAGGTTGCACAGACCCGGAATAAATAACAAACCCAGCAGATCCTGCTCCGGAAAGTGCATTTTGAAATCCAGTATATCCAATTGATCGCACCATAGCGGCAGACCCTTTTCCGGAAATATGCACTCCGGTGCCTGTAGCTCCGGCAACGTATAACGAACCGGTAAGTAAATTGTCATCGCCGCCTATGTAAGTGTTTCCTCCTAAAAATAAATTGTTTAAAGACTCTACTACTTGTTTAGATACGCTTCCTACTGGGTTTACAAACTCAAATTTAAAGTCGAGTCGATCATTTCGATGTACTGTATTAATGACAAACGAAGCTGTTACGGTATTTGCAGTAAATCCAAATTCATCTGCTTGATCGGAAATGTCAGTTTCATTAGATAAAATATACTCACCGATTCCGGCAGACCGATAGTAAGAGCGAATTCGAGCAACTGTACCAACTTGAGGTTGCAAATTTGAAAAGAATACTGTAGCTAAGTTATGCGAATTTTCCGTCGACGACGTTGATACTGAAGCAGACTGAATGTACGTAACCGAAGCTGAAGTAACCAATGCAGAAATAGGTTGAAATTTTGAATTGCTGTTTTGAAGTTCAAATTCAATCGGATTTGATAACACTGCAATATTAGCAACTGCACCTGTTACATACAAAATACTCGATGTAAATGACGTCGTAGCTAACGTACCATTCAACGTAGGAACAATGTTTGATAAGTCAGAGTAGTTTACTCGAACTTCTGCCGAAGTTATATTTGATAAAAATGGTAAATTACCGTCAAATAAAGCTGGTGTATTGTTTCTGTATGAATATTGTATGTCTGTGTTTGATGCTGTTAAAATTCTATTTCCTAAAAGAAAATTTTGATTTGTATACGACCCGGTGCTGTTAGTAATGAATATTTCCGGAAGCACTTCAAAAATTATTTCGTCTGAATTTCTTTTTGAAGGGTCTATGTATATAGATTTAGACCATCTAACATTTATACGATCTGATGAAAGTAAATTACCAAATTCATCTCTAGTAGCAGATCCACAAATAATAACATATCCTTCTCCAGGGGCTGTATCTTGATTTATAAAAATTGATACAATTGCTCCTTGCTGTTGCGATTCAAGATCTAATTTAGTTTCGTAATATATAGGTTCTCCATTAGAATCTAAAATTTCAATGTAAATAATAGATCCGTCATTGAAAACGCTAGGATTACCTTTGAATTTAAAAGTATTTATTCCAGAAGTGAATTCTGAAGACAGTTTTGATATTCGAAAATAATTCGGAGAGTCGACGGACTGATCGTCAATGGCTACTCGTAAATCGGCTAGTCCTTGGTAAATAACTTCTTTTTTTGCCATTAGATATCTATTTTAAATAAATATCTAACTATAAGAGATCTTGGAATTTCCGTTGAGTTTTGAAATTTCAATTAAACTATCGACAATATCACGCATAGAATCTATATGCGATATTACCATCATAAAAGAAAATTGTGATTTGAGAAAATCAAATAAATTAAACATAGAGTTTAAATTGTCGGAATCGAGTGAACCGAAGCCTTCATCTATTGCTAGAAAGTTAGGTCGCGGCAGAGAAGACACATTGATCAACGCAGTGCGAATTGCCAACGACGATATGAACTTTTCCATACCAGACGTTAATTCTATTGGCCAATAATTGTCAGTATCATACACAATGTAACAATTTATATTTTTGCCATCCATTGTAAGCATTAAATTGAAATCGACTATTTGCGTTAAAATGTTATTGATTTCCTGCTCGATAAACGGAACTGCCGTTGTAATTAAATCGTATGGGACTCCATCTCGAGATACTGCCTGTAAATAATATTCATAGTATTTGTATTGTTGAGTGAGATCTTTTAATTTTG
>Ga0172372_10010225_pt1 | contig 12058 bp, 15 predicted proteins | sample LakKiv5m_2_FD_114544 | JGI IMG/M metagenome (GOLD analysis project Ga0172372, IMG submission 114544) | Freshwater microbial communities from Kabuno Bay, South-Kivu, Congo - kab_092012_9.5m | ecosystem: Environmental > Aquatic > Freshwater > Lake | place: Democratic Republic of the Congo...
CGCGTGCTGCGGCCGAGGGATAGAAGTCGCGCGTGGATTCGCTGCTCTTTCTCGGCACCGGACCGGGTATCCCCGTGCGGGGCAAGTCTTGCACGTCCGTGCTGCTCCGCACCCCGCGCGCCCGCGTCTTGCTCGATGCCGGCGAGCCGTGCAGTCTGCGGCTGCGCGAGGCGGACATTCCGGTCTCCGCCATCGATGCCGTTGTCATCACGCACGGCCACTCGGACCACACGGGCGGGCTGCCCATGTTGTTGCAGGCCGCGTGGCTGGCGCCGCGGGAGAAGCCGCTCCCCGTTTACCTGCCCGGCGCCCTGATCGCGCCTTTGCGCGCATGGCTGGACGCGGTGTTCCTCCCTCCTTCTTTGCTCGGCTTTCCGCTGGTCTTCCATCCCTGGCAGGCCGGTGTCCCCGCGGCCGTGGCCCCGGAGGTCACCATCACGCCTTTCCCCACGACGCATCTCGAGGGGTTGCGCAAAATCATCGATCCCTCCGCGGCCGCGGCGGGTCGTTTCGAGGTGTTCGGTCTCGCCATCGCCGCGGACGGTCGGCGCCTCGTGGTCTCGTCCGATCTCGGCGCGCCGGGCGATTTGTCCTCGTCCCTGGCGGACCCGTGCGACGTGCTGGTCTGCGAGCTGTCGCATTTTCCGCCGGGGGAACTCTTTTCTTTCCTGCGGGGCCGGGCGGTCGGCACGCTGGTGCTCACGCATCTCGCGCCGGGACTGGCCGGGCGCGAGGAGGAAATTGCCGCGCAAGCCCGTGCCGCCCTGCCGGGCCTCTCCCGCATTGTCGTGCCGCGCGACGGCGAGGAAATCGTTTTTTGATCAGTCCCCCGCGGGCGGCGGCTGGAACACGCCGGGGACGGTCCCGCCGGGCGGCGGTTGGTTGACGCGGACCACGGGCACGGGAAAGCGCATGCGCATGTCGCCGTCGAGCCGGATCTCCACGTGGTGCACGCCGAATTTCCGGATCTGCACGCCGCCGAAAAAATGGACATTGGTCGCGCTGCCTTCGATCTCCTGCAGGTTGAAGTCGATGGCGGCTTCGGCCACGGTTTCGTCATCCGGGTCGAGCAACCGGGAGTCCTGGTGGAATCTCCCGATGCCGCCGCACCAGCGGGTCCAGAGGCAGAGTTTGAAAAAGCCGATGGGGACTTGCGGGGCGGGGATGGCGCCGATCACCCCGACCAAGGTTTGCGCACCGCTGACCTCCGTGCGCACATCTTCGCAGAGAATGACCGATTGCAGGTCGGGTGCGATCGGATCCATGTCAGGAAGAGGGCCAGAGCAGCCACGCGGCCACGGCGACGGCGAGAAGGACGCGATACCAGCCGAAGATTTCCATGCCGTGCGACTTGAGGTAGCCGACCATCCACTTCACGGCGAGCACGGCCGAGAGCCAGGCCGCCCCGAAACCGATGAGCAGCGGCACGACGCCGTAAGTCTCGAGCATTTCGGAGCCGTGTTTGAGCGCGTCGTAGGCGGTGGCCGCGCCCAGGGTGACGCCGCCGAGAAGAAAGCTCAATTCCACGGCGGCCGGCAAGGAGAGCCCGACGAGAACCCCGCCGACAATGGTGATGAGGCTGCGGCTCACACCCGGCCACATGGCGATGCACTGGGCGACGCCGACGATGAGGGCCATTTTGCTGGTGAGATGGTCGAGATCGAGACCGGTGCCGGGCGAGGCGCCGCGGCGCTTGCGGGCGAAGGAAACGGCCAGAATGGCCAGTCCGCCGACCAGCCACGCGGCGACGATCGGCCACAGACCCCACGCGTCGCCGCCGAAGAGGTATTTTTTGATCGGCTTTTCGAGGAGCAGGCCGAGCACGGCGGCGGGGATGAACGCGGAGACCAGATTGACGAGCAATCGCCGCCCCGTCTCGTCGCGCCCGAGCAATCCCAGACCCATCGAGGCGACGCGCGCACGGTAAAGTCCGAGCACGGCCACGATGGCGCCGGCCTGGATGCAAATGGCGAAGGCGTCGGAGGCCGTGCTTGATTCGATGCCCATCAACCGCTGGGCCAGCAGAAGATGGCCGGTCGAACTGACGGGCAGATACTCGGTCAGGCCTTCGACGAGGCCGAGCACGAGGGCTTGGAAATTATCCACGGCAATGGTCCGCGATTGCGGTCGGCCCCCGCGGTCAGATGGCCGCGTCGCCGGTTTCGTCGGTGCGGATGCGGATGGCCTCGTCGATGGGCAGGATGAAGACCTTGCCGTCGCCGATTTTGCCCGTCTTGGCCGACTTGATGATGGCCTCGGTGGCCTTCGCGACGTTCTCGTCGGAAACCACGATCTCGACTTTCACTTTCGGGAGAAAGTCGACGGTGTATTCGCTGCCCCGGTAAATTTCCGTGTGGCCTTTCTGCCGTCCGAAGCCCTTGACCTCCGTCACTGTCATGCCTTCGATGCCGATCTCGGCGAGCGCCTCTTTGACATGCTCCATCTTGAAGGGTTTAATGATGGCTTCGATTTTCTTCATGACATGCGCGTTGTAATCGACACGACCGGTAATGCAAGCCCGGAAACCGCGCGTGCGGGGGTGGCAACTGGCTCATGAGCCTGATGCGATTGCGGCGGTCGCGGGTCCGTCCGTGGCTGAAAAACGTGCCGCGTCAGCGGCATGTGCGCGGCACGTGGCTCCACCGGCTCCTGGGTGACCGGCTTTTTGCCCCCGAGCTGTGGCGTCCCCGCCGTCAGGGCGTGGCCTTGGGCGCGGCCACCGGGCTGTTCTGGGCCATGATGCCGATCCCGTTCCAGATGCTGCCCTCGGGGATCACCGCCTACCTTTTCCGCTTCAACGTGCCGGCGGCCATCACCGTGGTCTGGATCACCAATCCGGTGACCTGGCCGATCATCCTCTACTGGCAATACCGTTTCGGCGCCTGGTTGCTGCGGCAAGATGCTCCCGCGGAGATGCCCGCCGATTCGCTGCTCGACCTCGCCGCCGGCGTGCCGGGTCCGCTCCTGCTGGGTTGCGCTGTCACCGGGTTGGTCAGCGGCGCGCTCGCTTATTCCGTGATCAATGCGCTCTGGGGTGCGGTGGCCGAGCGTTGGTGGCGCAGCCATGAGCGTCCGGCCGCCGTGCGGCAGGCGCCGCCCCCGTGAGCGCGCCGGAGGATTCCGCGGTGAGCGTGGCCTGCCGCTTTGTGCGGGGGCGCAACGCTTTGCTCTGCGCCGCGGATTTCGGTCCGGTGTTCATGGATTTCTACCTCTATCTCGGACAGACCGGTGTGGTGCTGGCGCGCGGAATGGACGAGCAACTCAAGACCTTGCTGGCCGCGCTGACGCTGCACGCGGCGGCGCAGCCGCGGACTTTCACCTGCGCCTGGACCGTGCACCTCGAGGAGGCGGGCGTGAATTTGTTTGCGGTGACGGAGAACCCCACGGGGCTGGTCACGGGGCAGGCATTCGAGCGGCAAGTGCGCGCGGTCGGCGGCAACATCCTCCACGCGGAGACCGCGGGCCCGCGGGGCCTGCGCCGCCGCAGTTCGGTGGAGTTCGCGGGCGGGGATCTGCTGGCCGCGGCGTCGTCGTATTACACTGCCAGTGAACAGCGCGGAGCCCGGTATTTCCATCTGGGTGGCGACATTTTTGCTCTGCTGGCGGCCCAGCCGGACGCCGACCTCGACTGGCTGCAGTCGGCCGGCGAGGGGGAGATCCGGAGTCTTTGCGGCGATGGTCAGCCGGCGCTCGAGACGAGAGTTTACCGTTTCGGGTGCGGGTGCACGGCGGAAAAGATCGCGGCGGCGATCGCTCCGGCTTTGCGCGGGGATTTGGACGGTATTTTCGGCGGGGACACGCATATCCGCGTGTCCTGCCCGCGTTGCGGGGTGCGGCACGAATTGGAAAAGTCGCAACTGGCACCATGAAGAGTTGGCGCCCCATTGTTCACTTTGTTCACCGAGGATTGAATTCTGCCGCTTCCGAGGCTACTTGTGGTAATCCCATGCCTGCCGCGATCTATGCTCCGGTTGCCTCTTGCCGCTTGGGTCCGGCCGAGCGGGAGGTTCTCGAATTCTTCGTGCACCTTGGCCGGTATCTATCCTTGCCGCGCTCGGTCGGCGAGATTTACGGGCTGCTCTTTGCCCGGGAGCAGCGCATGACGCTGGATGAACTCGTCGCAACGCTCGGGATCAGCAAAGGTTCGGCCAGTCAGGGCTTGCGCCTTCTCCGCGGATTCGGGGCCGTGCGGGTGGGGCATGTTCCGGGCGACCGCAAAGACTATTTCGAAGCCGAGGCGGAGTTGCCGGCTTTGATCCGGGGATTTTTCCGCGACCGCTTGTCCGCCAAAATGGAGCGGGCCGACGAACGCCTCGACCGCTTGCGCGCCGCCGTGGACGATCCTGCCAACGGGGCGCCCGAGGGTCTTTCGGCGCGGGTCGAACGTTTGCAGGCTTGGCACAGCAAGGCGCGCCGCCTCGTGCCCCTCGTCTCCACTTTTCTCAAAATTTAATCTGCCCGCATGGAAAGCCTCCCCGTTATAGAATCCACCGATCCGCTCTGGTTCTGTCTGCAGACGCAGCCCAAGCACGAGAAGCTGGCCGCCCGGTTCCTGCGGTCCCAAGCCGGGCTCGAGGTGTTCAGTCCGGTGCTGCGTTTCCAGCGCGTCACGGTGACCGGCAAGAAGTGGTTCGAGGAGGCGCTCTTTCCGGGTTACATTTTCGGGAAGTTTCCCTACCGCACGCATTACCGCCTCGTGGCCTCGTCCATGGGAGTGACAAAGATCGTCGGTTTCGGCGGACAACCGGCGGTGGTGGCCGACGAGGTGATCGGCGAACTGCGCCATTTTGTCCGCGACAACGAAGTCATCGAGATCGTGCCCGAAGTCGTGCCCGGCGACGAGGTCACCGTTTTGGACGGTCCGTTCAAGGGCCTGCGGGCCGTGGTGACGCGGGTCATGCCGGCCAAGGAGCGGGTGGCCGTCCTGCTCGACCTGCTGGGCACCCAGCGGGAGGTCGAGGTCAGGCTCGACCGGGTTGTTCCGGGCAAAGCGCATCCGCTTGCGGGCCGCTCGGCGGTCCCGGCCGACTGAAAAACTTATCGCGCCGTTATTCCAACGTGTGGCCGCCGGGTCGTGGAGTCTGCTCCGCGACCAAGGGCGGCAGCTTGCCTGAATCGGCCCCATGATCTTCGACGACTTCAACCAACCCCCGCGGGAACCGGCCCCGCCCGAGCCATCGCGACGGCGCCGGAGGAGACGCCGGTCTTCCTTGCCCGAGGAAGAAAGTTCGCGGCGCCACCGCCGCTCCGGCAGCAGCCGAGGTTTGTCCGGAGGCGAGGTCCGGTTTCCCGAACCGGTCCCGGCGGCGCGTTCCGATCGCAACACCGCCGCTTGGCTGTGGGTCCTTGCGCTGCTCGTCCTGGCGGTGCTCGGTTTTGCCTGGTTTCTCCAGCAGGAACGCCGTGCCCCCTACCAACTCGCAGGCGAGGCGCCCAGCGGCCGCTTGCTCCCCTTCATCGATCCAATCCTCGCCCCGCTCGAAACCGGCGCCACCGGATACCGCGCGGAAAGCCTCGCCGAATTGCAGTCCGCCTTCCGCACCGAACGCGAGAAAGTCAACCTCGACGACGAAGAAATCTACGCAACGGCGGCGACCATCGCGCAGATTCTGCAGGAGGCGCTCGAGGATCGCGACCGGCACATGGAACGATTGGCCAAGCTCGGTTCCCCGGTCGAAGGCGTGCCACCCGACCCGCAGGCGCGTCAGGATCTGCCCGAAACCGAACGGCGGCATTTCGAAGCGGCCGTCGGTGTCAGTTGGCAACGCAACTCCGGCACCTACCGCAACCGCGTCGAGGAACTCTGGTATCGTCTCCTCCGCCTCGAGCAAGGCCGCTTCCGCCTGGGTTCCGCCCCGCCGTCCATGATGCCCGAACTTCCACCGAGCACCCCGCCCAATGAGTGACCCCAAGCGCATCGTTGTCATCGGCAGCAACTCGTTCTCCGGCGCCAGCTTCGTCTCGCACTGCCTGCGCGAAGGCTGGGAGGTGCTCGGCACCAGCCGGTCGGTGGAAGCTCATCCGGTCTTTCTGCCGTATCGTTGGCAAAGGACTCCGGAGGCGTTGTCCCGCTTCCGCTTCGCGCAACTTGATCTGAATCTCGACACCAAAGAAATTCTCGAGGCCGTCGCCGAATCCGGCGCGCCCTACGTGGTCAACTTCGCCGCGCAAAGCATGGTCGCTGAAAGTTGGGAGCATCCAGACCACTGGTATCAGACCAATGTCGTGGCCAATGTCCGCCTCCACGACGGACTGCGCAAAATGCCCGGGCTCAAAAAATACATCCACGTCTCGACGCCCGAAGTCTACGGCAGTTGTTCCGGTGATGTCCGCGAAAACGCGCCCTTCAACCCAAGCACGCCCTATGCTGCTTCGCGGGCCGCATGCGACCTGCACCTGCAGACTTTCATCCGCCAATACAACTTTCCCGCCGTCTTCACCCGCGCCGCCAACGTTTTTGGCCCCGGACAGCAGCTTTACCGCATCGTCCCGCGCACCCTTTTGTTCCTCGCTCTCGGTCAAAAGCTCCAGCTCCACGGCGGCGGACACTCGGTGCGTTCCTTCATCCACATCGACGATGTCTCCGACGGGACCCTCCGCGCCGCACTAGACGGCGAGCCCGGACAAGTTTTTCATCTCTCGACCAAGCGCACCATCTCCATCCGCGACTTGGTCGCGTTGATGTGCGACCAGGCCGGCGTGCAATTCGAGGACTTTGCCGAAATCGTGGCGGACCGCCCCGGCAAGGATTCCGCCTACCTTCTCGACGCCGGCCTCGCCCGCACCAAGCTCGGCTGGCAGGACCGCGTCACGCTGGAGGAGGGCATTGCCGACACCAAACGCTGGATTGACGCCAATCTCGACACGCTCCGCGAACAACCAAAGAACTACATCCACAAAGCGTAACACTTTATGGCAAAAATACTCGTCACTGGCGGATTCGGCTACGTAGGCAGCCGACTTGTCCCGCATCTTTTGCGTCTCGGACACGACGTCCGCGTCCTCGACCTCATGCTCTACACCGAGGCGGGCCTCGACACCCTCAAGACTGACCCCGAATGGCCCGAATGGGAAAGGCGCTTCGGTCTGGTCCGCGGGGACCTGCGCGACGCGGCCAAAGTCCGCGAGGCGCTTGCCGGACGCGACACGGTGATTCATCTCGCGGCGATCTCCAACGACCCGACCGGCGACATCGACGAAGTCCTGACACGCCAAGTGAACTTCGACGCGGTTGGCATGCTTCTGGCGCTCGCCAAGGAAGCCGGTCTGAAGCGGTTCATCAATGCGTCCTCCTCCAGTGTCTTCGGTGCACGGACCGAGTCGGAGATCAACGAACGCCTCGAGCCCGAACCGCTCACCTATTACTCCAAATACAAGGCTCTCTCCGAATGGCTTGTTCTCTCCGCGGCGGGTCCCGAGTTCTGTGCGGTCAATGTCCGCCCGGCCACCATCTGCGGCTACTCGCCGCGCCAGCGTTTCGATCTGACGGTCAACAAACTCACCGCCGACGCCCTGCGCAAGCGCGTCATCACCGTTCACGGCGGACAGCAACGCCGTCCGAATGTCGGCATGACCGACATGATCAACCTTTACGGTCTCTTGGTCGAAGCACCGGCCGAAAAGATCAACGGCCGGACCTTCAACTTCGGTTTCGAAAACCACAAAGTCATCGACATCGCCAAGATCATCCAATCCGAGTTGTCTGACCTGAACGTTGGAATCGAAGTCACCGATACGACAGACCATCGCGATTACCACATTTCCTCCGACCGTATTCTGCGGGATCTCGGCTACAAACCGGTCAGCAGCATCAAACAGGAAGTCGCCCATCTCCGTAACGTGCTCGAGTCCGGTCAATTCCCCGACATCGACGCCCCCGAACACTACAACATGAAGTTCATGGAAGTGGGCCGCGATGCCGGTTGCCTCGATTATCTCGCCCGCTGATGGCTTCCGAAAAAATCATCTCCTTCGCCGAAGCCCCGGCGCTGTTCGACAAACTGCGCGGGGAGGGCAGGCGCCTCGTGCAGTGCCATGGCACCTTCGATCTCGTCCATCCCGGGCACATCGTCCACCTCGAGGACGCCAAGAGGCTCGGCGATGTCCTCGTTGTGACCGTCACCGACGAGAAGCACGTCAACAAAGGCCCTGGTCGTCCGTATTTCAACGATGCGCTCCGCGCCCGAACTCTCGCCGCACTTTCCTGCGTCGACTACGTCGTGCTCGTCCCGCACACCGCCGCGGTCGAGGCGATCGAAACGGTCAAGCCGCACATCTATTGCAAGGGCACCGAATACGCAGACGCCGCCAACGACGTCACCGGCAATATCCACGATGATGTCGCCACGGTGCAAAAGCACGGTGGCGAGGTCCGCTATCTCGGTGAGGTCGTCTTCAGCTCCACCCGCCTGCTCAATCGCCATTTTGAGACAGCCAACCCGGAGGTTTCCGAATTCTGCGGGCAATTGGCGTCGCATGTCTCCCCGCAGAACCTGGCCGATGCGGTGGCCGGATTCGCGGGGCTCCGCGTGCTCGTTGTCGGCGACACTATTTTCGACAAATACTCCTTCGTCAAAGTGCAGGGCCTCACTTCGAAGAATCGCATCATCTCTGGCCGCTATCTGGAAGAGGAAGCCCAAGCTGGCGGCGCCCTCGCTGTCTATCGCCACATCAAGCAATTCACGCCAAACGTCAGGCTCGTCTCCTTGCTCGGAACCGAAGGCTGGCTCGAACCGACGCTGCGCATGTTCCTGCCCGCCGAAGACGACGCCACGGTTCGCGACCCCGACTTCGTCTCCATCATCAAGCAGCGCTATGTCGAACCGGTCAGCGAAGGCAAAGACCTGAGCAAACTGTTCTCGGTCAATTTCATCAATGCCGATCCGCCCAAGCAGGCGGTGATCGACCGCGTGCTCGGCAAGCTCGAGGCCGAGATCAAGAACGCCGATCTGGTCGTGCTTGCCGACTTCGGGCACGGTCTCATGCAGCAGGCGGTGCGCGACTTCCTGCAGGACAGCGGTGTTTTCCTCGCGCTGAACTGCCAGACCAACTCGAATAACCACGGCTTCAACATCATCTCGCGCCAATACCGCCGGGCGGACGTGTTCTCGTTGGACGAACAGGAAATCCTGCTGGCTTGCGGACACCGCCATGTCGATTTCGCCGCCGAGTTGGACAAGCTCCGCGCCCATCTCGAGGCCCGCGCCGGATGGCTTACCCGCGGCGCGGTGAAGACGGTCGGTGTTGATGCCGATGGAAACGCGGCCGCTTGTCCGCCTCTGGGGGACGACATCACCGACACGATCGGGGCGGGGGACGCCTTCTTCTCGATCATGGCGCTCGCCGCGAGGAACGGCCTGCCTGTTGACCTGACCACTTTCCTCGGACAGCTCGCCGGCGCGCAAGCCGTGAAAATCGTGGGCAACCGCGAGCCGATCTCGAAGTCTGTTCTCCTCAAGAGCGGCATGGCCCTGCTCAACCGCGATCCTCTTTGACCCCGCCCGTCGAGAATCTTGATCGCATCGCCGCCGAACTGCGCGGTGAAGTCATCGGTCTGTCCCACCGCGCCAAGACTCCGCACCTCGGCTCGTCGCTTTCCTGCCTGGATCTGCTGGCCGTTCTTTACTGGGAGTTCCTGCGCATCGACCCCGAGAAGCCGGGCGCCCCCGACCGCGACCGCTTCATCCTGAGCAAGGGCCACGCCGCCCCGGCGCTCTACGCCGCTCTCGGTCGACGCGGCTTCTTCTCGCCGCAACTGCTGGCGGACTATGCCAAAGACGGTGCTGCTCTCGCCGAGCAACCCGCGCCCGACTGCGCCCCGGGTGTTGAATGGGCCACCGGCTCGCTTGGCCACGGTTTGTCGGTGGGCATCGGCATGGCCTTGGCCGCGAGGATCCAAAAACGCAGCTATCGCACAGTTGTTCTGCTCAGTGACGGCGAGTGCAACGAAGGCAGTGTGTGGGAAGCCGCGATGTTTGGCGCGGCGCAGAAGCTCGGATCGCTCACCGTGCTCGTTGATTACAACAAGTGGCAAGCCACCGGCCGCAGTGAGGAAGTCATGGCACTCGCCCCGCTGCGCGACAAATGGGAAGCCTTCGGCTGGGAAAGTTACGAGGTCGACGGACACGACCTCGCCGAAATCCGCGCCGCCTTGGCCTGCGCCGAACTACCCGACCGCACCAAGCCTTTAGCTATCGTCGCCCACACCGTTAAGGGGCGTGGTGTCTCGTTCATGGAAGACGACAACAATTGGCACTATCGGATTCCCAATGCGGAAGAGCTGGCAGCGGCGCGCAAAGAGTTGGGCTTGGAATGAGAAACGCCTTCGCAGACGAGATCACGAAACTCGCGCAGGAGCGCGAGGACATCGTTTTGCTCTCCGGGGACATCGGGAACCGACTGTTCGACAAATTCAAAGAGGTGGCCCCGGGACGCTTCTTCAACTGCGGGGTGGCCGAAGCCAACATGGTTGGCGTTGCGGCGGGTATGGCCGCAAGCGGGCTGCGTCCGGTGTGCTACACGATTGCTTCCTTCCTCACCTACCGCGTGATCGAGCAAATCCGTTTGGATCTTGGCTATCATCATCAGCGAGTAATTCTCGTCGGCACGGGGGCGGGACTGTCCTACGCCTCTCTCGGGTCCACGCATCACTCGGTTGAAGACATGGGCATGCTGCGCTTGATTCCCGGGCTGGCCGTCCTTGCTCCCGGAGACGAAATGGAGCTTCGGCCTGCGCTGCGCGCCGCGCTGGATTATCCAGGACCAGTCTATATCCGCATCGGAAAAAAGGGTGAACCCGTTGTGCACGAGCACGAGCCAAGAGTCGCAATCGGAAAGGCTACGCGCCTGCGCGAAGGAAAGGACGCTTGGATCCTCGCGCTCGGCAATACCTTGCCTTTGGCCATGGATGCCGCTGAAAAGCTTGCCGGAACAGGAGTGCACTGTGGCGTCGCCAGCATGGGATCCCTTAAGCCCCTCGACACTGAATTGCTTGCCGAGCTCTTTGCCTCCTCCAAAGTTGTGGCCACGGTTGAAGAGCACTCGGTCCTCGGTGGTCTCGGCACCGCGGTTTCCGAGTGGGTTGCCGTCAACCGGGTCTCTGCAAAGGCCGACCTCGTCACTTTTGGAACACCTGACGAGTTTCTTCACGCCACGACCCATCAACCGTCCGCCCGCGAGTGGGCAGGACTTACCTCCCACAATATCGCGAAGCAGCTTGCTTCCGCTCTTGCCTAAGCAGCATGGCTTACATCGACTTCATCGCCCCGATCCACAAAGCCACGACGCGGGACTATCTTGCTCGTGTCAACGACCCGGAATTCCCCAAAGCGAAGGCGGCGGAATTGGCCCTCAAATGGGGCGTCGATTACTGGGACGGTGACCGGCGCACCGGATACGGAGGCATGAACTACGATGGCCGCTGGCGAAAAGTGGCCGATCTCATGGCCAGTCACTACGGGCTCAAGGCTGGAGACAAGGTCCTCGATATCGGCTGCGGCAAAGGATTCCTACTCTATGATCTCACTCAAGCAGTGCCCGGATTGGAGGTCACCGGTTTGGAGGTCAGCAACTACGCGATCGAGCACTCCAAGCCCGAGATCAAGAGTCATCTTGTTGAGGGCAAAGCATCTCGGTTGCCGTTCAAGGACGCAGAGTTCGATTTTGTTTTTTCCATCAACACTCTGCACAACTTGCCTTGCTATGACCTCGATAGCGCCCTTCGCGAAATGGTGCGCGTGGGAAAGAAGCGCCGTTATCTGTGTGTCGAGAGTTGGCGCAACGAGTCCGAAAAGGCTAATCTGCTCTACTGGCAACTGACCTGCCGCGCATTCTTCGCGCCCGACGAGTGGGAGTGGTGGTTCAAACAAACCGGCTACACCGGTGACCACAGCTTCATCTACTTCGAGTGAGCGTGCAGCCGGGAGTTGGGAGCCGGGGAGCTTAACTCCGGTGTCCTTGACATCAAACACCCTTGATTTACAGTTTCCTTGACATGCGTTCCAGTAGCACGCTTCTTCCTAGTTCCTTGGTTACAGGCAAACTGCAGACCACCATTCCG
>Ga0172372_10010228_pt1 | contig 12054 bp, 8 predicted proteins | sample LakKiv5m_2_FD_114544 | JGI IMG/M metagenome (GOLD analysis project Ga0172372, IMG submission 114544) | Freshwater microbial communities from Kabuno Bay, South-Kivu, Congo - kab_092012_9.5m | ecosystem: Environmental > Aquatic > Freshwater > Lake | place: Democratic Republic of the Congo...
CCCCGAAGCCCCAGTGATGAAACCCGCTGAGGCGAGTTCACGCACACCGTCAAACACCGGTACCGCCGACCAATGCAGTTGCACATCCAGCTGCGCGCCACGGGCCATTTCCAGCGCATGGCCCGCCAAACCAAAACCGGTCACATCAGTCAAAGCATGCACACCCTCCAAAGCCGCCAAATCGGGGCCGGGGGTGTTCAAACGCGTGGTCGAGTCGACCATCTGTGCATACAGGGCCGCCGACAGTTGTTCTTTTTTCAGCGCAGCCGACATGACGCCCACGCCAATCGGTTTGCCCAGCACCAACACATCCCCAGCACGTGCTGATGCATTGCGCTGGATCTGCGAGGGATGCGCCAAGCCCAGCGCCACCAAGCCATAAATTGGCTCGACCGAATCGATGGTGTGGCCGCCTGCAATCGGGATGTCCGCTGCTTGGCACACGCTTTGACCGCCTTCCAAGATGCGCGCAATGGTCTGCGTGCTCAGCACATTGATCGGCATGCCCACCACAGCCAGGGCGAGGATGGGTTTGCCGCCCATGGCGTACACATCCGAGAGGGCATTGGTGGCCGCGATGCGGCCAAAGTCGAAGGGGTCATCGACGATGGGCATGAAGAAATCGGTGGTGGCAATCAGCGCTTGTTGGTCATTGAGCTGATACACAGCGGCGTCATCGGCAGTGTCGATGCCCACCATCAGCTGCGGCGGCATGGCCAAGCTGGGCATGCCGGCCAAGATGTCGCGCAACACGCCGGGCGCGATCTTGCAGCCACAGCCTCCGCCGTGCGCCAAAGAAGTCAAACGAGGTTCGGTGTGGTGCGCAGAAGTCATGCGGGAAATCTACCATGCAGCTTCCTGGGCGGCTCTTTATGATGGCCGCTTCCGCGTTGCCCATCCCCGCGCCCCTTCGGAGAGTTGTTTGGAAGTTTCCTTTGTTGAAGAAATTCAGTCCTTGCGACTTGGCGACGGCGACACGTTTCATGGCGAGGGCATCTTGGCGGTCACCAAGGCTTTGCTGCAATCGGGCGTGGCCTATGTGGGCGGCTACCAAGGCGCACCGGTGTCGCATTTGCTGGACGTGATGGTGCAGGCCAAGCCCTTGATGGACGAATTGGGCGTGCATGTCGAGGCCTGTGCCAACGAAGCTTCGGCTGCGGCCATGCTGGGCGCGAGCATCCACTACCCCTTGCGCGGCGCTGTCACCTGGAAATCGATTGTGGGCACCAATGTGGCCTCGGATGCGCTGTCCAATTTGGCCTCACCCGGCGTGTTGGGCGGCGCACTCATTGTGGTGGGCGAAGACTACGGCGAAGGCGCCTCCGTGATTCAAGAGCGCACCCATGCGTTTGCCTTGAAAAGCACCCTGTGCCTGCTGGATCCGCGTCCCGATTTGGCGCACATGGTGAAGATGGTGGAACACGGCTTTGCGCTGTCTGAAGCCTCGAACATGCCCACGCTGCTGGAGCTGCGCATCCGCGCCTGCCATGTGCGCGGCAGTTTCCAAACCCGCGCCAACCAAGCCCCCAAGCTGTCCACGCGCGCGGGTCTGACCGCGCCCGCGCCGTTTGACTACAACCGCTTGGCCCACCCGCCGGTCACCTTTGGCCATGAAAAGAAAAAGCTTGAAGAGCGCCTTCCTGCGGCCCGCGCCTACATCTTGCAACACGGCTTGAACGAATGCATGCCGGGCAGCCAACACCCCGACTTGGGGCTGATGGTGCAAGGCGGTTTGTACAACGCGCTGCTGCGCAGCTTGCAGCAAGTGGGATTGGCCGATGCCGATGGTCACAGCCTGGTGCCGATCTTGGTGTTGAACGTCACCTACCCGCTGGTGCCGCAGCAAGTGATTGATTTTTGTAAAGACAAGCGCGGCGTGTTGGTGGTGGAGGAAGGCTCGCCCGAATACATCGAACAAGACATGGCCACGCAATTGCGCCGTGCCGGCATCCCCACGCCCTTGCACGGCAAAGACATGCTGCCCGGCGCGGGCGAATACAACATCGAAGCGCTGAGCTTGGGGCTGGTGCATTTCGCCAGCACCTATGTGGGCGAAGCCAGCGTGCAGGCTGCGCGGCAATGGCTTGAAAGCTTGCAGCAACGCCGCAACGACGTGGCCCAGGCCTTGGGCCAAGCGCTGACTGCGCGACCACCCGGCTTTTGCATCGGCTGCCCCGAGCGCCCGGTGTTTTCCGCCCTGAAACAGGTGCAACAAGCCATTGGCGCAGTGCACATCGCCGCTGACATTGGCTGTCACGCACTGGGCTCCTTCGAGCCCTTCAACACCGGTCATTCCATCTTGGGTTATGGCATGAGTTTGGCCAGCCGAGCCGGCGTGTCGCCGATGATGCAAGGCCGCACCTTGGCCATCATGGGCGACGGTGGTTTTTGGCACAACGGTTTGCTGACTGGTGTGCAAAGTGCGCTGTTCAATGGCGACGATGCGGTGTTGCTGATTTTCAAAAATGGCTACACCTCGGCCACCGGCACCCAAGACATCATTTCCACACCACAAGACGCGCAAAAACAAGCCGCGAGCGATCAACACGTCAGCTTGACGCACACCAACACCACCATCGAGACCACCCTGCAAGGCTTGGGCGTGCAATGGCTGCACACCGTGCACACCTATGACGTGGCGCGGATGAAAACCGTGTTGAAAGACGCGCTCACCTCGGATTTCAACGGCTTGAAAGTCATCATCGCCGAAGGCGAGTGCCAACTGGAACGACAACGCCGCATCAAACCGCTGGTGGCACAACTCAAGCGTGATGGCAGACGCGTGCAACGTGTGCGCTACGGCGTCGACGAGGACGTGTGCAATGGCGACCATGCCTGCATGCGTTTGTCGGCCTGCCCGACGCTCACTTTGAAGGACAATCCCGACCCGCTGAAAGTAGACCCGGTGGCCACGGTGATCGAGGGTTGTGTCGGCTGCGGTTTGTGCGGCGAAAACGCCCACAGCGCCAGCCTGTGCCCCAGCTTTTACCGTGCTGAAATCGTGCAAAACCCCGGTCGGCTTGAACGCATTTGGGCGGCCGTGCAACACCGCCTGGTTCGCGCCTTGCAACGCGCATGAGCCGGCCCATCAGCTTGTTGATTTGCGCCTTGGGCGGTGAAGGCGGCGGCGTGCTCAGCAGCTGGCTCATGGACACCGCACGCCGTGCCGGTTTTCCCGCGCAAAGTTCTTCCATCCCGGGCGTGGCGCAGCGCACCGGCGCCACCACTTATTACGTCGAAGTGTGGCCCACGCCCTTGAACGCGCTGCAAGGCCAGCGCCCGGTGTTCAGCCTGAACCCGGTGCCCGGCGCATTGGATGCATTGTTATCTTCCGAGTTGTTGGAAACCGCGCGGCAAGTGTCCTTGGGGCTGGTGTCCCCCGACCGCACCCGGGTGTTCAGCTCCTCGGGGCGCAGCCTGACCACGCAAGAGCGCATCAGCATGGGGGACGGCCGTGCCGACAATGCCGCCTTGCAACACTTGATTCAACAACAGGCCCAAGAAGTGCAGGTGTGGGATTTTTCGACCATGGCGAAAGCGCATGGCACGATGGTGAGCGCGGTCATGCTGGGCGTGGTGGCCGGCAGTGGTTTGTTGCCGTTTGCGCGTGTGCATTACGAAGCCAGCATCCAAGACGGTGGTGCATCTGCAGCGCAGACCACCGCCAGCTTGAAGGGCTTCGCTGCGGGCTTTGATCGAGCAGCGAATGCCCAAGTCCTGCAAGCCATGCTGCAAGACGATGACAGTCCGCAAGCCGCAGCCACCAAGCTCGACGCTGTTTCAACTTGGCCTGAATCGCCTGCAGCGGTGCAAGCCCTGCCCGCCGCCATGCGTGAATTCGCTTGGCTGGGCTACCAACGCTTGCTGGAGTACCAAGGCACGGCCTATGCCAACCTGTATGTGCAGCGCTTGCAAACGGTGTTGAATGCCGAAAACGCCACCGACCCCGCGCATTTGCAAGGCCATGCGGCCAGCCGCCACACCGCGCGCTGGTTGGCCCTTTGGATGGCGTTTGACGATATTGTGCGGGTGGCGGATTTGAAAAGCCGCGCCAGCCGTTGGCAACGCGTGGCCGCCGAGGTGAAGCTTCAACCCGGTGAGTTGTTGCGGGTCTACGACCATTTCAAACCAGGTCTGCCCGAATTGGCCGCGCTGCTGCCGAATGCTTTGGCCAAGCCCTTGCTGCGCTGGCACAACCAACGATTGGCGAAAGGTCTTGAGCCCTTGGCCTGGGCCTTGAAGATTGGCAGCCATTCGGTGCTGGGCCTGTTGGCTTTGCGCGGCTTGGCCAGCTTGAAATGGTTGCGCCCGCTTGGCAGCCGGTATCGGCAAGAACAACAAGACATCCAGGCCTGGTTGCAAGCCATCACCACTGGCTTGCATGAAGACTGGGCTTTGGGTTGCGAACTCGCGCAATGCGGCCAACTCCTCAAAGGCTATGGCAGCACCAACGAACGCGCCAAGCGCAACCTGCAGCACATTCTTGTGCATGTGGCCTCCGCTGCATTGAACCCGTCGGCCACTTGGCGGGCCCAGGCCGTGGCGCAAGCCCGCGCAGCGGCGTTGCAAGACGAAGAAGGCTTGGCCCTGAACACCCAGTTGAGCCGCATGGGGGCAGCCACCCTGCCCGCCACCGTGCAACCCTTGCGCTTTGTGCGCGATGCTGCGCGTCGCCCTTGAACCCACCCTTGAGACAATTCACTCGGTCATGCTCATGAAAACACCCATCAATGCATTCAAACAGGCCTTGCAAACAACAACACCTCAAATCGGTTTGTGGCTGAGCCTGACCCACCTTGATACGACTGAAATTGCGGGCTTGGCAGGCTTTGATTGGTTGGTCTTGGATGGTGAACACGCGCCCTACGATTTGCAACACCTCAAAGCGGCGCTGCAAGTGTTGGCAGCCTACCCCCACAGCCACCCGGTTGCACGTGTCCCGGTTGGCGAAACCGCCCTCATCAAACAGTATTTGGATTTGGGCGTCACCAACTTGCTGGTGCCGATGGTAGACACGCCCGAACAAGCCGCACAACTGGTGCAGGCTTGTCGCTACCCGCAAGCGGATGGTCAAGGCGGGGTGCGTGGTCTGGCGGGTGCCCGGGCCAGTCGCTGGGGGTATTTTGAAGACTATTTCAGCGTCGCGAATGAGCAAGTGTGTTTGCTGGTTCAGGCTGAAACCTTGCAGGCCATGCACCACCTGGATGCGATTGCGGCCACGCCGGGTGTGGATGGCGTGTTTTTGGGCCCGGCCGATTTGTCTGCCGCCATGGGCTGGGTCGGGCAACCGGCGCATCCCAAGGTGCAAGCGGCTATTGAAGACGGTATTGCGCGGGTTGTGAAAGCGGGCAAAGCAGCCGGCGTGATTGCCACCGACGAAGACTTGGCCCGCCACTATTTGGCGTGTGGCGCATCCTTTGTGGCGGTGGGCGTGGACGCCATGCTGTTGATGCGGGCCAGCCGCGATTTGGCGGCGCGTTTCAAAGGCACGGCTCCGGCTTCCAAAGGCAGCGGCGGCAGCTACTGAAGGCACTCCACCAAGGGCAGATCCCGAGAGTCAAGCCATGTGGCCTGGGGTATCCTGTGGCCCTTTGTTGTCACTGCTGTTGGGCCCTGATTCACCATGAAAAACACTTCCTCTTTTGCAGCACGCGGTCTGCTGTCTGCCCTCTTGGTTGGCCTGCCTGTGTGGGGCTTGGCGCAAGACAAAACCCAGCCCGTGCGTGTCTCGACTTGGGTGCCGGCGCAGCACGCCTTGAACCCGGCCATTCAAGCCTGGGCCGACAGCATGAAAAAGGCTTCTGGGGGCAGCATCAACCCCATCCTGTTCCCCTCCGAGCAATTGGGCAAAGCCTTCGACCATTTCGACATGGCGCGTGACGGGCTGACCGATTTCGCCTTTGTGAACCCCGGCTACCAACCCGGACGCTTCCCCATCTTCGCAGCAGCGTCCTTGCCGTTTGAGATCAGCAATTCCAAAGCCGGCTCCGCCGCCATTGACGTGTGGTATCGCAACTATGCGGCCAAAGAGATGAAGGATGTGAAGTACTGCTTTGCCTTTGCCCACGACCCAGGTGCTTTTCATTCCCGCAAAAAAGTCGTCATGCCCGCCGATGTGAAAGGCCTGAAGGTGCGCCCCGCCACCGCCACGGTGGGTCAAATGATCACCTTGCTGGGCGGCACCAATGTGCAAGCCTCGGCACCGGAGGCGCGAGACGCCATCGAGCGCGGCGTGGCCGATGCGCTCACCTTTCCCTGGGGCTCCTTGTCTTTGTTTGGCATTGACAAAGTGGTGAAATACCACATGGATGTGCCGTTGTACGTCACCCCGTTTGTGATGGTGATGAACTTGGACAAGTACAAAGCCTTGTCCCCGGCACAAAAGCAATCAGTCGATGGGCATTGCACGCCCGAATGGGCTGAAAAAGTCGGCACCGCTTGGGCTGACTTTGAGATTGCGGGCCGCACCAAGTTGATGGCCGACAAATCCAATCGTGAGATTTACAGCCTGACCCCGGCCCAATTGGCGGCCTGGAAAACAGCGGTGGCACCCGTGCACAAGCAATGGGCGGACGAAGTGAAAAAACGCGGCGACGACCCTGCGCCCATTTTGAAAGCTTTACAGCAAAGCTTGGCCAAGTACAAATCCGCGCTCTAAACCATGGCGCACTCCAGCCCCAAAACCCCATTCGACAAAATCATTGACACCATCGAATGGACGGCGGCCGTGTTCGTCGGCCTCGTCGCGCTCAACATCTTTCTGGCTGTTGTGCTGCGCAAGTTCTTCGACACCGCGATTCCCGACAGCTACGACATTGGCCGATTGCTGCTGGGCATCCTGATCTTTTGGGGCATTGCCGCCACCAGCTACCGCGGTGGTCACATCACTGTGGATCTGCTGTGGACCTATGCCAGCCCGCGTTGGAAACGCTACATCGATGTGTTCGCCACCTTGGTGTTGCTGCTGGTGGTCACGGTGCAAACCATCATGCTGTTTGACAAAGTGGCCACAACCTTTCATGACCATGTGCAAACCTATGACCTGAACCTGCCCACCTGGCCTTTTTTTGCCGTGGCGTGGATGGGCGATGTGTGTGCCGTGTTGTTGATCACCATCCGCACCTGGCGTTTGCTGCGCGACCCCGAGGCTTTGCAAACCCCCACCAGCGGCACAGGACACTGACATGGACCTGATGAACTTGAGTCCTGACGCGGTGGCCTTGATTGGCTTTGTTGCCCTGTTTGCGCTCATGTTGTTGCGTGTGCCAGTGGGCATGGCCATGGGCTTGGTGGGCGTGTGTGGCTACAGCTACATCGTGGGCAGTGGTCCGGCCTTGAAGTTGATTGGCCAAACCTCGATGCGCACGGTGACCGACTACACCTTTGGCGTCATCCCGATGTTCATGCTGATGGGCGCGTTTGTCTCGGTGTCGGGTGTCAGCCGTGAACTGTTCCGTGCGGCCAACGCCTTCATCGGACACCTGCGCGGCGGCTTGGGGGTGGCGACCGTCGTGGCCTGCGGCGGCTTTGCCGCCATTTGCGGTTCGTCGGTGGCGACCGCCGCCACTTTTTCATCCGTGGCCTACCCCGAGATGCGCCGCTTTGGTTATCCGCAGTCGTTCGCCACCGGCGTCATCGCAGCCGGGGGCACCCTGGGGGCCATGCTGCCCCCGTCCACGGTGTTGGCGGTCTACGCCATCCTCACACAGCAAGACATTGGCAAGCTGTTCATGGCCGGCATCATTCCCGGCATTTTGGCCATGCTCATGTATGTGCTCACGATTGTCATCATCGTGCGGGTGCGGCCCGACTGGTTGCCTCGTGGTGAACAAAAAACCTGGCCCGAGCGCTTGCATGGTTTGAAGGACGTTTGGGCTCCGGTTCTGCTGTTTGTGTTTGTCATTGGCGGTTTGTACGGCGGCTTTTTCACGCCCACCGAGGCCGGTGGTGTGGGTGCCACGGGGGCGTTTTTGTTGGGCGTGTTGCGCGGCAAACTGGACCGTGCTGGCACGCTCACGGCGCTGCTGTCGGCCACCCGCACCGCCGCCGCCGTCTTCACCGTGCTGATCGGCGCGTTGATCTTTGGCTACTTCCTGACCGTGACCCAGGTACCGCAAAACCTGACGGCTTTCCTGTCCGATTTGGGTTTGGGGCGCTATGGCGTCTTGGCACTGATCATGGTGATGTATTTGGTGTTGGGTTGCTTGATGGATGCCATGGCCATGATCATCTTGACCGTGCCCATCGTCTTTCCCATCATTGTTCAACTCGGCTTTGACCCGATTTGGTTTGGCATCATCATCGTCATGACGGTTGAGCTGGGTCTGATTCACCCGCCGGTGGGCATGAATGTCTTCGTCATCAAGAGCGTGGTGCATGAAGTGAGTTTCATGACCATCTTCAAAGGCGTCATTCCTTTTGTGCTGACCGACTTGCTTCGATTGGTCATCTTGATCGCGTTCCCGATCATCGCGCTGTGGTTGCCCGGGCGCATGGGCTGACGCGCTGGCCCTGCGCCGCTGGCCGCGGCTGTTTACAAACCGATCACGCCGCCGTTCTTTTTGCGAATCGCCACGCTGGCACTGCGCGGTCGGGCCTCGTCCACATAGTCTGGCCAGCTGGAGTATTTGGGCGGCTCTTTCGGGTCGCTGCGGTCCGAAGGCGATTCGCCCGGGTGCTGGATGTTCAAGAACATGGTTGTGCCATCCGGTGTGAACGACAAGCCGGTCACTTCACAATTGGCGGGGCCAGTGAAAAAACGCCGTACCTCGCCGGTGCTCACATCACAGGCCAACAGTTGGTTGTTGCCGATGCGCTCAAACTCGCCTTGCTTCAATTGACTGCTGTGCACATCGGTTTGAATCCACAACAAACCACCGGGGCCAAAGCTGATGCCATCGGGGCAGCCAAAAATATCGCCTTGGATGAGGCCTTTGGCTTCGGCCCGCGCATTGGCCGGGTCACCGGCCAGCAGCCAATGGTTCCACTTGAACTGCAAGCCATCGAAGTCGCCCTCATCCTGCCAACGGATGATGTGGCCCATGGTGTTGTTGGCGCGTGGATTGGCCGCATCCACGCCCGGTTTGCCGGGTTCGCCGCGCTGGCTGTTGTTGGTGAGCGTGCAATAGACCCAGCCACTGGCCGGATCGATGGTCAGCCATTCAGGCCGGTCCATTTTGGTGGCCCCCAAAACATCGCTGGCCTGACGCGCTTTGATGAGGACCTCGCCTTGATCGGCAAAACCATTGGCAACGGTGAGAGGTCCCTGGCCATGCACCAGGGGCAACCATGCACCGGTGCCATTGGCGTCAAACCGCGCCACATACAAGGTGCCGTGGTCCAGCAAGTCGCGGTTGGCCGCTGCACCCCCAGCTTGGATTTTGTCGCGGCTGACGAATTTGTAGATGTACTCAAAGCGGGCGTCTTCACCCGAATACACCACGGCGTGGCCCGACTTGGTTTGAGCCACCCATGCGCCTTCATGGGCGCCTCGCCCCAGGGCCGTGCGTTTAACGGGTGGGCTGTTCGGGTCCATCGGATCCACTTCAACGATCCAACCAAAGCGATTGGGTTCGTTCGGGTGCAACTCGGCATTGAAACGCACGTCGTGCTCTTCCCACTGGCTGTTGCTTTTGCGTCGCAAGCCCCAGCGTTTGTGGTGGGCTGACGGCTTGTCCCCGGCGGCAAAGTAAAAAGCCCAGTTTTCTTCGCCCGACAAATACGTGCCCCAAGGTGTCATGCTGCTGGCGCAGTTGTTCAAGGTGCCCAGCACCTGGGTGCCGGAGGGATTGGCCGCGGTGCGCAACATGGGATGGCCTGCTGCCGGGCCAGAAAGCGCCATGGGCGTGTTGGCGGTGATGCGGCGTGCCCACTTTGAGGGGCGCACCATTTGCCAGCCTTTGGGGCCCAGCTGCACCTCAATCACAGAAATGCCGTGGGCGTTTTGCGCTTTCAGGACTTTCTCAGCGGTCATCGGTTCAAAGCCATCGGGAAACAGCAATCCCTCGTCGACATATTCGTGGTTGTTGGCCAGCAAACCATGGGTCGAGCTGCCTTGAAGCGGGAAAAAGACCAAGCCATCATGGTGCATGCCCATTTGCACGGCTTGCTCTTGCGCGGTGTTGGTGGCGTCGGGTTTGTAAACAGGCATGTTGCCCGCAATGCCCACAGGCTCGCCCCAAGGGGCCAACACCGTGGCCACGTAGTCGGCGGGTAGTTCGATGTAGTCGCCGACGCCAATGGGCATGGCTTTGAAACCCATGCGGCTGGATCGGGCCTGCGCCCCCAGAGGCGACAAACCGGCCAGCAAGCCCAGCCAGGCCGCCAGTTGCAGTGTCTGGCGTTTGGCGGGATCGGAGACTTGGTGGATGCTCGGGTTGTTGGAGCTGTTGCTGTGCTCCATCGTCGAGAAGTCTTTGGCCATGGCTCAGAGTGAGTTCAAAAATGCCAACAAGTCTTGTCGTTGGGCTTTGGGCATGGCTGCAAATTTGTCTCTCGCCGGCTTGGCCTCGCCGCCGTGCCAGACAATGGCCTCGGTCAGATTGCGAGCGCGCCCATCGTGCAAGAAGTTGGTGCTGGCACTGACTTGTTTGGACAACCCAATGCCCCAAAGCGGTGGTGTGCGCCAATCTGAACCGCTCGCTTTGTAATCGGGTCGGCCATCGGCCAAGTCGGGGCCCATGTCGTGCAACAGCAAGTCGGTGTAGGGGCGAATGGTTTTGTTGGCGACGGCAGGCAAGGCATCGAACTTGCCGGTGCGCATCTCAGGCACATGACAGCCACCACAGCCGGCCTGCATGAACATTTCCTCGCCACGCTTGACCTCGGGTTTGTGTGTGTCACGCTGCTGCGGTACGTCCAAGGACAAGGTCCAGTTGGTGATGCCGTCCCATAACTCGGGGCGCAACTCAGGCTTGGGGTTGCGAATCGCCTCAAGACATTCTTTTTGCGTGGGCATGCAATGCGGTTCAGGATAAAGCGAGGATGTGATGCCGATGTCGGCAGCGAAGGCGGCGGCGATTTGCTGTCGCACGGTGGGTTGGTTGGCTTTCCAGCCAAAGCGACCAAGCGCCGTTTTTTGCTTGATGTCGTCTCGGACATAGTTGGGTCGACCATTCAAGCCCTGCTGCTGTTGCTTTTGCGCCATGACCAAAATGTCTTTTTCACTCACCGCCTCCAAAAAACCCATGCCCAACATGGCTTGCGAGTTGCGCAATGACAGCATGACGTTGCTGGCCAGGGGTCCAAAGTTCAAATTCTCAACACGCACCTTGGGCTTGCGCAATTCCAACTCTTCGCCATCGGCGAAGCTGAATTTTTGTGTCACCCAGTCAATGAAAACCTCGGCTTCGCCAGCGCGCTGACTGGTGTCTTTGCGGGTGACGATGTCAAACATTTGGATGTCGGTGCCGTAGTTTGGATCCGGCTTGGGCCCACCGAATCCATCGTCTCCGGGAACCGAAATCCGCAACACTTGCTGCACGGCCAAGCCACCGGTGTCGAGCATGCGCCCACGCCCGGCATTCACATGACAAGCCGCGCAGTTGGTGGCCATGAAGGTGGGACCCAAGCCCCACTCGCCGCCGGAGGGGCCGGGCAGGGACAAGTCCCAGACCACGGGTATCGCGGGGTTGTTGACGGCGATCCAAAAATTGTTGAACACCTTCTCGCCTTGCGGAAACTGCTTGCGCTGCTTGGCGGTCAAGCCAGCCACCGGCTGCTTGTACACATCTTGGATCAACACTTGTTTGGAGGTTTGGGTCACAGCTTGGCCAGCGCCCATTGCCAACACAGCAAGCAGCAGGTAAGACAGCGGTTTTTTCAAATCAATTCTCCAACAGGGCGCCAAATGCGTTGGCACATTCAAGGCCATTTTGACAGGGATGCCATGGCCGCGGTTTGAGCTAGCGCAAATTCCCTAGGAGATGTCCTCGCCCTTCAAACGCCGCCACAACCACACCAAACCCGTCGCCACGTCCATGATGCGCCGCTCCTGGATGGCCACAGGCGGCGCTTGGCCGGGGGCCAGGGCCGGTCCAATGTTGAAGTTGAAGA
>Ga0172372_10010229_pt1 | contig 12053 bp, 15 predicted proteins | sample LakKiv5m_2_FD_114544 | JGI IMG/M metagenome (GOLD analysis project Ga0172372, IMG submission 114544) | Freshwater microbial communities from Kabuno Bay, South-Kivu, Congo - kab_092012_9.5m | ecosystem: Environmental > Aquatic > Freshwater > Lake | place: Democratic Republic of the Congo...
GCTTGAACCTCGTGAAGGAGCACAAGAAGCCCCAGCTGGCCAGCAAGGCAGACAGGATCCAGGCCAAGCGCAGGCGGCTTTGTCGCGTCGAATCTGATTCGGATGAAGAGTGTGCTGAAGAAGCAATGATGGTAAGCCAGCCAAAGACAAGCGACGTCGAACTGTTTCGTTCGATGTTTGAACCGGAGGAACAGGAGCCTGAGGTAACAAATGAAATTGTTCAGGAGCCTGAGGTAACAAATGGAATTGTTCAGGAGCCTGAGGTAACAAATGAAATTGTTCAGGAGCCTGACGTGACAAATGACGTTGTTCAGGAGCCAGAGGTGACAAATCATGTTGTTGTTCAGGCTCTTCACATACCCGAGTATGCTGCTTTTTACTCTGATGGTGACAAGGACAAGGAAATCAAATTGCTTCAGGCTCATTTGGAAGAAAGGGATGAGCATTTGAAGACCAAAGACGAGCTGCTCAAGACCAAAGACGATGTTGTGACTACCAAGAATGAGGTCATCAATACCTATGATTTGCGTATGCTTGACAAGGACGCTGAAATTGAGCGCATCAGAAATGACAAGAACGCTGAAATTGAGCGCATCAAACTTTCTTTTCAAGCTCGTCTTGAAGACAAAGAAAAAAGTTATCAGCAAATGGAGCGAATGTGGGACGATGCTTTGGAGGCCTCCAAAGAAAATTATGCTGCGTTGAAACGGAAATTCGATGCTGTGGTGTCAACCCTTTAAACAGTCACATACCCACTTCTCGTGAATCCTCCATAGTGAATTCGTGGAACAAATGCCTTCACGACGAGATTGTCCTTCACGTCTCCTGCTTTGTTGGTGATTAATAAAGAGTCTCCAATGTGTATGAGTAGCGCTTGATTTTTTTCCGATCTTGCCAATTTGACTGTCCATGTTCTGTCTGTTTTTTGAACAAGAGTTAGTTTTAAATGTCGATATTGACAATACAAGGGCATGTTGAAGTTTAAACGTTTTCTTATAAATAGATTGGAAATAGAAATGTATGTTAGAAGACATAAGTAGAACAACCGGCCTTGCTTTTTGTGTGTCTCAATTTCCTTTGATGGTATTGATTATGTTTTACTATAAGGATCCCGAGATCACTTCATATTTTGTACAATTTACGAATTCTACCAACTTGCAGGAATACAATGTTGTGTTTGAAACCAACACACTGTCAGTAGCATTTTTAATTACTGCTGCAGCAGTGGCTGTGTTTGCTACCATGACAACACAGCTTCAGGAGAGAGAATTGATAGATAACATTGTTGAGTTCAACGATGAAGTTTCTGAACATTTATTCACTTGGAATGCTACGGAGTATTTCATTATTACTCTAATTAGAATACATGTAATAGCAATATTGTGCAGCCCAATAGACATATACATGTTGTATTTGATTGCCTTGACGCAAGCATATGCAATTATCCAACTTATATCTGCCAAAACAAATAACTCCAAATCAGACTCCTTTCCTGCTATTTTGTTTTTGTTGGCAGTTTTTTTAGTTTTCAATAGCATGCACAATAAACACGGTTTAAGGTTGGTGTTTTGGGTCATGTTGTGCGTTGCTGATTTTTTATTGATTATTGGTCACACATATGATCCTCAAAAAAACATGGAAACAGTGGCAAACTGCAGAATATTTTACAATTGTTGTGTCAGTGCTATTCAAATACTACTCTACACTTCAGTGTAAATTGTATTTAAAATCTTTGCTAGTTACGCAATGGACATGAACTATGCAGTCGCTTGCGTCACGAACATATATCTTTTCATTATTTGCGTGTGCTGGTATTTGATGAATCCAGCCAGGTGTTCAGTATAAAAGCAGGTTGTTTTTGTATATTATGTCATTTAGGAGGCAGCCAGTAGTGACGTCGAATAATCAGTGTGGAACTATTGATTTTAAGGAAGGATTTTTGCAGAAAGAAAACAATGTTGTTAATGAAATTAAGTCCGAAATTCAATCTCTAAAGGAGAATTTTGCTCTTGATGATTTAAAGCAGGAGGTTGCTAGTTTGAAGTCTCGTTTTACCCCTGAAGTCGAGGTTTCTCGGCAACATGGAGTATACCATAAGCAGCCGCATCGTAAAGGTGGTTATAGAAATCATGAAGAAGTCAAGCCCAGTTCTGAAATGACATGCGACCCTGAGTTGCATCGTCTTCAAAACGAGGTCATGAATAAGATATCAAGCTTGGAAAAACGTTTGTCTCAACCCAAGACGACCCTTGATTCCAAAATGACCGCTGCTCCTGACGTCATCATGGAGAAGCTTTGTAACATTGAGAAAAATGTGAATCGTGACTTTGATTGCGCCGCTTCGCGTGCATTGAAGGCAGATGTTATGCGGAAGATTGAGAAGCTTGAATCGAGAATGAGTGCAAATAATTCAGATGATGTTTTGATGAAGTTGGCTACTCTTGAAAAGAAGGTGGACGAACATGCTGAGTGCAATGAACACGAAAACATGATGAAGCAACAGGTATTTGAAAAGCTTGCCAAATTGGAGAATCATTTTAAATTGAAGGCTGAGATTCCTGTAGTCTCCAAGGAGGCTTTGCATGCAGAACTTCAGAAGCTTGATAAGCTCATGGAAATGAAAAAAAGAATAGGGTAAGTCATTGAAATGTTATATAAACTTTTTAATTTTGTCATTATGCGAGGAGTACATGTTTTGTTTTACAAACCCAATCCTGATGATCATTGGTTAAATAGTCTTGTAACGCGTATTAGTCCACCGTATAGTCACTGCGACATTCAATTTGAAAATGATATAGCAGCTTCAATTTACCAAAATGAAAGTGTGTACATGTGCCAAAAAACATTTGCCAGGTTGAATTATGAACGAGTAAGTTTGACTTTTGATGAGAAAGAGTATATGAACATTTTCAAATTTTGCGAATCACATTGCATGCGTGGCACATCGTTTGATCTTATGGGAATGATTGGTTCGTATTTACCTTTGTATAATTATAAACCATCTGACAAAACCTTTTGTTCACGGTTTGTAGTAGAAGCTCTCCAGTCGTCTGGACGAGAAGTTTTCATGGAATTAAATTCTGCAAAGACAAGTCCTTCTTCCCTGTTCAAATTTTTGAGTCAGGAAAATAAATCTTTTTTGCATATCCCGGCTAAGAGATTGATCAATATCAAATGATGTATTTTTGCACTCTAGGCCACAGTCTGTTCCAACCATCATTTATATTTTTAACGCTTTTGCCACCAGTTACAACCACCTTTCCAGAATTGAAACATAACAAAACCACGTCTTCGTTAATTGCCCTGAATATCAAACCCGGAAACATGTTTTTTTGATAAGTGATTTCTTTGGCATTTTCGCTATAAAACTTATCCAAATCCAGTTTCTGTCCTGTCTGCAATGGAATATCCACATGGGCTACTATGTTTTGTACATCAAATGATATAATTTCAAAATTCTCATTGCAATATAACTTTCTCAAAATATCGCGTATACAATACGCTGTAAGAAGACCTTCATCCCAACTTGATGCACCAGTTACCACCAACTTACCGCTGGTGAACAACAGGCAGGTACAAACGGGATCTGCCAGCCTGATAGTTATTGCAGCAAATTTTGATTTGTCATATGTACTGTATGGAAGAAGATTACTGAGTCTTGCAATATCTATTGGGTTGCATTTTATTTGTATTGTTGCCACGACATTGTGAATTTTGGGCAACGGAGTGCTCATTGATTATTTGTAAATACAATTTATATGTAATGAAAAAAAAAGCATATGTTTTTTTCATATGAAAAAAAGAGTGAAATATTTTTATGATGGTTTTTTTTGTTTTTGAATTTTTTGTTATGGCTGGTATTTTTATTGTATTTTTTTTTCCAATGTATTTGTTTCATAAATTAGCTGTGACGTGGTAATGTCATGTGTCTTGTGTGGTACATGCCATAAAGTGGAAAGCAGAACGTCATTTAGCATAGTCAAACTTGTGGAATCTAGATACTTAAAAGGACCATTTGTTTACAATAGACTGAAACAATTGAGTGAAGAGCAATGTTTGATTTGTTTATTATGTTTGAATCACATCAGAAAGAGGAAAACCAAAAAGCAAAAACAAATGTTACCCATGGATCATTTTTTGGTGGGTTTGATGAACCCGGAGTTTCAAACCAACCTTGACACAAGGTCAAAGAAAAGAATAGCTTTAGTTCTCAAGGAGAAAAACAATTTTTTTTCTCATTCTGCATTGGCCCCTTTAAATCTTCTTATAAAATCTCACAATCCCATTTCAGATTGGTGGAACTTGAATTTGAATACACTATTTTTCAAGGGCAGTAAAACTTCAAGATATATTCGTATAAATATAAAGAATGAAAAAATTATGATATGATTGTGGAGTTGAGAAGTGCGGATGACCTTGTTGCTTTGGAAGACTGTCTTTGCCAACTTATTGGTTCACTCAGACCTGATATTAGTTTATTGAAAAGCATGGCGTACATAAAATTCAAATTGAGCTGCCTGAAGGGAAGAATTCAGAGAAATGAGTCAGTGTATTTCTCTCATGAGAACGTATGGATTAAGGTATTGGAAATACAGCCTGTCATAGTTTTGTATTGTGGTTTGAAAGAATTGGATTATGATAATATAAAATTCATGAAGGATTCAAGTTTGGAATGCGGTCAAGTTTAAAAGACATTCACAACAATAGGCATTGCATGCAATGTATGATGATGGGAGATGATGGCGATCCCACTTTTTCAAAGCATCGAATGTCATTTAAAAACGTTGGTTTTAAACAAAGTTTGATACTTGACGAGGAAAATATACCTGAACAAGAATATGTTGACTTGAAAGAGTATGATTACAGCGTCAATCATTGGGGTCAGTTAAAATTGTTGTGCAGCGAAATACAATTTTTAACACCTTACAAACACATTGAAAAACTTTGCGTTGTGTATGCTGGGTCGTCCCCTGGTCATCATTTGGAAATTTTGGTGGATATGATGCCTCCTAAATGGCATTGGAGATTGTATGATGAAGTGGAATGTGAGGTATTTTATGATAAAAACAGAGACGAAAAAAATTACATTAAAAAATGCCATACCTCAAGTCGATTCAAAGATACCAAAGAAATATATCCTTCTTGTCATACTATAACTGTCGAAAGACAGTTCAGAAAAAATGTTTTTGTGCACAAATACAATTTGGCCCCATATGAATGTAAAATACTGAATCAAATTTACAACAAAAAAAATGATGTCTACAGGCCAAGATTATTGTTCATCAGTGACATTCGTTCAAACAACACAGAACAAGAAACCAAACAAGACATGGATTGTCAACAAGAATTGGTAAAACATTTATTGCCTTACCAAGCATCATTGAAGTTCAAACTACCTTACCAGAGCGACCATCCCGTTGAATACCTGGACGGTGAAGTGATGCTGCAGTGTTTCTCTCCTCCCAACTCGCATGAGTGTAGGTTGGTTACATTACAAGGTGCGAGAATCATGGAAAAAAGAAATTATAATGTATCAGAATACTCAAAAAAATGTTTCAATTTTCAAACAACATTAAGAACATGCATTTACAACTCTGAAATTGAAGAAAAAGACATTTCAAAATACCCTTCTCTTGTGAAATACGGAGTGGCCACTGACCAGTGTTATGATTGTACTCTCTGCAAAAATATCTTTTACAACTTTTTAGATGATAAAACCAAAGTTTTGGAAACAATGGAAACAATAGTCGACCAGCTTGCAAAAATACATATCAGATGTAAAGCATAAAGAGCAAATTTATAAAATTGATATTAAAGCGCAGAATCGTTGAAAATATGCACCTTAAATTTGCAGTTTCAGCACAAGTTTTTAACTCATCAACAAAAAAACTTTTAAATGAAAATGTTTTAAACAGAGTGATTGTATGTAATAAGGAGGGTTGCACTTACGCTCACATCACCAAAATTGAAAAGGGCAATTTTGAAGTTGATTTTGACTTGAGGCCCTTGAAGGCTGACACCACTCTGAGTTCTACTCTCAAATTTCATTTTTATACCGGAAATAAGATTCCTATCGTTGTGGCTGCAGGTGGAGTCAAGATGGATTCAATAATTGGTCTGACACAGGGGTCACCTATGATTTCTGAACAATTCTCGTGCAATTTTTCACCCGTAATGGTTAGTGTTCATTTCCACCCACCTGCTGTAGCTATAGTCCATGGAGAATTGCCCACTTTTGAAAACTCATGCCTTAAGAACACTGCCATTCATGGTCAGCTTACCCAATTGACAAATGCTGGAGTTTCAAACATTTTGAGAAGCAAACTGGACCTAAAACAAAACATAGGTGCTCCCATGTTCACGAATTTGACCACAGCACACAATTTCGACTCAGAATTGACTTCACACATAAACTACCAAGAAGACGTACAGCCTAATAAGGTAAATGGAAAACTTTTTTACAAATCAGGTTTGACCATGACTGCTTTGGCCGAGACTATGAACAATCTGTGCTTGCACGTGTCAGATGTTTTGCAGATGGAGAACAGTGATCCCAAGTTTACCAATGTAATTGCCAATGTATGTCAGTCTTTCATGAGATCTGCCCATGCTTGTCCATATGTTTCAGATAAAGTTCTGTCACCTGAGTTGGATAATAGTGGTGCATTGAAACATTTGCTTTCAGAAAGCTTCAAACTGCCTTTGCATGAACCCTATTTGGAGGATGCTACCTATTTATGTGCTGACGATTGCGAGGGACAGGCTGCATTTATGTTACATCTGTTCCATAGTTTCGGGTTTTTATATGAAAAGCATAATGTCAAGAGTGGGCTTTACAAACATTATGAGGTAGCAATGCCACAGCACATGTTCAAAATGAATGATGAGGAAAAGAGTCAAATGTGGAAGCTGGCTATGAAAATTGGTAGCTGCGTCAGCAATAAGTCAATTAAATGTCATGTGGCGTTGGTGTGTGCCGGAGGTGCTTCTCTGGGTGACAACTCGTCAGATGTGGGTGGGCATGCTACGTGTTTGTTGGAAAACACTGTTGCTTCACCACATGTTCAAATTATGGAAGGAACCAACAGCATGTTATGGGATGATGATATGAGAGAAATCGATCTTGGAAACGAATTGGTGCCCATGAAAATGTCATTGGTTCAAATTGCAAATATGCTTACTATGAATCTAAGCAAAATCATGGGATGTGGGGCACAAGAGCATCCTGATTACAGAAAACTTATTCATCTAAATTCAAAGAACGAGGATCAGTTTTACAAAACAGTGTATCTTCAAAATGGGGTGCTACTGGCTTCTCACAGTCAAGATCCAATTAGACCCAATTACGGGATTACGATGAAAAACATATGTAACACCAATGTCAAGATTTTGATGCCAGTAACTGGAAATTTGATAAATTCCTTGTCCAAGAGTGTGGAGGCATACACGTTTTGTAAGGAACATAGAGAAAAGCGGCGTGATGAAATACATCCACCCTTGGCGTCTAAAGAAAAGATTATGTCAATCGTGAGTCATTGGACACCCATTTCATCCTTCAAAGAGCTACCTATACTCAGTGGCAAAAACTACAAACTCTGCATGGCAATGAAGTCAATAAGGGATCCTGAAGAGCGTGAAGCCTTTGCCAATGAAATGAATGAAAAAATTATGGATTGGAACCACAAATACGCTGATCTTGGCGTATGTACCCAGTATGTGGCCATGGATACTGTTTTTACAAGATTGCATCTATGGATAGATGATATGGATAAACTCAAAACTACTCTACAATCGAAAATGGCAAATTAAAAGATACCTTGCTAGGATATGAGTTGACCACGCGTCTGTCTTGATCTCCCTCGGGTCCTTGCAACACGATTTCCTCCATATTTTGTCTTATCACTTTGTATTTTGAAACACCGAGACCATCATATATGATCTCCAGAAATTGTGCCACATTTCGAAGAAGCTTTTGACTGATTCGCTTGCATGTACTGTAAATTGAGCACTCCACTCCCGCTGCGGAAAAAATCATTGCGGCAGCGAACATTGACACGGATATTGTTTTTCCAAACCTGCAGTGACGTGTCAAAAATGAAACAAACCATGTTGAATTTCGAATCACGCAAAAACAACAGAGAAAATGAGTTAACAGACGTGGAAGATGATTGCATGAGAGAAATTCGCTGTTTCGTCCAGGCAGGAAGTTTAACCCAACAAATGCTGCCTAGGGTTATCAAAGGAATCTGGTTGCATTGGGAAATTGTTGATGAAGCGAGAAAGCAGCACATTTTAAAGACAGCGGGAGTTTACGAAGCGGGCATGGATGTTGTGGATCTTATGTAACCTGCGTGGCGTGGACACCAGAATTTCTTGAGACAAATGGTCCCAGCCATTGTACTTCAAAATCAACTGATGATCCCTTGCAAATTGCCCGGGTTTTTCAGTTTTCCAAAACACTCGGGCACAAGCTCGCATAAACGTGTCGTGGAACATTTTTTGATGAAATGAACGTTGCCATCCCTTATTGTCCAATGCTTCAAGAGCTCTTCTGCATGTATTGATTCTGTTGAATCCGTTGCACGTGATAAGTTTTTCGTTATTTCGCCTTGCTTGTAGAGTGCTGTAAATTATTGGTTTCTTATTTCGATTCTTCAATTCTTCAGCATATGAGTCATAATACTCTTGAAACATGAACCGTTCTTTCGGATGGAATAGATATAGAGAAAATAGACAAAAAAAAACATTTAAACAGTTCAATAGGTAAAACACATCGTGGTAAATCATGAGTGACGTGATCAGATTTGATTCCTCGGACTTTCCAGTAATGAAACTGGAAAACTGTGGAGATGGAAACAATTGTCTTGGGTATGCTCTTGGAAATTTTTTAAGATGCACACCTTTTGAATTTCGCGAATCATTGAAAGCCATGATTGTTGCTAATAGAGACAACAAAGAATTTTTGTCCAATGTGTGTTTGTCGCTTTTTGAAGATGAGGAAATTCAGTCTGAATATCAATATAACAGAATATGGTTTGCGTTGTGCAATGCATGTTTTATCCCTGCTGAAGTTTTTATCTTGTGGTGTATGAACAGCCAAGAGAAACAAAAATATCTTTTGAAATGCAATGTAATTTTTTTCGTGAAGCGAGATTCCTATTATGAACCAGTAACGGCATATCTGGAGAATGTCTCGTATTCCACGTGTTACATTGGTTGGAAAAATTTTCACTACGAACAACTTATCATGCAAAAAAAAAATTCACTTTTGTTTGACGTGGCATATTTTGCGAAAATGTTTCATGTTTCGCCTGGGACTTGAACCCAGAATCTTTGGCTCATAAGACCAACGCCTTAACTTTTGGCCAGCGAAACAGAATGGATGAATTAATAGAATCGTACCAAAAGACATTACCAAAGTGCTTTGAATTGGAGAAAGCGCAGAAATTTAACAATTTTGTTAAGGCGTATCTCATCAAATCATACCTCCGACCTTGTGGCAATGTGTTGGACATGCCTTGTGGAAAAGGAGGTGATTTAAAAAAATACAAATGTAACAATGCTGGATTCTATTGTGGCATAGATATTGTAGCGGACAGGATTCAAGAGGCAGAATCTAGGTATAAGAAAATCAAATGCATGTTTGCTGCTGTATTTATGGTCGGTGATTTTACAGAAAAACTCGAACTTCGTCATCAGTATGACTTGATAAGCTGTCAATTTGCATTTCATTATGCATGGGACACAAGGGACAGAGCGCTTTGTGTTTTAAGAAACGCTTTTGAGCGGTTGTGTGATGACGGGCATGTAATCATGTCATACCCAGACTGGAATGTCATAGTTGACAGGCTTATTGCGTTGAAGAATAAGCAAGACAAAAATAATTTTGTAGCAGAAAATGTTATTCAAATTGGAAGTGAAAATTTTCACTTAAAATTTGAAACAAGTGGCACCCTAGATATGTTAATAGACGATTTGCGCATTCATTGCTTCAATCAAAAATACGTTTATTATCAAAAGGGCGCAGTAGACAACATTGCAGAATACATGGTTCATCCCACTGCTCTGAAAGAAATGTGCTCTGAAGTAGGCTTCCAGGTAGTGTTGGAACGAAATTTCGAAGACTTTTCTGGAAGTAATTTGAAATGGAATGAACTGAAGCAGTCTATGGGCGTTCCTGAGACGTTGGATTCGCAATCTCTGGAGTTGATTGGTCTTTACAAAGTTCTGGTTTTGGCAAAGGCTCGAAAACGACCTCGGTACTAGACACTTCCCAGGGTCCCAAAGTCTCGCTGTCATTCTTTGAACAGACCATTTTACGAGTGACGATCATTTAATAAAAAGAAAACTATTTGTGTCTTATGACAAGAATGAAGTAAAAATTAAAAAAGATGCCATATCAGCTAGAAGTTGTTTTTCTTGAAGAGCAAGCACTGAAAAAATGGTTCTTATATTTTTGTAAGGCGAATAGCGAGTCCTTGGATCCCATTACAGACGCTTTGGCGCTATTTTTGGGAAACTCTGTACAATTTACATTGTCTAAAAACGGGTTGTATATTTTTGAAGATTATATTCCAATTCCATTTTCGATTATGACACCTCACCAAAAACAACTTCTATATCATATATTGAGTAGTTTCAGAGCAGATGAACATACATACTGTGAATTTCATTTGTTGGAAGATCCTTTGACTTACACCGTAGTCAACGAAAATATTATTTTCAACATCAAACGTAAAAAAATTAGCGCCAAAACAATATTTTGTATACTACTGGAGTTGATACATTCAAGCAAAAAACCATCCCTGACATTGTTCAATATTATTATACAACGTTTGCACTGCAAAGTCGCTATTGACAAAGAAACCTTGCTCTTTGTAAATGAAACCAGCAAACAAATATTTACTTGATCCACAGTACCCGTCCCAAAGCTACTATGGATACAACCAACAATGTTTCCAAGATTGCAAATCTGGTGGCTGAGAATGAGCGCTTACGAACCAATTGTCCTGTTTCCACATTATCCAATGTTATTACCCAATCGTTGGAGTCTTTTAATGAAAAAATGTATTCACCCATCGCCGCTTTCATTAAAATGTTGTATAAGTTATACGATTCTAAAGAACACAAATTTGTCAAATTTTCGGTAACACCCATTTTTGATAGTTCCAACATCGCTCTTTGCAAGACAACATCATTATCAGATTCAATTTGATCTTTCACGCCAAAAACATTTGAAAATGCTTGATATAAAACATTTTTATCTGTAGCATTTATGACATAAGCATCACAAAAAATTACCGAAAAAATCAGGCCAAAAAAAAACCTTCGCATTTTTACCGATTAAAATTCTTTATATATTCCAAATGCTTGCGTATTTGATAAAACCAGTTCTGATGCTGAAAAACTATGAGTTCGGCAGGGCTGTAAACTCTGTTTTCAGTTTGATAATGGAATTTTGTGGTGAAGATTCACTGTTGGCTCGATTACAAAGTGATACCGATTTTTGTGGTGAAGATTTGACAATGTTTTTGCAACAGTGTCATTTGATTGTGTTTCACCGTCCTTTTCTTCCTGATCCAAGTTTGTTTTTTTTGACGCAAGTAATGATTGCGCATTGTGTTCGTTCAGTGTCCAAGCCTGAACATTGTTTGGCGATATCCAGCCCAAGCGAAACTAAACACCTCTTTTCCATGACATCAATGTTTTTATCGGACGAGAATTTTGTTCAATCCATGTTTCATAAAAAGCACATATCAGTTGCTAAGTTTATTCCGTTTGTTTTACCGTTTATTGATAAGCCCAGCTTGAAAGCGCTGTGTGTAAATCATAGTCTACCTGAGTTGAAAGTTACCGTTTTAAAGCGCGTACATCATCAAGTGGTACACAAAGCTATGTTAAAGCATTTGAGAAATTTGGTAACTACAATGATTCACGCGAAAGAATTGGAATCTCACGTTTTACTTCTCTGTTTTAACATACAGCAGACGGTTCAAAACATTTTGGAGATAATTTTCACTGAGAGCATGAAATGCACCAAACTCAAAAAATGA
>Ga0172372_10010230_pt1 | contig 12051 bp, 8 predicted proteins | sample LakKiv5m_2_FD_114544 | JGI IMG/M metagenome (GOLD analysis project Ga0172372, IMG submission 114544) | Freshwater microbial communities from Kabuno Bay, South-Kivu, Congo - kab_092012_9.5m | ecosystem: Environmental > Aquatic > Freshwater > Lake | place: Democratic Republic of the Congo...
GTTGGCGCGGCTCTCAAAGTTGTACAGGGTGTGACATCTTGGATCTCAGACGACAACTTCAATAAGAAAGAAATCTCTGTTCGATTGGTGACTAATTACATCGCCAAGAACTGCAGAGAGAATTTGAAGCAATTTATAGGTAGAAAAAATTCTCCTAATATCCTTCAGATTATGAAGGGATCTTTAATACAGGTTCTCCGAGAACTCGAAAACAACGAGATTATTGTTGGGACATCGACGTACCCAGCATATCGAAATCTTACTCTTACAGCCGATGGAGATGTTGTTCGAGTATCATTTGAATGTTCACCGGTTCTACCGATTAATTATGTTCTTATTACAATACACGCTACAATTTTCAAGGCAACGATCTAATTAAGGAGTTATTATAATGGCTAAAGTATATAGTGGCAATACTGTCATGGTAGTCATCGGAAACCAGCCTGTCGGGCTGCTTCAAGATGTCACTGCCGATGAAGATTTTGCGCCCGAACCAGCTTCTGGAATAGGGGACCCAAGAGTAGTTGAATATATTCCGACAATGTATAGAATATCATTAGCGGTATCTTCGATGTCTCTTAAGAAATCTTCGCTTTTCAACATCGGTATTTTTCCAGAGACAATCGATACGTATTTGGCGACCGAGCCTTTCACAGTAGTTATTATTGATAAAGTCTCTAAGAAAACCATCCGTCAGTATAATAACTGTATTTTTGGCAGAGGAACATTATCTGTTAGAAAACATACGATTGTTTCTCACAATTGTACATTGTTTGCGACCGAGGCTATTAATGGAGATGCAGATGGGTTTAAACAAACAACAGCTTAATAAAGAGGTATAAAAATGGCTCAGAAAATTTCGCAATACTTTGATTATAAAATTGGCGGCAAAGATTACAAAATTCGGTTCAAGACTCCAAAAGTTGGAGAACAAATAGCAATAGGACAGACTTTTGCTGCTTTTAAAGCTGGTTTCCCTACTCTTGATGAAATCTCAGAAATGCTGGCTTATGCTACGGCGACTCTTAATGTGGTAATTGTAGATAAGCCAGCCGATCTAAACTTAGAAGAAATAGATGCAGATGATTGGCCAGAATTACGGAAGATGTTGACAGATTACCGTAAGTTTGCCTTTTTTCGTAACGAAGCTCCGGCGGAATCTTCTCCTTCGTGAGCTGAAGGCAGCTGCTAGGGAAGATCCTGATGTAGCTGATGATGTCGAAGATTTTGCACTTCAAAAGCTCAAAAAGCAAGCTAAAGAAGAGCTTAATGCTACTCTTACACGCTTAATCTATAGAGCCAAGTATAACCTCCCTCCTAATGATTCTCGTTTTTTAGATCTCACTGATGAAGAAATTGTATATGAGCTGATTTTGCAGGCTGAATATCGTAAATGGTCTGAGGGCATTGTAGAAGAAGAGGAAGGTGATGACAATAGAATCGTTTATAAAAATACCGAAGAATTTGAAAGTCTCGCAAAGCGTCTCGAAAGAGGCGAAGATATAGATCTAGAGTCAATGATGACTCCTGAAGAAGATTGGGAAAAAGTAGATGGCTAGCGACATTTCTTTAACAAATGCAGTCAGAGCACTGACTAATGCGATGAGCAAAGGCATTATTGATAAGGGCGACGCTCCGCATTATGGCTCATTGACGCCAGGAGGACCACAAGGGTTCGATCCTGAATTTTTTAAAGGCTTTAACGATAATTTTAAGGAAATGAACGAAGAACAAGCCAAGCATAATAGAGATTTTAAGAAATCAAATGAAGAATTCAATCATCGGATGGCAACGATTGCCTCTATAATGGCTCCAGTCGCCGAAGGCATTAATCAGTTTATGAAATGGACTGTTTTTAAGCCTGCAGAACTTATGCGCGGAGGTGAAGGCCGAGCGGTTAGAGCTGGATTACAACGAGCTACAGGCGGTGGAAATATTGCATTCGACATCGCTTCAGCTATTGCAGCAGTGACAGGTAATCTTGGTGTTGCTGCAGGGATTCAAATGATGGGTCGAGCTGGTGGTGCGACTCTTTTAGGACAGATGGCTTATGGCGAGAAGAATTTAGCTAAAAGAGGCTTTGAACAGAATATTTTAGAAGATTTTGGCCGTAAGCAGATGGATACAGAAACTGCTGCGATGTTCGATGTTCGTTCTGGAAGACTTGGGGCGCAAGCTGGTGCATGGGGAGCTGGATTTAAAGTGCCAGAATTGATCTCCGGCCTCTCCAAAGAATTAAATGAAAATCCGCAAATTTTACAGCAGGCAATAGCGAATGCATTTCAAGTTGGTGGCGCTGCCGGAATAAAAAATATAAGTAAGGATAATATTTCTAAGCTTGTTCGTGAAGGTTATGGCGATGCCGCCACAATGATGGCGGTTCAAGCAACTGCAGGGAGGTATGGATATGGTCAAGGTGCAGCTCCAGATTTAGCTAATAGAACTGGTCTGGCCATTCAGGAAATGCTTCCATTAATGCAGCAAACGAGAATGCAATATTTTATGTATAAACAGGGCACCGCAGAATCAATTAATAAATTTGTCGCTAATACTTCTATGGGTGCAGTGAATCCATCGATGGCTCTTGGCGCTATGGCGGGTGCCGCTCAGGGAGCTTCAGGAGTAACGGATGAAGCTGCATCTATGCTACAATATAGAGAATTTCTTAAAGCAAATCCAGGTTCAACTTATCTAGATTTTGTCGAAGCTAAGAAAACCGGTTTCGCTGATGAAAAATGGCGTAAATTTGTTGGAGGCGCAGCAGCAACATTTGCCGGTATGGGCCAAACAGGTCGACTTATTGGCGCTGGAATTGGCTTAGGTACTCCCGGACAAATTGAGGGAATAGCAGGACAATATGCTGAAGGCATGGGCTCCGATGCTTATAGAACTGGAAAACGAGTTCCAAGTGGCTTTGAAGGCACAGCTAAGTTATTTGGAGCACAGACAGCGGAAGCATTAAACGTTTCATTAGAAGGTGCAAAGAAGTTTACCGCAGAATTTGCAGACACAATGAATAAATTCGTGGGTGAAATGAACATTGCAGTAAAGAATGCTAAGGATGCTACAGATCAAGCCGTTGCTTTAAATAAAATTGTGCGAAAGTATACGCCTGATATTCTGCCCGAAGGCACTGGAAGAATTTGGAAAAATTTTGGTGAGGGCGGCGGAGAATTATAATAAATGCAGCAAATACTTAAATTCAAAATAGAAATATTTGATGTTCGAATGCGAAATTCGATTTCTATTATAAACGATACAGCGATTGTTAAATCTGTACAAATACAGAAGAATACGTCGTTAGACAATATTGCGACAATAACATTCATTAAGGGTAAAGCGTATGAACTTCTGCCAATGGAAACAATTTTAAAGCTCTTCAATTATGTTAAAATCGAAATAGAGCTCAAGACTTATAATCCAAGTAATTTGGATTCTAAAGGCAAAGGTAAGATGTTATATTTTTCAGGATTTATACAAACCATAAATAAACAGGCACAATTCGGCGAAGCACCTGGCAGCGCTGTGTCAATAACTATATCAGATTATAGTAATTTGTTAAAAACGACTTTCTATACTAAGAATCTTACATTTCTTGAAATATTAAATCAAGCAGTTCCCGAATTTAGAATGATTAATTTTTCTGAGTATTTGGGAGATAAAGATAATAAACTTTTAAATTCATTTTATTCTCCCACACAAATTGGATTCATTTTCTTCGCATTTTTGTTTTTTAAATTTATGTACCGAATTGTTTATGACGAGAAGAAAGGGCACGAGCAAGGACAAACAAAAAAGACTGCCGCCCCTGACAATAAAGAAATTTTTAAAAAATTCAAGATATATCTGCCTTTTGGACTAGATCTCCCGAGTGGCGATTCGATGTTTAAAGGACAAGAGTCAATGCTTACAATTTATAAGCAATTACAGGGAGTAGCATTTGATCTGTTTAAGTATATTTATCCCGAGCCCATTTTTGAATTTACTACATTCGAAACAGAAGATTCTGTCATATTAATGATTAGACTTACGCCTTTGATGAAATTCGACAGGCCTGTGTTACCTCCAAAGCTCATTACATTCGGTAGTGCTGAAAGTGATCGAAATGAAGAAGCTTTATTTCACGAAAAGTATGTCTCGACACAAAGTTATGCTTTTGATTTAAACACTTATAATGTTATCGACTATAGAGACTTTGGACACAATAGAATTAGATCAATTAAAGAGCAGATAGGTATTTCGCCTTCTGAATTTATTAGAGATAATATCAACAAGGGCGATCTAATATCAATGTTGCAAGCATCAATAGGCGAATCAAAAAAGATAACAATCAACGATTTATTAGCGAATGATAAAGAATCTGATTTAATTACTGATAATTTTTTTAAACTGATTGATATCGACACAAAATTTATTGAATCGATAAATATGACGCGATCGGCGAGTTCGGTCGTAAATGTTATATGGACTGTTCCGACGACCGATACTGCTGTTCTTAAAATGTCGGGAAGAGAGTTGGTTTATGCATATTTGCAACAGCGCCTGCAAGAAGCGGGTGGTGCAGATCAATTTGGTAATTATATTTACCAGCAGTTTAATAAAGATGTTTTTGCTAACCCAGTATTTTTGATGGATTATAGAAATGTATTCGGTCAAGATTTTGTTTCTGGAGATATGAATTATTTTGGATTTCGTGAATTTGAGATAAAATGGAACTATCTATCGGTTGAATGTTCTGCAATCGGGCATATTTTGAAATATGTTGATGTTTCTATTCTTAAAGCCGCCAAAAAAATAAGTAAAGACAAGAAACAGATTCAAATCATCGATGATGCTATTAGAACTGTTTCCGAAGGAATTCAGCAGACTACTTCAAATGATAAAAAACCAAGAATAACATTAAAAGCATTCGAAGTATCTCCAATAACTTCTGCGTATATAACCCCCAATTACGATTCTTCAGCGCGGCTTTTGAAATATGAACCCTCAAAAAGTTATAGACAAACATCTCGTGCGGGATTTTTACCAAAACCGTCTAAAAATAAAAAACCAGATATTAAAAAAGCGCTTGAAGATCCCGATTTTATCTCAGCATGCAAACGAAATAATTTTGATTTAAAAGACATGAATAATGCGTCTAAAATATTAGAATTAATTATAAAAGCTAAAGAAAAAGATACGAAGATAATGGGAGGATTTGCTAGTGAATTAAATTCTGTCATTGCTTCTGCTTATCGCGAGAACGAGCATCTTTACGATTGTCAGATTGTTAAACCAATTGATGTAACTCCTCTTCCAGGAATGATAATCAAATCAATTAACGATGATATAAGAGCAACTTCACCCAGATTTAAGGGATATGTAACAGCAGTTTCTCATTATATTGATTTTTCATCTGCAGCCATGAAGACGAATATAACTATGTCTCGTACTGCTTCTGATGATTCGGCTGTGACTCCTTCTTTTAATGCATCTACAGATTGGATATAAATGAATAATTTATTAATAAATAATCCCGCTAAAGGACCTGGAGCAAAGATATATTTTTGTAAAGTTATTCGATTTCTCCCTTCTAGCAATACAGCAGATGTTGTGACAATTGATAATAATATTTCTCTGACGGGATGTAATATTGCTTGTTCTATTCCTGCTGGAATTGTTTATGGTTGTCGGTATATCCCTACTCATGATGATACAAATTCTGAAGTCGAATTTGTAAATTCGCCGGGCGATATTTATTGTGTTGCAGCATTCATCGAAAATGATTATAATAATTCTGCAATTTTAGGATTTTTATTTCCTATGGAAACAACCTTATCGATTGCTGAATATGGATTATATATTTTTAGACATGAGTCTGACGTTATTTGGATGGTGCGTAGCGACGGTACAATGCAAATTTATCATCCAAGCGGTAGCATTATTAAGATTGGCGATAATAACACTAATGAAATCGATGACTCGATTGAACAAGGAGGATTATATCCTGCGAAAACAGATGGAATGTATATTCGATCATCCGCAGACTATAATGCGCAAAAAGAAACTAATTTATTCATTAAATGGCATGCGGGTCAAGAAGTAACATTAGATAATTCAGGGAATATCGTTTCTAAAACAAGAAATAATGAAGCTATTTTAACAATGACGCCAGACGGTTACGTTACAGTACAGACGACAAAAGCGATTAATACGACAACAAAGAATTTTAATATCGATGCGACTGATCAGATTTCTGGATCTGCGAATAATAAATTTTTTGTCTCGACTAAAGACATAGATTTGCAAGCTGATACGCTACATATAAATGGGCAACAAGCTGCTGTTACGGGACAGCATATGCATGATTCAACTCCCATGATTACGGTCGTTAACGGAATAGTGACTCAGATCTCGTAAGGAAATAATATGACTACAAAGATATTTAACCCTCAATCAAAGAATTTAATCGTTCTCTCAGTAAAACTACGTAGGACTTTTGAGACGATTAAATATTTATTTCCATTGAATCCTGCTTCGCTTACGATAACTCAAGCCAGTAGAGTTAGCGCAACTTTTACGTACGGTGCTAAAGTTTTCCAAAATTTAGGAGCAGGCCTTAAAAATATTTCTATTGAGGGTCATACGGGATACAGATTAGATGCAAGGAAATATGGGATTCAAAAATCTGCCTCTGAATTAGCTTTAAATGCTGCGTTAGAACTATCTCCCTCCCCCGGAAAACTTTTATGGCTTGATCTTTACGCATTGGTTCAGCTCGTTAAAGGAGAAAATAAATATCTTCCAAAATATTCTACTGTAAAAGATAATTTTTCTGTAGATAATATTGACTTGATCGATACAGTTCAGCTAACGATTCCCGACCAGGGTATTACATACGATGTTCTCTTGCAGAACGACTCATTCATGCGAAATAGAGAGCAGCCTAATTTATATAAATACAAACTCGATTTTATAATTACGCAGGAATCCCTTGGTACACCATCGGCTGTCTTAGCGCTCGCCGACAATATTCCAGATCCTGGTGGGCTTACAGCTTCTATTAAACGACAGGCTAATTTACTTAAAAATATAAAAAAGTCATTTATGTCGTATACGGGTATTCAGACGATCGCCGATATCTATGATAACGCCGTAAAGTATGTAAACGAATCAGTTGAATATGGAAATCTTTTTATTAATGCAGCTAATTCGACAATCAATGATTTACGACGTCTTGAGAAAATGTCTGACGCGCTTAATGGCATCACAAAAAATCTTGGGCTTGTTCGACTAGCAGTAAATCAGATAAAATCATTTGCGAATTTGAAGACTGCATTTTACGAACCGTATATTCGATTAAAGAATATAAGTATGCAAATGAGTCTTTTAAAGAAAGCGATGATAGGAGAGCAACAAAATTTACAATTTAATGTCAATCTTACACGTCTCGCATCGGTTTCTGCTCCTGTAACTCTCGCAGCGAATAAAGCCACTGCTGCTCAATTTCAAAAAGATATTCGACAAATTAATAGAATTTCATTTCCTTTTCCTGTCGATCGAGTTGAAGAAAAACTATCGAATGACGTGCTGAAGATTAATATTTTTTTCAAAGATCGCCCTTCAGCTCTCGGAATTTCAGATATAAAGATATTTGCAATTAATGATTTTGGTAATGAAAATAATCTTGTTGAATCTATAACTGATTCTCAATTAATCATGTCGACGAATTATGATGAATCGGGATATTTATACAATTTCTTAATTGAATATAACTATTCATCTTTTGAATCAATGACTCAATCAAAATATAAGAGTATAAAAAAGATTTTAATTAGAAATGGCGACACAATAGATTCGATTATTAAACGATATTGCCCTAATGAAGCTAATTCGTCTAAATCATATTTATCCGAAATTGCTTATTTAAATAATATCGAATTTCCGTATATTGTTACATCTGACAATCTAAATCATGAAGCATATTTTGGTTCTTATGGATATAAGATTTTTTCTACTAATGGAGAATTTCTTCAATATATTTATAATATTAATTTCGGGATTTATCCTGGTCCAGATTTTATCTTATTCGATTCATCGGTCGTTGATTCGACAACGAATTTTTATTTGCAGCAACAAGAAGTAATTGATCAAATAAAAACAGGATCAAAATTCTTTGTTGTTTTATTTAAAGAAACGTATTCAAATAGATGTTACGCAGTTTTTGGAATCATTAACGATTCGAGCAAAACGACGAGCAAGTTTTTTTCTGCAGATAGTTATGTAATATGCTCGCTCGAAAAAGGGCGTTCGTATGATATTGATAACGATTCATTGTTCGAGATTTTAAGCCCTTACACATGTGCGGGAGATTTAATTGATTATTACGGACAAACGATGTTATTTGAAAGCATAATAGATCCTTCTATAGCCCTTTTTGATAAATTATTGACAGTAATCGAACAAATTTATATTCAGAATATCGGTTCATTCACTGCTTCGACTTATCCTTTTACTGAAGCAGATAAAATTTTTCTTTCAGGAAATGAATTTAATGAGAATTATGTTGTTTTGACAAATTTTAAAATTGATCACGGTATAACAAGTTCTTATGCAATTAATGCTTTCAGTTCATACAGAATTCTTACTGACGGACAAGAAATTCTTCTTCCTTCGCTCGAAAATACATTTTTGCCATTTGCTCAGGCATTTACGCTAGAAGATACATATAAAGTTGACCTTGATGCTCGTTTTCAATATCTTGATGATATTCATGTTTCTATTTTACCACGATCTGATCTCGGTTCGAATAGCGGAATATTAGATTTCAAACTCATTTGCGGAATCGATAACGTAAAACAAGCAATAAAAAATCGTTTAGAATGTCCTCAGGGTGGATTAATACTTCATAATGATTATGGTTTGCCTGTATTACTGGGCAAAAAAAATACTTTGGAACAATTAATTTTGCTCCGCTATAATTTATTTTCACAGCTTATGTCCGATAAAAGAGTAAATTCTTCAAACAATATTGAAGTTCAAACGCTCGAAGGTGATGCCATTAATGCTCAAGCATCGATTGTTTTAATTAATAATGATAATGTGCTCATAAAGACGACGCTGTAATCAAATTATATTATAAATTTAAGACGAAAGAGTATCAATTATGACTATTCAGATAAAAACTGCTGATACAATAAAATCAGATTTTATAGCTTTTTTACGATCGGCAATTGAAGAGAATGGAGGGCCTCAAGTCAATGATTATAATATTGGCAGTGTTCTCAATATTCTTGTTGAAGCCTTTTCAGACGTCTTAGAAAATTATTATTATGATTTATTTCAAATTACAAAAGATTCGTTAGAAAACATTTATAATGGATTTAACTTTTTCAAACAGCCAGGCAAAAAAGCAATTGTTACATTGAATATTTATATAGACGCTGAAATAGCTTCTCTAAATTCTGACTTTTTTTCAATTCCTAGAGGGACTAAAGTATCAACAGATGATGGATCAGTATTCTTTGAAATTGCCGATGATTATAATACATCGAATATGATAAAGTCAATTCTTGGAGAATTTAACGGTAAAACTCAATATACAGTCGCTGCAATTTGCACCGAGCCCGGGATAGCAGGAAATGTTGCGGAAAATTCAATAACGAAATTTAATTCTTCGATTGTTAATGTAAATAATTATTCATATTGGATTAGAAATACTTCGGCTTCTGGCGGAGCTGATGCTGAATCTGAACAAGATATGAAATTAAGATTTCAGAAATATCTTGTTTCACTTCGTAGAGGAACTAAAGAAGCATTAGAATATGCTTTAGAAACAAATGCTGCTTTTACAGGTCTTATGTATTCTATCAGTGGATTTAGATTTTTAAATATCGTTAAACAGATATCTTCTTCTGTCGGCACTAATAATTATGATCAAGATTTGACGTATTTTAATAAATTTTATCCGTCTTATTCATTATTTACAAATGAAGATGCGTTTTCGACTGATCCTTTCTATCTTTATATAGGCGCAGATGATAAATTTGATAATTTATTAATGTCAACTCAATCAGTCCCTTCAGAAGGTGATGCTGGAAGTTATTTAATTATTAGTATAAATAATCCGTTATATGCTGGCAAAGTAAATGGAGGCATAGAATATTTCGACACTGTTACTCAATCATGGGAACAAGCCGATGTATTAAATGCTAATTTAACGATTGATTATCCTCTCGCCGCAGAGCAATATTTAGCTTGGCGCATTGATTCAACTAGATGGGGCAAATATCAGATTCGTGATTATACAGCTTATTTTATAAGAATTAATATGCGAAAATCAGGTTCGAATCGTCCTAATTTCGATGTTTATAAAGTTATGACATATCCATTTCCTGGTTACATCGATATTTATTGTTTAAAGAATTATAGAGATTTTGTTACAACAGACGATAAAACTCTTATTTCTGAGTCAATAGATAACTATAAAGCTGCCGGCGTTATTACTACAGTTAGTAATGCTAATGTAGTTCAGCTTCATCCGACGATTGTTATTCAAACTAGTGATCTTACGAATTCATTAGTTCCCTCTGACATTATTGATAGCATTAGAGCAGATGTTATTGCGTTTGCAAATTCAAAAAATATCGGAGCTGATTTTGTCAGAAATGAATTGTATTCATATATTTATCAACGATATAATCAATATGGGAATATTTATATTTTTTATAGATATGATCCATCTATCTACGAAGATTTAGGAAATAATATATTTAAAGAAGGATTTAAAGATTCAGTTTTAGATGCGTCAGTGAACGAAAGAATTGATTTGTTGCTTTCTGATATTTATATTGTGCGTAATTTAAATTCGCTTTCTAATACATTGACGGGATATAAATTTATTGATAATCCGAGTTCGAGACTTTTTAATGATTATTATAAAGATGTTACAACACTGCCGGCTGTACTCAGCACTGATCAATATCTAGCTTATTAATGAGGTAATAAAATGTCAACACAGGGCGACCAAAGATTCCGCGATGCTTCTCCTTATGATGCACTCTGCAAGTTTCCGCATATTTATTTTGCTGATGCACTTCGTTCAGACGGGGGTAGCAGTGGGTATATAAATAATTCTCTTGAAGGTTCGGAATTTAATGCAGAATCGTCAGGTGAGGGCAAAATTGCACTCTCTTCGGGCGTTTTCACGCCTAATTTTAGTTATTTTGATTCTGGCGACTCGGCTTTTTTTAGCATTAGCGATGCGAATATTTTAAATAGGCAATGTACGATAACAACTGCGGGCGATCATTCATATACAGCTGGAGACGTCGTGGCAATAAACGGAATTGATATTGACGCTACTCATCCATTTATTAACGGGACGCATGTAATATATAGCGTTCCTTCATCATCGACGTTTATTTTTGAAATACGAACAGACGACACTCCGACTCCTTATGGTTCATTAGCGACGGCAGGTCGAGTTTCAAAAGGATATGTTTTTAGCATATTTGATAATCGTCCCATAACCGATGCTAAAGGAAAAAGTTTTACTTCGACCATGTTTACAATGAAAGAGATTTATAGAGTAAATCCTCTATTCAAAAGAATTTTGCCGTCTGATTTGTATACAAGATTTCGATTTCAGTCGGGCGATGACGCAAATGCCCAAGGAGGAATAAATTTAAATCTTTTCAATGTTTTCGATACTGATGGAACTACTAATATAAAACCCGTATTGTGGTCATATTTCTTTGGATATAACGATACAATTATTCCTTCGAATGAATTTCAAATTGCGTTCAACTCTTACGCAATCGTGTTGAGGCCTTCTGGATCGGGTATTGCTTTAGAGTTTGCTATTGTCAAGTTTAACTGGGGGACTGATGCTTCGAATTGGATGAACGATGTTGTAGGACAGAGTTGGTTTAATAAGCATACAGTGTTTGGAACTGATTTAGGATATTTGATTTCTTCGAATCCATCGATCGGAAATAATAAAGTCACTGAATTGGCGAAATCTGATCCTTTTACGTATGACTCTTCCTTCGCAGCTAAATTTAATTTAAA
>Ga0172372_10010233_pt1 | contig 12049 bp, 5 predicted proteins | sample LakKiv5m_2_FD_114544 | JGI IMG/M metagenome (GOLD analysis project Ga0172372, IMG submission 114544) | Freshwater microbial communities from Kabuno Bay, South-Kivu, Congo - kab_092012_9.5m | ecosystem: Environmental > Aquatic > Freshwater > Lake | place: Democratic Republic of the Congo...
AAAGAACCCAGCGACCGCTTTCAAACGGCAGCGGAAGTCGTGCAAGCGATCGCACCGCTCGCTCGAGGTGAGGGGCTGTCACCCACGTCTGATGTTCCGCTGCGTGAAGCCGCAGTTGAGACCAATCCGGCAGACGTGAGTCGTGCGACAGTCGCTCATGCGGACGATGCGGAATCGCAGCGAATCGAACGAGCCAGACCCGTCGCGCGCCTCGGTCGGGCTCGACGCGGCGCCGGGCGAACGCACTGGTCGGTCTGGCTAAGCCGCCATTACCCGCGCGTCATCGTATCGGCGCTGGGGTTGTTGTTACTGTTCATCGTCAGCAACGAAGTACGGCGTTCGTTGACTGGTCCCCACACCAGCGACTCGACAGCGAACATTGTGCAAACTGACCGCATGCCCGAGTTGATTCGTGGAGAGTCGCCCGAACGCTCTGATGTGGCCGAAATCTCCAACACTCTTCGTCCAGCATTGGTTGCTGGAGCGCAGCGTGTCGGTCTGGTGGTGTGGTCCGAGGGCTACTCGCATCAAGAATACGTGGCACTCCGCGAGGCGCTGAGCAATCGCGGCGCGCGAGTCGTCGTGATTTCGGATGCCGCTCGTGCCGAGTCCGCCTGGGAGACCGGTCAATCGGTCGCCGTTGATCTGCAACTGGCCGACGTGAGCCCTCAGTCGTTGGACGCGATGGTGATTCTGGGCGGCAAGTCAGGCGTGTTCCGCTTCTTCGAGTCGCGTGAGATGCAGTCATTGCTCGACAAGATGCTGACGGCGAAGAAGTCCGTCGCGGGTATCGGTGGTGGAGTCGCGGTGCTCGTGAAAGGCGGCTACGCGAAACAACATCGCATCGCCGTCGGTCGTGAAATGCAGTCCCACGCCGAGCGTTACGGTGCACAGATCAGTGACGCGATCGCCTTACGCGACGGACTGCTCGTCACCGCGCGTGATGCCGGAGGTGCGTCAGAGTTAGCTCGTCTGCTGACTGGGATGTAATCCGCATGACCAGAAAGGACACCGCGTCAATAACATCTCGCGGTGATCGTTTGGAAGGTGATTATTCGCCGCGAGCGTTGCCCTGAGTTCGTTCGAGTAACAGCCGTAAGTACGACTTGCGCTCTGGTTCTTGCAGTCCCAGATGTTGCGCCAAAGTCAGCACTGCGGCTTGAGCGTCCGCGAGTTGTGCGGTTGTTGCGAGCAGTTCAATCTCGCAGAACAAGCCGACATCGACGACGTCATCCAGCGCGATCTCGAAGTGCCAATGGCCATCCGTCAGATGCCAGGATTGACGCTGCTTGCGCACGATCGCCACGGAACGAAAGCCGAGAATCGTCAGCACCTCCGCGAGTTGCTCGGCGGTCTGCGCGGTTGGCCCGAGCGGCAATTCGATCTCTCGCCGCGTTTTGGTGCGTGTGTCGATCTTGGGACCTTTGTAGGTCAGCACGTTGTCGGCACCGATCGAACGAATGCGGAAGGCTTCGTCGGTTTGGGCGAAGTCACGCACTGGATGATTGAAGTAATGATCAGCCTGAGGCACCGTCGCGCCGCAGATCGCGCCGCGTTGCGTGAGTCGACGAGCGACTGACTCGCGTTGCTCACCGAGTGGGAACTTGAGTTCGACTTCAAAGCGATCGGACTCGGACATGCAACGAGATCCCGTGAATTGATGAGTTACTGAGACGAATCGGGCCAAGCCTCCATGACGATCATGACAACTACGGTGTCGTCTTCAGACGGACGGGTGTTGCTTGGCGCACCACTAACAAGTCAGCGTTCAACTCCTGACGAAACGCTCGTTGCCCGAGTAATCCCATCGATTTGCCGACATAAGATTCCAGGTTCACTCCCGGACCTGGTTGCAAGTAGGTCAAGACACGGCCATCAGGTGCGAGCAAGACGTATTGCGGAGCACCCGGTCGGGACGTGGCCGCACGTTGCACAATGCCCGCTCCATCGAACTTGCGCGGCAAGAACGGCGACGGCATTCCAAACGCATTGCCCGAGAGTGACGGTTGCCCCATCTGAGGAGCGGGCAGTGATTGATTCGGACGTGGTTGTTGAAGCTGTGTCGCTCCCCAGTTCGGCGTCGTCGAATTGGCTGCGGAACGATGCGGCCATTGAGGAGGCTGTTGGCCAGTCACACCGGCAACCGATGGAACGGAGGTGTTGGACGACGTGAATGGATCGCTTTGCGGCCCCGCCGGTTGCGGCGTGCTGCGCGAGATATGCGTCGTCACCGGCATCTGTGTGGCCACGGTTTGTCGGCCTGATAAGAACTGTTGCCGGATCTGTTCGTCGCGTGATTCGGTGTCGCGCATGATTTGCTGCACGGCCAGAAAATCGTTGTAGCGCGTCTGGTACCGACCAACGGCCGCCAGTCGCTTGTCGATGTCCTTGCGGAATACCTCCGCATCAGCCGCAGTTCCGGCATTTTGCAAACTATCACGGAGAGTCAGGTACTGATCACGAATCGCCGCGAGATTCCACTGCGCAGCCGGCTTCTCGGCCATGAGCTTGAACTCGTCATCGATCTGCTTAAGTCGCACATGGGCGTCGATGTGTCCTGGTGGGACTTCGAAGTTCTTATCGGGCGCGGTCTCGGCGGTCTGCGGCTTCGTCGCTGCGACTGCGGGCAATGTTTGCTCTGCAACTTCAGGGGTCTTAACTCCCTCGTTCTCATTCGTCGGCAACAGACTCTCGATCGCTTTGCTGTCGCGATCGCGCACGTCGATCGACTGATCGTCGGCCTTCGTTTTGAAGTTCGGTCGGAGTTCTGCGAGTGGCAAGTCGCTGGCTTTCGACTCTCCTGCCAGCGCGGTGACGTCGTTCTTGTGGATGTAGCGATACTCACCGCGCGGCGGTTTGATCTTCAGCATCCGAACTTTGCCACGAGGCGTCTCAAGCTCGGCCTCTCCCAAAATCTCGACGGTCTCGCGTTTCGCGAGTCGGTGTCGCACTTCCTCTGCTTGTTGCGGCAATTCGAGATCCGTGCCAATGCGGTCGAAGGTGTCCGTCGTGACAATACCGCGCTGGCCAGAACGGCGTTCAATGTGCTCAGCGTTGACCCAACTATGGCTGCCGGCGGGTGGTTCAATGAGATACCACCCAAAATCCTCGCGCACGACTTTGACACGGGCACCACGGCTCAGTTTGGTTGTGGGGTAGTAGTCATCTTCGCTCGGTCCGCTGCGTACCAAGGCCTCGTCTTTAGAAATCACACCATCAAATGGAGGCTCGATTGCGAGCGCCACGCGGCTCGACCACGAGAGGATCAACAGCAACGCCAGTCTCCCACAGCGCGGCCACAATGAGGCTGCACGCATAGCGAATCCTTTCGCATCGAACGGTCCGAGGGCCGCGTCGGTGATAAGCAGAAGCGAAGTCGACGCTTCCATCGCGCGACCCCCGTGTAAATACCCGGCCGCCGGGAATTGGCTCAAGATCAGTCCCCTGACCTCGCGTCACGACTCGATGTCCATCAGGTTCATATCTCGTCTTGAGGCATGAGAAATAACTCGGCTAGAACCCGGCCCGTTTTGGTCCACAGAGTCTCTCAAAGGATGGAGAGCATCATGCGTTTGAGTCGTCAGGGGTTGGCTGCTTGGAGTTTGTCGGCAGCGTTACTAAGTGGTTGCGGCGGCGAGAATGCCGCCCCGACAACGAGCAGCGAGAACGGAGCCGGGCCGAACGCGACCGCGAACTCGAAGGAATCCAGCCAGTTGCCAACAGCGTCGATTGGAGCGGATGCGACCGCGCCAGTGGACGATGAGATCGTCATCGAGAAACCCAAAGATGGCACTCCCGAAGCAATCATCCTGCAAATGACTCAGTTGTGGTTGCAGCCCTTCCCCGAGACCGACGACGTCGAGAAGCAACGCGAAGCGCGGCGCGAACGCAACACAAAGATCATCGAGATGGCTGAGCAAGTCATCGCGATGACGCACAAAGATAAAGAGAAGGAGCAGCTCTTCAACATCGGCGTGCATCGACTGATGGAAGCGACGTTTCAGCTCGCCATGCAAGGCGATCAAGACAGCGTGAACTCACTCTATGAGAATGCTGAAGCACTCTACTCAAAGAACCCGAAGTCAAAGGCTGCGGCTGATGCAGCATGGTTCGTCGCCAAGTTCGCGGACGAAAACGCTCTGCGCTATTCGTCTCAAGACGTGCGTTGGGTGAAAGAGTTTTCTCGCCAAGCCCGTTCATTTGCCGAGAAATTCCCACAAGAGCAGAACCGAGCCGTACCGCTGCTCAACGATGCCGCCGCTTCATGTGATGTCTGGGGTCTGCATGAAGATGCCATTCAATGCTATGCCGCGATCCGACAAAAGTTCCCCGAGTCTGAGCAAGCCGAAGCGGCGGTCGCGCCGTTGCGACGGTTGAACTTGCCGGGCAGCACCGTGGATCTCGGCGGCCCGACAATTGATGGCGGGTTTGTTTCGGTGGAGGAATACAAGGGCTCGCCCGTGCTGATCGTGTTCTGGTCTACTGAGGCCAAGAACTTTGTCGATCAGTCCAAAGAGATCGTTGCCGTCACCAACAAGTATGAGACCAAAGGCCTGCATGTGATCGGCGTCAGCGTCGATACCGACGAACTGGCGATTGATAAGTTCGCCGAGTCCTCGGGCATGAGTTGGCGCAACATCTATCACCCGGACCCCACCAAGCGCGGTTGGAATAACCCTGTTGTGACGTACTACGGAGTGCAAAACATCCCGCAACTGTGGTTGGTGGGAACCGATGGCAAAGTGCTCTCGACCGGAGTGCAGATCAAGGATCTCGAACCGACACTCGCGAAGGTGACCGGCTCGGCGAAAGCGAAGATCGCGGCGACTTTGAGCGAGGACAAACCTGCGAAGAAGTAGTGTCGGAAAGTCGTGGTTACTGAAACTGACAACCCGCTCTCAGACCGATTAGGAGAGCGGGTTGTTTCGTTTCCGAGCATCAAAAACTGGAATCGTGGAGCACGTTTTCAACGTGCTCGTTCATCTTGATGACGGACAGGTTGAAAACGTGCCCCACGACCGGCAGCAACTCGGCGAGGAACTCGTCAGACTGCGGTTTGGGCTTCGAACCTCTCTTCTCGCGACGCTGAATGGCTCATGTCTTTCTTTGGTTTTCATCCGCTGATTGAGCGCTGGTTCAAACAGAAATTCGCCGCGCCGACGGAGCCTCAGTTGCACGGTTGGCCCGTCATTGCGGAAGGACGGCATACGCTGATTGCTGCTCCGACGGGGAGCGGTAAGACGCTGACAGCGTTTCTCGCGGTGATTGATCGGCTGCTGAAAGAGTCGCTCAAAGGCGACCTCAGCAACGGTGCGCGAGTCGTCTATGTCTCGCCGCTGCGAGCATTGTCGAACGACATGCACCGCAATCTCTCGGAGCCATTGGCTGAGTTGAATGAGCTCGCTGCGGCAGAGTTTCCCGATGTGCCGGTCTCGTTCTTACGCGCGGGCCTGAGGACCGGTGACTCAACGCCCGCTGAGAGGCAAGCGCTCGTTCGACGTCCGCCGCACATCATCGTCACGACGCCCGAATCGCTCTTCATGCTGCTGACGACCGAACGCGGCCGCGCGGCGTTGAAGACCGTTGAGACAGTGATCGTCGACGAGATTCATGCGCTGATCCGTGATAAGCGCGGCTCACATCTGGCGCTGACACTTGAGCGATTGGATGCCCTTTGCGAACGGCGCGTGCAACGCATCGGGTTGTCGGCGACGCAGAAGCCGATTGAACGGGTTGCGGAGTTCTTAGTCGGTTGTCGAAGCGGTGAGACGAATTTCGTGGGGCACGTTTTCAACGTGCCCGCTTCGACGTCTGTGACAGAATGCCCTCAAGCTTGCCTCGGGGGTCCAACGGTCAATGCACATGTCCGAGATCTGGAACAATTTCAACATGCGCAGAGGCCGCTAAACCCCCGGCACAAGGCCGGGGGCAATGTTCTGTCGGAAGCGCCCGTTTTGAATCGAGACGAGCACGTTGAAAACGTGCTCCACGAAAAGGCAACTCTGCAACACAGCGACGCTTGCTCGATCATCAATATCGGCCACTCGCGCGAGCTTGATCTCGCGATCGAGGTCCCGCCGAGCGAACTCTCTGCCGTTTGCTCGAACGAGCAATGGGCTGAGGTCAATGCGCGGATTGTCGAACTCATCAACTCGCACCGCAGCACGCTGATCTTCGTCAACACGCGGCGGATGGCTGAGCGAGTCACTCATCAACTCACCGAGTTGCTCGGCGAAGATCATGTCGGCAGTCATCACGGTTCGCTGTCATCGGAGTTGCGACTCGAAACCGAGCGGCGGCTGAAGACGGGCGAACTCAAGGCGGTTGTTGCGACGGCGTCTTTGGAGTTAGGGCTCGATGTTGGCTACATCGACCTCGTGATTCAGATCGGCTCGCCGCGTTCGATCGCGACGTTCCTGCAACGCATCGGTCGCTCGGGTCACTCGCTCGGCAAGACGCCGAAAGGCCGACTGCTCGCGCTGACTCGCGATGAACTCATCGAGTGCATGTCGCTCGTGCGAGCAGTGCGCGAAGGGCGGCTCGATTCAGTGCCGATCCCCGAAGCGCCACTGGATGTTTTGTTACAGCAGATCGTCGGCGAAGTCGCCGGGCGCGAGTGGAACACCGACGAGCTTTACGCGCTCTTCAAACGCGCATGGCCTTATCGCGAGATGACTCGCGCGACGTTCGATGAGGCGCTCAAAATCGTCAGCGAAGGGCTGACGGATAAGGCCGATCGGCAACTGGTCTATGTGCATCACGACCGCGTCGGGAAGCGCGTGCGGGCTCGACCGAATGCCCGCATCGTGGCGACGACGAATGCGGGAGCGATTCCTGAAGTCGCTCAGTTCCGAGTGTTGGCTCAGCCGGAAGGCACGGTCGTCGGGACGCTCGATGAAGACTTCGCGACCGAGAGTCATGCCGGTCAGATTTTTTTGCTCGGCAATACGTCATGGCGCATCGAGGGCCTGCGCGGGACCGACATGCATGTGACCGATGCGGGCGGTGCTCCACCGACGATCCCGTTTTGGCGCGGCGAAGCGCCGGGGCGGACTTTGGAGCTGTCGCAAGAAGTGTCCGCGCTGCGCGCGGAGATTGAATCGCGGATTCGGGCTACCGACTTGTTTAACCGCGACCCTCTGGGGAGCGCGTCTGCCGAAGCCGAGTCGATCGCCGGAGAACGTGCTCCCCAGAGGGTCGCGGTTAAACGGGAGAATGCCGCAACCGTCGCTGACTGGCTCATGCAGACAACGCTCTGCTCTGACTTCGCGGCTCAGCAGACGGTGACTTACGTCGCTTCTGAAATGGCGGCAGTCGGGCTCGTGCCGACTCAGAAGCGGGTCATCTTCGAACGCTTCTTCGACGAGACCGGCGGCATGCAAATGGTCGTGCATGCTCCGTTCGGAGCCCGCATTACGCACGCATGGGGACTCGCGATGCGGAAGCGGTTCTGCGTGTCGTTCGACTTCGAACTGCAAGCCACCGCCGATGACGACGGCTTCATCTTGTCGCTCGGTCCGCAGCACTCGTTCCCGCTCGAGTCGATGTTTCCGATGCTGACTCCGCAGAACCTGCGCGAGTTGTTGGAGATCGCGATCCTGCGCATTCCGATGTTTCAGATTCGCTGGCGCTGGAACGTGAATCGCGCGTTGCTCGTGCTGCGTCGCGACAAAGGCAAGAAGGTGCCGCCCGCGCTGCAACGCTTTCGCTCGGACGATTTGCTGACGGCGTGCTTCCCGCTGCTGACGGGGTGTCAGGAAAATGTCACCGCCGAGGATCTCGTCTTGCCCGATCATCCGCTCGTGCAGCAGACGATGCATGACTGCTTGCACGAGGCATTGGACTTCGACGGGCTCAGTGAAGTGCTGCGTCAGATTCAGACGGGTGAGATCGAACTCATCGCCCGCGACACGCGCGAGCCGTCGCCCTTCAGCTACGAGTTGCTGAACTCGAGCCCGTATGCGTTTCTCGACGGCGGTGAAGTGGCCGAGCGCCGCGCGCGAATGGTCTCGACGCGCCGCTCGCTGACGGTCGACTCGCTGAGCGATCTCAGCCGCCTTGATCCGCTCGCGATTGAGCAAGTCATCCGCGAGGCGACGCCGCTGATCCGCAATGCCGATGAGCTGCATGACGTCTTGCTGTCGCGGGTGATGGTGCTGTCAGAAGAATTGCAGGAGCATGCCGCGCTGTTGGATGAACTGGTGCGACAGCGTCGCGCGACGCGATTTGTGCTGCGCACGAACGAGCGCACCGAGAAGCGCACTCGTTCCCAAGCTCTGCTTGGGAACGGGCTGTCGGAAGCTCCGCTTCCCGAGTCGAGCGGTCGGGTTGATGCGATCCCTGTTGAAGACCGGGGACGGGAAGCAGAGCTTCCCAATGCGCGTTCCCAAGCAGAGCTTGGGAACGAGTGCGCTTCGGAGTGCGCTTCCGAGTCTGCCTCTGCCGCTTCTTATTGCTGCTGTGCCGACCGCTTGCCCGCCGTGCGAGCGATGTTTCCCGACGCGGCTTTCGAACCGCTGATCGACGTGCCGGACGGAGTTCGTACCGATTGGACGGACATCGACGCGCGGATTGTCGTCGTGCGCGGCTTGATGGAAGTGGCCGGTCCGCTGACGGGTGCCGAAGTCGCGGCTCGAACGGGCATGTCGGTGAATCAAGCGGATGCGACGCTGGAGGCGCTCGAAGGTGAAGGCGCGGTGATGCGCGGCAAGTTCCGCAGTGCGGCAACGCGGCGCTGGGATGCTGATGTTGGGGAGTTGCTCCGCAACTCCCCGCCGAGTTGCGGAGCAACTCGGCAACAAGAGACCGAATGGTGTCACCGCCGCCTGCTGGCTCGCATTCATCGGCTGACGATGGACGGCCTACGCAAAGAGATCGAACCCGTCTCGGTCGATGTGTATTTGAAATTCCTCGCGCAACTGCACGGGCTCAGTACGAACCCGAAGCGTGCGGGTTCGAATGGACTCTTCGAAGTCGTCTCGATGCTGCAAGGGCTCGACATCCCCGCCGTTGCATGGGAACGAGACATCTTGCCCGCGCGACTCTCCCGCTATCAGAGCGAGTCACTCGATGAGTTGTGCCTCACCGGCGAAGTCGGATGGGGTCGTCTCTATCCGCCGCCGCGAGATCCCGAACGCAGCGGCTCGCCGGCGAATCTCACGCGCGTCGCTCCGGTGTCACTTTTCTTACGCGAGGATCTCAACTGGCTGACCGCGTTCAATGCGGGCTCGACCGACGACGCAATCAGCTTGCCCGCGCATCGCTTGCGCACGCTGCTCGCCGAACGAGGAGCGATGTTCGGCTCTGACTTGCGTAAGCAGCTTGAGGTCAGCGGAACGGAGCTTGATGACGTTCTCGGTGAGTTAATCTCGCGCGGGCTACTGACGGCTGATGGCTTTGCGGGCTTGCGGCAATTCTTAGAGAGCCGGGATGCGTCGGTGTCACAACGATTACCCGCGCGGATCGGGGTCGCTCGACAAAGGATGGCGACAGCTTGCACGGGGCGCTGGTCGTTGATGGCGACAAGGACCACTGGGACGGCAGCGACAAATGGGACCGATGTGACGAACAAGAATTCGTCAGAGGGCATTAGTCCTATCGGTCCTCTTCGTCCTATGGGTCCTACTTCTGAAACGCCGGTTGCGACTCGCGTTTCGGGCGGAACACCCGCGCCGGCAGAGGTCGAACAATGGGCATGGCAGCTCTTGCGACGATGGGGCGTCATCTTCAAAGACTTGCTGCAACGAGAACTCGGCGCGCCGCGTTGGTGGCAACTGCTGCAGGTCTATCGCAAGTTCGAAGCACGCGGCGAGATTCGCGGCGGTCGCTTCATCGCCGGAGTCGCAGGAGAGCAGTTTGCATTACCGGACTCCGTGCAAAAGCTGCGGCAGCTACGCGAACGACAGGTCCGTAACGACTCGACGCCGAGTCCGACGCCAGCCGCGCACACGGTGCCCTCCAGCGCCGCTCTGGTTCCACCATCGACAAACACGGAGGCACCGCGCAGTCGACTGCGACGCGAGCTTGCGCGGCCGACTCAATCACTCAGGCATTCGTTCTTGGACTCACGCGACGAGACCTCTCTCCGCCCGAGATCCGGCGTTGCACTGCAATCGACGACGGTCGCCGTCGGGATCTCTGCACCGCAGGTTGTCGGCGAGGTCGTTGTGATTTCAGCGGTCGATCCACTCAATCTGGTGGGCATCTTGACGAGTGACGAGCGCGTCCCAGCAGTGCCATCGAATCGCATTGCACTCGTAGACGGTCTGCCTGCGGCGGCTCTTGTCAACTCGCAACTCGTCACACTCACTGCAAGCCAACCCGGACAACTTGAAGTGCTCGCTCGATACTTGCTTGAGTCGCGCGAAGCCCACGATGCATGATGACCAGCGCTCTTTTCATACGCTTGGTATGCAATCGACGCGCGTTACAAGACGCCCAGCGTCAAAACTCCGAAACGATCTGCTCGATCAATAACGACACGCTGCCGGAAGCGACGGTACTGAGTGTTGATCCATTCGGAGCAGCATCGGAAATTTCAATCGCCCAAATAGTGAGCCTCGGAGGCAGTAGGTCGAGCGTCTCTGCAATGCGCAGCACCGCTTCTAAGCCAAGATTATGCGTGCCTTCAAAGGCGATGCTCTCGAGTTCTGCCGTCGGCCAATCGAATCGGACAATCGAACCGGGCTGTCCCGCGCCTCGGCAGGCATCGATCACATACAAACGATCGATGTCCGTCAGTCGATCGAGCAACTCGGCTGGAGAACGTAGCGCGACCACTGATACCGCAGGCAGACGTTGAGTCAGCTCGGTCGCCACAACCCAGCCCACTTGATCGTCTCCATGCGGACTACCGAGTCCAGCGATCAAGCAACATTCAGACTTCACTGACGATTGCGGAGAATGTGGCATCAAACGGCGCTCGGTAAGGCTGGGAAAACGTCGTGATCTCATACGGATCCGCCGGAGATCACTGCGATTCCCGGTGAGCTGAACACGCTTGCGTCGGGCGAGAAATTCAGGCCCGCAGCTAGCGCCGGCAGTTCACGAAATGCGCGACGCATTTGGGCGATCCGTATCAGGTTGTGTGAACGGCGTCACAGAGCAGCTTGGTGTGATGACCTTCGAGGGACAATGCGACGGCCGTGCCAAGAGATGCTCCGGCAGGGGAATGCTGTGCGGTCGGAAAGTGCTTCGCGACCCGTACAACCTGACTCATGACGAGAACTTGTCGGACGATCGACAGAGCTCACGCAATCGGACCTTGAATTCCTGCCAATCGACTTTCACTCTGCCACCGAGCCATCACTGGTTGCCCGCAACTGAGACGTTCTCCGTCTAGTCATCAATGTCGAACCGCTGGTTCCACGCTTCGCTCCTGACTTGCATCCTCACGCACGAGCCCATCATGCGCCTGTTTCTTCGACTGCTGCTTCTCATCGTCGTGACTGTGATCCTCGGAGTGACCACGACTCAAGCCGATCCATGGTCGCGCAAAGGCTATATCCAAGGACAGGTGCTCTCTGCGGGATCGCACTTCGGATACATCGACATGGGCTATGCACATCGAGCGAAGCCCTTTCAGCAAGTGGCAATCTTCCGATCGCGCAACAAGGTGTTTCATCCGGTCGGTGTCTTTCGTCTGGAACGAGTCGATGCCACCAAGTCCGCGATTCGACAGTCCCAGGAAGCTCCGATACGGCAAGATGATCTCGTCATTGCGTTGGAGCGCGACTTAGTGCCGCTGGAAGAGGGCGGCTTCTTAGAAGATCACTACGTGCGCACGCACATTGTCAATCGCCGCTCGCTGAATGGCTACGACACGGGCCTGGGCAACGACGTGGCCAATGCCTTCCGCGTACAGAGCCATGAAATCCGCAATCGCCGGAGCGCGGCCTGGGAGGATGGCTTCAAGCGGACTTCCATCGAAAAGCGCGAACTCGAAACAGACCCGCGGCGAGCGTTAATCCTGCAGCTCGAATACTTCCGTCAAGAAGCCAAGCAGGCACCGCGTTCGTTCGCACCGACCAGCCGCCCATGGAAGCAAGTG